>ENA-ORMN01001634-ORMN01001634.1-human-gut-metagenome-genome-assembly--contig:-NODE-1634-length-21521-cov-5.076773_pt1 | contig 21521 bp, 16 predicted proteins | sample MGYA00242102_ERZ508993 | MGnify/ENA primary metagenome ERZ508993 (study PRJEB26280, sample SAMEA2338770) | human gut metagenome | biome: human gut; feature: human-associated habitat; material: faeces...
AATAAGAAAGAACATAAAAGGAGCCTGCGGAGTTTGGTCCGGCGACGAAACCATTGCACCTAAGGGCTTTCGTAACCTTCAAGGGCAGAAACAAATTTTTTGGTTTAAACCCTGCAAAAAAGTAGCTTTTGCATGAATCCTGTGGTAAAATAGTCATATGATGGTGGCAATTTGAACAAAAACCACACGATATTTTAAAGGAGGATGTGCGAATGACTCAAAAAGAACAGAAAAATCAAATCAAAAATCTGTTGGCATGTGCAGAGCGTTTGTTATGCTGTATGACAGAAGTACAGCAGGATATGGACGAAGCAGCAAAGTCAATTAAACAGCAAAAATTACTTTCAGATGAAATCGCGTCAAAACTTGAGAATAAATTAAAAGAATTGCGGGAAGAGACAAAAAATTATACAGATATTTGTGGCGAGACAGGGATAAAAAATCTTATGGAATCTTCTATGTCAGAGGCAAAGAATGTTTTAACAGAACAGCTGCAGCTGATTGAGAAAGAGGAGAGAAGGCTTGCGTATAAGCGTTTTAAGTCCCTGCAGTCGCTAGATCCAGATACAAATGAGCATATTTCGTCATATAAGAATGATCTTAAGGAATTATTGGATGCATATGAAAAAGCACCGTCAGATGAAAAGATAGAGAAAAAATTAGATGCTTATAGTACATTCATGCAGGCACTTGATGAGACAGACAGCGCCAAAGTTATAGCATATATTCTGGAACTGTCGTCTGTATTTGATAATCAGCTGCTTGGAAAGGCATTTGTGGCAAGAACGATTAAAGAAGCATCAAATGAAAGCGATCAGACTGACATTGTAGTGGAAGAAAGTAACGATAAGCCTGCGAAAGATAACGAAGCAATTGAAGATGCGCAGCTTCTATCAGAGATTGCGGCAGCAAAGCAGCTTCCATTTATTCGTGATGAGGATGTGGCTTGCTATACACTTGAGATTGAAAAAGGAAAAGAAGAGAAAAAAGTTGGAACAAAGAGCTTTTTAAACGAAATTCGTGCAAAGTTTGCAACGGAAAATGGATTGGTTTTAACATGTCTTGATACGTTTGGTGTGCTTTCCATTCAGTTTCTGGCACTCGCAACGAAGAAATCCATGATCACACTCGAAATGTCATTTCGCTACTTATTTGAAAAAGGATATATCAGAATTTATAAAATTCCTGGATTGGATTCTTTTTATTCCCTTTCAGCAAAGGCATGGAAAGCAATGCAGTCAAGAGAAGCACGCAATTATTTAAAAATAAAAGGTATTGTTTATGATAATCAGGCAAAAAATGAAATGAATCTTGATGTGGATGAGGAATCTGTCAATGCAGCATTTGCAAGGATTGCTTATCTGCGTTTGCTGAATACATTTTATGAGATTATTCAGCCAAATACCTCAATGAAGGAAGCAGTTTTTGATGAGTGTTTTGTGGCTGTATTAAAGGATACATCTTCCATAATTATGATTGGTATTTTCTGGAGCTTAAAGGGAAGTAAGGATGAAGATATTCTTCTTGAAAATATTCGAGAGAGCGTAAATTATGGCACTGATTACGTTATTGTTGCCGGACTAAACAGGGATTATGCAGTTTGTAATGCCGATTATGTAGTAAAAGAAATGACATTTGATCCAAAGTGTGTAATCTGCTACGATTTGCTAAAAAACGAATATTTTGAGTATGTGTCAAATGATCCGTTCTCTCCAAAGAAGCTGTTAGAAAAGAAGGAAAATCAATCAGAAGATCAGTTAGAGTGTCAGCCAGAAAGTCAATTTGAAGATCAATTACCAGATCAGTCAGCAGACTCTTCAAAAGATGAAAAACAAAATGCCTGCATGATGATTGTGGAAGAAAAAATTTACTGTGCTACAGCTTATCTCGATGCTGTAAAGGATACAAATGAACAATATAAAATGCTGTATGAGCAGTTAGCTTACGCAGTCAATGATCCTAAAATGAGATGCTCCTATGATTCTCATAAAATCTTTGCAATGTATCCGCAGAATGAGGATATATTGACAAATTATCTTATGCTGTCTACCTGCCTTCGCAATTTCTTTATGAACCATATTGAATATGATTATGAAATGAAGGCATTATATGAGAACATGAAGAGTATTCCTATGACACAGGCTTATCCTGAGCTGATGAGCGCAGCATATCGCATGGTGCAGTTTAAGGGAAAATTCCATAAGGGAATTGATTGCTACGCCGATTATCGCCTAAGGGATCAGATGAAAATTGAACACCGACTGGAAAATCTGGCAGTGCGTGCAAAGGGATATTATGAAACATACGTGTTAGGTAAGCCTAAAAACCATAAAAACGTAAAGCGCTTTGTTGATACATGGAAATTAGTTTTTGCTGAGGATGGTGAGATGGCATCATATCTTCAGGCAATCATGAATGGCGAATACGAGTATGCGAGTCTGTTTCGTGTAAATTTGCTTATTAATTTTATTAGTGATGGCTGTACAGCCGAATATTCAAATCTTAACCGTGAAAAGTTAGGAAACTATATTAATGACTGTTGGGATAAATCAAAGACGAATGGCGGAACCAAATTTAAGACTAGCAATCTTATGAGCGACCTTAGAAATAACCTGACAAATGCTATGGAAAAGGTCATTGGGATTACATGTGAGTGGATTGATCTGGCATCTGGACGCAGCCGTTCTGAAAATGATGCAGGTGAAAAGCGCTACCGTGAGATAAAAAGTGATCTTAGGGCAGAATTAAAAGCTGCTGAAAAAATCGTTCAAAAGAAGGAAACAGCAGAAGATATTTATGTGCAGGCAGGAAAAGCTGTGCTAGCGCAGACAATAAAAGAGCTTCTGGCAAGATTGGATGGCAGATACAAGGAAGAGTCTCACAAATATTTTTACATAGATTTTTTAAGAGGAAGCGAGGTACTTTTAGACGAAGAATATTTCCCAGATAAGCGGGGGAATTTTGCTGATTTTGAGAAATTGTCACTTCCGGGTCGTATTTTGCGTCATTCTAAGCTTGAGCTGTTAAGTTTTGAGGAAAAGCTTGAGCATATTTTCAAGGAATATGGAGATGACTACGGAGCAGCAGAACAGATTTTAGATTATATGCAAAAAAATAGAAATGCAACAGAAGAATACAATATTCAGGCATCTAAGGAGCAGGCTGGAAAGGATGCTCAAATCCGTCTTAATAACTTTATTGAAAATCTGGAGTTGGCGCAAAGCTATGGACAGATTGAAGAGACAAAGGAAAATAAGAAAGAAAAAATTCAGAAGATCGCAAATGAGTGGTTTGCTTATGCTGATGAGACGAAAAATTATGGCTTCTTCAAACGAATCCTGGAGGAGTACGAGAAAAAACTTCACGAGGACGCAAAGGTGCGCGGAGAGGCACTTCTTCGCGAGGTGGAAGGAATCGAGAATAACGACACGTTAGATGAGTGCCGCAAAAAGCGCATTGCCGCAATAAAAAGCATGATTGAATGTCAAAACTATACAGTGGCAGAGGATCTTCTGTCAAAAATTAATAGTGAGGAGACAGATGAGGAGCGGGAAATTCGAGGCACTGATTATCTGGCAAAGTTTATTGAAGAGTATGACTATAATTATAAGGCAGTTGCTAACAGCAGCAAGAGTCTTAGTGATCTGGCAGTTGTGCGGATTCATAACAAGGACGAAAAGTGGGCAAAGCGCCTTATTGATAACTGGATGAATAACGGACAGGCTTTGGGACAGTATAAGCTGACAGCTCTTCTTGAGGCGCTTGGCTTTTTAGACGCACAGGTAAAGGAGCAGGCAAAGCTTGGAAGAATTGAAAACTATATGGTTACGATTTCTGCTGTAGTAGGAAGAAAAGCAAACTATAAGCATCCGATTGCGGCATTTGGATCAAAGGCGCAGACAGAGGGCTTTCGCGTTGCCTGCCTGTTTGGAAAGTATGATGCAGACCGTCTGATTGAAGAATTAAAAAATATCGGAAACAGCAAAAATACACTAGTTCTTCTTGATTATGCGCTGTCACTTCCAGACAGAAGATTATTTGCAAAAAAGATAAAGGCAAGCTTTAGTGATAAAGTCTTTGCAGTCATTGACCGCGTATTATTAATGTTCTTAGTAAACAATTACAGTGTGCAGTTTATCAATCAGATATTGATGTCTGTTATGATGCCATTTTCATATTGTCAGCCGTATGTGTGGGATTCTTCAAAGGTAATGCCTCCGGAGATATTTATCGGAAGACAGGAAGAGCTTGAAAAAATCGAATCACCTTCCGGTGTCAATATCGTTTATGGAGGACGTCAGCTTGGAAAGTCGGCACTTTTAAAAAAGGCAAAAATGGATATTGATTTTGATGAAAATAATAACCGTGCAGTTTACATTGAAATCAAGGGCATGGATTATGAACGAGCAGCTAAAAAGATTTGCTGTGAGCTGTATGATGCTGGTGTTCTAAAAGAAGAAATTGATACGACAGACTGGGATGTACTAGCAAGGGCAATCAAAAAAAGGCTGCTTGACGATAAAGAGGAACGTATTCCTTATCTGTTACTTTTGTTAGATGAGGCAGACACATTTATCGAGAGCTGTACAGAAGTAAATTTCAAACCGTTTGATGCTCTAAAAGAGATTCAAAATATTGGAATGGACCGCTTTAAGTTTGTTATTGCAGGTCTTCATAATATTGTGCGTTTTAAGCGCGATGCAGCATTGTCTAATAATAGTGTGATTACGCATTTAAGCTCGATTACGATTAGACCATTTCACACAAAGGATGCAAGACAGCTTCTTGAGGAGCCGCTTTACTGTCTGGGATTTCGTTTTCCAAAGGAGCGTCAGGCGCTGATATCACTTATTTTAGCAAGCACCAATTATTTTCCAGGTCTGATTCAGCTTTATTGTGCGAATTTAATTGAGGCAATGAAAAAGGACGATTATGCCGGATATGATGAAGGCAATACACCAGCCTATGAGGTTACACAAAAGCATATTAAAAAGGTGCTCTCAGATCCATCCTTTATGAATCAGATCCGTGAAAAGTTTGAGATCACGCTTAAGCTTGACGAAGATAACATGTACTATATCATTGCACTTTTGATGGCATATCTGTATCACCAAAATGCAAACTCAGCAGCTGACAGCGAGGGCTTTTCAGCAGAGGATATCAAAGAGGCGGCAATTGGCGTAGGCATCAATCAGGTTGCCGTTCAGAAAACACAAGTCATTAATGGACTGATGCAGGAGCTTCTTGAGCTTAACATTTTGCGTCATACAGTAAACGAAAAGTATCTGTTCTCACGATACAGCTTCTTCCAGATGATGGGAACATCAGATGAAATTGACAGCCGTTTGCTTGAATACATGGAGAATCAATAACGGGGTGAAACAATGGATAGACTATGGTGGGAAAATATAACAAATACATCACATTTCATTGATCAGATTGTGGAAGCCGTTCAGTCAGGCAGCCATCTGTTTTTACAGCTTCCGCAGTTTGTCCCGTGGTATGAGACAATGAGCGATCTGGTCATATCGAAAATTGAAAGGCAAAACTCAGACCGTTCCCTGAAAATTATTATGGATAGCGGCAAAGATCCGGGGGAATATCTGTTTTATCAATATTGCCGTCAGGAGAAAAGGGCACAGTATAGGCCAGGAATAGGATATGCGCAGTTTCTTGCAAAAAGCGAAGAATTAATAATGAACCATTATATCCTCTGGGTAACGCAGGCAGATGCAGCGCAGGCGAAGAAGTGGTACACTTTTTTGGAAGGCTACAGCAAGGCGCTTGGCAAAGGGAAAAAAGGCTGTATATTTTTGATTGAAACAAGAGAAGATGTACCAATTATTGAACGCGGAAGCATCAAAAGACTTGTTTATGAAAAAGAGATAGCACATTATGACACATATCTTTTTGCGATGCTTGCGGCATCCACGCAAAAGCAGACAGAGGGCTTTCGCCAGTATCTGGCAGAGGCTGTCTCATCAGTTGTGCCAGATGATGCAGAGCTTGCCTGCGCATGTATCAAGAGAGGGCGTACATTTTTAGAGGATCCTGTAAAGACAATTGCGTCAATAAAAAAAGAAACATTTAGAAGCGATGGAACGGCCTTTTGGCCTGACATAAGCGAAAAGCAGATTGCAGAACGAATGTGGGAAGCGCAGATTAAGGTAGTATTTCCTATTATAGAAAAGCAGCGAAGCATTATCGTAGAGCGCTACAGAAAAGGAATTGAAGCACTTCTTCCAATAACTGGTGCATACGGCGAAATGTTTTTTGATGCCGAGGATGTGGAAATTGGTGTCTTGTCTCATCTGGTATCATTAGGGAGATTAGTTGTCGCTTTCGAAGATGGGAAAATGATTGCAAGGCTTAGAAATGCAAGAAATACACTGGCACATATTAAGCCTATGACACAGACAGAAATTGATGAAATTTTATAAATAAAAAAGCAACGACCTGATTGATCGCTGCTTTTTGTGTTATAAGATTCTAATGCGAATAATATTTTCCATTGCTTCTAACTTTTTCTCAAATTCATCACTTACAGGCGCTTCTACATCAAATATCGCATATGCATATTCGCCGCGGCTTTTTGAAACCATATCACTGATGTTAACACCAGCCTCACCAAAAAGAGAAGTCAGCTGACTGATAACATTTGGTCTGTTGTAGTGGCATACACAGATACGTGCTGTCTTTTTGCGGTAGCCAAGGCTGCAGGATGGATAGTTGACAGAGTTTTCAATATTTCCATTTTCAAGATAATCCATAATCTGGTTGACAGCCATAACAGCACAGTTTTCCTCAGATTCTTCAGTTGAAGCACCAAGATGAGGAAGTACAAGAGCACCAGGCATATTTACAACAGCTGGATTCGGGAAGTCTGTAACATAGCGGGAAACCTTGCCGCTTGCAAGAGCATCAGCCATGTCAGCATCATTTACAAGAATATCTCTTGCAAAATTTAAGATCTTGACACCATCCTTCATTTGATCAAAAGCACGCTTATTCAGCATACCCTTTGTAGAGTCAAGTGCAGGAACATGGATGGTGATGTAATCACATTGATTATAGATTTCATCATTATCCTTTACAATTGTAATGTGGTGAGAGAGACGAACTGCATTCTGAATGCTTAAATAAGGATCGCAGCCCAAAACCTCCATTCCAAGCTCACTTGCAGCATTTGCAACAAGAACACCGATTGCACCAAGTCCGATTACGCCAAGCTTCTTTCCCTTAATTTCATTTCCAGCAAAAGCCTTCTTTGCCTTCTCAGCTGTCTTTGCAATATTTGGGTCATCCTTATTTTCACGTACCCAGTGACAGCCGCCTGCAATATCACGTGAAGCAAGCATGAGTCCTGCAATAACGAGTTCCTTTACACCATTTGCATTTGCACCTGGTGTATTAAAAACGACAATACCTTTTTTTGCGCAGGAATCAAGCGGAATATTATTCACACCGGCACCGGCACGTCCAATTGCAAGAAGAGAATCAGGAAGTGTCATTTCATGCATAGAAGCACTGCGAAGAAGCACAGCATCAGCATTTTCAATCGAATCAGCGATGCAGTATGTATCATCAAAACGGCTCATTCCGGCATTAGAAATTGGATTTAAGCAATAAACACTTTTCATTTCAAATTCTCCTCCTCAAACTTTTTCATAAATGCAACAAGTGCCTCTACACCTTCCTTTGGCATTGCATTATAGATACTTGCACGCATACCGCCTACAGTGCGATGACCCTTTAAGTTAACAAAACCGGCAGCCTCAGCTTCCTTTACAAATTTGGCATCAAGCTCCTTGTCGCCAGTTACAAATGGAACATTCATTAAAGAACGAGAGGACGGCTCAACTGTACCGTGAAACAGCTTGCTAGAATCAAGATAGTCATAGAGGATCTTTGCCTTTTCTACATTTCTTCTTTGCATTTCCTCAAGACCGCCCATTTTCTTAAGCCACTTGAAGACCTTGCCGCAGATATAAATACCATAGCATGGAGGTGTATTGTAAAGAGAATCAGCATCTGCATGGATCTTGTAGCGAAGCATGGTAGGTGTTCCTGGAAGAACATCATCAGTAATAAGGTCTTCACGAATGATTGCAATTACAACACCGGCAGGACCGACATTTTTCTGAACACCGCCGTAAAGCATACCATATTTAGTAACATCAACCGGCTCAGATAAGAAGCAGGAAGAGATATCAGCTACAAGTGTTTTTCCCTTTGTATTTGGAAGTGTGTGGAATTTGGTGCCGTAGATAGTGTTGTTTTCACAGATATAAACATAGTCGGCATCGTCATCGATTGGAAGATCAGAACAGTCTGGAATATAAGAAAATGTTTTGTCAGCACTAGAAGCGACAACGTTAACTTCGCCGTAGAGCTCAGCTTCTTTAGCAGCCTTCTTTGCCCACTGACCGGTTACAATATAATCAGCTTTCTTATTTTTCATCAGGTTCATTGGGATCATAGCAAACTGCTGGGATGCACCACCCTGTAAAAATAAAACCTTATAATTGTCCGGAATATTCATCAGTTCACGAAGATCAGCCTCAGCCTCTTTAATGATCGCATCGTAAACCTTAGAACGATGGCTCATCTCCATGACAGACATACCGCTTCCCTGATAGTCAAGCATTTCATCTGCAGCCTCCTGCAGTACCTCTTCTGGCAGCACAGCTGGACCAGCAGAAAAATTATAAACTCTTCCCATAAAGAAACCTCCTTATCACTGCATTAGATATTATCGGGCGGTCAAAGACCGGTGAGATGCAGTGATTCACTATGGTGCTTTACCATATTAAAGCCTAATATAATACTCAATTAGAAATAAGTCAATACCTAATTTCAATAATTCTTCACAAGAGGACAAACAATGGACACAAATTTATCAAAGAGTCATCACATTTGGCGCCTAACATTACAAACGATAGCAAAACAGCAATAAGGCTGTTTACAAAAATGAGATGCAGGAGGACAAGACTTTGATTGAAGTAACAGGTCTGGTAAAAAAATATGGAAACCATGTGGCTGTCGATCATTTAAGCTTTCGTCTGGAGCCGGGAAAGATTTATGGCTTTCTTGGTCCAAACGGAGCTGGAAAATCAACGACCATGAATATGATGACCGGATATATCGGCCCTACAGAGGGAACGATTTTAATTAATGGTCACGATATCGTGAAGGAACCAGCAGAGGCGAAGCGCTGTATAGGCTATCTGCCTGAGCTCCCACCGCTGTATACAGATATGACAGTATGGGAATATCTTGATTTTGCAGCACAGTTAAAAAATATCCCGGCGAAAAAGCGTCAGGAGAGCATTTTAAATGCTATGAAGATGACTGGACTTGTCGATGTAGCAAAAAGACTTATCAAAAATCTTTCAAAGGGCTACCGTCAGAGAGTCGGTTTTGCACAGGCTGTGCTTGGCATGCCGGAAATCATAATTCTTGATGAGCCGACTGTAGGTCTTGACCCAATTCAGATTATTGAGATTCGTTCACTTATTAAGGAGCTTGCAAAAGAGCATACTGTTATTTTAAGCTCTCATATCCTTTCCGAGATTAGTGCCGTATGCGATGAGATTTTAATTATCTCTCACGGAAGACTAGTTGCAAGTGATACAACAGAAAATCTGATGCACTACATGGATAGTGATGCTATGCTTGAAATCAGCATAAGGGCGCCAAAGGAGCAGGCAAAGAACAGCTTTGCACAGCTTCATCATGTTGTAGCAGTTTTGGAAGCCACAAAGCAGAATGAGGATGATAAGCATCTGAATTTGACCTCATTTGAGATACGTACAGATGGCGCTGATGTGCGTGAGGCTGTATTTGGTATCTGCGCAGAAAAAAATTGGCCGATTTATGAGATGAAATATTCAAAGGCAACACTTGAAGATGTCTTTATGGAGCTGACTGCCGACAATAAGGCTCATGAAGAAGAGATGGATGAGATTAAAAAATCGGCAGAGGAGGCCGTAAAGGAAGCAGAGCAGACAAAGCAGGCCAATAAGGAGGATGACAATGAAAGCAATATTTAACAGAGAATTTAAATCTTATTTCACATCCATGATTGGACCTGTATTTGTGGCCGCACTTGTGCTCGTGACAGGTATTTACTTTATGGTGTATAACATGAGCTATGGCTATCCTTACTTTGCCTACACATTAAGTGCCTCTGCCATCGTATTTGTACTGACTGTTCCGCTTTTGACAATGAGAAGCTTTTCAGAGGAGCGTCATTCAAAGACAGATCAGCTTCTTTTGACATCACCGGTATCTGTGACACAGATTGTTTTAGGAAAGTTCTTTTCAATGGCAGCAGTTGTTGCGATTCCATGTGTGATCTTTTGCCTGTGTCCATTGATCATTAAGAGCACTGGAACAGCATATTTTCTTGTTGACTATTCAACTATTCTTGTATATTTTCTGATCGGCTGCGCTTATGTTGCCATTGGAATGCTGATCTCAGCAATGACAGAGAGTGTCATCATCGCGGCAGTTGGAACGATCATTACACTGCTTTTGATCAATTTGTCAAATGGTCTTTCCCAATATGTGCCAAATACAGCAATTGCCTCTTTGATAGGCTGTCTGATTCTTTTAGTTCTTCTTTGCGTCATTGTCTATGTAATGACAAAGAGCAATGCAGCTACGTTTGGTCTTTTGATCGGTGGAGCAGCAGTTTTAATCATTCTTTACGTTGTAAAGCCAGCTCTTTTTGAGGGACTTGTTCCAGGAATGATCGAAAACATAGCATTTGCAAAGGTAATGACAAGCTTTGTTTCTGATTATGTGTTTGATGTAAAGGGTGTTGTGGAGCTGATCTCGATTTGTGCGGCATGCATCTTCCTTACCACACAGGTAATCCAGAAGAGAAGATGGAGCTAAGATAAGCGCTAGATTGGTGTAAGAAAAAAGCCGAAAAAGCGGCAGAATGAGAGGAAAGCAGGCAGGAATGGATATCAAAAAAAAGAAAGAAAAAAAGCCGTCAGGTAAAAATATTTCATCTGTAGTGCAGCTGAAAAACGGAAGCTTCAGCCTTGCAGTGACGGCAATTGTGCTGGCAATTATTGTAGTAGTAAATTTGATTATAGGACAGCTTCCATCAAAGTTATTAAATTGGGATTTGAGCGAAACTGGAATTTTCAGTGTTTCAGATACTTCCAAAGAATTATTAAAGGACTTAGACAAGGATGTTACTGTTGAGGTAGTGGCAGAGACGGGAAATATAGACTCTCGTATTGAAAAGTTTATCTCTATCTATGGCGATCTCTCATCTAAGTTAAAGGTTAGCTATATAGACCCTGTTCTTCACCCTGAAATTCTTACAAAGTATGGAATTTCAGCAAACTCTGTTGTTGTATCATGCGAGGAAACTGGAAAGAATCAGGTAATTTCCTTTAGCGATATAATTGTAAGTCAGCAAAATTATTATGGCTACAGCAGCGAATCAGAATTTGATGCAGAGGGTCAGCTGACAAGTGCTGTTGCAGCTGTTACCTCCGATAACGATAAAAAGATTTATCTTTTAAGAGGTCATGGTGAGTCTGCAATAAGTCAGGAGCTTGGCGAGCTGCTTACTAAAAACAGCATGACAACATCAAATTTAAATCTTCTTGAGACAGCATCTGTGCCGGATGATTGTGATCTTTTGATTATCAACAATCCTACAAGTGATCTTGGAACTGATGAATATACAGAACTTCATAACTATCTGTATCAGGGCGGAAATGTACTTTTGCTTCGCGGTGTCACCGATAAGGAGCTTACAAACTTCAATGAGCTGATGGAAGATTATGGTATGACTATGGTAAACTCCTATATTGGAGATCGTGATCGCTATTACCAGAGAGCACAGAGTGCGTTCTATTTCTTCCCAATGATCACAAGCAATGACACAAATGTAGAAACAACAAGTAGCATCTTAGTCGGTGCAGTAGCAGGTATGACAGCATCAGAAAATACACCAGAAGATGTAACGCTGACAACACTTTTAACTACAAGTAACAATGCATTTCGTGAAGGAAACAGCAATGAGGCAACACAGTTTATTCTGGCAGCATCAGCACAGAAGACAGTACCAGCAGATACAGAAAGCGAGAGCGAGTTAGAATCTGGCAGTGATACAGCAGAAACTGAAAAGACATCCGCTGAGAGCGTTTCAGAGGAAGCTTCAACTGAAAGTGTAACTGAAAATGCATCCGAGGAAGTTACGTCTGAAGCAGCATCTGAGGCAGAATCTACCGAGGAAAGCACTCTTGAGGATGTTCTGACTGACATTTCAGTTGGAAACACAGATGGCTGGCTTGAGACACCATCAGCAGATTCTAAGCTGACTGTTATCTCAGCATCCACCATGATTGATTCCAGTTTGATTGGGAACTTCACTGGAATTGAAAACTTAAATGAGTTCATTAACATCGTATCATCTTACTTCGATGATGTTCAGAACGTATCAATTCCGGCAAAGAGCCTTTCAGTTACTTACAATACTGTAACAGGAAGCAGCATTTGGAATGCATTGTTTATAATTGTCATCCCAGTCTTCTCAATTGTTGCAGGATTGGTTGTATGGATCCGCAGAAGAAAGGCATAATGGTGTGAGTATATGACAAAGAATACAAAAAAACTACTTGGTTTAGTCGGTGCGCTTGCCGTCCTAGGCGGCGCATACGGCACAATAGTATTGATTAATCAGCACAACGAAGAAAAAGAAGCCGAGCAGTCAAAGGCAGAAAAAGAGGCAAATACCTTTTATTTAAGCCAGATGGAAGAGCCTGTTTCAATCAGCTACACAAACAGCTACGGAACATTCGCATTCAGCTATGACACTGAGAACGAGACTTGGAGTTATGACAGCGACGAGCACTTTCCTGTCACACAAAGTTATTTGACTTCCATTTCAAGTGATTTAAAATCATTTACTGCAGAGCGTAAGCTAGAGGAAGTACAGGATGACTTGTCAGTGTATGGTCTGGACAATCCAAGCTGCACGATCACAGCAAAGGGATCTGATGACACAGAGGTAACGATCCAGATTGGAAGCCTTAACAGCTATAATTCAGACTATTATGCAAAAGTAGAAGGCTCAGATGATATTTATACAATAGCATCAAGCTATGTCTCAGATATCAGTAACGATATTTCAGCGCTGCAGGAAAAGGAAAGCTTCCCAACCATCACCAGCACATCCATCACAGATGTTCAGCTGGTAAAAGACGGCACTACAATTGATATGGAAAAGGAAGTTACACAAGAACCGGCAACCGAGGGAGAGACGACCGAAAACGCATCCGAGGAAGCAGAAACGGGAAGTGAAGTATCAGAAGAAGAGACAACGAAAGCTGTATCAGATTCTACAGAAGAAGGATTAACAGAAGAGGAATCAACCGTAGAAATGGTTGATGTAACACACTGGGTATTCACACAGGATAATAAGACACAGCGCGTTGACGAAAGTGACGATATTCATGATTTGTTAGTCAACATGGTAGGTCTTACCTTCAACGACTGCGCAGATTATTACGCAGACGAAGAAGAAAAAGAATCCTATGGCTTAACAGACGGTGCAACAGTTCTTACAATAACATACCAGTCAGGCGAAGAAGAAACCACCTTAAAGCTGACAATAGGAGCCACAACAGAAGACGATGCATATTACTACGTCTCCATGGACGACTCAGATCAGGTCAACACAGTCAGCAAAGAAAGTGTAGACGCGGTCTTAGATGCTATTTCTGGGTATGAACTGTAATGAATTGGGTTACACCGCAGGGCTTTCGTAACATGACGCGTGAACAGTAACCCGAATAAATATACACATATAAAAGAAAAAGAAAAATCATTGACGAACTTTTTATTATCCAGTAGAATAAGAATAATGCAGGAAATTAGGCAGTTGCGCATGCAGCTGCCTGATTTTGAAATTTTGTGTGCAGTTTGGCACAGCAAAAGCAGGTATTTACAAGCAGGAGGACTCGATTATGGGTATGACGATGACGCAAAAAATTCTGGCTGCAGCAGCAGGGCTGTCAGAGGTAAAGGCCGGACAGCTGATTGAGGCAGATCTGAGCCTTGTTTTAGGCAATGACATTACCTCTCCGGTAGCGATCCACGAGATGGAGCGCTTTGACAAAAAGGGAGTATTTGATAAGGACAAGATTGCACTAGTACTCGATCATTTTGTTCCAAATAAGGATATCAAGTCTGCCGAGCATTGTAAGTGTGTAAGAGAATTTGCAGGCTGCAACGAAATCACAAATTTCTTTGATGTAGGAGAGATGGGAATTGAACATGCACTTCTTCCGGAAAAAGGACTTGTAGTTGCAGGAGACGTTGTAATTGGTGCTGATTCACATACATGTACATATGGTGCGCTTGGCGCATTCTCCACTGGTGTGGGAAGTACAGATATGGCAGCGGGCATGGCAACAGGAAAGGCATGGTTTAAGGTACCGTCCGCAATCAAATTTGTGCTTACTGGAAAGCCGGCTGAGTATGTAACTGGCAAGGATGTTATCTTACATATTATTGGAATGATCGGTGTTGACGGAGCACTGTATCAGTCTATGGAATTTACAGGAGACGGTATTTCTTATCTTTCAATGGATGATCGTCTTTGTATTGCAAATATGGCAATTGAGGCAGGCGGAAAGAATGGTATCTTCCCGGTAGATGAGAAGACTATCGCCTATATGAAGGAGCATTCCACAAAGGAATATAAGGTTTACGAGGCAGACGAGGATGCTGAGTATACGGCAACATATACTATTGATCTTAGCAGCTTAAAGCCAACAGTATCTTTCCCACATCTGCCAGAGAACACTCATACTATCGATGAGGTAGGCGACATCGCAATTGATCAGGTTGTAATCGGTTCATGTACAAATGGACGTATCGAAGATCTGCGTGCAGCAGCAGAGATTTTAAAGGGCAGAAAGGTAAAGAAAGGCCTTCGCTGCATCGTAATTCCGGCAACACAGGCAATCTATCTTCAGGCAATCGAGGAAGGACTTGTTCAAACCTTCATTCAGGCAGGAGCTGTTGTCAGCACACCGACCTGTGGACCATGTCTTGGCGGATACATGGGTATTCTGGCTGCGCATGAAAGATGCGTTTCTACCACAAACCGTAACTTTGTAGGACGTATGGGCGATGTAACAAGTGAAGTATATCTGGCAAGTCCATATGTTGCAGCAGCAAGTGCTGTAACCGGAAAAATCTCCGGACCAAAGGACGTTTTATAAAGAAGTCTCGCAGACTGTGACATAAAAACAGCTGGTCAGGCGATTCAGAAAGGTATGGTAAAGAAGATATGAAAGCAAATGGATGTGTATTTAAATATGGCGACAACGTGGATACGGATGTAATCATTCCGGCACGTTACTTAAATTCATCAGATCCAGCAGAGCTGGCAAAGCACTGCATGGAGGATATCGATAAGGATTTTGTTTCAAATGTAAAGAAGGGTGACATCATCGTTGCGGATAAAAACTTTGGATGCGGCTCCTCAAGAGAGCATGCACCGATTGCAATCAAGGCAGCAGGGGTAAGCTGTGTAATAGCAGAGACCTTCGCAAGAATTTTCTATCGCAACGCAATCAATATTGGTCTTCCGATCATTGAATGTCCAGAGGCAAGCAAAAAGATCAAGGCAGGAGATCAGGTAGATATTGATTTTAATACTGGTGTCATTACAGACCAGACGACAGGAGAAACCTTCCAGGGACAGGCATTCCCGCCATTCATGCAGAAAATCATCAGTGAGGGCGGCTTGATTAACTACATTAATCACAAAGAATAATTGTAACTATTCAGAGCCATGCAAAATTGCTTTCTGTGAATGCTTGCATTCAGACAGAATAGCAATTTTATATGGCGAGGTAACCATATGAGCAAAATGGAAGCATCGAAGATGCGATTTTGCGAATAGGGTTCTGAATAGTTATGAATAAAAAAACAAAAGTGAAAAAAGGCGGACTGAGTCGATCAGCCCGTCTTTTCGCGTTCTTCATCACAAATGTCTTTCATTAGGCATATCTATTTTCATCGTAACAACAAAAGATATGTCGAAAAAAGGAAAAATACCCGAAAAACTGGGAAAGAAAAGATGAAAAAAAGCCTGCTTTTTGTCGAATAATAGTGGTCAGACCGCGAATCCTGCGAAGCATTTTCCGTGCGTTTTGAAAATAACTTCGTTATAATGTACGTGTGTTGAGACATATAAATAACTAGCTGCAAAAAAAGTTATATACAACCAGTTAGCAGAATAACTAGTACATGCAGCAGCCGCTATGGTACCAGCAGCTGCGAATAAAAAGCAGGAGGAATCAAAAATGCCAGAAAGAAACGCAGAAAATAACAGAGTCAGTGTCATTGGAGTTGTCGTGTCAGGGTTTGAGTTTAGCCATGAGGTCTTTGGGGAGAGCTTTTACATAATGGAGCTGTCAGTAAATCGCTTAAGCGATCAGTCTGATACGATCCCTGTGATGATTTCAGAGCGTCTTATCGATATCAATCAGGATTACAGAGGACGCACAATGGAAGCAATCGGACAGTTTCGTTCTTATAATCGTCATGAGGGAACGAGAAATCGTCTTGTGCTCTCTGTGTTTGTCAGAGAATATCATTTCATGGAGGCATTTACAGATTATACGAAGACAAATCAGATCATGCTTGATGGGTACATCTGTAAACCGCCGGTGTATAGAAAGACACCGCTTGGACGTGAGATCGCAGATCTTCTGGTAGCAGTCAACCGTCCTTACAGCAAGAGTGATTATATTCCCTGTATTGCATGGGGACGAAACGCCCGCTATGTGTCCACTTTTGAGGTTGGCACCAGACTTCGCGTGTGGGGCCGTGTTCAGAGCAGAGAGTATATGAAAAAGATAAGCGAGACTGAGAGTGAGAAACGAATTGCATATGAAGTTTCCGTAAGTAAATTAGAATATGTCGAACAGAAGGGTTGACAGCACTGTAAAATTGATGTACACTAAAGGAAATTCATACAAAAGGTAGAGGTTGCGCTACTGATGAGTAGGCTGATGGATGCAGGCAAGAGCAAGAGAAGTTAGCTAAAAGGCATTGGCGCCGAAAGAATGGCTGTGCAAAGGCTGTTCTTGGGCATATATCGAATAGGTATATGACTGTCATCTGTTCACAGATGGGGAGCTACTAAGGGAAATAGAAAAAGAAAACCTTATGAGCCGGCCGCATGTGACCGGCTTTTTCTTTGGAGAAATCCCAAGACACTCTGGTGGCTGCATTTGAATAGAGTATTACCTGAATCAAGAAAGGATGGTATTATTATGCCAATATTTAAGGGAGCAGGAGTTGCAATCGTCACTCCATTTACACAGGATGACAAGGTTAATTTTGAAGAACTGGGAAAAATGATTGATTTTCAGATTGCCGGAGGAACAGATGCGATCATCATCTGCGGAACAACAGGTGAATCTTCCACATTGACTCATGAAGAGCATGATGCATGTATCAAGTTTGCTGTTGAGCATACAGCAGGCAGAGTTCCTGTTATTGCAGGTACAGGATCAAACTCCACAGCAGAGGCAATTCGTTTGTCCACACATGCACAGAATAACGGTGCAGATGCGCTGCTTCTTGTAACACCATATTATAACAAGGCAACACAGAAGGGTCTGATTCAGCATTATACTGCAATTGCAAACAGCGTAGATCTGCCAATCATTCTGTACAACGTGCCGTCACGTACAGGTGTTAACATTTTGCCGCAGACTGCTGTTACACTGGCAAAGAATGTAAAGAATATTGTAGCAGTCAAAGAAGCAAGCGGAAATATCTCTCAGGTAGCAGAGCTTGCCGCACTTGCAGACGGCTGCATCGATATCTACTCTGGAAATGATGATCAGGTTGTTCCGCTTCTGTCACTTGGAGGTGTGGGTGTTATCTCCGTTTTATCAAATGTAATGCCTAAGCTGACACATGATATGGTTATGAGCTACTTAAACGGTGATGTAAAGTTAAGCCGTCAGCTTCAGCTGTCTGTTATGAACTTAAATAAGGCACTTTTCTGTGAAGTAAATCCTATTCCGGTAAAGGAAGCACTGAATATGATGGGATGGAATGCAGGTGCAGTACGTTCTCCTCTGTGCGAGATGGAGCCGCAGCATAAGGAACTGCTTCGTAAAGAATTAGCGGCAATGAAGCTGATTTAAAACTGATCTGAAACTGACCTTAAGACGGAGGAACAAACGATGGTACGTATTATTTTAAACGGATGCAATGGTGCAATGGGCAAGATGTTAGCTAATATCATTGCACAGGATGAGCAGGCACAGGTTGTGGCTGGAATTGATATCACGCAGGCAGCCGATACACCATTTCCTGTATTTGAATCTATCAAGGCGTGTGATGTAGAGGCTGATGCACTGATTGATTTTACCGTTTCAAAAATTACAGATATGGTATTAGATCAGTGTGCACAAAAAGGACTTGCACTAGTTCTTGCAACAACAGGACTTTCCGATGAGCAGCTTGCTCATGTGCAGGAGGCAGGAAAAACAATTCCGATTGTACAGTCCTACAACATGTCTCTTGGAATCAATACACTTGCAAAGATCGTAGAGCTTATTACGCCTGTACTTGCAGACGCTGGATTTGATATCGAGATCGTAGAGCGCCATCACAGACGCAAGCTTGATGCACCAAGTGGTACAGCAATCATGCTCGGAAACGCAGCAAACAAATCATTAAATGGTGAATATCATTTTGTATTTGACCGCAGTGAAAGACGCGAGAAGAGAGATCCAAAGGAGATCGGATTCTCAGCAGTCAGAGGTGGAACCATCGTAGGCGTACATGATGTAATTTACGCAGGAGAGGATGAGGTAATCGAACTGAACCATCAGGCATTCTCCAGAGGTGTATTTGCAAAGGGCGCTGTCCAGGCAGCAAAGTTTCTGCAGGGAAAAGAGCCAGGTGTATATACCATGCGCGATGTAATTGGATAATATGATACCAGGGTCAAAAGGTCAGAAATCCGATGCAAGCTCGCTTGCAAGAGGATTTTTGATCTCTTGACTCGCCAAAAACATGAGTAAGTAGCCATTTTTTGAAGAAAAATGAGCGGATTACGAATGTTTTTGAAGATTGCGGGAGTGCAAAGCACGTAGCAATCTGGTATCATTAGAAAGCCCCGGGCAGAGCCCGGGGCTTTTTTCATGTCAGTGGTATGATAATCAGAAGCCGCATCCACAGCAGCTAAGTAACAGGATCCAGATCAGGGCATCACAGCCACAGCCGTTTCCATTGTTAAAGAAGCCATTGCCGCCGCCGCATCCGCAGCCATCATTGTTATTCCATCCACCACAGAATAACAGGATAAGGATGATCCACATGCAATTGCATCCGCCAGAAGTAGTTGTCTGTGTGCATCCGCCGCAGTTTGTTGCTGCCAAATCACTCATAGGAGATACCTCCAAAATCATTTACAGTGTATCTTATGCGTCATAGTCTCAAGGAGTTACACTTTTTTATTTTTCTTTCGCCGTTTCTGTAATAATGAGGAAACCTCGCAGAATATATCTTCACTGATCAAAGCAGGATGAGCATTAGGATAAATGATCCATTCAGTGCTTGACAGCTTAATGCGTTTTTTGCTCTTAGCACTTTCCTTTTTTGTAGTTCCCTGAATAAGCGTACCAGTATAGACGGGATTAGTTAGAATATGGCGCACACTTGAGGCAGACCATTTTGGAATTTTGCTGTCAGCTTCATCTGTGATTTTATTTTTAGAAAAAGGCGTCTGAAATAAAATGCCCTGTTGGATCTTATAAAAGCATGGCGGCATAACCTGCTTTTTAGTGAGCAAAGAAGCGATTTTTGAAAGACTAAATCCATCAATATAAAGCTGATAAATTTCCCGTACAACGGCGGCAGCAGGCGGATCAGGAATTAAGCTGTGCAAATGGGCAGGGTCCTTTGTATATCCATAACAAGCAAATGAGCCAATAAACTGGCCACGCATCATCTTATCGCGAAGAATCTGGCGAATATTATCGGAAAGATCCTCACTGTACCATTCATTAATCAGCCCATTTATCTGTCGAAGCCGTAAATTTTTCATGTCATTTGTATCAACACCATCACAAATTCCAATCAGACGGACGTGCCAAAGAGGAAACACTTCATTTAAATAATACTGAGCCGTCTCCATATCCCTGGTAAAACGTGACTGGTTTTTGCAAAGAATCGTGTCAAAACGCCCACAGCGAGCATCCTCAATCATGCGGCAAAAAGCAGGACGTTTATTATCAAGTCCAGAATAATTTTCATCCACATACATACAATAGACAGAGAATCCATTTTTCTTCGCATATTCGCAAAGCAGCTTCTGCTGATTTTGAATGCTTTCGCTTACCTCATCACAAGCCAGATTGTCATCCTCGCGGGAAAGACGGCAGTAAATAGCAGCCTTTTTCTCCATCCGCATAGCTCCTCTTTTACCCCTTTTTATCAGATTATGAAAATATACAAATAAACGTGTTATAGTTTACTTTGCTTAACTTAGCCCTAAGGTGTAATGGTTTCACTTGATATATGTTTACAATATGCCAAAGCCCGAAGGTGAATGGATTTCACGAGCCGGACACTTGGAGCAGGTCTTTCAAAGTAATATATAATAAGAAAAAACATAAAAGGAACCTGCGGAGTTTGGTCCGGCGACGAAACCATTGCGCCTGAGGGCATTCGTAACCTGACTCCGTGAACCGTAACTTCTCCCCTTGACCACACGTGCAAAACAGAGTATAGTTATGAGCAGCATATTATGAAGGGAATTAAAAAACATGGCTAAGCTTGTATTTAACTATGGAGCAATGGGCTCCTCTAAAACCGCTAATGCACTTATGGTTGCATATAATTACGAAGAACGAGGGCAGCACGCTCTGATTTTAAAACCGGCTACTGACACTAGAGATGGCATTCACACCGTTTCCTCAAGAATCGGTCTCTCAAACACCTGCCGCCTGATTGACGAATTTCTGGATGAGTTTACGAAAAATCCAGACTGTGTATTAAATTACAATGCGATTATCGTTGATGAAGCACAGTTTGCTTCTCCTGAGCAAATTGATTTATTTTCTGATATCGTAGATACCTGGCAGATTCCTGTCTTATGCTACGGACTAAGAGCTGATTTTCAGAATAAATTTTTCCCAGGCAGCCGCCGTCTGATGGAGATCGCCGATGAAATCAAGGAAATCAAAACGATCTGCTGGTGCGGCAAAAAGGCGACCTGCAATGCCCGCTATGACGATCACGGCATCATAAAAGAAGGCGCCCAGGTGGTACTAGGCGCCAATGATAAGTATATTGCTCTGTGCAGAAAGCACTTCAAGGAGGGAAATTTAGGAAAATGATTTATCACCCGGGACAGATAATGAGCCGCCGTTCCTGTCCCGGTGGTTTCTGGTATGCCCCCTGTCAAGTAGACAAGTTAAATATCTAAAATGAGGTGCTGATGAACG
>ENA-ORMN01001647-ORMN01001647.1-human-gut-metagenome-genome-assembly--contig:-NODE-1647-length-21428-cov-4.693071_pt1 | contig 21428 bp, 19 predicted proteins | sample MGYA00242102_ERZ508993 | MGnify/ENA primary metagenome ERZ508993 (study PRJEB26280, sample SAMEA2338770) | human gut metagenome | biome: human gut; feature: human-associated habitat; material: faeces...
AGTTTCCGGACGGTCACGCCGGGAGTTCGGTTTGCCGACGGGGAGCTGGGCGACCAGCGCCGGGTGATGACGCCCGCCGCCGCCCGGGAAATTGGCTCGGATTATATCGTGGTGGGCAGACCCATCACGGCGGCGCCCGACCCGGTGGCGGCGTATGAAAGATGTGTACGGGAATTTGTCGGCTGATGCCGGAAAGAAGAAAAGGAGAAAAGATATGAACGAGATCGGAAATCGGATTGCAAGAGACCTTTTGTATATCAAGGCGGTGTTTTTTCGCCCGGATGAGCCGTTTATCTGGGCAAGCGGAATCAAAAGTCCGGTATATTGCGACAACCGCCTGACCCTGACGGCGCCCGAGGTGCGCAACGACGTGGAAAACAGTCTTGCCGAGGTCATCCGGCAGGAATACCCCGAGGCGGAGGTCCTGATGGGAACCTCCACGGCGGGAATCGCCCATGCGGCGATCACGGCGCATATCCTCGGAATGCCCATGGGCTATGTGCGCTCGGGCGCCAAGGACCACGGCAGACAGAACCAGATTGAAGGCAGGCTTCTTCCCGGGCAGAAGGTCGTGGTGGTGGAGGATCTGATCTCCACCGGCGGCAGTGTGCTGGAGGTGGTGGAGGTTTTGCGCCGTGCCGGTGCGGATGTGCTTGGCATCGTCAGCATTTTCACCTACGGAATGAAAAAGGGAATCGAGCGGCTGGCGGCGGCGAACGTCCGCAATGTCAGCCTGACCGATTTCGACACGGTGGCAAAGATTGCCGCCGAGGAGAAATATATCCGCCAGGAGGACGTGGCACGCCTGCTTGCTTTTCGTGATAACCCCGCCGACGAGAGCTGGATCGGAGGCAATGCGTGAGAAACCTCATCAATATTCTGGACCTCACCGAAGAGGAGATTGCGGAGCTGATCGCAACGGCGGAGGACATCATGGCGGACCCCGACGCATACCGGGAGGTCTGCCGCCATAAGATCCTTGCCACCCTGTTTTTTGAACCCTCCACCCGCACCCGGCTGAGCTTTGAATCGGCAATGCTGGGGCTGGGCGGAAACGTGCTCGGCTTTTCCGAGGCGGCTTCCAGCTCTGCGGCAAAGGGTGAGAGCGTGGCGGACACCGTGGCGGTGGTCAGTGGCTATGCCGACATTATCGCCATGCGCCACCCCAAGGAGGGCGCGCCGCTGGTCGCCTCCATGCACGCCGCCGTGCCGGTCATCAACGCCGGGGACGGCGGGCACTACCACCCCACGCAGACGCTTACCGACCTGCTCACCATTCACCGGGAGCGGGGAAGCTTTGAGGGGCTTTGCGTGGGCGTGTGCGGCGACCTGAAGTTCGGCCGCACGGTGCATTCGCTCATTGCGGCGCTTTCCCGGTACAGCGGCATCCGCTTCGTCCTGATCTCGCCGGAGGAACTGAAGCTTCCGAGCTTCGTCAAGCAGGAATATATCAAGGACCGGGGGATCCCTTACGTGCAGAGTACCTCGCTGGAGGAGGTCATCGGCGATTTGGATATCCTGTATATGACCCGGGTTCAGAAAGAGCGCTTCTTCAACGAGGAGGACTATCTGCGCCTTAAGGATTCCTACATTCTGACCGCCGAAAAGATGAAAGCGGCAAAGCCGGATATGATCGTGATGCACCCCCTGCCGAGGGTGAACGAAATCTCCACCGCCGTGGACAGCGACCCCCGGGCGTGCTATTTCCGGCAGGCGTACTACGGAAAATTCATCCGTATGGCGCTTATTATGAAGCTTCTGGAGGTGGGGAAATGAATATAGACAGTATCCGCAACGGCGTGGTTATCGACCACATTCCGGCAGGGCGCTCCATGCAGCTGTACCGTATGCTGGGGCTGGACGACACCGACTGCTCGGTTGCCCTCATCCGCAAGGTGCCGAGCCGGAAAATGGGGAAAAAGGACATCATCAAGATCGACTCCACCATGGAGATCGACCTGGACGTGATCGGTTTTGTCGCTCCCAATGCCACGATAAGCGTGATCCGTGGCGGGGAGATCGTGGAAAAGAAGCATATCGCCCTCCCGCAGAAGCTGGTCGATATCATCCGGTGCAAAAATCCCCGGTGCATCACCACCACCGAGCAGGAGATCCACCACATTTTCGTGCTGACCAACCGGGAAAAGACAGAGTACCGGTGTATTTACTGCGACGCAAAGGCGGATCTCCGGCAGTGAGCGGGAGTATTTGATAATCTGAATTTTGATTGGCAGGCGTCTGAGTCGGAAAGTGACCGGACGCCTGCTTTTTTGACATGAAATCAAATATAAGTGTAAGTTATATAGTGTGTTTTGACAAACATATGACGCAAAAACAAATAAAAATGCTAAAAAATGCACTATTTGTGTATTGCAATCTCTTTGTAATAATGCTATAATAAAATCGTTCCAGAAAATAAAATATCAGGAAAGATTACAAAAATGCCGATCAGAATATTTGCCAATTCAGGGGAAAACGTTGACGTAGAATTGCAAAAGTCCTATGGCTTCATGAATTATTCCCATTTGCATACGAGGTACGAACTGTATTTTTGCCCGCAGAAACTGAAACAGCATATCGTGGTCAACAGCGAGGAGTATTACCCGGAAAAGCCGTGCGCCGTGCTGTGTGCGCCGTATATTCTCCACGCCATGTCGTCTGCCGATCCGTCGCAGCAAGAATATTATCAGATATGTTTTTATTTCAATTCCAAGCTTTTTGACACCTTTGCCGACCGGTATCTGCCGGAAAAACTGAAAAATTCGCAGGTGCTTTTCTTTGAAATGGAGGAGGAGCAGGCAAAGGATCTGCGGGCGATCACCGATCTGTGCATTGAAAAGCGGACGTCGCTGGATATTTACGAAAAGGAGCTTCTGCTGACCCTCTTTCTCAAACGGCTGTGTCATATCTGCCCGGACGGAAAAGTGCACGAGGTCGGAAAGAAAGGTTCCTATATGCAGGATGTCCTGCGCTACATCTCCGAAAATTTTCAGAACAATATCAATGTGGATACCGTAGCGGAGCATTTTTCGGTCAGCCGTTCCAAGCTGAACCGGGATTTCCGGAAATATGCGGCGTCCAGCTTCCGGGAGTTTTACGACGTTTGCCGGCTCAACGAAGCAAAACTTCTCCTGCTCTCCCATAACAGGCGGAGCGTGAGTGAGGTTGCGCATCTTTCCGGCTTTCAGAACGAAGCGTATTTTTATACCTTTTTCCAGAAGCATACCGGTCTTTCCCCCACGGAGTATCAGAAAAAGCGAGGGGTAAAGCTGGAGGCGACAAACGAAAAAGGTATTGAAATAAAAAACAAATCATCAAGAAAGGGACGTCAAGATATTGACGGGTAAGCAAGCATGAAAAAAGCGATTTCAGCAATCCTGGTGCTTTGTATGCTCCTGGGCCTCCTTGCGCTGGTGCCGGTTTCGGCAGCCGACGGGAACACGGCGGAGCAGAGCAGCACGAAAACCTCCGGCAGAGTGTATTTTGAAAACGATTTCGACTCGCTGAAGGGAAAATCTTCAAAGGAAATTCTGGAAGCTCTTGGCTGGGGATCGGGAAACGCCTATCAGACGCTTTCGGTAACCGACGACGGTCAGCTCCGCATCGTATCCAAATATACGAAGTCGGAGGGAAGCAAAACGTGGGCAGATGCCTACAACTACAAGGTCGCACAGGATGACCGCATCCGGACTTCCACCACGGTGATCGAGTACGATATGACCTATCAGCGCAACACCGAGGACACCTACGGGCAGAGTGCCGTACAGGGCGCTTCCTTCTGCGGTGCCAACGTAAAAGCAACGGTGGACGGCGTAGAGGCAGACCGGTACTGGTACACCAACATCCGCAGCAGCGGTGTGATCGACAACTATTTCCGGGACGGCAACGCATGGAATTCCAATCTGTATTCCACGCACGGCGCATCCTCGTATACCACACCCTATGATCTTGAATATGAGCACAACGACGGCGCTTTTGATACTCCGAACACCGCCAAGTGCATTTACGGGCAGAGAATCCACGTCCGGATTACACTGGACAAATACGACGGCATCAGCGTTTACATGAACGGCAAGCTGGTTTCCACCCTGCGTGGCGGGCAGATGTCAAACTGGGTCAACAAGTATGCGGAAGCAATGCTTTCCGATACGATCCTGCTGTGCGTCAAGCCCGGTATGGACGTTCTGTTTGACAACATGAAGATCTACGAATACGTGCCGGAGCTTGTAATCAGCGAAGTTATGGTGGCGTCCGGTATTTCCAACGGCGGAAACCACGAGTGGATTGAGGTGACCAACAACGCCTCCTATCCGATCAACGTCTATGACTTCTGCATGATCCGGGATACGGAACCCTGGATTGGCAAAAACACCCTCGGCTCTGCCGGTAAGGATTTCGGCTTTATGTACCCTGGCGAACACACCTTTACATACTATAAGGGGCAAAACGACAGCTCCTACGTATATCAGGCAACGCTGACCAATCCCGCTTATGAGGAGGGCGTGCTTCAGCCCGGCGAGGTCGCCATGCTGTTGGTGCCCACCAATGCGATCGGTTGGGGAACGGCAGGAAACAGCGCAACGCTGGATACCTTCCGGGCGTATATCAAAAACAAGCTTGGATACGGTGGGGACGTAAAGGCGTTCTTCTGCTACAACGATTACAATTTCTCTCTGAACAATACCAATATCGTCATGTATGCAACCGCAAGGGTCACCAACACCGGTGCGGACAATGCGGAGAATTATACGCCGGTATGTGCGGCGGCGGGAGACTGGAACAACAGCTACGGTCTGTACGAGTCCTATGTAATGGCGGCACATGACGCAAGCAAGACGGTAATCAAGATGAACGGTCAGGACTTCCCGTGCTATAAGGCGGGACAGGTGGACTGCTCGGTGGAATTTTCCTGCTACGATGAAAACGGCAACGTCACCCGCCGGGGAAATGCCCGTTATGGGGTCAATGACAAGCGGGGAGACGCCGGTCTTACCAACTCTGCCGGCTCGGTTCCTGTGGACTGTCGGCGCACGATCGACGTGACGACTATTGACAGGAACGGCAAGAAGTCGGTTCAGCTTGCCCGCCTTGCCACCGATTTTGTACCGGCGGCAGGTGAAAACATCGGCAACTTCCGCTTTGCGGGCTGGAAAGACGCAAACGGCGAACCGGTGGAGAGTGTACCGAACGTGCTCGGCGGCTTTACGCTTACCGCCGTGTATGAGCGGCTCCAGCCGGAATACTACGGCTACCAAACCACGGCGCTTTCGGAACAGGGAACGTACAGCGTGCGTTTCGTTTCGGTCATGGATCATCTGGATTACGAGTCGATCGGTTATAAGATCGAGGTTACGGCAGGGGAAAAGACGGCTGTCCGTGAGATCCGCTGCAAGTACGTGTACACGTCGATTTTGCAGAAGATTGACGGAAACGAAGAATCCGTAACGGCGGAGGAGCTTGGCGGCAAGTACATTTTCGCTTTGCATATCGAAAACATTCCCGCATCGGCAGGCGACGTTCGCTATGTGGTAACACCGTTCACCGTGTCGGGGACGGGAGAACTTGTGTACGGAGAGGCCGTCACGCTGACAATCCCGGCTCCGGTTGCCGGATGATAAGGCAAATGAAAGAAAGGAAAAGGTGCTGTACTGTGGCAGAAATGAAAAAATACGTAACACCGGCGGGAGTTCTCCTTGCAGTTTCCGGTGAGGACATCTGTACCGTCTCCTTTACCGAGGGCAATTATCAGGACGAAAAGGATGCGATCTTGTTTGGCGATCTGTTCTGATGAAAGATTTTTGCCCGGCGTGTGAAACACAGAAAGGATAGAATTATGACAAAACGGATCATTGCCATGCTGGCGGCGCTTCTCATGCTTTTGCCGCTTGCTGTGGGATGTAAGAAAAAAGAAGACGTACCGGGGGAGACCACCGTGACGACCACCGACGGCGGTTCCTCGGGTGAAAAGGTCACCTCCCGCTACGACCCGAACTCCGACGTGCTGGATACGCTCCCTACGACGAAATACGGCGGAAAGGAATTCAGCATCAAGGTAGCGGAAAATCACTACTATCAGTTTGACGCCGAAAAGATCAACGGCGACCTTGCCAACGATACGTTGTACAACTGGATCAATAAGATCGAAAAGCGCTATGACGTTGATGTTGCGGTATACAAGGGTGCAGGTTGGACCGCCTATAACAGCGAGATCAATGCCGAGATCACAGCCGGAGTGGATATCAAGAATCTTTACGGCAGTATGGCTTTTATGGCTTATTCCGGTATTCTCAACGGAATGTACAAAAACTGGTATGGTATGGGCGACAACATCGACCTGAACACCGAGCGCTGGGACAAGGAGGTCAACGACGGCGTGACCTACAACGGGGCGCTGTACGGTTTGACCGGCTCGCTCGGCATTTCCAAAATGCAGTACACCATGGCGACCTTTTACGATGTGGAGCGGCTGGATAACCTTGGTTACAGCACTTCGGTCCTCTGCAAAATGGTGGACGACAACGAGTGGACCTTTGAAAACTTTTCCCGCATTGTAAAAGATATTTATGAGGATCTGGACAACTCCCAGACGATATCCGACGGCGACCTGTTCGGCTACGTGTCCGCCTCGGGCAACTCGCTGGATATCTGGTTTCCTGCCTTTGACATTTCCATTACCTCCCGTGACAATGCGAACAAAATAACGCCCACTCTGTATACCGACAGCAACGTGGAGATCCTCACAAAGCTCTGCAACTTCTATCACAACAACCAGGGCGTCCGGATCTTTGATATCACAAAGACGAGTGAATCGGCACTGTTTGCCAAGGGACAGGCGGCAATGGTCAGCGCACGCTTTTATTCGGCGTTCGACGAGTTCAGCCAGATGGGAAGCGACGCCTACGGGATTCTTCCATTGCCGAAGCTTGATGCCGGGCAGGAGCATTACGTTTCCAAGCTGAACGATCAGTACACGCTCTGGTGCGTTGCCAAGACGCTTCCGGAAAGCGAAAACGACTTTACGGCGCATATCACGGACGCCCTCTGTGCGGAAAGCTCGACCACCGTGTATTATCAGTTCTACGATATCATTCTGAAATCCCGGTATTCCAAGGACGGCAACACCGCACGCATGGTGGATATCGTGATGGACTACGTAAGCTTTGACACGGCGATCATGTTCGGCGAGTATCTGGACGGCTACCCCTATATGATACGGAAACTGATTCAGAACAACAGCACCGATATTGCTTCCGAGTACAACGGAAAAGCCGAATCCATCAAGCAGAAGTTGCAGACGGTCTACGACTGCTACCAGTAAACCGACGAAAAGGAGAGTATGATGACACGAAAAAGAAAAGGGCTGTCTTTTCTGTGCGCTGTTTGCGCCGTGGTGATGATGCTCTCCTCCTGCTCCCGTAAAAAAGACGACGGGAAAGAGGAGAGCAGTGAAGTGCCGATGGTCACTTACGAGGCGGAAAGCTACCGCATCGTCCGCCAGCAGAACGCATCGCCCGAGCTTATAAGCGTGGCGGTGGACTTTGCGGAGAGGATGAGCGAAAGCGTCGGTGTGACGATGGCGCTGTCCGACGGCTATCTTGCCCGTGGCGAGGAACCGGATGACAATGCGTCGGAGATCCTCATCGGCAGGACCAACCGTCCGCAATCGGACGAGGCATATACGGCACTTGGCGACCACTTCGGTTTTTCTGTCACCCGGATCGGCAAAAAGATCGTGGTGGCGGCGCCCACGGCGGAGATGACCGAACAGGCGCTGAATTACCTGCTGGAGGAATATATCGGAAAATCCGCCGGTGACGGCAGATTCTCTCTGCCCGAAACGCTGGATTACCGCAGTAAGGAATATGACGGGGCAGAGATCATCCACGAGAGTACGCCGGTGTACAACGTGGTGTATTCCATGAAGGCTTCTGGCGGTGTGGCGGATGCGGCGCAGAGCGTGTACCGGACAATCAACAGCTTGTCCAAGACCGACACCACGCTGAAAACCGACTGGATACGCAAAGATATGAAGTACGATATGTCGCTGTACGAGGTCGTCATCGGGGACACCGGATACGACCGCAGTAAGGAACTGAAGGCGCAGTCGAAATACTCCGACTGGAAAATGGAGATGGCGGACCGGAAGATCTACCTGTATGCCAGCGCCCCGCAGGCGACTGAGGCAGTGTGCGGAATTTTCAATGCCGCTTTGAAAAAGGCGGAATTTCTGGATGAAAGCGGAACGGTGAAAATGATTTCTTTTGAGAGCAAGGCGGGCGCAACGCCCGAATGGATGAATGAGATCCCCGAATATACGGGCGGAAATACCGAAAAAATATGGGAGTTTGCGGACGGAATGTACCAGATCTACGTCAGCGATACCACCGATGCGGAATACGGGGCTTACCGGGGAGCGCTTGAGGGCGCCGGATATGTGCTGTACGCGGAAAATCAGATCGGCAAAAACCGGTATGCAACGTATACCGGCGGGGAAAGCGTGGTTCATGCGTATTGGCTGGATGCCCAGAAGACCGTGCGGATTCTGATCAGCGAAAAGGCGGGCACCGAGCTTTTCCCGAAGGATGCGGTGGAGGACGCCGCCGTGTGCGAGCCACTTCTGACGCAGATGAATATGGACTATGAGTCGCAGGCTGCCAAGGACAACGGCATGGGCTTCATCTTCACGCTCCGGGACGGCAGTTATATTATCATCGACGGCGGATACGCTACCGAGACCGAAACGCTTTATCGGTTTCTGCGTGACAACAACAAGCGTGCTGACGGCAAGATCCTGATCCGTGCGTGGATGATTTCGCATCCGCATTTGGATCATTACGGCAATTTTGTGGAATTTTCCAAGACCCATGCCACAGACGTCACGCTGGAACGCATGATCGCTCATCCGGCAAAGGAGAACTGCACCGACAACGGCGCCTCTTACAGAGAATGGCAGAACAATATCCTGTCGTCCCTGAAAAACTTTGCCGGCGCAAAGCTCGTGGTTCCGCTCACCGGGCAGAAGATGATGCTTGGAAACGTGGAATTTGAGTTTTATTACACGCCCGAAATGATGTATCCGGAAGAAATTGCGGACAGCAACAATTCCTCACTGGTCTGCCGGATCACCTTTGAGGGGCAGACGATCCTGCTTCCCGCCGACGCACAGCGCAGTGTTGTGTCACTGCTGGTTGAAAATTACGGGGAAGCGCTGAAGAGCGACTTTGTGCAGGCACCTCACCACGGACTCAGCGGCGGAAGCAAAGCCTTTTATGCGCTGGTGGATCCTTCCTACGTCTTTTTCGCTACGGCGCAGGACAAATATGAGGAGCGGATCAAGAGCGATTCGGCGGCAAACAGCTATCTGCTCCACGAATTGCACGTCAAGGAGTGCTTTGTGGCAGACGGCGGTTACCATACGCTTCGGTTTCCCTTCAGGGGAAGCGGTTATATCGAGCGGGATTACAGCGACCAGCCGTATGACAGCGAACACCTTGACCGGATCGGTTGGGATGACCTGAACGCCTGACCGTACCCCGCCCCCGGATGCTAAGCGTCCGGGGGCGGGGGCTTTTCTTTGCCGCAAAACGTCGCAGGAAGGCACAAAGCGTCGAGGCGTGCATATCCTTTTAACAAGGGAGGCATGAGCCTCCCTGAGAAAGGAGAACGATATGGCGCAATTCACCAATCAGGCGCAGTTATCCTACAACGGCAACGTGGTCAATTCCAACGTCGTGGTAGGGGAAATTCTGGACACGCTCTCAGCCGCCAAAAAGGCGGTGACTGCCCGCTATAAAATGAATGACAAGATCACCTACGTGATCAGTGCGGTCAATTCCGGCACCACGGCGATATCCGGCATTACGGTCAGCGATGACCTCGGCGGGTACACCTTTGGCACGGAGACCCTTTATCCGCTCACCTATGTGGACGGTTCGGTGCTTCTGTATATCAACGGAATCCTGCAGGCGGCGCCCACTGTGGCGGCGGGACCTCCGCTCGTCATCAGCGGCATCACATTGCCGGCGGACAGCAGCATGGTGCTGGTTTATGAGGCACAGGTCAACGCTTTTGCACCCGAGGGGCAGGAGGACAGCATTGTCAACACGGCAACCCTGACCGGAACCGGTATTATCACGCCGGTGACCGTGACCGAAACGATCACGCCTGAAAACGAGCCGGACCTGACCATCACCAAGAATATTGACCCCGTTCCGGTCAACGAAAACGGAACGATCACCTACACCTTTACCATTCAGAACTACGGGAACACCGAGGCGGACGCAACCGACCTCGTGGCGGTGACCGATACCTTTGATCCGATACTTTCCGGACTTCGTGTAACCTTCAACGGTACGGCATGGACTGCCGGCACCAACTACAATTACGACGAAGCGACCGGCGTATTTTCAACGGTAGCGGGACAGATCACGGTTCCCGCCGCAACCTTTACGCAGAATGAGACGACCGGCGCATGGGCGGTAACGCCCGGTGTCAGCACGCTGACCGTGACCGGAACCATCTGAGTTTTTCTGCCGTTTTTTTATCTTCCTCCCCCTGCGGCAGCTTCTGCTGCGGGGGGAGGTTTTCGTATTTGTGACATCATGGCGCCGAGCCTTGACAAGCCTGTTTTTCTGTGCTATAATAGGTTGTAAATTTTATCCGGGAAAAGGAGTGGAAAATGAACCGAATCATTCAGAAGCTGGACGGGACGTGGCGCCTGACGATCATTGAAAACCGGGATTATATCCGGGATCAGGTGGATGCGTGTCACCTGCAAAAAGGGAAATATCTTACCGTAAAGGGAAGCGTTCCGGGCAACTTTGAGCTGGATCTTCTGGCGGCTGGGCTGATCGAGGAGCCTTTCTACGCCTCCAATCCCCTGGATATGCGGGATTATGAAAACCGCCACCTGGTCTACGAGCGGGAATTTTCCTTTTCCGGTGACGAGCGGGGCGTATATCTTTCCTTTGAGGGAATCGACACGGTTGCCGAGATCTGGCTCAACGGGAATCTGATCGGCAGATGCGAAAATATGCTGATCGGGCACGAGTACGAGGCGCTTGGGCTGTGCCAGGGAAAAAACACGCTGACGGTTCACATTCTGCCGGCGCATATCGAGGCACGGAAATACCCCACGAGCATGGCGAACAACGCCCTGAAATATTCCTATGAGACCCTGGTGCTCCGCAAGGCGGCGCATATGTTCGGCTGGGATATCATGCCCCGGCTGGTCTCCGGCGGTATCTGGAAGTCGGTGAAGCTGATCCGCAAGCCCACGGAGCGCATTGAGGAATGTTATCTTTATACATACGATTACCGTCCGCAGAAAGCCGATTCGGCACTGCTGAAGCTCTTTTACCGGGTGAACGCCGAGGAGGACGACCTGCGGGACTACCGGATTTCGGTGGAGGGCGTTTGCGGCGATTCGACCTTTTCCGCAAAGACCGCACTGTGGCATACAGTGGGGCATCTGAACGTCCGGCTGGATTCTCCGAAGACCTGGATGCCGGTCGGTTACGGGGAGCAGAACCTTTACACCGTCCGCATTTCGTACTGGAAAGGAGACACCCTGCTCGATCAGGAGGAGCAGACCTTTGGCGTCCGGACGGTACAGCTTGACCGGACCTCGGTGGTAAAGCCCGACGAGGAGGGAAGATTCCGTTTTCTCATCAACGGGCAGGAGGTCTATATTCTCGGCACCAACTGGGTGCCGCTTGACGCCTACCATTCCCGTGACCTGCAACGGCTGGATACCGCAATGGGCATGGTGCGGGAGCTGGGATGCAACATGATCCGCTGTTGGGGCGGAAACGTATACGAGAGCGACGAGTTTTTTGACGCCTGCGACCGGTACGGAATTCTGGTGTGGCAGGATTTTGCCATGGGATGTGCCTGTTATCCGAGAGACGACCGGATGCGGAGACTGCTTGCCGAAGAAGCGGAGGCGGTCATCAAGCGTCTGCGCCGTCACCCGTCACTTGCCCTGTGGTGCGGTGACAACGAGTGCGACGGCTTTACCATAGGGAAGGGCGCCCGGGACCCGAACCGAAACGACCTGACCCGCTCTCTCCTTGCCGAATGTGCCGAAAAGCACGACTTTGTGCGCCCGTACCTGCCAAGCTCGCCTTACTATGACGAGGAATTTGTCAGGAGCAAATTGCCGGCTTCGGAGGAGCACCTCTGGGGACCGAGAGACTATTTCAAGGGCAAGTATTACGGGAGTGCCAAAGCCTGCTTTGCTTCGGAGACCGGCTATCACGGTTGTCCGGATGTCGGATGTCTCCGACAGATCATTTCTCCGAATCAGCTCTGGCCGGTCCTTGACCGGGACGGAAAGCCGTGGAGCGACTGGATCCTTCACGCCGTCAGCATGGAAAACAACCCCGAGGGACCCTATTACTACCGGATCCGCCTGATGCTCACCCAGATCGAGGTGCTGTTCGGAAAAGCGCCGGAATCGCTGGAGCAGATGATTGACCAGAGCCAGATCTCCCAGGCGGAGGCGGACAAGTACTTTATCGAGCGTATGCGGATCCGCCGGGATCGCACGGGTGGCATTATCTGGTGGAATCTTCTGGACGGATGGCCTCAGATCTCGGATGCGGTGGTGGATTATTACTTCGGCAAAAAGCTGGCATACGGCTATATCCGCCGTTCCCAGACGCCGGTGTGCATGATGTTTGACGAGCCGGATGCGGACGGAAAGATCACGCTGTACGCCGTGAACGACAGCATGGAGGACGTGAAGCTTTCCTTTGCGGTAACCGAAATGGCGGGAGAAAAGCGGCTTTGCGAGGGCGAGGTTCCGGTGCCCCGTGGGAAATCGGTTCCGGCGGCGGTGCTGGACAACCCGGCAGAGCAGGTTTGCCTGCTGGCGGAATGGCAGGGCGGCGAGCAGCTCTCCGGCAAAAACCATTACTATGCCAATATGCCGGGAATCGACTACGCCACCTATCGGGCACAGCTGGAGCGGTGCGGATTTCTGAAAAACTGATCGGAAAGGATCCTGAAATATGAAGAAAACGGGAATGGAAATTCTGGAGGAACTGGTCCGGCGCTATCCGCAGCTTGCGGTGTGCCGGGAGGAGATCGCCGTGGCGGCAGATCGGATGACAGACTGTTACCGAAACGGCGGAAAGCTTTTGATCTGCGGAAACGGCGGCAGTGCGTCGGACGCTCTGCATATTGTGGGCGAGCTGATGAAAAGCTTTGTGTTGCCGAGAAAGCTTAGTGAGGACGACCTGAAAGCCTTTCGGGCGAGCGGTGCCCGCCGTCCGGAATATCTGCACGATAATCTGCAGGGGGCGTTGCCGGCGATAGCGCTTGTGAGCGAAACCTCGCTCCAGACCGCCTACGCAAACGACGTGGCGCCCGAGCTTGCCTTTGCCCAGCAGGTGTGGGGGCTTGGCAATGCGGGCGACGTTTTGCTGGGAATCACGACCTCCGGCAATTCGGAAAACGTGGTCTGCGCCGCCGAGGTGGCACGGGCAAAGGGAATGACGGTGGTTGCCCTGACCGGTGCTCTCGGCGGAAAAATGAAGGCGGTTTCCGACGTGACGATTGCCGTGCCGGATACCGAGACCTATCGGATACAGGAGCTTCACCTGCCGGTGTACCATGCGCTGTGCCTGATTCTGGAGGATGAATTTTTCGGCGAGGGAGCGTGTGCGCAATGAATTATATCGGTGTGGATATCGGCGGCACGAAATGTGCCGTCGTGCTTGGGGACGAAAACGGAAAGGTGCTACGGAAGATCAAGTTTCCCACCGGGGGCTTTTCCGCCACGCTGGAAAAACTGCTTGCGGCAGTCTCCGAAATGGGAGAATGTGCGGCGGTGGGAATTTCCTGCGGCGGTCCGCTTGACGCCAACAGCGGCGTGATCCTTTCGCCGCCCAACCTGCCGGGGTGGGACGAGGTGCCGATCGTCCGGCTGATGAGCGAACGCACCGACGCACCCGCCTATCTTTGTAACGACGCTGACGCCTGTGCGCTGGCGGAATGGAAATTCGGAGCAGGCGCCGGATGCCGGAATATGGTGTTTCTTACCTTCGGAACCGGTCTTGGCGCCGGTCTGATCCTGAACGGTCGGCTCTACCGGGGAAGCTGTGGCATGGCGGGAGAGGCGGGACACATCCGCCTTGCGGAGGACGGTCCCGTGGGCTACGGAAAAAACGGCTCCTTTGAGGGCTTTTGCAGTGGCGGCGGCATTGCCCGCCTTGGCGTGGCGCTGGCAAAACAGGCGCTGGCGGAGGGCAGGGAGGTCGGCTATTGCCGGGGTGAGTCGGAGCTTGCGTCGGTCAGCGCCAGAACCATTGCCGAGGCGGCGCACGCAGGCGACCCTACGGCGCAGGAGGTCTACCGGATCAGCGCCGGCAAGCTTGGCGCCGGACTGTCGATCCTTGTCGATCTGCTCAATCCCGACCGGATCGTGATCGGCAGTATCTTTGCCCGTGACGAGGCACTGTTCCGTCGTGAGATGGAAGAGGTGCTGAAAAAAGAAGCGCTTGCCCCGTCTCTTGCCTGCTGTGAGATTCTTCCTGCAGCACTGGGGGACAGGATCGGCGACGTTGCGGCACTTACCGTGGCAATGGAGGGCGAAAACCTGACCGGAAACCGGTAAATAAGAGAAATAATATGAAAAAATTCCGGAAAACTATTGACAAACGCTTTGATAATATGATATAATAATATGCCGCATATGGACGGGCTTTTTTAAGTGCGAATTTCGCCGCCCGCTTTAGCGAGTCTATGAAGAAAGAGAGGTGCTTTTCGTGTACGCAATTATTGAAACAGGCGGAAAGCAGTACAAGGTCAACGAGGGCGACATCATTTTTGTGGAAAAGCTCGGCGTTGAAGCAGGCGAGACGGTCAATTTTGACTGTGTCAAGGCAATCTCCACGGGCGATGAGTTCAAGGTGGGCGCTCCCAAGGTTGAGGGTGCGGTCGTCAGCGCAAAGGTAATCGCCAACGGTAAGAGCAAGAAGCTTTATGTAATCAAGTACAAGGCGAAGAAGAACGAGAAGAAGAAGATCGGTCACAGACAGCCTTATACCAAGGTTCAGATCCTTTCGATCCAGGGCTGAACAAAATGACGAAAATCGTCTTTTTCAGAAGCGGCGGCGTTTACTACGGGTTTGAAGAGCAGGGACATACCGGCTACGGAGAATCGGGTGACGATGTGCTGTGTGCGGCGCTTTCCGCAATGACCATGCTGATTATCAACACGGTGGAGGTGGCATACGCTTCCGACGTGGAGTACACGGTCAATGAGGGAGCCACGCATATTTCGGTCCGTTCCAAAGCGGCTTTGCCTGAATTTGAGGACGACGAGCGCAAGCGTTATGCGGTATCCGGCTTGTTTATGTCTTACTTCTACCAGCTGAACGAGTTGCGGGAAGAATATTACGATTATCTCGATGTGGATGTGAAGGATATTGATTATATCTGACACGGGTACGAAATTACATGAATTGAGGAGGAAAACGAAATGTTGAAGCTTAGTTTGCAGTTCTTTGCTCACAAGAAGGGCGTTGGTTCTACCAAGAACGGGCGTGACAGTGAGTCCAAGCGCCTCGGCGTTAAAAAGGCAGACGGTCAGGCTGTGCTTGCCGGTAATATTATTGTCAGACAGAGAGGAACCGCCATTCACCCCGGTAACAACGTGGGAATCGGCAAGGACGATACTCTGTTTGCTCTGATCGACGGTAAGGTAAAGTTTGAGCAGAAGACCAAAGCGAAAAAGCAGGTCAGTGTATACGCTGACTGATAGCTTCCGCTTGAAAAGAAATCCGGGTTGTTGCGCTTGCAATCAGCCCGGATTTCTTTTGATTGGTGTATTATGAAAGGAGCGGCGATGAAAAGGGAGATCATGGAATATATAAATTTTACGATTTTATATGATGAGCCAAAATCATTTTTCTTCTCTAAGCGCACTTTTGCGGTCGGGATGATTTTTGGCTGGGCAGTCGTATCCTTGCCATGCTTGCTGACTTGCGTGTGGTTATGGCTCCTTTTCGTTCTGATTTGGATTCCGGTATTGTTTTTCTGTCGCAGAGAAAAACAGCCGTATGCAAAATCCATATTATTGGACGGAATGTTTTTGGTCAATAGCTGTGTGTTTATTCTGTATGATATAGTAGCGTTTTCCGGTTTCTCACCCATAGTTCCGGTAGCGGATATCGCTTTTTGGCTCTTGCTGTATGAAATTTGCGCAGGAGTGAGGATAAAGCGGAGAAGATATACCGCCGCAAAACAAAATGACGTACCTGCTTCGGCGTCAAAAAAGAAAAGCGCCAAAAGCCTTCCCTCAACGATAGGCTTTGCCGGCGTTGGATTAGGCGGACTTTCTTCGATATTTCTTCCGAAGGCGGTAACCTGCGTCATTCTTACAGGCTTCTTTTCCATAATTTTAGTCTGCGGCGTTGTTCTGATTCAAAAGTATATATTGTACAGGATCTTTCTCCATGCCTGAGAACGTGTTTTGGCATGGAGTCTTTTTATAATATTCTGCAAATTCTATAAAAAAACTGCCGGGCTATCTGCCCGGCAGTTTTTTGCGGTATGTTCGGCTTTCCGGAGATCAGTTGAGGGTCTCCAGATATTTTGCCACGTCGCCGACGGTGATGAATTTGCGGATATCGTCATCGGCAATTTCAATGTTGAACTTTTCTTCGCACAGCATTACGAGATCGGCAAGCTCGATGGAGTTGATTCCGAGGTCGTTGGAAAGCTCTGCATCGGGGGTGATATCGTCCCGGTTGATCTGAAGCTCATTCACGAGCAAATCGACAAATTTTTCGTACATGATAAAGCAATCTCCTTTTAACGTGTCTTGTTTTTTAATTTACTTTAAAGCGCTGGATCTTCTTGGAGGTCGTGCGCTCAAATTTTTCGTAACGGACTTCAATCTTCCGGATCTGTTTGAAAGAGGGAAGCTTGCGGTTGATCTCGGTAACGGCGCTCTTGATCTCCGCATAAACGTCCTCCTTGGATTTTCCTGCAAGGAAATCGTCGTTGGGCACCACCACGGCGGTGATGACCTGTTCGCCGGCGTCGTTTGTACGGGCAAGCACCACCGATTCCAGGATAGCGGGCACGGCGGCAAGATATTCTTCCAGCTCCTCGGGGAATACGTTCTTTCCGTTGCTCAGAATGATTACGTTCTTTTTGCGCCCGGTGATGAAAATATAACCGTCCTTATCCATATAACCGATATCACCGGTGCGGAACCAGCCGTCCGGCGTAAAGGCTTCGGCAGTGGCTTCTTCGTTCTTGTAATAGCCCATCATGACGTTGTCGCCGTGGACCAGAATTTCTCCGGTCTCCTCGCCGGGGGTCTTGTCGATGCGGACCATACAGCCCTTGACCGGCGTACCCACCGAGTGGAATTTGACCTTTCCGGGGGAGTTGACGGCAACCAAGGGTGCACATTCGGTAATTCCGTAGCCCTCAAGCACGGTGATGCCGAAAGCGTAAAAGTCCTTGATAAGATCGGGGCTGAGGGGCGCACCGCCGCAGACGATACTTTTCAGGTTTCCGCCGAAAGCTCTGTTGACCTGACGGAAGAGCTTACTGCGCACGTCGAGGTGGAAGGTGAGCAGGACGCTGTTCATTTTGATGAGCATCCGCATCTGCTTTTCCATGCCTTTTTTGCGGACTTCCTCCCAGATCTTCTTGTGCATGGTCTCCACGAACAGCGGGACCAGCATCAGGGCGTTGGGCTGGAAGCTCTTGAAGTTTTTCAGCACGTGCTTCAGACTGTCGTTGATAAAGATCTGCGCACCGAGATCCATGATGGCAAGGTGACCGCAGGTGATCTCATAGGAGTGATGCGGCGGCAGGACCGACACGAAAGTGTTGCGGTCGTCGTAGGACATGGAAAGCACCGACGCATTGGTGGCGGCTGTCAGGTTCTTGTGGGAGAGCATGACGCCTTTGCTGGTTCCGGTGGTGCCGGAGGTGAAGAGCAGGGCAGACATTTTTTCCATTTCCAGTTGGGTGCCAAGGTAGGAGGTGTCTCCCTCGGCAAGCGCATGCTCGCCCATTTCCACCACTTCATCCATGGTAAGAACCTTGTCGGAAAAGCGGAAATCCTCGCCCGGCTGAATGGCGATGAAATAACGGATGTCGGGGCAGAGCTTTTCCAGCTCATGGGCTTTTTCGTTCTGTGCGGCGGTGTAAACGAAAGCCACACATTCGCTAAGCTGAAGGAAGCCGGCGGTGGAATCGGTGGTCAGCTCCTTGTCAATCGGCACGATACAGCCGTTTACGGTTACGGTCGCCAGATAGGAGGCGATGTAACGGGGGTGGGTGTCTCCGCTGACGGCAACGTTTTTGCCGGCAATGCCGAGTTTTGCCCAGGCGGTGCCGATGGCGGTTACTTCATCCCGGAGCTTCGTATAGGAATACTCTGCGATCTCTCCGCTGTTGTCCTTGTAGAAGTAAAGAGTTTTATCTCCGAACTGCTCGGCGCCGGAATAGACCAGATGCCGCAGATCGGTAATGACCTTCGGAGGTTTGGCTCCTTTGAGGTTATTGATCATTTTCATAACGGTGTTCCTTTTCGGACGTTTGAATTTTTGCACTACAAAACATTATATAATAAAAATATGCAATTGTCAAGCAAAATCTGCAAACCATGGGAATTTTAAAGAAATTTTATAAGATTTTTTTATTTTTATAGAAGGAGTAATTGATAAATACTGGATTTTGAGGTATAATTAAACTGAATTCTGACGGGATACGACAGAAATCTGACAAACGGAGGAAAAAGAGATGGCATTGTTTCACAGACGTCCCTTGGCATTGATCTGCGCCTGCTTCCTTGTGGGCATGGTGCTTTACAGATTTTTGCCCTTTTCTTTTGCGCTCCGGTGTGCGGTTGCGGCGGGGGTGCTTTTCCTGGCGCTTGCGGCGCTGATTCTGCGGCGCTTTTTGAAGTGTGGTCGGTGGAATCTGTTGATCCTGTCGCTCTGCCTGTTTGCGGTGCTTGCCGCATTCGGGCGTTCGGTACTTGCCTTTGACGTGGCGCAGAGCCGGGCGGAGCGCTACACCGGGGATCGCCGGGTGGAGATGAACGTGATAGAGGAGAATTATAGCTCGGAATATTCGTCGGAATATACGGTGATGATCCGGAAGGTCGGCGAGGATTCGGTTCGGATCCGGGCGCTTCTGGTGTGCCCGTTTTCCTGTGATCTGTTGCCGGGCGACCGGGTCTGCGCCGCCGCAGGCGTCCACTCCATGGATGACGTTACGCTCGGTTTTTCGGGCAGGGACCGAACCGATGACGAAAGCGTGCGGCTGGTCTGCGTGGTCTACGACAGTGAGGACGGCGTTTTCCTCCGGCATGACAAGCAGGGTGTCTTTTCCGCTCTCTTTTCGGAGGACGGTTTTGCCATATGCGGCGCCCGCCTGCGTCGGGGTGCCGATGCGCTGATTGAAAAGACGGTGGGCGGCGAGACGGGAGCACTTGTCAAGGGCTTTCTGATGGGTGACCGCTCGGAGCTTTCCGGCGAGGATGTCCGGGACTTCCGCCGTGCGGGAGCGGCGCATCTTCTGGCGGTCAGCGGCTTACATATCTCGATTTTGCTGGGGGCGATGGACTGGCTCCTGCGCCGGCTTTACGTTCCGTGCGTGGCCCGACGTATCGTTCTCGTGCTGTTGTCGGTGGGACTTCTGATGCTGACCGGCTTTTCCCGCTCTTCCTGCCGTGCCGTCCTGATGCTGTGGGCGGTGTTTGTCAGCCGGATGTTTGCGGAGGACAGCGACGCCACTACCGCACTTTTCCTGGCGGGGGCGGTGATCTTTCTGTTCTCTCCCTCTGCCCGGAGCGATACCGGCTTCTGGATGTCCTTTGCCGCCACACTCGGTCTGGTCACGGTTTATCCGGCGCTTTTCCGGAACCATGAGCAAAAGAGCTCCGCCCGCCACCCGGTGCTTTCCAGGGTTGGGCGGCGGTGTTTGCAGGCGGTTGCCGTTACGCTGATTGCCAACCTGCTTCTGCTTCCGATTCAGTGGTATATGTTCGGTGAAATTTCGTTTTCGGGAATTCTGGCAAACCTTGTACTTTCCCCGCTTATCGCCGTTTTCCTTTGTCTGATCCCGACGGCGCTGATTCTCGGTGCCGTGCCGGTGCTTGGCAGGCTTCCGGTTCTGTTGCTTTCGTGGGTGGCACGGGCAATCCTCTGGACGGTTCATATCTTCGCCCGGAATTCCTTTGCCGTCCTTTCGTTGCAGTATGGCTTTTCAAAGTTTCTGATCCCGTTGTACGCCCTTGCGCTGGCGGCGTTTCTGGTATTCCGTTTCCGCCGACTGTGGCGGGGAGCGCTTCTGCCTGCGACGGCTCTTGTGGCGTTTGCCGTCTGCATCTGCGCTTTCCGAATCTTCGTTCCGGTCCGCCTGCGGTACACGGCGCAGGGCGATCGGGAAACGCTTGCCGTCACCGACGGCAGTGGAGCGGTGCTGTTCGACCTTGAGGGGGACCGCTATCGGGCGCAGTATGAAGCCGTGGACAGATCGGGGATTTCCTCCTACCGTGCGCTGGTTCTGACCGGACTGCACGACGGACAAGCTGAAAAGCTGGAGGGGGCTTTCAAGCGCTATTATACCGACACGCTGTATCTTCCGGCGCCCACCGATGACGCTGGTGCGGAGGTGGCGCAACAGCTTGCGGAGATTGCCGGGCGCTTTGGTACCAGGACGGTATGCTACCGGAGTGGGGAAGAGCTGGCGCTCTTTTCCGGCACCTCGGCGGTCGTTTTGCAGGACGGGCAAAACGGGGGCGCAGAGGGAATCGGCGTTTTTACAAAGGAAGCGCACGCCGTATACGCCGTTTTTTCTCCGAAAATGAGCGAAGACGAAAGACGGCTTGTGGCGTCGGGAGACCGGATTTTGGTATCGGCAACGTCCGACACGAAAAGAGGACTTTCCGGAGAAATTCCGCTTTGCCGGGATCCGCAGAGCGTTCTGTACGGCAGTCGTGCGGTGTGGAAAAGATATCCTGTCATTGCGGAGGATTGCGAAATCCTCGTGCCGCCGGAGGGCGCCGAAAGCTTTTCTTACATTTTTCGCCTTTCGTAACGACATAAGGATGTCAATCTCATAGTCAGCTACATAAAATATAGTATAGCGGAGAAGTGGAAGTTTCTGCTATGATGCTATGAAAGGATCGTTTGACTATGGGAAATAAAAGAAAAACAGCCCTGCTCGGCGGGGATATGAGGCAGTATTATGCGGCTTTACGGCTGGCAGAATACGGCTGGGAGCCGATCTTGTGGGGACGCCCGCAGACCGGGCAGAACACGCCTCTCTCCGGCTGTTCCGACTGGCGGGAGGCAATTGCCGGTGCGGCGGTGATCCTGCTGCCGTTGCCGGCGTCCCGTGACGGGGAAATGCTGAACTGCCCGGCACAGCAGACGCCGCCACGGCTT
>ENA-ORMN01001667-ORMN01001667.1-human-gut-metagenome-genome-assembly--contig:-NODE-1667-length-21287-cov-6.506217_pt1 | contig 21287 bp, 18 predicted proteins | sample MGYA00242102_ERZ508993 | MGnify/ENA primary metagenome ERZ508993 (study PRJEB26280, sample SAMEA2338770) | human gut metagenome | biome: human gut; feature: human-associated habitat; material: faeces...
CTCAGAGGCAATGCCCTGCCGGTATTTCAGCACCCGAAGGGGCTGCTTCGGCTCTGCGCTGCTCTTCAGGTTCGCCACATCCAGCGCCTTGTCGATGTGCAGCTCCCGCTTTTTGCCATCCTTGCCCACACGGTCATAATCGTACAGACGATAAGTCAGATTGGAATTTTCCTGAATCTCTGCCACCAATGCCCCTGCGCCGATGGCGTGGACTGTCCCGGCCTGAATGAAGAACAGATCATCCTTGTGGATGGGGACCTTTTGCAGATATTTCATCACCGTGCCGTCTGCGATCGCCCTGCGCATCTCGGCCTTTGTGCAGTTCTGCTTGAGTCCGTAGACCAGCTTCGCCTCGCGTCCGGCATCCAGCACATACCACATCTCGGTCTTGCCCAGCTGGCCGTTCTCGTGCTCCTGTGCGTAGGCGTCGGCACCTGCACCGACAGGTCTTTCTTGGCGTCGATGAATTTGATAAGGATCGGCAGCGTGTTTTCGCCCTTATGGCGCTCGCCCAGATACTCCGGATGTGCTCTTAGCATCTGCTTTGCTTTTGTAATGCGAAGATTTAGCACATATGTATTGATGCTCACCCCAAACTGCTCCTTGAACACTCGGGTCAGATAGAACTTGCTGATAAAGAACTGATCTGCCAGTGCATCCAATGAAACTTTTTCGGTGTAGTGTGTATCCAGATAATCTCGGATCGGGTCAAGGTTCTGCTTTTTCAATATAGCATCTGAACGCTCTGCTGGATGCCATGACTCTTTCATGAGTAGCACCAGCAGTTCATTTAAACCGCTGTTAATCCGCATATCCCGGATGTAATCATCTGACGAGGTAAGCGTAAAAAGGGACTTATGCAGTTCTGTAAATGCGGTAATATTCTCCGGATGGAATACTGGGCAACCTCCGCGTTCTTGATATTTCCTGTAGATGTCCTGCATAGTCACACCGGAAAAGTGAATCCACGACAACGACCACAGATCTTTATCTGTACTATGGGAATACGGTTGCTGGCAATCGATGAACACGCAGTCCCCCCTACCTAGCTTATATTTCTTTCTCTAATACTCCAGCTCGCCAGAACCGGAATTGACACAGAAAAACAAATACGAAGACAAGTGAGTACGCGAGGAAGTATGCGGCTTCTTTGCCTGCAAACTCCCGATCTCCTGCAAGTATAAAAGGGCAGTCTTCGCAAAAGACGTCGGGGTGTAGAGAATGCGGTCTGAAAAAACAACAGGGGATGTATCCAGAGAATCATGTAAAAACAAGTCATTCATAGCTGGACACCTCCCCCGTTGATAGTTTATTATCTGACAAACCGAATATAAGAATCCACCGTCGTATTCTTCAGATGTTTTTTTATTATTCTAAAAACATAAATTATTCTTTCTTCATTGTGGAATATGTTTTTCAATAAATTCAGAAACAATCATTTTGTATTTTTCAGGATCTGTTCTATAGCATCCAGTATGCTCTGCCCCAGAAACTATGTACAACTCTCTTTCACTTTTGCAACTATTGTAAATTTTATACGCCATAGATACCGGTGCTTTCTTATCCTTGTCTCCATGAATAATTAGAACTGGCACACTTGTCTTAGACACTGCGGCACATGCGTTTGCTTCTTTCAAGTCAAATCCGCCCCAAATTTTTGTTCCTGCATTCACTATCCGAGCGAATAAATCTGTCAATAATTCAAAACGAAGCTTCTCTTTACTGCCTATTTTTATCATTTCTAATGGTGATGTAAACCCAGCATCATCAATAATTCCACAAACTGATTCCGGCAATTCTAAATCACTACTCATCACTGCTACCGCTCCTCCCATGGAAATTCCCATAAGGAATATAGGTACCTGTTCTCCGAATTCAAAATCCACCCAATTTGCCCAATCACGACAGTCGTATCTTTCTAAAACGCCAAGTGTTGAAACGTCACCTCCACTTTCATTGTGCGCTCGTAAGTTCACCAACAGAAGATTCCATTCTTTTTCTTCTGTTATTCTATAGATTGGCGCACTATTCGTATAACAATTACTCCAAAGCCCATGAAAAAAGATTATGACTGGCGCATTTTTCTTTCTTTCATAATAGTGACCAACTAATTGTACTCCATCAGATGCCGTAATTGTAATTTTTCTATTTGGCTCATTTTTTATTTTATATGCTTCTGTAAGAATTTCATACTGCCAGTCATCAGCAATTCCTAAATCTGGCCATCGAATTTCTCTTCTCATGCAGGCTTTCTGAAAAGAGTATTTACTTATTCCCAGCAGTGTCAATATTCCAACACTTAAAATCAACAGGATTATTAAAATTCGCCTTCTATTTACGCATATTTTCATCATCGCAATTCCCATACATTGTAAGTTCATTTTGCTCACACTCCATTTTTATTTCCGTCACAAACTATATATCGTGCTCAAAAATACGCCGTGTGAACTTCTGGAATTCACAGTCCACACGGCATATTACTTTATTTCAGCCTTTCGAGAATCTCATCTGCCGTCATACCGGATGACAGCAGAAGTAGTGGCACTGTTCTTGCCACCCTCGGGATGGGGCATATGGATAATGATACCGATAGGATTATGTATGATTTTAGGTTAGTATAGTACTACGGAAATAGGATGGTAATATTCTCTCAGAAAACAGATTTACTGACCGAATTTTGAATATTTATCAGACCAATCTGAGTCTATATATTCAGCTCTTTTACATTAGTTATCCACGCAGCTATTTATTCGAGCGAAAAGAATCTACTCTAACAATGTTTTATGGTTTTTTGCATATTCCTGTACTTTATAGTTTTGAGGAAAAATCATACAATCTCCTCTTTCCCAATTCAACCTCATAACACACAATTTCATACTCTCGTTAAATCGATCTCCAAATCTATTTATCAATATAAATTGGATGTCAATGTCATGTCCCTCTGTTTTTGCAAAGAACTTTTTATTGGCATAGAAGCAGACTTTTCGACTCTCACCCGATGGAATACCTATCGAAATACTATTTCTGTTTACCACAGAGAGTCCCCATTTTGTAGGTGTCTTATCATTTTCCGATGCTGTTTCAGCCTCTTTGTACTGCACTATCTCAAAGCACTGTGTTGTATTTGTCAACTCAAGAACAATTGAAACTGTGTCATTTGCATCACAGTCAGCCATTTGATAGGATATTATATTATCTCCATCCGGTCTGCCCGTTTTCACCTCCCAATTAGTAACAAGAACGAATGGTCTAACTTCCATTTTATATCGGCTTTCTTCCAACAGAGTCACTCGTTCAGATAATGCATTGGCCTGTTGGGACAGTTCATTTGCCTTTTGGGCTGTCTTATCCGACTTTTCTGTCAGCTCATTTGCCTGTCTTGCTATTAAATTTGACTGTTCGGTCATCATTTCTGCCATGGAATTAGCTCGCTCTGTTTGCCGATACGCAACATAAGCCAATCCAACTGTAGCCGCTGATGATATACACGAAATAACATATGACAACATTCCATCTGCTGTTATCAGCGAATCAATTTTCGGAGAAAAAATATGTACCAGCAACGCCACTCCTATGAACAAAATCGCTGTGCCTAGCAAAAACCATCCAATGGCCGGTTTTGTCTTGGACTTATGCATTTTCTCTTTATTGCTCGAATTTATATTCTCTTCCATAGTATCATCTTTATTTTTTTACTATTCCTTTGCATCCTTAGCCACAATCACTTGTGTTGCCTACCGCTCACCACGTAGAGGTGTGCAAAGTTTCGAGCGGCAAAACCGTGAGAAATTTCCCACGGCTCAAATATAGCCCTTTGAAACCAAGTTTTCAATGGCACAGGTGAAATATACATCAACCTGTATGCTACATCAAGGTTGCGTTCAGACCGCGTATCCTTTGGCTTTGATGACTTCCACGACCTGAGACACGTACTTCTGGCAGGTGTCGTGGTCAGCGGCTTCCACCATCACACGCACGACAGGCTCCGTACCAGACTCACGGACAAGGATACGGCCAGTGTCACCCAGTGCCTCGGCCACAGCCTTGACTGCTGCCTGCACTGCTTCATCATCCTGTGCAGCTTTCTTGTCGGTCACACGGACATTCTCCAGAACCTGCGGGTAGATCTTCAGGGGCTCAGCCAGCTTGCTCATGGGCAGCTTTTTGGCCAGCATGACTTCCATCATCTTCAGACTGGTCAGGATGCCATCACCAGTGCTGGCGTACTTGGAGAAAATGATATGACCGCTCTGCTCACCACCGATACGGCAGCCATTTTTTGCCATGTACTCATAGACGTACTTGTCACCCACTGCGGTCTTGGCGTAGCCGATGCCCTTCTCATCAAAGGCCTTATACAGGCCAAAGTTGGACATGACCGTGGTAACGACGGTATTGGTCAGCAGCTTGCCACGCTCCTTCATGTAGCAGCCGTAGATGTACAGGATATGGTCGCCAGTGATGACATTACCCTTTTCATCCACACACAGGCAACGGTCAGCATCGCCGTCGTAGGCAAAACCGATGTCCAGCCCCTTCTCTACCACGAACTTCTGCAAGCCCTCAATGTGGGTAGAGCCCGCATTGTTGTTGATATTCAGACCGTTGGGCTGTGCATTGATGACATAGGTATCAGCTCCCAGAGCATCGAACACAGATTTAGCGATGTTCCAAGAACTACCGTTGGCGCAGTCCAGACCAACCTTGACACCCTTGAAGGAGTAGATACCGAGGCTGATTAGATAGCCCATGTAGCGGTTGCGACCGGACACATAGTCCACCGTGCAGCCAATGTGTTCCCGGTGAGCGAAAGGCAGCTCCGACCAGTCCTTATCAAACACATGGAGTTTGCCATCGATGTAATCCTCGACTAACAGCAAGATCTCCTCCGGCATCTTCTCACCATAGCAGTCGATCAGCTTGATGCCGTTATCGTAGTAGGGATTATGGCTGGCAGAAATCATGATGCCGCAGTCAAAGTCATCTACGCGGGCGATATAAGCCACAGACGGCGTGGTAGTGACGTGGAGCAAATAAGCATCCGCACCAGAAGCGGTCAGACCGGCAACCAGACTATACTCGAACATATAAGAGCTACGGCGGGTGTCCTTGCCAATAACGATGCGGGCAGGATTCTTGTCGCCGTTGCGCTCACGGAGCATATTGTAATACCAGCCAAGGAAGCGGCCTACTTTATAGGCATGATCCGAGGTCAAGGTGATTCCAGCTTCGCCACGGAAGCCATCGGTTCCAAAATACTTTCCCATTATAGTTTTTCCTCATTCAAAGAACGCTTTAACGAATATATACTTTAGCCGAAAGGAAATCTCGTTGCCTGCTGCTCACCACGGAGAGGTAGCATATCGTGCAGCGTAGCCATGCATGGACATGACCATTACAATCTATTCTTATTTTTGACCGTAATAGGCGTTCGGCCCGTGCTTTCTCATATAATGCTTATCAAGCATATACTGAGCCATCGCACTATTCGGGTTTAATGCCAACGTCTTCAAATCCATCTCTGCAACTTTTTCCATAACGACCGCATTGTAAACTGCATTTGCAGGGTCTTTTCCCCATGCAAAGGGTCCATGATTTTTTACGACAATTCCAGGAATCGCCATCGGATCATATTTTCCATTCTCAATGGTTTCTATAATTACCTTTCCCGTATTGGTTTCGTAATCTTCCATTACTTCCTGCTGTGTAAGTTCTCTTGTGCAATGAATATTTCCGTAGAAATAATCCGCATGGGTCGTTCCCAAAGCTGGAATGGGCATGCCTGCCTGTGCAAAAGCAACAGCATTTACCGAATGCGTATGGACAACACCCCTTATCTCATCAACTGCCTTATAAAGTTCCAAATGAGTTTTTGTGTCCGAAGAAGGATTCCATTTCCCTTCCACTTTCAATCCAGTTTTAACATCGACTACAACCATATCTTCTGGTGTCATCCCATCATAATCAACACCGGAAGGTTTAATAACCATATATCTTCTATCATCAGATATGCCACTAACATTACCCCATGTGTAAATGACCATACCCCGTCTGACTAATTCAAGATTTGCATCACACACAGACTTCTTCAAATCTTCCAGCATAAATATTCACTTTCTCCTCATACACTCTAATGTTTCCGCAAGTCCATCCCTAAGAGAATATTTTCCATTCCACCCAAGATCTCGCAACTTTTTACTATCCAAAATGCAATTCTTAGACTTTGAAAATCCCTTTGCTTCTACTGAATCCGGAGAATCAAACACCACCTTTGTTCCTGCTATTTCTGCGCAAATTCTCGCAACCTCAGCAATTGACGCAACTGAATTTTCATTCGAAATATTATATATTTCTCCGCTCTTTCCTGCATATAAAAGTTCAAACAAAGCACTGACGACATCAACAACATAGCAATATGTTCTTTTCTGATCACCTTTGCTCTTCAAGACAATGTTTTCTCCGTTCAATGCATTTCTTATAAACTGGGCATGTGCTTTACTATCAGATGCTAACATTGTCGGGCCATACACACTCGGCAACCTTGCAATTACAGCATTGACATCATATTCATCAACATAGCTTCTGACCAGTAGCTCACAGCATCGTTTACTTTCCGGATAACCATTCCTAAGAACTGTCTGGTCTATTATTCCACTCATATTTTCCGAGTAGATATCTTGCCCCTTCAATTCTCCATAAACCTCAAACGATGATGTCAATATCATCTTAGTTTTTCGATGCTCTCTACAGTAATCTAAAACATTTTTTGTTCCGATGATATTGGTAAGTATGGTTTCTACTGGTTGCACCGCATACATTTTGGGATCAGCATTACTTGCTCCATGAATAATCCAATCATACTCAATGGTGTCATCCAGCGAATCAACAATGTCCTGAACAACCGGGAAAACCCTTGTCCCAAAATCTTTTTCAATTTTGTTCTTACTTCTACTGAGTGCATATATTTTTATATTTGCGCCATACTCATCATTTGCTTTGGCCAAGACATCTATTACGCATGATCCGATAAGTCCCGTGGCACCTGTCACTAAAATTGACGTATTTCTTAGCTTCAGCCGACTCGCAAGCATTTTTACACTTTCTTCATACATCAATGCATCCACTCATCTTTCTTAGCCATCAATAATGCCTTAAAAATTTCAATATCCTCAGAAGTTGTAAGTTTCAAGTTTTTTTCTGAGCCTTTAGACATATACAGTTTTTTTCCCAACTCAATATACATTGTACAAGATGCAACAGAGTTTGTGATTCCTTTATCAAGTGCTTCTTTATGCGCCTCGCAAATATCTTTCAGAAAGAAAGCCTGTGGTGTCTGCGTAATCTTAAGATTATCACGCGGAACTTGCTCTTCCGTAGACAGCGAGTCATATGTTTTCAGCATTGCTGCCGTGCACGGAACGACAGTTATCGCATTCCCATATTGTCTACATACTCTAATGTTATCGGTAATAACATCTGCGCTGACCATCGGGCGAATCGCATCATGAATCAAGACGACATCGTCATCACTTCTATAGCGTTCTGCGATATCATACAGACCATTCCGAATGGAGTCTTGTCCATTTCGTCCTCCAGACACAACATTCTCCAATTTTGAAATGCCGAACTGTTTGGCATAGGCCCTCAAAACATCATGCCAACCGTCCAGGCATACTACCTCAATCGCATCAATTTGAGGATGTTTTTGAAAAGTTTCTAGCGTATAGATAATAACCGGTTTATCGTGAACATTAATAAACTGTTTAGGGATATCCTGTCCCATACGAGCCCCAACACCGCCAGCAATAATTAAAGCAATATTCTTCATACAAGCTTCTCCTAACTATAATTTTTATTGTCAACGTCTTTCTGGTGTGCAGTCCATCAGAAAAACACTAAGCATTCAGATAAACTAACGTCCAATGCTCCCAACGCAACCTTTGCAGAAGCGCTTTCGGCAGCATCGACCTGCACAGCTCTCTAAAGCTTACCCCCACATACATTTTTGAACCCGATAATACTTTCACAGAAATAGTAATGAACCTCGAAATCCATATTCAATAACAATCATATTATGAATGCTTAATGTTTGCACAATAAAGCCGCATTACCTATTAACTCTCAGCAATTTCATAACGTTCCGATAAACATTTTCGGAATATTCTCCGCACTTTACTCCTGTACCGTCAAACAACTGGTTCAATTTCTCACTCTGCCTTATTCCATTCTGCGGATCAAGCAATGTTGCCTTGATTTTATCTTCCAGATCCACCGCTGTCGTTGCACAATTTATGCTGCATGCATCTCGAGCAATTTCTTGCATGCAGTTATCTGCGTCATACTCTTTCCAATCCGGAAAATAAAACAGAACCGGTTTATTTTGCAAAGCGTAATCCGTTCCACAACTAGAATAATCCGTGACCAACATATCGGCGCAACACATTAACTTCTGTACATCAACTACGTCCGAATCGTTAAGTAAAATTTTTCTGCTCGTCTGCTGAAGGTTTCCCCGATTCAAATAATGCAATTTCGTCAAGAAAACCGCATTGTTTTCTTCCAGCATTCTTTCAAACGAATCTGCACTCCAAAGCTCTTCCAGCTGGCTCATCAGCGCCTCGGATTTTTTTCGGAAAGTCGGCATATATAGTACGACCTTATTGGTTCCGATTTTCTTTAGAACATCCGTATTCTTCAGAACACTCTGTAAAGATACACTTTCTGCAAACACATCGTTCCGGGGTTGTCCTGCAATCAATATAGAGCTTTTTTTATCCAATGCAAAAATATCGATAAAATGTCTTTTGGATTCTTCCGATGTCACCACCGTTATGTCTCGTTTCACCCAGGAGAAAAAGTTCCATTTTTGGTCACTGACTATCCTCTTGAGCTTATTGGTCTGATGATACAGTTCCCTATAGCCCTTTTTAAAGCCAATTCCATGCCACAACGACACAACCGTCGCGCCATATATTTGCGGGAAATCGCCGAAATCATCCAATCCATTTGTGTAAAAAACAACACCTGCCTCTTTTTGTGCCTTTGTAGCTTCCAGGGTCCCTATCATCTGCACCGGCTTGTTTTGCCTTTTCAGACTGTCAAAGACGGCCTGATTCCTTGTCTGCCAGATACAGGTGATTTCCGGATGATTCGCTAGCATATATTCAAACAGATATCTACTGTTATCTGCATATTTTTGTCCTTCCCAAGAAGAAAACAGCCAAAGTGACGAATTCCGCTTTCCTGGAAAGGCTTTCATCCAATTATATCTGAGTGCATTTACAGCCCAGTTTTTTTTTCGCTTATCATTTACTGAATCATAGGTAGCCATTGCACATTCCCCCTTGACAACTGTTGGATATTTTCCACTCATCTTTTTATATTTTCGATATATGCAAGAATATCCGCCTTAAAATAACTTCCAGCCACAACCACAAGCACTACATACACACTATAGCGGACAAACCAGGCCCCCTGCATCCCCTTGCAAAAAGCCCCCCAGGCCATTACAGCGAATGCCAAGCCCATCATCCATTTTAAATCGAAAATTTTATTCAGCTTGAAAATTCTGTCAGCAATTATCCAATGCAATACAAACAGAACCACATAACTGATCAACGTTGTGTATGCCGCAGCCTCATAGCCAAAATATTTTATCCCGAAGTAGTTCAGCACAACATTCAGCACCGCTGTCAAAACGCTGCCAACTGCAATATATTTTGTGTTTTTCGTGTAATACTCTACTCCAACCGGGAGCGTGTACAAGAACAGGAAAAAGATTCCTTCAATAAGCGTCAATGCAATCGTTCTTCCAACCCAATAAGCCTGTGTAGAAAAAAGCATAATGAACTCATTGGAAATCGTCATCAGACTTACCGCAAAAAAAGCGACGAGCACCGTATATTTCTTTGAAGAACTTTTAATTTTTTCATATTCACATTTCGCCATTCTCTGGAAAAACCAAGGGCTCCACACATTGTCCAGCGACTGATACACAATCTGGAGAATTACAGCTATATTATAGGTAAAGCTGTAGATTCCAGACTGCTCATATCCAATCAGTTTGGATATCATAATCCGATCAAACTGTGCATTGATAACCTGAGCCAGTAAGTGCGGAATAAGCGGCAGACCAAGCTTTAGTGAGTAAGCCGACATTTTCTTGTCAAATCGATCAGAACGTTTTAGCTTTACCACTGAATTCCATAAAATTGCAGCTGCGACGCACACAGCGGGAATCATCATACCAATGATGCGTCCCAAATACCGATTCTCTTCAAAGAGTGTGAGCATCAGCGTTACCGAAAGGCCAATTCCCAAAAACGTCTGGAAAAAGGCAATCTTCAAATAGCTTCTGCTTGAATAGCTTAAGGACAGCTTAACATTATATATATTCACTACCGCTGCCGCTTCAGCATTGAGCACCATTAAAGCAAGGATTCCCTTTGCAAGCCCAAAGAATTTGCTTAGCTGTTCTCCTCCCAGCCACACAGCAACCAATGAAACGGATGTGGCCAATAGTGTGAGCACATAAACCGTTGACAGATAGGTTTCTCGACACTCAGGAAAATCTTTCTCTGCATTTTTCAGAGTAGGATCCATTCCAAGACAGACAAAAAAAGTTACAATGCCCACATAGGCAACATATGTATTGTAGATGCCATAATCTCCTGTTGCCATCAACCGGGTATACAGCGGAATAGTCAGGAAACTGACACCTTTTATAAAAATGTTGCCAATCGTATAACCAATTCCCGCATTTACAACTTCATTTGATTTTTTTGCCATTTTATGTTCCACTTTCATCCGGCTGTGACAAAATCGCCACCAATCCTTTCATCAAAAAGTCCCAATCGTACCTTTGTGCAAATGTTCTTCTGGCTTCTGTTGCGAATTCATTTTCGTCGGTTACTTCTTCTGCCTTTCTGATAAACCCCTCTGCATCTGTAGCCACCTGCACATAGGGCTTTAAGCATTCAACTTCTTTCAGTGGCGTACTGATAACCGGCTTACCGGCCGCAAGGTACTCGCATGCTTTTCTTGGAAAAACATAATCCATATCTTCCTTATCTGTATTATAAGGAATCATACCAATGTCAAATTCCCGGATAACCCTCGGAACTTCATTCCCTGACACAGGATCCTTCATTACAATATTGGAGAATCCTTCTTTTAACGAATTTTTGTCTTCTTCCGTCCCCGGCCCTACAAAAAGCAACGTCCAATCCGGTCTTGCAGCTGCAACCGACTGCACCAAATTGTAATTAATGCTTCTCTTTGAGATGTGGCCAATAAAGCCAATCGTAGGGTTCTGTTGAGTAACTTTCCCCGTTTCAATTGAAAACCGTGAACAATCCACTCCGTTGGGCAGAAAGAGTGACTTTCCTTCTCTGTCACTCTGCTTTATTTTTCGTTTCATCAATGTTTGAGATGAGGACAAAAGAATATCTGCTCTTTTCAGCACCTGATTTTCCAATTCGAGAAGCATTCGGTCGTTCCGAACACGCCCAAACGCCAGTATTTCATCAACCAAATCATATACCACAAAACTGTTTTTCTGGAAGTATTTAAAATCAAATCCATGTACTCGATCCAGCCACAAGATCGGCTTTTCAAATTTTAGCTGGCGAGCCGCTTCTTCAATTTCAGTACGCGCCATCTTACCATTTATTATATTGATAAGTCTGCTGCATCTTTCGTACGGAAAACCGCAAGGACGCAACCTCCAAACATTTTCACATTCCTGTTTGAAAAAACTTTGAAATGGATGTTTCTTATCGCATGGCTCAACAAAAAGAATCTTAAACCCATGCTCTGACATATACATCATCATTTCTTGCTGCCGATGCCATGAAAAATCCCATGAAATACTCGATATATAAATAATCTCCTTCGAGTGCAAGTGTTCATCCATATATTACATCTCCCGTTAAGCTCTACCTATTTTCACTATAGTAATTACTCAGTACGATGCTAGCGATCAGCGGCCCGAAAAACATTGATCCAATTGTCGTCAATGGTGCAAAAGCATAAGTAAAAAGCCATGCGATAAAAGAGCAAAGAGCACCGCAACAGATCGAGAACATAAAGTCATCCTGTTCTTTGAACCATTTGAGATATCTCCATATCTTCGTGATAAACTTTTCAAATATCACCAGCAGGCACAGCACTCCGCTTATACCAACCTTAAACAATATCTCCAGATACAGACAGTGGACAAAGTCTCCCCATTCGATCCAGCCCATTTTAAAAATAAAGGTTTTCTTCAGGTAGCCAAATCCATTTCCCAAAAGAGGATGATCCAGGAAGCGGTTGAATGCCTCTCTATAATCATAGATCCGATATCCACCACTTTCTTCAAAGCCCTCTGACAGCTCTGCAAAACGTGCCAGCGTTTTCCCAATAAATTGGCCTCCAAATATACCAATCGCTACAACAGCAACAATACCCACTAAAAACGTGAATGAAAGAAGAGGTTCGCGCTTTCGGGCAGGTAACAAGAATAGAAGCACCATGAATCCCAGTACGAAGCCAACGATATAAGTTCTCGTCTGGCAGCTTGCAACAACCAGGAACGACGCAAGCAGGATAGCTTTTGAATAGGGCAGATAATCATAAAGGGAAAGAATCAAGACCATCGGGAAAAGACTCATGATAAGATTCAATCCCACACCGCCGCGAGTAGTAATGAATATCTCTACAATGCCCAAACCTATCATCAAGGCTGCAAACGCTTTAATGCCCTGGAATACGTCGTTATTATTTTCCCACGAAGCACGGAACAACACATAGTACACGATTATTTCCAGATACTTGTAGCAATCAATAAATATCTGAAATATTGCATGTCCATTTAGTACACCGACTATAGAATAAAATATCAAATATATAATCAGCGCCGGTATAAACTTAAAAAACAATTTATCGCCGATTTTCAATTTTCCGTTATTCCGGATAATAATGACAACAAGAAGAACTGTAATGACCAGCAGCTGAAACATCACACTGTTTCTGACACGATCAAAATCCATAATTCTTGCTGCTGCGAACTTTATCGCAAAAAAAAGCACCGGAAAGTAACATATATCAATCTTAAAGAGCAGAATAAGTCCAATAGGAAGTCCACATACTGCAGCAAAAATCATGGTTCCCGACATAATTATTGTTTTACTCCTATTACATTCTTTGCAGCCACGGACAGCTTATTCCGAACAAACTCATCCAGTTCACGTTTCATTATTTCTGTCTCAGCCTCAGAAATATCCGGATTTACAACTGCTATCTGCCGGTACAGCTGTTTTTGAATCTTCGTAAATTTATCCGACTCATAGCGCATAAAAAAGATCAAGCGACTTTTCACATATTCTTTTGTCAAGAAATACGACTGTATGGTGCTGCCACCACAGTAATGGACATATCCCATATACGGAATAACACCGACGCTATACCCCATATCATTCACGCGGTGGCAAAGATCCTCATCTTCCATATACATAAAAAAGTTTTCATCCAGACCATTTACCTGATAGTACAAATCACGTCGGATAAACATAGCTGATCCTGCGATCCACTGCGCCGGAGTAAACGCCTTTTCTCCTTCCTTCTTATGCTCGACAGCCTTCACCAGCCTGCGCTGAAGCCCCATTTTCTCCAGAACCGGTTTAACGTAGGACTGAAGCATGATACGTTTCAAACTCTCATACTGATGTGCAATAGGCAATTCCATGCCATTCCTGTCCAATGCTCTGCAGCCAAGCATTCCTACATCCGGGTTCTTTTCGGCATAACGGTACAAAGCATCCAGCATTCCATCGGTCACTTCAGTATCGTTGTTCAAAAGCAGCAGGTATTTTCCTCGAGCCATCCGCACACCGACATTGTTTCCATATGCGAATCCACCGTTTTTCCCACTATCCTTTATCACAATGTGCGGGAATTTATCTCTCAGTATCTCTGCACTGCCATCCCCGGAGTCATTATCGACTACGATAATCTCAAACGACGCCTCGGTTTTCGAGTTCAGCAAAGAAACAATACATTTTTCTGTTAAGCCGACATTTTTGTAATTCACAAGGATAATCGAAATATCCACCATTTCATTCTCTCGCATAATTCTTCCCACTCATCCTTAAAGATTTTAAAAAACTTTCATTCTAATCGACTGTACTATTTCCAGTCCCCTATTGGGAATACAACAGCAAACTTTTAGGCCCATTTTATATTTCTCATAGGTATTACAAGGCTTCCAATCCTTCAGCACCTGTTTTGCCTTCTTTTTTTCTCCTGCCAAAAGCAGTGAAAAAACGAATGGAACCATGCGTCTGTCTTTAATTTCTTTAACCCACCTTTTCTGCTCTGTTGTTAGGTTATCGCTGTTAAAAAGACTATCTAGCGTCCTCATATAGCTAACAGAGTACACTGTTTTATACTCATGTGTTTTTCTGGCATTAGTAGCAGTTTCACGTTGATAGGTTGCACAGATCTTATTGCTATGTGCCACCTTGCAAAGGCTTCCCAGCCGAATCCAGAAGTCAAAGTCCTCGTAAACTGTTTCGCCTTCTGGGAACCAACGTTCCATCTTTTGTATCGCTTCACGCTTGACTGCTGCACAGGAGCTATTGCAAATCCAAAAAGACGCCGTTGCCATCTCATAGAAATCTTCAACATAGCCATCTTTTTCCAAGTCTACGCTCTTCCAAACAGGATGAACCACCTTATTTCCATATGCCACCTGATAAGAAGGACAAACCATTCCTGCTTCTGGAAACTCATCAAACAGTTCTTTTACTGTTTGCAAGAAATCCACATTCCATGTATCATCCGCATCCAAGAAACAAATATATTTTCCATTGGCCTCCCGTATCCCATGATTTCGCGCAGCAGAAACTCCTGCATTGCCCTGGCTAAGCATTCGGATTCTCCCGTCCTGTATCTCGCTCACATATTGCGGGCCATTATCCGTTGAGCCATCGTCAACAATGATCAGTTCAAAATCGGCAATTGTTTGGGCAAGCACACAGCTTACAGTTTTTTTTATGTACTGTTCCTTATTATAAAGTGGAACAATCACTGAAAACATTGGCATATAAAGTTCCTTTCTCCAACTAGGTTTCTTGCTGCGGATTCGCACTATCGCCATCAAACTGTATCTTTTTCGCACTATCAATAACAAGATTTTCCACGATTCGATTGATTCTTATCGTCTGCTTTTGGAAAAGTTCACAGTCTTAGCTTCTTACTGCTTGTCTCCACTCATTGCAGTGGTTTGACCCTCGGAAACCCCCTCAGTGCTTTCCGGCATAAACAGGATCTTCACCGTAGCCAGCATGATCTTCAGGTCCTCGACCAGGCTGGGGTGGGCAATATACATCAGATCCATTTGCAGCTTATCATACGGTGTGGTGTTATATTTTCCGTACACCTGTGCGTAACCGGTGAGGCCAGCCTTTGCCTGCAGACGCAGCGCAAACTCCGGCATTTCTTCACAGTACTGTGCTGCGATCTCCGGACGTTCAGGGCGAGGACCTACAATGGACAGATCACCCTTCAGGATGTTCACCAGCTGCGGCAGCTCATCCAGACGGCAAGCACGGATAATATGGCCAACCTTTGTAATGCGGTCATCCTTGTCACCGGTGGAAAGGCGAGCCACGCCGTCCTTTTCAGCATCCACACGCATCGAACGGAACTTCAGGATCTCGAAGGGCTTACCATCCTTGGTCAGACGCACCTGCTTATAGAATGCAGGGCCGCCATCCGACTTCACCGCAATCGCCGTGATCAGGAAAATCGGGCTAAGAATGATCAGGGCCACCAGGGACAGCACAATGTCCATTGCACGCTTGACAAAGAGGAACTCCGGCTTTGCCATGTATCGACCGACTCGCAGCACCGGAAGGTGAAGCATGTGCATCGGCCAGGCACCACTCATCAGAACATCGCCCACACGAGGAATGATGAACGTATTGATGTCGTTCATCACACAATACTTCAGGATGATGTTGCGCTCATGGCTGTGAACGCCGCTGAGGAATACGGTCTTCATACCGTCCAGAACGCTCAGATCTTCCAGGCATTCCTCTACGCTCAGAACATTTCTCACCTCGTACTTGCTATCCAAACCGTAGTCCCGAATCAGCTTTTCCATGCCACGGCGCACATCATAGACCACGGTGGTAGGCTGCGGAGGGAATGCTTTGTAATACCAGCGATGTGCAACCGCAGACCAGATGCCAGCCATCACAAACTGCCCTGCAATGGCAGCGATTCCCGGCAGAAGATTGCACAGCTTCGTGGCCATCAGGCAGATCACAATGTAAAAGATTCCGTCCGTTGCCATCGCCGCCAGGACCTGACCGTACATCAGCTCGGAAACTCGCTGCATGGACATCCAGAATGCATCATAGGTCTTGCCCAGAAGAATAAACAGCACCGCATACAGGCCCAAAATAACTGCATGGCCCTGCCAAGCTCCATCCATCGGTGTTTTTGCCGCATAGTACCAAATCCAACAAACCGCAAACGGAAGTGTGATCATCACCACATCCAGCACCTTTACGAATCTCAATATCACATCGTGTCGAATTTTTGTCATAATCCCCTAACTACTCCTTTTTCACTCTATCATCAATTCTTTTTGACTCTATTACGAGCCCATCTTGTTCCAAATCATCCCGATGGCATCCAGCCGCTCCATCCGTTCTTCTGTCAGTGCGCCGCTGCTTTTTTCGGGATTCAGCCGTGTGTAACGCTGCCGCTTGACCCATTTACCGAGGGCATATCCCTCCGGCGAAACATAGTTGACCGGGACCCTCAGATCCCCGTGGGCTTCAAAATAACGTTTTGCTTCCTGATATCCTTGGTTCCACTGGCGGTCATTGCGGTTGCCCCAGTACATCCCGATCCTGTTGAGCCGTTCGATCTGCTCCTCCGTCAGCTTTCCTTTCGGGTACGACCATTGCTGATTTGCAAGCCATACTCCAAGCCGTTCCCCGGCCGCTGTTACATAGGAGCGGGGAATATTCAAGTTCCCGTTTTCCTCGTAATAGGCCACAGCCAGGGCATAGGCCTTTTCCCACTTGGCGTCGAAGATGCTCCACACCATACCGATCTCATCCAGCTGTGCGATGCGTTCTTCCTTCAAGCAGCCATTCAACTTCTGCTGCCGGGTCTTGAGGATCCATTGGCCCAAGGGATAGCCCTCCGGGTCCACATACTTTCCAGCCACCAGCAGATCTCCGTAGGTGTCATGGTATTTCTTTGCAGCCTCGAACCCGTGCTGCCATGCAATTTCCTTCCGGTTGCCCCAGACCATGCCGATGCTGTCCAGCCGTGCGATCTGCTGCTGGGTCAGATTGCCCTGGATCTGCCCTTCACGCACACGGCGCTGGGTGATCAGCCACACCCCTAGGCTCAGACCCCCAGGCGTGGTATACAGTTTCGGGACATTCAGGTCACCGTGTTCCGCATAGTAGATGCTCGCCTCAGAGAAGTAGTGCTCCCAGCCGGAAGAAAGGCTTGCCTGCAGCTGTTCGAACAGTACCCGACAATCGTGCACCTGCTCGATGACCTCGAACCGCTCGGTGACGATCTTATCACCCTCACCGTTGGCATAGAGCCGGTGAACAGCCTCCTGCATCTCGCTTTGCAGACCGGAAATGCTGGTCAAGCCCTCAAAGTTGTTGACCACATCCAGAATCAGCGGGGCTGCGGTGTCACCGGCAGTCAGGGCGCGACCGATCTGTTGCTTGTAGATGATGGGCGAAACCGTTGGTCGGAACAGGATCACGCCAGAAATGCCTTCTACATGGACGCCCTCGTTGAGCATATTGATACAGAACAGCAGCTTCAGCCGGTCACCGGTGTCCGTTTTGAAGTCCGCAAAGGCCTTATCCGTGTTCGGGTCATCCGAGTAAGCCTGATACACCACAACATTCGGGTTTACCCCGGCGAACCACTCCTGCACATGGGACACCATCTCGTCCATATGCTCCTTGTTGGCGCAGAACACGATGTACTTACCAGATTTGTTTGTGATATGATGGGCAAAGACCTTGTCCAGACCGTCTGCTTGTTCCAAAGCGCGGCGCAGCTCGTCCAGATATTTCTGATTCACATCCTGAATGCCCGGTGTTCGCAGGTTGTCCACCCGTGCCTGATACTTTGCAAGCGTTTTCTGGTACTGATAAACTGTGGTCACATATTTCGGGGCAGGCAAAATACCCCTGACGACTGCTTCGCCAAGGGTCATGTTGCTCGCAACACGGCTATCAAAAAGCTCTTCAGCCATGTCACGGTTATTATCCAGATATCGGATGTTTGTTGCCGTCAGCCCCAGAAGCTTTGCATCCGGGCATAACTTTAATAAAGCCACCGTGCTTTCGCCCCAACATTCAGCACCGGCACGGTGGAATTCATCGAGTATAATATAGGCAGGCTTCTGCGCTGCTATTTCGTCCAGCTGCGCCTGCGTGCAGCACATCAGTTTGGCATAGGTATAAAAGTGAACATTTGCCAACGGAAAATCCGGGTCGTTCCTTTTCAGGCTCTCCAGCTGGGTCTTAAAGATATATTCACTTGGAGAAAGCCAGATTACGACCTTCTCTGGGTTGTCCTCGATCAGCTTGAACGCAATGTAGCTCTTTCCGGTGCCGGTGGGATGAACAATGGCAGCCTTGCCATACTGCTCCATCATCCGGACTGCCGCATGATATGCTTTTTCATTGTGCTCAAACAGACATAATGCCACCTTGTTCACCCCTTCCCGCATAAAGGGGTATCCTCCACAGTGATAATGGAGGATACGGCGAAGAAATCATGCGCCACTACGTCATATTTGGCGTGTTCCTGCCCCTCATGGACACCTGATGGGAGAAAATTCGGTTCATCTCCCGGCGCTTTCGGGTCAGGTCAGAGTGCACATAGCGCTGCAAGGTGATGTTGGCGTTAGCGTGTCCTAACAATTCGCTGAGGGTCTTTACATCGCACCCCGCCTGCAGACAGGTCGTTGCAAAGGTATGGCGCAGCGCGTGCGGACGTACCTGCCGGACAGTTGCCTGTTTCAGATATGATTTGATGCTTTTTCGATAGCAGCGGGGTTCGGTGGGCTTGGACTCGTTGCCGGACAGAAACCATGCAGCATTGCTGACACATCCGCGCAGCTTTTTCAGCATAATAAGCAGCTGCTTCGGGATTGGAATTTCCCGGCGGGAGGTGCGGGTTTTAGGCGTTTGGATGACCACCTTTGTATGCCCATTTTCACAGGAAATTCGGCAGACCGTCCGGTTGATCTTCAACGTGCCAAGTTTCAGGTCGAAATCGCCCCACTGTAAGCCGCAGATCTCGCCAATACGCAGCCCCAATTCCACCCCTAATAATAAGCCAATTTTGCGGGGCGTGGGGTTCTCCTGTACATACTGATAAAGCCGCTGCTGCTCCGCCGGGGAGAGAGGCGCAGAAATTTGGTCGATGGCTTTGGGCAACGCTACTTCCAACTCCATCGGGCGGATCAGGCGCAAGTGCGCGGCATATTTGCAGATGCGCCGCAGCATCGAGAGACATTCCCGGGCAGAGGAGTTCCCCAGCGGCTTGTGCGCGGCATCTATCGGCGCAATGATCTGCTGCATAGCCTGTTCCAGAAAGCTTTCCTCAAGGGATGCGACTGGCACTTTACTCAAAACCGGAAGAAGATATTTGTGCAGCGTGTACGAGTAATGCGCATAGGTGGATTCTTTTACTGCATTCCGCTGGGAGTGCAGCCATACCTCAGCCAGTGCTTCAAAGGTCAGGTCGGTTCTCTTTAGATTGTAGAAGCCTGCCTCTGCTTTCTTTTGAATCAGCACACGTTTGACCTCAGCATAGACCATGCCATAGACGTAGCCCCACTGGATTTTTCCCTCCGGTGTACGCGCTTTGATGTAGCGGCCTTCCCACCGGCCATCCTTGCGTTTGTGAATGTTTTCTCCCCGTCGTGCCATTTCTGTTTCCTCCTGCGTCTTGGACACCCTTCTGACCACTTATTCTGTCCACCTTCGTTTTTTGCTGGATTTTTTATGCAGAACTGGGCAATGTGCAAAAAACTTTTAGCTTCTGCGAGTTTTTTTCTAAGGTCAGGCGGGATGCATTTGTAAGGATTTCTATTGATTCCCAGATATAACCATGATAAAATAAGAGAAGAATTCAAACAACGATGTCGAAAGATCGGTATCCTCCATTTTCCATGTGGAGGATACTTTTTTGTTTTGTTGGTAACTGCATTCTCCTATCATTACGCAACCGCGTACCTCTTATATCATAAAACAATCTCACGATATACGCAACTGCGTATACGAAGCTGCACAAACTTCTGTACTATCATGTTGAGGTGAACTTCATCATGACTGTAAAAGATGCCGTTGCCAAACGCTTTGAACAGCTCTGCGACCAGCGTGGGATACGTCCTAACGAGTTAGCGACCCGCGCCGGTGTAACACCATCTACGGTATATAGCATGCTCGACCCGTCCCGTCAGCGTGTATCCATCGCCACCATAAAAAAGCTCTGTGACGGCCTTGATATTACGCTTGGTCAGTTCTTTTCCTGTGCACTATTCGATGAATTAGAGCAGGAAATCCACTAAAATCGTATTTCTATTGCATAATAAATCGGCACCGGAGCCCTCTGTATCCTTTGGATATGTGGGGAACTCCGATGCCCTTTTTATTTCTGATGTATTTGATGGGAAACCCCTAGAAATTCTTCGGATGATTCCCGTGTTCTGTGCAATGCTACGGTAGGTTGTGATGGGCGTTGTTGTGCGCGATTTGAGCGAAATCAACAGGACTTCGAAAATATTTTCGTAAATTTGTAGTTGACAACTAAAACCAATCGCGGTATAATCGAGCCGAAAACACCAATTTGGTGTTAAAAAGTCCAAATTAAACCATTGCAAAACAACCTAAAAAATGAGAAGGAGGCCCCTCGATGCGTGATGACAACAAGCTCTACCGTGAAAAGAGATACGTTGAAGTGGACGTTCGCTTTACACCTGATGGCAAGATCCGCCCTCTTGCCATCAACTACGACAAAAGCCATATCTATGGAATCGACCGTGTTTTGGCTGTCAGGCGTGGCACATCGCGCCTTGGCGGGAAGGGGCAGTGCTTCACCTGCATGATCTGCGGGCAGAAGCGGAATCTTTGGCTTGAACAGGGCAAGTGGTTCGTGGAAGCCTACTGCTCCGTGCCGGAAAGCCGTGCTTCGTAATGGCAAGATACTTATCCCGCGCAGATCTTTCGCACATAGCGGGT
>ENA-ORMN01001673-ORMN01001673.1-human-gut-metagenome-genome-assembly--contig:-NODE-1673-length-21243-cov-8.281103_pt1 | contig 21243 bp, 19 predicted proteins | sample MGYA00242102_ERZ508993 | MGnify/ENA primary metagenome ERZ508993 (study PRJEB26280, sample SAMEA2338770) | human gut metagenome | biome: human gut; feature: human-associated habitat; material: faeces...
GTATCATAGACCACAAAGGCAACCTGCATCTGACCTTTTCCCTTCTCCCACCCGGAAACTACCGCCTGGAAGTCATGGCTTCCACACAATCCCACCTTTGGGATGGCCCTGTCACGGATGTCACATTCACGATCCATGCCCCATGGTGGCTTACCCGTTGGGCTTACGCAAGTTATGCCATCCTACTCCTGCTATTGGCAGCCATCGGAATACGCCTATATATACGTCAGACCAAACGACGTATCCTGCGCCGGCACAAAGAAGACATTCTTCTCCTACGCATCCAACACCTTATCGAACGGTGCGACAGTTACGAACAACAAGCCTCAATAGCCAATACACGCGACAACAAACCACAAGAAAAAGAAGAAATAAAACCAATTGAAACAGTGAATGAAGAAGTAACAGTTACTGAATTTAAACCAAGTTTTGAAGATACTGAAGAAGAAATTGAACTTCCAAAAGAAAATGTTGAAGTAAAGGTTAGCAAACCATTATTTAGTGACCATGAGGAAGAAGAAAGTCCAATTAGTATTAGTGAATTACCAGAAATAAAATTAGATGAAAAAGATGAACAACTTGAAAGCGGCTTAAGTAACCTAGAAGCAATCAAAAATGAATTTGACAAGATTGATATTCCGGAAGTAAAAGAAGAACCAAAAGAAGAAAATAATATTATATATTTACAGTATTATGATGGAAAGGTTTTAGAAAGCAAAAAAATAACACAAGCCAAAAAAATAAAAATTAAAAAGAAAACAAAAATATTTATTTAATGGAGGGAATTTATGAATATAACTTTTTTAGGTGCAACAAAAACTGTAACAGGCTCTAACTTTTTAGTTGAAGGAGCAGGAAAAAAATTTTTAGTTGACTGTGGAATGTTTCAAGGAAGTACAAAAGATGAATTAAAAAATGCAGAGCCATTTTTGTTTGATGTTAATGAAATAGACTTTATGCTTTTAACACATGCTCATATAGACCACTCAGGAAGAATTCCTAAATTATATAATGAAGGATATAGAAAGCCCATATATGCAACAAAGGCTACATGCGACTTGTGTACTATAATGTTGCCAGATAGTGGACATATACAAGAAATGGAAATAGAATGGAAAAATAGAAAAAGAAAAAGAGAAGGAAAAGAGGCTTTGCCACCACTATACACAGCAGAAGAAGCTTTGAAAGCAATGGAAGTTTTTAAACCTGTAAAATATGATGAGATAATAGAAATAGACCCTAATATACATGTTAGATTTAATGATGCAGGTCATATGTTAGGTTCAAGTATTATAGAAGTATGGATAAACGAAAATGGAGAAGAGATAAAAACTGTATTTACAGGAGATTTGGGCAACAATGATATTCCACTATTATCATCACCTACAATGATAGAAAGAACAGACTACTTGGTTATGGAGTCTACATATGGAGGAAGGTTACATAATAGAAATGAAGAAAAAGCTCAGATGTTTTTGAAAATAGTTTCAGAAACTTTGGAAAATGGTGGAACAGTGGTAATTCCTTCATTTGCGGTAGGTAGAACACAGGAAATACTATATGAATTAAACAATTTGAAAGAAAATCAAGATGATGAAAAATTTAAAAAAGAATATGAAAAATTGATGAGTGCACCAGTATATGTAGATAGTCCACTTGCAATATCTGCTACAGAAGTCTTTAAAGAGAATATGGATTTATTCGACGAAGAAACTCAAGAATTAATTAAGAGAGGAGACAATCCATTAGAATTTCCAGGGTTAAAGTTTACTAGAACCGCAGATGAGTCAAAAGAATTAAATGAAAAAAATGAACCTTCTATAATTATTTCAGCAAGTGGAATGTGTGAAGTTGGAAGAATAAAACATCATTTAAAACATAATTTATGGAATCCAAACAGTACAATATTATTTGTTGGATATCAAGCACCAGGAACATTAGGGAGAAAAATAGTAGATGGTGCTAAAACAGTAAAAATATTTGGAGAAGAAATTGCAGTAAATGCAAGAATAGAATATATAGAAGGATATTCTGGACATGCGGATCAAGAATGGTTAATGAATTTTATTTATTCATATGCAATAAAACCAAAACATATTTTCTTAGTGCATGGAGAAGCAGAAGGACAGATTATATTAAAAAATAAAATATTAGAAGATTTAAATATACCGGTAACAATTCCAGAATATGGAGAAACATATGAATTAAAAGAAAAAGTAAGTATGACAAATAGAGTAGAAGGACCAAATGAGAAGAAATTTGTAAGATTAGAAATATTAGAAAGAATGAGAACATTAAAAGAAGAAATAGAAGACATGGAAGAAATTGTAAAAGATGGGTATTTGTCAGAAGATAGAAAAGAAGAAGATATAACAGAATTGGCAGAAAGATTAAAAGAATTAGAAAATCAAATAGTGAAAATAGTTGAAAAAAGTTAAAGGGGAAAACAAATGAAGAATAAATATTATAATGATGCTATAATAGGTGGAAAAAACATAACAGCCAGCTATTCCAAGAATGGTGAATTACTAAGACTAATTTATCCTTCACCTGATTATATGCAATTTATAGATTACTTTGAAACAGGAGTAAAAATAAACGATTCTGGGATTATATATTTACATCAAGACATTAACAATATGTATCAACAGTATTATACAGAAGATACTAATATTTTAAATACCGAAATTAAAAACACATATTTTAATTTAAAAATAACACAAACTGATTTTGTATTACTAAAAAATAGTGTATTAGTAAAAAAATATACATTTGAAAATAAGAATTCTATAGAATTAAATGTGAATTTTTTGATACACTCAAAGTTGTTATCAGACTATAATAATATGGTAGGAGCAGTTGTAAAAGATAATACATTAATACAATATACACACAATACAGCATTTTGCATAACGTCAAATAAAGAAATGTTAAGTTATCAATTAAATGATACTAAAAATAACATAAACAGTGGAGAAATAGCAGACAAAGATTATATAGGAATGTCGCCAGACTCTAGTATAAGCTATAATATTGGTTTATTAAAGCCAAATGAAATAAAAGAATTAGTTGTGTATATATCAATAATAGAAAATAAAAATGAAATAGGTTTACAAGAACAGATAAAAGCAATAAAAAAAATAGATGCACAAAAAGAAGAAGTAACAGTAAAAAAATATTGGAGAAAATATGTTAAAGACCATGATACTTTACAGATGCCAGAAGAAGACACAGAATTTAACAGAAAATTAAATAAAGTATACAAAAGAACAATATTGTTATTTCCATTATTAACAAATCAAGAAGTTGGCGGAATATCTGCAGCAATAGAAGTGGACGAAAATATCACAAAGTGTGGAAAATATGCATATTGCTGGCCAAGAGATGCAGTGTTTGTAACAAGGGCATTAGACATATTAAATATGACAAAGGAAACCGAAAAGTTTTATAAAGCATTTTGCAAAAATACACAAAGTGAAAATGGAATGTGGGAGCAAAGATTTTATACAGATGGTAAGCTGGCTCCATGCTGGGGATATCAAATAGATGAAACAGCAAGTGTAATATATGGTGTAAATGAACACTACAAAAACACAAAAGAAATAAAATTTTTAAAAGATACATTAAAAATGTGTGAAAAGGCAACGAGGTTTTTATTTATTTATATGGATAATATATTAGGCACAAGAGATGAAAGTGATGTTGTAAAAAATGAAATAGAAGAAACATATCATACAAAAGAAAGAGAAAAGCTACCAATTAGTTATGATATATGGGAAATGAACGAAGGAGTACATTTATATTCACTTGCCGCAATATATGGGGCATTCAATAGTATGCTAGAAATATATGAAAATATAAAAGAAGAATATACAAATAATAGATTAAAACTTGAAAATATACATAAAAACGAAATAAATATAAGAAAATATATGGAAGAATTAAAAAAATATATATCAAAAAATTTGTATGATGAAAAAACAAAAACATTATTAAGAAATTTGAACGATCAAAAAACAGACATAAGTATACTTGGTGCGGTAGAACCATTTAAATTATTTTCAGCAGATGAAAAAAAGATTAATAATACAATAGAAAAAATAAATTTAACATTAAGAACATATACAGGAGGATATTTAAGATTTGAGCAAGACCATTATATGGAAGGGCAAAATCCATGGCCAATAGCTACATTATGGATGGCAATGTATTATAACCAAAAAGGAGAAAAAGAAAAAGCAGAAGAATGTATAAAATTTGTAGTGAACAGTTGCAATGAACATGGACTATTGGCAGAGCAAGTAGATAATAAAACAATGACATCCAATTGGGTAATTGGATTAGGATGGTCGCATGCAATGTTCGTCTTGTCACAAAAAGAAATATCTCAAAAGTGACAAAGGAGGGAAAAATGGGAAAGGACAAAACAATATTTGTATGTAGTAGTTGTGGATATGAATCAGCTAAATGGTTGGGAAAATGTCCTGCCTGCAATGAATGGAATAGTTTTTATGAAGAAAAGATAATAAAAGAAAATAAAAATAGTGCAGAAAAAGGTAAGAAAAATGCAACTCCAAAAATGCTAAAAGAAGTAGAAGGTAAAGAAAAAGTAAGGACAAGTACAGGAATAGGCGAACTGGATAGAGTATTAGGCGGAGGTTTAGTAAGGGGCTCATTAGTGCTACTTGGTGGTGAACCTGGTATTGGAAAATCAACATTAATTTTACAATTATGCAATAAAATGTCTGGAGAAGGAAAAGTTTTATATGTTTCAGGAGAAGAATCAGCAGAGCAAATAAAAATAAGAGCAGATAGGTTAAATATTAATAATGAGGATATTATGTTCTTGGGAGAAACTGATATAGACCTAATACAGGAAAATATATTACAAATGTGCCCAAAACTTGTTATTATTGATTCAATACAAACAATGTATTCAGAAGATATATCATCAGCGGCTGGTACAGTAAGCCAAGTAAGGGAAATTACTTCAAGAATAATGAGAGTGTGTAAAAGCAACGATATTACTACAATAATTATTGGGCATGTTACTAAGGAAGGAAATATAGCAGGGCCAAGAGTGTTAGAGCATATGGTTGACACTGTACTTTATTTAGAAGGGGAAAGATACTTTTCATACAGAATTTTAAGAAGTGTAAAAAACAGATTTGGCTCAACAAATGAAGTAGGAATGTTTGAAATGCAAAATGAGGGAATGGTAGAAATAGCAAATCCATCTTCTATATTAATTTCAGAAAGAGAAGATAATCCTGCTGGTTCAATTGTTGTTGCAAGTATGGAAGGAACAAGACCACTTCTTATAGAATTGCAAGCATTAACAACTCCAACAGTTTTTGGTATGCCAAGAAGAACAGCAAACGGTATAGACTATAACAGATTAACCCTTTTAGTAGCAGTACTTGAAAAAAAAGCAGGGCTAAATTTAAGTTCACAAGATATATATTTAAATGTGGTAAGTGGAATAAGGCTGATAGAGCCTGCAGTTGATTTAGGTATTGTATTGGTTTGTGCATCAAGTTTCAAAAACTATAGTATTCCAAAAGATACTTTAGCAATAGGAGAGGTTGGATTAACAGGAGAGGTAAGGGCAGTAAATTTAATTGATAAAAGATTAAAAGAAGCAGAAAAACTAGGATTTAAAACGTGTATAATTCCAAAAAGTAACAAAAAACTATTGAAAGAAAAATACAAATTAGATATAATAGGTGTTAGCAACGTTATTGAAGCAATGAAAGCAGTTGGACTTAAATAAAAGTGTGTCCCAAAAGTGACAAGGAGGGTATGATGATTACAGAAATTCTAAAACTTATTGCACCAGGTACACCTATTAGGGATGGTTTGGAAAACATTTTAAAGGCAAAGACAGGTGCATTAATTGTTATAAGCGACACAAAAGAAGTTTTAGATTTAGTAGATGGTGGCTTTAGATTAGACATAGATTATACATCATCAAGATTATATGAATTAGCTAAAATGGATGGTGCTATTGTTTTAAGTGCTGATTTTAAAAAGATTTTGTATGCTAATACACAACTTATTCCAGACTCTAGTATAATAACAACAGAAACTGGTACCAGACATAGAACAGCAGAGCGTACTGCAAAGCAAACAGGAGCCTTGGTAATAAGCATTTCACAAAGAAGAAGTATTATAACAATATTTAAAGGAAATGAAAGATATGTATTAGAAGATACATCAAAAGTTATTTCAAAGGCAAATCAAGCACTGCAAACAGTTGAAAAATACAAAAAAGTATTTGACAGCAAGTTGAGTCTATTAAATGAATACGAATTTAATGATATAGTTACATTAGAAAATGTGATAATATCAATACAAAGAGCTGAAATGGTAAGAAAAATGGTAGAAGAAGTTGAAAGAGCCATTTTTGAATTAGGTGATGAGGGACGATTATTAGAAATTCAATTAAAAGAATTAGTTGGCGACCTAGAAAATGAGGAGTTGTTAATTGTAAAAGATTATATGTCTCCAAGTAAAAAGAAATTACCAGACAAAATATTAGAGGAAATAGAAAAATTAAATCATGAAGATTTAATGAAATCAGATAAAATAGCAAAAATGCTTGGGTATCAAGACTTTGAAAACTATGATGAAGTTGGTGTATACACAAGAGGGTATAGAGTACTTAATAAAATACCTAGAATGCCAAGCAATATAGTGGACAACTTAGTTAAATCATTTAAATCATTTCAACATATATTGGCAGCAGACATTCCACAACTAGATGAAGTTGAAGGCATAGGAGAAGTAAGAGCTAGAACTATTAAACAGTCATTAAAAAGGATGCAAGAACAATTTGTTTTTGACAATTTGATTTTATAGGAGGAAAAAATGAAAGTATTTGTTAAAATTTTATTAATTTTAGGAATTTTATTATTAGTAGCAGGGATTGGATTTGTAGGATATGGAATATACAAAAAAGCCACATTAAAAGTACAAAATCCAATAGCCACAATGGAAGTTGAAGGATATGGAACAATAAAAATAGAATTATATCCAGATATGGCACCAAATACAGTTGCAAACTTTATAAAACTTGCAAATAATGGTTACTATAATGGACTTAATTTCCATAGAACTATTCCAGATTTTATGATACAAGGTGGATCTAAAAATGGAGACGGAACAGGAGCTCCAAAACTAAGTGATTTAAAAGAAATAGCAGAGGATCAAGACAAAGAATACTGCATACCAGGTGAATTCATTGCAAACGGATATAATGATAATATTTTAAAACACGAAACAGGTGTAATCTCTATGGCAAGAGCAAGCTATGGAAACCAATCAGCAGATATATTAAAGAAAGGCTACAACTCAGCAGGAGCCCAATTCTTTATAATGACTGCAGATAATACAAGCCTTGATGGAACATATGCGGCATTTGGAAAAGTTATAGAAGGAATGGATATAGTAAACAAAATAAAGGATATAAAAGTTGTATATAGAGAAAGTGAATTAGAAGAAAATGCAGAAGCACCAAAGGATTCGGACGGCAATAAAATAGCATCAGATAGACCAATAGAGCCACCAGTTATAAAAAGTATAACAGTAGAAACATTTGGAGTTGACTATGGAATTCCAATAACATTAGATGTTTTTGACTATTATTCTTGGTTAATGCAACAATATTATGGATATTCACATTAAAACAAAAAAATCACAGAAAAAACTTCTGTGATTTTTAGCTTATTTTAATTCTACTACGGTTACTCCCATTTCGCCTTCGCCAAAGGTACCTAGTCTAAATGATTTTACATGAGGGTGTTTTTTTAAAAAAGAGTGTATTCCTTCACGTAATTTGCCTGTGCCCTTTCCATGTACAATCCTAATAGTTGCAATATTAGAAATTGCACAATCATCTAAATATTTATCTATAATATAAGTGGCTTCATCAACATTTTGCCCAATAACATTTATTTCTGGAGAAATGTATTTTGATTTTGAACCATTATTTTTGTTTACTTTTGTGGTAGAAAAATTTTCTTTTGCTAAAGCTTTAGCTGTTTTCTTTAAATTAGATAAGCTAATATTCATTTTTGTATTTCCCATTTGAATTTGTACTTCATTGGATTTGCTTGGAAAACTTATTACTGTTCCAATTGTATTAAAAGGGATAACTTCCACCAACATACCTAACTGAATATCTGATTTGGTTAAATTACCATTTTCTTTTTGAGGAATATCAAATTGTTTTATTTTATCATTTAGTGAATTTCTTAAACTATTTGCAGATTTTAAATCATGATTTATATTATTTAGTTGTTTGATAATTTCATTAGCCTCTTCTTTGGCAGATAAAAGTATATTTCTGGCTTCAAGTTTTGCAGTTTCAATCAATTCCTTTTCTTTTTGTTTAACACCCGTATTTTCTTTTTCTAGTTCCTTCCTTAGAGTTTGGATTTGAGCCAAATTTTTATCAATATCTTGTTTTTCACGTTCTATTTGTAATTTGTTATCATAAATGCTTTTTAAAATATCTTCTATATGAATATTATCATCTTTAAGTAAAGAATAAGCGTTGTTTAAAATTTCTTGATTTAATCCAAGTTTTTTACTGATAGCAAATGCATTACTCTTTCCTGGAATTCCGATCAACAGCTTATAGGTAGGTTTTAAGTTTTCTACATCAAATTCAGAACTAGCATTTTCAAAACCATGTGTAACTAAAGCATAATTTTTAAGTTCTTGGTAATGTGTAGTAGCAAGAACAAGGCAACCAGTATTATAAAAGAAATTAAGAATGCTTATTGCCAAATTTGCACCTTCTATTGGATCTGTTCCAGAGCCTAATTCATCCAATAAAATCAAGCAATTTTCATCTGCATTATTAGTAATATTGATAATATTTGTAATATGAGCAGAAAAAGTACTTAAAGATTCACTTATGCTTTGTTCATCTCCAATATCTGCAAATATATTTTTAAATATACAGATAGAACTATTTTCATTGCAAGGAATATATAAGCCGGTATATGCCATTAAAAGTAGCAATCCTGTTGTTTTTAAGCATACAGTTTTACCGCCAGTATTTGGACCAGTAATGATTAAACAGTTGAAATCTTGCCCTAATTTAATATCAATAGGAACAATTTTATTTTTATCAATTAATGGATGACGTGCCCCAACTAAATTTATATATTTTTCTGTATTTAAAATGGGATTAATGCCATCAATACTTTTAGAATATGAAACTTTAGCCGATAAAACATCTAATTTGCCAATAATACAAATATTTTGCTTTAGTTCACTAGTATATTTATAAAGAAGAATAGAAAGGTCATGAAGTATTTTTTCAATTTCAATATTTTCTTCTATCTTAAAATTATTAATCTCATTATTAATCTCAAAAACACTTAAAGGTTCCAAATATACGGTTGAGCCACTACTTGAAGTATCGTGGATAAACCCCTTAATTGTATTTCTATATTCTTGCTTTAATGGAATAACAAATCTATCATTTCTAATTGTAACTATAGGTTCCATTAAATACTTAGAATAATTGCTAGAATGAATAATAGAGTCAAGTTTGTCTCTAACTGCTTGTTCAGCTTTTTTTCTATTTCTCCTTATAGCAGAAAGTTTGGCAGAAGCGCTATCTGCAATTGTATTTTCATCTAGTATCTTCTCAAAAATAGTTGTTTCAACGCTTTTATTAATATATAAAGAATTAAAAAAATCAAATAATATAGGAAAATCATTAGTGCTAAAACTAGTATCATCAAAGAAATAATTTTTTAATTCATGTGATATTTTTAATACTGTGGCAATTTCAATTAATGCCTTGGCAGACAACACATTGTTACTTTCTAGATGCTTAATCCATATATCGATATTGGGAATTTCACAAATGGGAATATTAGATTTTCTTATACTGATATCCATTGCCTCTGCCGTTTCAGTTAAAAGGCGAGAAACCCCTTCAAAATCAAAGCAAGGTTTTAAATTCAAAACAGAAACCTTACCTATATATGTTTTACAATAATTGCTAACTAATTTAATAATTTCATTATATTCTAATTTATCTAACATAGTAATCTCCTCTGCAGGTCATTATATCACAATGTTTTTATTATATCAACAAGTTTACAAATTATGTAAATGTTACTACTTAATATATTATACAACTAAAACGATGAAACAATATAACTCTAAAAATCATCAACCAGTAATATGTAAATTAATCTATTATGTAATACCTCTTGATTAAATTGTCAAAAAATGATAGAATTATAAAGAAGTTAGTATATAAATTTGGAGGTGGAAAATGCAGGCACAAATATTAACCTCAAAATTTGGTGGAGAATTAATAAGTTTTAAGCTAAATGGAGAAGAAAAAATACATCAGGGAAAAGACTGTATAGACGAAAATGGAAAAATATATTGGAAAAGACATTCGCCAATATTATTCCCAGTAGTAGGAAAACTAAAGAAAAATCAAACAATAATAGGTGGAAGAACTTATGAAATGCCACAACATGGTTTTGCAAGAGATTTAGAATTTGAACCATTAACTAAATTGGACAATTTTCACTCATATATGCTAAAAAGTAACAAATATACACTGTCAAGATATCCATATGATTTCGAATTATATACAACATATAGAATAGATGAAAATAAATTAACAACAATATATAAAGTAATAAATACAGGAATAACTAATATGCCATTTGGAATAGGTGGTCACCCTGCATTTAAAATAGATATAGAGCAGTTAAAAAAAGGCAACTATTATTTGGAATTTGAAGAAAAAGAAGAAAAATTACACTTTTTATATTTGGTAGATGGATTAATAGGAACAGAATATGCAAAAGACATATTAGTGGATAAAAAAGTAATAAATTTAAATGAAAATTCTTTCAAAAATGATGCCATAATAATGAAGGGAATTACATCAAAAAAAGTAAGTTTAAAAAATAAAGAACAAAATAAAACAATATTAACAATGGACTTTACAGATTTTCCATACTTAGCAATATGGTCAAAACCAAATGCACCATTTATATGCATAGAGCCATGGTACTCAACAGCAGATAATGTGAAAAGTTCAGGAGTATTTACACAAAAACAAGATTTAATTGTATTAAAACCAAAACAAACTTTTGAATGTAAGTATACGGTAGAATTTTTTTAACGAAAGGAACAAAAAAGTGGGAAAAATAATAATTAAGTTAGTAGGGAGCATATTAGCCCTAATAGGTGTAATATTAATATATGACGCAAGAACAATTACCAAAAAAGCATTTAGCTTTGGTGACCAAAACGAAGCAACATTAGGATTAAAAATTGCAGGATATCTAATATCAATAGCAGGAGCAACAATAATAATGCTCAATTAGGGACAGTCCCTAATTATCCCATTTGCCCAATTTGGGACACCCCTAAAAAAATAGTTGAAATTAAATCACAATTGTGCTAATATATAGTAAAATAAAAACAGTGAAGAAGAGGAGTAGGTTTTACTGCTAAACAGAGAATAAGAGTGAATACGCTGAGAGCTTTTATATAGAAAAGAAAACCGAAGGTAGCTTTGGAGTTAATATATTGAAACAAAGTAAATATATTCGTTTAAGCAACGTTAAAGGCTATTTAAGATACAATTAATTTGTAAATTAAGGTGGTACCGTGAGATAAAACCTCGCCCTTATACAAGGGTGAGGTTTTTTGGTTGAAAAGATTGTATAAAATTAAAAAGATAGTGTAAAGTAATCTATGAAAAATGTAGGGGCGATTTTAATCGTCCGCACTTCGAAGAAATTACTAAAAAAGGAAGGAGATAAAAAATGAAGGAACACAAATTAGAGGATAAGTTTAATCCAAAGAATTTTGAAGAAGAAATTTATAAAAGATGGGAGGAAAAAGAGTATTTTAAACCAAGTGAAGATAAGACTAAAAAGCCATATACAATAGTAATTCCACCACCAAATATAACAGGGAAACTTCATATGGGGCATGCATTAGATGAAACATTACAAGATATATTAATAAGATATAAAAGAATGGAAGGATATAATTGCCTATGGCTACCAGGAACAGATCATGCTGCAATAGCTACAGAAGTTAAAATTGTTGAAAAGCTAAAACAACAAGGGATAGAGAAAAAGAACTTAACAAGAGAACAATTTCTAGAAAAGGCATGGGAATGGAAAAAAGAATATGGTGGAACAATTTTAAATCAATTAAAAAAGTTGGGATGTTCATGTGATTGGTCTCGTGAAAGATTTACTATGGATGAAGGTTTGTCAAATGCAGTAAAATATGTTTTTATAAAATTGTATGAAAAAGGACTTATATATAAAGGAAAAAGAATGATAAACTGGTGTCCATCATGCAATACTTCTATATCAGATGCAGAGGTTGAGTTTGAGGAAGAACCAACACATCTATGGCATATTAGATATAAAGTAAAAGATGAAGATAAATATTTAATAGTAGCAACAACAAGACCTGAAACAATGCTAGGAGATACGGGTGTAGCAGTTCACCCAGAAGACGAGAGATATAAGGATTTAGTAGGAAAAAAAGTAATACTTCCTATTATGAATAAGGAAATACCAATAGTAGCAGATGATTTTGTAGAAAAGGAATTTGGAACAGGTGCAGTTAAATTAACACCAGCGCATGATCCAAATGATTATGCTGCAAGCCAAAGACATAATTTAGAAATAATAGAAGTATTTGATGAAAATTGGAAAATGGGAAATTTAGTACCAGAATATAAAGGATTAGATATATATGAAGCTAGAAAAAGAATTGTTGAAAAGTTACAAGAAATAGGGGCATTAGTAAAAATAGAAGATTATACACATAATGTAGGAAAATGCTATAGATGTCACCATACAATAGAACCTAAAATTTCTGAGCAGTGGTTTGTTAAAATGAAGCCATTAGCTGAACCAGCAATAAAAGCTGTAAAAGATGGAAAGACAAGATTTATACCAGAAAGATTTGACAAAATATACTATAACTGGATGGATAATATACAAGACTGGTGTATATCACGTCAATTATGGTGGGGGCATAGAATACCAGCATATTACTGCACTAAATGTAATAACATAATGGTAACCGAAAGTATTCCACATAAGTGTGAAAAATGCGGAAATACTGAGTTTACCCAAGATGAAGATACACTGGACACTTGGTTTAGTTCAGCCTTATGGCCTTTTTCTACATTAGGGTGGCCAGAACAAACAGAAGATTTAAAATATTTTTATCCAACCTCAACATTAGTTACAGGATATGATATTATATTTTTCTGGGTAGCAAGAATGATATTTTCAGCAATAGAACATACAGGAGAAGTACCATTTAAGGATGTATTTATTCATGGAATTGTTAGAGATAGTTTGGGCAGAAAAATGTCTAAAAGTCTAGGTAACGGAATAGATCCGCTAGAAATAATAGAAAAGTATGGAACAGATGCACTAAGGTTTTCATTGGTCCTTGGAATATCACCAGGAAATGATATACGATATATGCCTGAAAAACTTGAATCAGCAGCAAATTTTGCAAATAAATTATGGAATGCATCTAAGTTCGTATTAGGCAATTTGGAAGAAATAGATTATGATACAATGCCACAAAAATTATGCTATGAAGATAAGTGGATATTGTCAAAATTGAATAAACTAATAAAAGAAACAACAATTAACTTAAACAATTATGACTTAGGTGTTTGGACACAAAAGGTATATGATTTTATATGGGGAGAATTTTGTGATTGGTATATAGAAATGGTAAAACCAAGGCTATATGATAAAGAAAACAAAACAAGAGAGGCTGCACAATATACTTTAAACAAAGTTTTAGGCGATAGCCTTAAGTTATTACATCCTATTATGCCATTTATTACAGAAGAAATATATACAAAATTGTATAATAATGATGAAAGTATAATGATATCAAGTTGGCCAAAATATAGTGAAGAGTTTAATTTTGCAAATGAAGAAAAGCAAATAGAAAAAATTAAACAGATAATTATTGGAATAAGAAATATTCGTACAAATATGAATGTTCATCCAGCAAAAAAATCAACTTTAATATTTGTTACTGAAAATGATGAAGAAATGATTATAGATTCCCAAGAATTCATTAAAAAATTGGGGTTTGCAGACAAAATAATAGTACAAGGCAATAAAAATAACATACCACAAAATGCAATGTCTGTATTAAGTGAAGAATTAGAAGTTTATCTTCCATTTGACGAATTGGTAGACTTAGAAGAAGAAAAGAAAAGATTACAAGGAGAAAAACAAAAACTAGAAGCGGAAGTAGAAAGAGCTAGCAAAATGTTATCAAATCCCGGTTTTGTAAACAAAGCTCCAGAAAATAAAATAAAAGAAGAAAAAGAAAAATTAGAAAGATATAAGCAAATGCTAGAAAATGTAGAAGAAAGATTATCAAAACTTGCATAATTATGTTAATTGTGTTATACTTATATATATAAACCCAAAAAAGACCGCAATTGTGGTCGAAGGAGGAAGAATAAATGAAGGAACGGGTTATTAGAAGGAGAAGAATCGAAATATTACTAGGAATAATATTCCTAGTAATAACGGTGCTAATTAGCACCGTTAAGAAAAAAGCTCACCAAGCTCTGGTGAGCTTGGAGAGAACGAATGATCCATACCTCTCATATGCGGCATGGATCGCTGAGCATCAGCCGGAATACCAAAATTCGGGGGATGCTCAGTACGCATACTATAAGTATGCGGAGGAACATTATTCCCCCGAGTATAGGGAAGCACAAAAGAAGCTTGCCCTATACAGGGCGGGGGAGATAATCTCACTCCTTATAGGAGTGACATTATTAATCAGACAAATCTATTTTTTCAGACAGTATTGTCTGAAAAGATAGCATATCCGTTCTCCTCCTGCGCAAGCATTTTGCACAGGAGGAACTGCAGACAAATCTAAAAGTCTGCAGTTTTTTTTGTGCGAATTTTGTCGAAACTTTCTCAAAAATCGGCAAAAGTTCTAATGTTTCGCTCTAGGAAAAAAATGAAAGTGAATATATAATTATAATAAACAAAAAACAAAGGGGGAATGAATTTGGAATTTGACTATATTAAAACGGACAAGCTGTTGGTCGTAAAAATAATAGAAGAAATAGACCATCACACTACAGAAAAAATAAGGAGGAAGATAGATAATGAGATTACCAGATATATGCCTAGAAAAGTTATACTTGATTTCAATAAAGTTTCTTTTATGGATAGTGCAGGGATAGGAATGATAATAGGAAGATACAAAATGATTAAAATGTTAGGTGGAGAGCTAGAAATAGAAAACGCTACAAGAAACGTACGTAAGGTTTTAGAAATGAGTGGAATTACTAAAATAATTAGTTTAAAAGAAGGAGAGGTATATGCATAGTTTATATGATAATGAAATGAAATTAGAATTTTTAAGTAAATCAAATAATGAGGCATTTGCAAGGATTACAGTTGCAGCATTTGCCTCACAACTTGACCCAACCATAGAAGAATTGGCTGATATTAAAACTGCTGTTTCAGAGGCGGTAACAAATTGTATAATTCACGGATATGAGAATACAGAAGGAATTGTTAAGATAACAGCAAAACTTTTTGCAAACACAATAGAAATAGAAATTTCCGATTCTGGCAAAGGAATAGCAGATATAGAGCTTGCAAGGAAACCGTTATATACAACAAAAGCTAATTTAGAAAGGTCTGGCATGGGTTTCACAATTATGGAAAGCTTTATGGATGAAGTACATATTGAGTCTGTTTTAGGAATCGGTACAAAAATTGTTATGAAAAAAATAATAAAAAAGGAAGAAAATTTAGAACAGGAAGGAATTGAAATTACAAACATGGGAGGAAGATAAGTAAGTCTATGTATGAAAAATACGATAATAACATAAAAGATATAATTGCAGCACAAAGTGGTAACGAAAAAGCCATGGAAAAGTTAATAAATAGTAATAAAGGACTTATTTGGAGTATTGTAAATAGATTTAAAGATAGAGGATATGAAGTAGAAGATTTATATCAAATAGCAATGATTGGATTTATAAAATGTATTAAAAAGTTTGACTCTACATATGAAGTTAGGTTGTCTACATATGCTGTGCCATACATTTTAGGAGAAATTAAAAGATTTATAAGAGATGATGGACCTGTAAAAGTAAGTAGAAGTATAAAAGAATTGGCAGGTAAAATATTAGAAATACAAAAACAATATATGCAAAAAGAGGGAAGAGAAATAAAAATAGAAGAAATGGCAAAAATATTAAAAACCTCAAAAGAAGAAATAACCTTAGCTATGGAATCATATAATCCCGTAGAATCAATACATAGTTCAGCATACAACAAGGATGGGGACGAAATTTGTATTTTGGATAGATTAGGTACAAACATAGATGAGGAAACTCAAATAGTAAATAAAATATCAATAAAGCAATTAATAGAAGGCCTAGAAGATAGAGAAAAACAAATAATATTATTAAGATATTATAAAAGTAGAACACAATCACAAGTAGCGAAAATATTGGGAATAACGCAAGTGCAAGTATCAAGACTAGAAAAACAAATACTTGAAACCATGAAGAAAAAAATATGTAAATAGAGGTGAGTTATGAAAAGAATAGTGGCATATATGTTATTCCTTATTTTTTTGTGTATGTTAATACCAATTATATTTACAAATAGAAGAATTGAAAAGGTAAATGGAGAACTTGTGAAAAATGAAGAAGTAAAACAAGAACAACCAAAAGAAGAATACAGTTATAAACAATATGGAACAATAAAATTATTACACGAAAAAACAAACACAGTGGAAGAAATAAAAATAGACGAATATTTGTATGGAGTTGTATCAAGCGAAATGCCAGCAAGCTTTGAAATAGAAGCATTAAAAGCACAAGCAGTAGCTGCAAGAACATATACAATATATAAAATAAATAATAATGATAAAAAGCACGGAGAAGCAGATATATGTGATAATTCTGCATGTTGTCAAGCCTGGATATCAAAAGAAGATAGACTACAAAAATGGAATGAACAAAGTAGAAATGAGTATTGGGCTAAAATAGTTGAAGCGGTGGATTCAACTAAGGGAAAAATAATAACATATAATGAAAAACCAATAAATGCTTTTTTTCATGCAAATAGTGGAGGTGCAACAGAAGCACCAGTAAATGTATGGGGAGGAAGCAACTATCCATATTTGCAAACGGTTGCTACATCGGGAGAAGATGCTTATACCCAATACAGTTCAGAGCTTACGGTCACAAAAGAGGAGTTTAAAAATAAAATAATTGAAAAACATGCAGATTTAGATATTGATTTTAGCAAAGCAGATAGTATAAAGATAACCAAATATACAGAAGGAAATAGAGTAAAAAACTTGAAAGTTGGAAATTTGAATTTGTCAGGAGTAGAAATAAGAAACATATTTGGATTAAGATCGGCAAATTTTAAAATAGACATACAAGAAAACAATGTAAAATTTGCTGTAATAGGATATGGACATGGTGTAGGAATGAGTCAAACAGGAGCAGACAGTTTGGCTAAACAGGGAAAGAAATATGATGAAATAATTAAACACTACTACACAGGAGTCGAAATAAAAAATATGTAACATTTTTTGTATATTTTTCTCAATAATGTAAATAATTATAAAAACAATATCAAGGAGGAAAAAAAGATGAGAGAAGCAAATATAAAGAAAATGTTATTTATAACGTGCAGTATATTTTCGGTATTGCTAATTGCATTTATTATTACATCTTTTATGTATAATAAACAAGAAGAAACACAACTTAGTAAATTTGACGCAAATGTAGTAAAAGAATATAATTCAGAAAAAGTTAGTGAAAATGCAGAGCAAGGAATGATCAAAGAAGAGCCTATAAAGGAAGAGGAGCAAAAAAAGGTAGCTGTAAATACAAGTGAGATAGAAGAAAAAGTTCAAGAGGAGCGAAAGGAAGAAGCAAAACAACAAGCAGAAGTAAATAAACCGGAAGAAATAGTAGAAACAAATACAAAGCCAGAAGAAAGTCAAGCAACAACGCCAAAATTTGTAAAGCCTGTAGAAGGAGAAATAATACAGGAATTTGCAAAAAGTAATTTAGTATATTCTAGTACTTTAGGAGAATGGATTACACATTATGGAATAGATATAAAAGCTGACAAGACAACAGTAGTAAAAGCATCATCAAAAGGTATAGTAAAATATATAAAAAATGATCCACGATATGGTCTTACAATTGTAATAGAACATACAGGTGGATACAAAACAGTATATGCAAACTTATTGTCTACAGAATTTGTAGTAGTAGGTGAAGAAGTAAGCGAAGGACAAACTATTGGAACAGTTGGGACAACAAGCACATTTGAAGTTTTAGATGACCCACATTTGCATTTTGAAATTTTAAAAGATGACGAATATTTAGATCCACAATTAATGCTTAATTAATTTTGTGAAAGTTATGTGAATTTTAAAATAAACTATTGACAATTTTATAAAAAGGGTATAAATTATTAGCAGTCTTGAAAAGAGACTGCTAATTTGCTACTAGATATAAAATACTAATACAATAGCAATTATGCATTATAAAATACAAGTTAGCATATTATTTAAATAAGTATTTTTAAGGAGGTAATATCAATGTTAAAACCATTAGGAGACAGAGTTGTAATTAAAATGCTAGAAAAAGAAGAAACAACTAAAAGTGGAATAATATTAGCAGGAAACGCACAAGAAAAATCACAAATTGCAACAGTATTGGAGGTAGGACCAGGAGAAGAAGAAGATGGAAAGAAAAAAGAAATGTATGTAAAAAAAGGAGATAAAGTTGTTATAAACAGTTATGCAGGAACAACAATAAAATACGAAGGAGAAGAACTAATAATTGTAAAACAAGCAGATATATTAGCTATAGTAGAATAATAAAATTTATTAATAAATTAGGAGGTAATCAAAATGGCAAAGGAAATTAAATTTGGTGAAGATGCTAGAAAAAGTTTATTAAGTGGTGTTAACAAGATTGCTGATACAGTAAAAGTAACACTAGGACCAAAAGGTAGAAATGTAGTGTTAGATAAAAAGTTTGGTGCTCCATTAATTACAAATGATGGTGTAACAATAGCAAAAGAAATAGAACTAGATGATCCATTCGAAAATATGGGTGCTGGACTTGTAAAAGAAGTTTCTATTAAAACAAATGATGTAGCAGGAGATGGAACAACAACTGCTATGGTATTAGCACAAAGCATGATAAGAGAAGGAGTAAAAAATGTTGCAGCTGGTGGAGATCCAATGGCTATTAAAAGAGGAATGGATAAAGCAGTAAAAGTTGCAGTAGAAGGATTAAAAGAAATTAGCTCAGAAGTTAATGGAAAAGAAGACATAGCAAGAGTTGCTAGCATATCAGCTAATAATAGAGAAATTGGAGAACTTATTTCAGAGGCAATGGAAAAGGTTTCTAAAGATGGAGTTATTACAATAGAAGAATCTAAAACATCAAATACAGAACTAAATGTAGTAGAGGGAATGCAATTTGATAAAGGATATGTATCTCCATATATGGTAACAGATACAGAAAAAATGGAAGCTGTTGTAGATAATCCATATATATTAATAACAGACAAGAAAATTGGAAATATTCAAGAAATATTACCATTATTAGAAAGTTTAATGCAACAATCTGGTAAGTTAGTAATAATTTGTGATGATATAGAAGGAGAAGCACTATCTACATTAATCTTAAATAAATTAAGAGGCGTATTAAATGTAGTTGCAGTTAAAGCTCCTGGATATGGAGATAAGAGAAAAGCTATGTTACAAGATATAGCAATTTTAACAGGTGGTGAAGTAATTACATCAGATTTAGGATTGGAATTAAAAGACACAACAGTTGAACAATTAGGTAGAGCAAGACAAATTAAAGTTCAAAAGGAAAATACTATTATTGTTGATGGTATGGGAGACAAAAATGAAATTCAATCAAGAGTTAACCAATTAAAAGCTCAAATTGCTGAAGAAAAGAGTGAATTTGAAAAGGAAAATTTGCAAGAAAGATTAGCAAAAATAGCTGGTGGAGTTGCTGTAATTGGTGTTGGAGCAGCTACAGAAGTTGAAATGAAAGACAAAAAACTAAGAATAGAAGATGCACTTTCTGCAACTAAAGCAGCTGTAGAAGAAGGTATTGTTGCAGGTGGAGGAACATCATATGTTAACATTATACCAAAAGTAGAGAAAGTAGTAGAAAGCTTAAAAGAAGATGAAAAACTTGGTGGAAAGATTATATTAAAAGCTTTAGAAGAGCCAGTTAAACAAATTGCAATAAATGCAGGACTAGAACCAGCAGTTATACTTGAAAAAGTAAAAGGAAGTAATGTAGGTATAGGTTTTGATGCTGCAAATGAAGAATATGTTGATATGAAGAAGTCAGGAATAGTTGATCCAACTAAAGTATCTCGTAGCGCTTTACAAAATGCTGAATCAATTGCTTCTATGATTTTAACAACAGAGAGTTTAGTAACAGATAAGAAAGAACCAAAAGCATGTGGATGTGGAGACCATAACGATGGTGCCGCAGACATGGGTGGAATGTATTAGAATTGTAATTGCATAAATTCAGTTAAATAGAATATTAAGAACTAGAAATATAGTGATTTTTTTGTTCAGCTACGGACGCATGGCTACTTTAAATTTGTGCAGAACACAAATTTAAAGACCTTGCTTCACTGCAAAAATACTATATTTCTAGCTTATTATTATGCAATATGAAATTACTACATAATTTGATTTTTGGTTAATTTGGTGTTATAATAATTGTATTGTTTTTTGGAAAAGGAGAATGAATATGATTAAAGCACTGGATACAATTCTTCGGCTAGGTGGAATAGTGTACATATTTTGTATCTTTATAGGATTAGTGATTACATTTATTCAGATAAAGTTTCCAGCTGTAGAGAAAATGCTAAGAAAAATTTTTCAAAATAAAGCAGGATTAATTTTGACAGTAAGTGTTTCCTTATGGGCAGTATTGGGAGTAATGTACACAGCAACGGTTGCATTTCATTGAAGTTTTCAAATAGAGAGTGGTTTTAGATTTCTGAGACCGCTCTCTTGTTATGTAATAAATTTTGCTATAATACTATATTTTTATAAAAGAATATGGTATATTAAGATATAGGAAAATGAGATTAATAAATATACTATTACTATATT
>ENA-ORMN01001680-ORMN01001680.1-human-gut-metagenome-genome-assembly--contig:-NODE-1680-length-21217-cov-2.609441_pt1 | contig 21217 bp, 16 predicted proteins | sample MGYA00242102_ERZ508993 | MGnify/ENA primary metagenome ERZ508993 (study PRJEB26280, sample SAMEA2338770) | human gut metagenome | biome: human gut; feature: human-associated habitat; material: faeces...
TGGTGATGCCGCGTTCGCGTTCTTCGGGGGCGGCGTCAATCTGGTCATAGCCGCGTGCTTCGGCGAAACCCTTCTTAGCGAGCACTGAAGTAATGGCGGCGGTAAGGGAGGTTTTGCCGTGGTCAACGTGACCGATGGTGCCCACATTCACGTGGGGCTTGTTGCGCTGGAATTGCTCTTTAGCCATAATATTATGTTTAGGTTTGGGCTGCTATGGGTCTAGCTTGAAGATGGAGCTTCTGGCGGGAATTGAACCCGCGACCTCATCCTTACCAAGGATGCGCTCTACCCCTGAGCTACAGAAGCATAGACTTCTTCCGCCTTTCGCTGCTCCTAGAGAAGTCGTAAATCCGCCCAAACCTGCGGTTCTAGCGGATAAATAGCATCCTCCCGTGTTGCCTGACGAAAAGCGGACGCTATGTTACGTTTTTGGATGCAGGATGTCAATGAAAACATGAACATTTTTTCAGCTTTATGCCGCAAATACAGGGAGTCCATGTATAATATATTTATCAGGAATGTGTTGAATGTTTGGATCTGTTTAAATCCTCCGTCAATTTAAGATTGGGGTCAACGTCTTCATCCAGAGAGTGGAACAGTCCTCTGCGGGCTTTGAGACAGGTGACATAAGCGATCATGGCGGCATTATCCGTCGTCAGGTCGAAGTCCGGGAGAACCAGTTCCACTTTTTCACGGTCACAGGAGATTTTCAGGCGGGAACGCAACTCCCTGTTGCAGGAGACGCCCCCGGAGATGGAAAGGGTGCGGTGACCGGAGGCGCGCAAGGCTTTCAGCGCCTTGTGAATCAGGACGTCCGTCACGGCCCGCTGGAAAGAAGCGCAGAGGTCGCGCAGAGTTTGCCGGGGCAGGCCGTGAGGATCGCCGTTTTTCGTAATTTTGGGCAGTGTATAGAGAACGGCAGTTTTCAGGCCGGAGAAAGATACGTTGGCTGTATGCTCTTTCATCAGGGCCCGGGGGAAAGAAAAGGCTTCCGGGTCGCCTTCCGCCGCCAAGCGGTCGATTTCCGGCCCTCCGGGATAGGGAAGGCCTAGCATTTTGCCTACCTTGTCAAAGGCTTCCCCTGCTGCGTCGTCCAGAGAGCGGCCCAGCAGGCGGTAGTTCCCTACGCCGCGCACATCCACAAAAAGGGTGTGGCCTCCGGAAACGACCATGCCCAGATGGGGAACGGGACCGCCGGAGCGTTTGAGGAAGGGGGAAAGCAGATGGCCTTCCAGATGATTGACGGAGACGAAGGGCCTGCCCGCCGCCAGAGCCAGAGCCTTGGCCGTGCTGTTGCCTACCAGAAGCGCAGCTACCAGGCCGGGGCCTCCCGTAGCGCCGAAGACGTCAATGTCCGCAGGAGCTGTTCCGGCTTCGCGGCACGCGGTCCGGATGATTCCGGGAAGATCCGCTGAATGGTTGCGGGAAGCCAGTTCCGGCACTACGCCGCCGTGCTGGCGGTGAATGGCAATTTGGGAGGAGATGACGGAGGAGAGTATTTCCGGAGCTTTTTCCTCTCCGGCAGAACGCAGGATGGCGACTGCCGTTTCATCACAGGAGGATTCTATTCCCAGAACGGTAAGGGATTCCGGCATGGAGGAAGAACAGGGAGGGGAGGTTAGGAGGACTGGTGGATTTGGGCCGGCTTGTTGCCGGTAACCGTTTCCCTGGTAATGGTAACGGTGTCCGCATTTTTCATGCTGGGCACTTTGTACATGACGTCCAGCATGAGGGTTTCAAAGATGGAACGCAGAGCGCGGGCTCCCGTGCCGCGTTTCATGGCTTCGGCGGCCATGGCTTTCAGGGCGTCCGGCAGCACGTCCAGTTTGGCGCCGTACATGGCGAGCAGTTTGGAATATTGCTTGACCAGGGCGTTTTTGGGTTCCGTAAGAAGGCGGATGAGCTGGCTTTCATCCAGCTTGGAGAGCGGACAGAAGATGGGCAGGCGTCCCACGAATTCCGGAATCATGCCGAAGGAGAAGAGGTCTTCCGGCATGGCCTGTGCCAGTATTTCCTCTTCCGAGTATTCCTTGCGGTCGCGTTGTTCCGTGATGGCTCCGAATCCCATCTGGGTGGCGCCGAGGCGTTTGCGGATGATGTCTTCCAGACCGACGAAAGCGCCGCCCACAATGAAGAGGATTTTTTCCGTATTGACGCGGATGTATTCCTGTTGCGGGTGCTTGCGGCCTCCGGTGGGAGGAACATTGCAGATGGTGCCTTCAATGATTTTCAGCAGAGCCTGCTGCACGCCTTCCCCGGAGACGTCTCTCGTGACGGAGACATTCTGTGTTTTGCGTCCGATTTTGTCGATTTCATCCACGTAGATGATGCCTTGTTCCGCTTTCGCTACGTCAAAGTTGGCCGCCTGGAGCAGGCGCAGGATGATGTTTTCCACATCTTCCCCTACGTAACCGGCTTCCGTCAGCGTGGTGGCGTCCACAATGCAGAATGGGACGTTGAGCATTTTCGCCAGCGTTTTCGCCAGCAGGGTTTTTCCTGAGCCGGTGGGGCCGGCCAGCAGGATGTTGGATTTTTCAATTTCCACATCGTCCAGGGACTTGTCGTCCAACATGACAGCACTTTGGCGCAGGCGCATGTAGTGGTTGTACACGGCTACGGAAAGCACTTTTTTGGCGTAGTCCTGACCGATGACATACTGGTTGAGCGTAGCGCACATTTCTTCCGGTGTGGGCAGCGGGCCTTCATAGGAGGCCGGGCCGGCCGCCGTTTCCCTGAGCATGTCCGCTTTGCGGGCCTCCGCCTGGCACATGGCGTAAGCGGAGGGTTCCATGTTCAGGATGCCGCGGATGAAGCGGGTTGCCATCGGAAGGCCTGTGTCCTTCACAATCATGTTGACGCAAATTTCAACGCAATTGTTGCAGATGTAAAAGTCTTCCGCAATCTGGATGAGTTTGTCCACCTTGTTCCCGGGCTTGCCGCAGCAGGAACAGGCAGGAAGATGAGGGGTGGAACCGGACATGGTTTTTCAGGTAGAGAGAGAAATGGCGGAGGGAAAGGGTCAGGCCTTGGTTTTTTTCTTGTCGCCCTGGTCATCAGAGTGATGCGCCAGAACTTTATCCACCAGGCCGTAGGCCACGGCTTCCTCGGCAGTCATGTAGTTGTCGCGGTCAGCATCCTTTTCAATTTGCTTTTCCGTTTTACCGGTATGTTTGGCCAGAATGCCGTTGAGGCGTTTTTTGAGGTTGAACATGAAGCCGATGGTGCGTTCCACATCTGAAGCGGTTCCCTGGGCACCTCCGGAAACCTGGTGGATCATTACGTGGGAGTTCGGCAGGCAGAAGCGTTTGCCGGGAGTTCCCGCAGCCAGAAGGACGGAACCCATGGAGGCCGCTATGCCCAGGCAATATGTATTTACGTCACAAGAGACGAATTGCATCGTATCGTAAATCGCGAGACCCGCCGTGACGGATCCTCCGGGGGAGTTGATGTAGACGTGGATGTCTTTTTTCGGGTCAGCCATCTGAAGGAACAGAAGCTGGGCAATGACGGAATTCGCCACATCGTCGTCAATAGCGGAGCCGATGAAGATAACGCGGTCTTTCAGGAGACGGGAGTAAATGTCAAAGGCACGTTCGCCGCGGCCGTCCTGCTCCACTACCATGGGCACATAGTAGGAGTTTGCGGGGGTTGATTTGGAAGATTGGTCTTGAAACATATTTATGGAAGATTGGATGTTGTTTTTTCAATGTACGTTACCCGTCCGAAAGATGCAAAACGGGGGAGTCGGGCATGTGTGCGCCAACTCCCCCTGGTAAGGTGTTTTGTGCAGAGGAGGGGTTACTGCTCGTCTACCGTTACTTTGGCCTCTTTTGTCAGGAAGTCCAGAACCTTGGCTGTCAGCAGGCTCATTCTGATGCCATGCACGCGGCCTTCGCGCTGGAGTTCGCGAATGTAGGATTTGAGGTTCTTTTTCTGCTGGCGGGCCTGGCGGGCCACTTCGTTGTAAAGCTCCATTTCCGTGACGGCAATTTTTTCCACCTGCGCCACTTCCTGAAGCATGAAGAAGACCTTAAGGTTGCGCTTGGCCTCCTGTTTGGCTTCTTCCCGGGCTTCCTCCACAAACTTATCCATGTCCGCCGGGGCGTTTCCGCTGTACATGGCCTGCTGCATTTTCTGCTGGAGGATGCCGTACACTTCACGTTCTACGACAGCTTCCGGAAGGTTGAAGTCAAGCATGTCCGCCAGCTTTTCCGTGATCTGATCGGCCTTGGCCTCATCAATTTGCATGGCTTTGCGCTGGGCCAGGTTTTCCTTCAGGGCGGTTTTCAATTCTTCCAGGTTTTTGCCGGGAAGAACTTTTTCCGCAAAAGCATCATCCATGGCCGGAAGCTGTTTTTCCCGTACTTCTTTCACAGTGGCATGGAATACGAGTTCCTTGCCGCGCAGTTCCGTAATTGGGAAGGTATCCGGAATGGTGACGGTGATATCCTTGCTGTCACCGGCATTCAGGCCTTCCAGGGCGGAGGCGAAGCCGGGCAGGAATTGATCGTCTTCCACCTTCATCCACTGGCCGTCACGGCCTTCCAGGAAGCCTACGGGTTTGCCTACGGCTTCCGCTACGGGTTTGCCGTCCAACGTGGTTTTGAAGTCGATAATCGCCACGTCGTCTTTTTGGGCGGCGCGGTCCACAGGGGTGAATTCCGCGATTTGTTCAGCCAGGGAGTTCAGAGCTTCCTCTACGTCTGCTTCCGTTACTTCGGAAGAGGGAACCTTGACTTCGATGCCTTTGTATTCCGGCAATTCAAATTCGGGAACTACGGTCATCGTGCTGGTAGCGGTGTAGTTGCCCTGGTCATCCAGAGATTGTTCCGGCTTTCCGAAGTTGAGCACTTTCAATTTGGGGTTTTCTTCCAGAGCGGTGGAGCAGGCCGTTTCAAAAAGGGTGTCCAGCAGTTCTTCTTCAATTTCTTTCTTGAAGCGCTTTTCAATGATGGACTTGGGTGTTTTGCCGGGGCGGAAGCCGGGAAGCTTGGCTTTGGCGGCATAGGAATCTACAATGGAGGCGCGGCGCGCAGCCGTGGTTTCTGCAGGGATGGAAGCTTTCAGCGTGGCTGTGCAGTCCGGTTGAATATCAACGTTGATTTCCATAAATAATACGGTCAGTGTTAATTGAAAGTGGTTCTGTTTCAGCTCCGGGATGGCGGCAGCGGTCAAAACACGAGCGGCGATAACTTTAATGAGAGGGTATTTGGAGTGCAAGCTATTGCACAGGAATGACACAATTGCCCTCCTAAGCGCGCACGCGTACGCGATGTAATGGAATACGGGGCAACTGTGTTCTACGCGGAATCACGTCTTGACTATGCAAGAGGAAAAGTCCTTTATATCCCAAGCATTAAGTTCAGCGCTCATGATTCGTCCCGTTTTTTTGTGTGTTTCCTTTCCCTTGATAGCGTGTTCGGCTGTTTTGGCCCAGGATGAAACTTCCCTTAACAGAGGCGCCTATGGTTCCGTGATGACTCCGGAACAGGTAATGCGGGAACTGGGGCCGGGCACGGGGCTTCTTCCCGGTGACCAGGCGTATGAGGGGCGGCCTGTGAAGAGCGTTTCCGTGCGGTACAGAAGCACCGGCAAGACCGTGTCCGAAGACCGTCTGAAAAATTTGCTGGCTACGCAGCCGGGCACCAGTTATTCCCCGGAAGTGGTCAACAAGGACTTGGAACGGTTGTTGGAAAGCGGTCTGGTAGGCGGCAATACAACAGTAGCCGTGGAGCCTTCCGGCGACGGCGTGGCGGTGGTGTTTGAAATGGCGGCCCAGAATCTGCTGGGCGGCGTGGGGTTCCGCGGCAATACCGCGTTCGACAACAGGGACCTCTCCGAGGAATGCGGGCTGAAGGGGGGGGAAGCTCTCAGCGACAAGGCCCTGAGCAGCGCTATTGCCAAGCTGCGCACTTATTACCAGGAGGCCCGGTATCCGGATGTACGTGTTTCCTATTTTTACCAGAAAACGGAACGGCCCGGCTTTGTGGATGTGGTCTTCGACATTAACGAAGGAAAAAAGGCCAATATTATCAAGATTGACTTTGTGGGCAATGAACACATCAGCGCCAAGGATCTCCGACAGGTGATGAAAACCAAGGAGAAGGGCTGGTTGACCTGGATTACCAAATCCGGACGCATTGACCGTGAACAAGTGGAGGACGATCTGGCGGAATTGGTGACTTATTACCGCAATAAAGGTTATCTGCGCGTCAAGCTGGACAAGGTGGAATATTTTGACGCCGGCAAAGGCAATGAGCAGAAGCTGACGATGAGAATTACCCTTACCGAGGGGCGCCGCTACAAGGTCAACCAGGTTGCCTTCGGCCCCACCAAGGTGTTTACGGCCCAGGAACTGATTCCTGGCCTGAGCATGTACAACGGGGATACCTATTCCGCCCAGAAAGTGGCCGACGACGTGACGATGATCCGCCGTTATTACGGTTCCCGGGGGTATGCGGACGCCTCCGTGCGTCCGGACATTCAGGAAGTGGGCGTTGATCCCAAGACAGGTTACGGACAAATCAACATCGTGTACCATGTGACGGAAGGCAATCCCTACCGCGTAGGCAATATCCGCCTGACCGGGAATAACCGCACGAAGGATTACGTCATCCGCCAGGAACTTCCCCTCCAGTCCAATGACCCCATGAACGCCGTGGATTTGGATACCGCCCAGAAGCGCCTCCAGAACCTGAACTATTTTGACATGGTGGACGTAGCCCAGGTGGGATCCACGCGGCCCGGCTACCGTGATATCAATATCGAGGTGGCGGAAAAACGTACGGGGTCCCTGAATATCGGCGTGGCATTTTCCTCTATTGAAAGCGTTTACCTGTTCGCTGGCATCACCCAGTCCAATTTTGACATGTATGACTGGTCCTCTTTCGTGGGCGGCGGCCAGCGTTTCGCGATTAACGCCCGTGTCGGTTTTGAAACGCAGGATGCCAGTATTTCCTGGGTGGATCCGTGGTTCCTGCACCGCAAGCTGGCCTTCGGGACGGAAATCTTCTACAGCAATTCCACATATTTTTCCGATTATTACGACCAGCAGAACTATGGCTTTGCCATTTCTCTCCGCAAGCCGATCGGGGAACTGGATTACGTGAAACTGGAATACCGCCTGGAACAATACCGTATTGACGCCGAAGGGAACGCCCCTATCTTCTTCTGGCAACAGGACGGAGACTACCTGCGCAGCCATGTGGAACTTTCCTACACCATTGATACCCGCGACGCGCAGATTTTCCCCCGCAAGGGAGGCAAATTTGAAGTGCTGGCCGGTTATTCCGGCCTGGGCGGCGATGTGCATACATACAATTTCGGCGTGAATGGCTCCTATTACTGGAATTTGCGCGGAGACACCATTTTCAGCATCAATGCCGGTGCGGCTACCGTGGATTCCTATGGCAACCACGATGTGCCCATTTTTGAGCGCCTCTACCTCGGCGGGCCATACAACATGCGCGGTTTCCGTTTCCGGGACGTGGCGCCGTACAATCCCGCCCTGAGCGGTGATGAGACGATGGGCGGCCGTTCCTCCTTCTTCTGCCAGTTTGAATATTCCATTCCTGTGATTGAAGAAGTGCGCGTCGCGGTGTTTTATGACATCGGTTTTGTCAACGGAGATTCTTTTGACTTCAGCACGTCCAAAATAGTTTCCGACTACGGGATCGGCCTGCGCCTGAACCTGCCCATCGGTCCGCTGGCAGTGGACTATGCCATTCCGATTCAGAAGAACAACGCCATTGACCGCGGAGGACAATTCCAGTTCTATCTCAATTATTCCTATTAATTACGTTTGATAATTTCTCTACCGTTTGACGACATGAGTAATTTCCGCATTCTTATCCTGGCGTTTCTGGTGGTGGTGCTGGCTGTTCTGGGAATGATTTATGTGAATATTTCTTCAAGAATGGATGTGATTCAGCAACAGCAGCAGATGACCTCCGCTCCGGCACCTGTCAATCCCTCCCCGTATCTTCCGATGCCCACGCAGGCTCCTGCTTCCGCCGTTCAGCCGGTGGTGGTGGCGGATCCTGTAGTGAGCGAGGAACTGGCTCATGTTTCGGCGGAGCTGGAACGGATGAAGAAGGAGAATGAAGAACTGAAGAAGCGCCATGCTCTGGCGGAAGAAGAACGCGATTTGTTGGAACGCCAGAATATGGAAAAGGGAGATCCCCGGCTGCAATGGCTTAATGAAATCAAGGATGCGGAGCAGGTGGGCCGTGTGACGGAATACTACCGTGACGCCAACCTGGTCCTGTTCCAGTCCATCGGCCAGCCTGACTTGAAAGTGGGGCAGGAACTGGGAATCCGCAGACGCGGGAGCATTTTCGTATCCCTGATTATCGACGGAGTTGACCCGGACGGGAAGGTGTTCCAGTCTTACGTGAAGCGTAATACGCTTTTTGATAATAATGACAAGGAACCTATCAAGCCGGGGGATGAAGTCATTGTTCCGCCTGCGAGCTGGCAGGAAAACATGACGGAAGAAGACAAGTCCGGTATGGCTTCTCCCTCCGCCCCCGTCCCCGTGGAAGCTCCCAAACCGGTGATGATTCCCATGGAGCCGTGATGCGGGTCCGTATTTAGCCAAGCCAAGTAAAGAGAAGTGCACCTGAGAGAAAGATTGCAATCGGGCGCCGGGCCCAGCCTGTCCTTTGAATTTTTCCCGCCCAAAAACGAGCAGGCAGCGTCGGCCTTGTACCAGACTATCCGTGAACTGGAGCCTTACCGCCCCAGTTTCGTCAGCGTGACGTATGGTGCAGGGGGCTCCACCCGCGAGCTTACCCGCGAAGTGGTGTTGCGCATCCAGCATGAATCCCGTATTCCTACGGTACCCCACCTTACTTGCGTAGGGCATAGCCGGGAGGAGGTATGGAATATCCTGGACCAATACGCCCGGGCTGGAGTGCGGGCCGTTCTTGCACTTCGGGGAGATCCTCCCCGGGGAGCGAAGGATTACAACCGCGATGCGGATGTTTTTCGCCATGCGGCGGATCTGGTGACGTTTATCCGTGAATATAATGAATCCGGCCGTCACCCGGATCCGGATGGATTCGCCATAGGAGTGGCCGGCTTCCCGGAAGGTCATCCGGCCACTCCCAACCGCCTGCGCGAGATGGATTTCCTGAAAGCCAAGGTGGATGCCGGTGCGGATTATATCTGCACCCAGCTGTTTTTTGACAATCATTCTTTTCTGGATTACCGGGAACGCTGTCTGCTGGCCGGCATCAAGGTGCCTATCCTGGCGGGAATCATGCCTGTGACCAGCCTGTCCGGCATGAACCGCATGGCAGAGCTTTCCGGAGGCACCTGTTTTCCGGCCAGGCTGCTTAAGGCGCTGAAGCGTGCGGGTTCCAATCCGGACGCTATTCAGGAGGTAGGCATCCAATACGCCTCCAGCCAGTGCGCCGAACTGTTGGATTCCGATGTGGACGGCATTCATTTTTATACGCTTAACCAGAGCCGTGCAACGCGGGAGATCTACAGGAATCTGGGACTGAAGGATTCCCTGCAGCTTTTGGAACATGGCGAAGATAAGTAAAAAGCTGATTGATTTGGTTGGGACAACACGGTAGAAACCTCTTCAACATATTATGGATATCAAGGATATTAAACGGGCCATGGACAATATGCCGATGGGCGACGGAAGTGCGTTTGCGGAAATTTCCGTCGGCCCGGCCAAGCATGAACAGTTTTTGGATGAACATTACGGCAAGGTTGCGCTGGTTGTGTTGCTATGCGTCCTTGGGGCTGCCGGATGGATTATTTATAATGGCGTGCAGGATTCCATGGAAAGAAAGGCAGGCGCTGCTCTGGTGGCCGCTATGCCGGAATCCCCGGCAACCGGGGAAATTTCCCTGGACGAACAGGGGCTTCAGCAGGTGGTGGCTGACTTTGACAGTTCCCGCGCCGCCGTCACCGCCTCTTACCTTCAGGCCATTGCCTTGTGGAACGCCGGCAAGGAGGATGAAGGCGTGGCCAAAATGAAAGCTTTTATTGATTCCGCTCCCACGGAGGAATGGAAAGCCCAGGCTTCCGTTACCCTGGCCTGCCGTCTGATGAACCGGGGGAAGGCGGATGAGGCGGAAGGGCTGTTCCGTTCCGTGGTGGATGCGGGAGATCCTACTTTTTCCGGTTTTGCCACCATGTGCCTGGGGGACATTGCCCGGGCTAAGAAAGACAATGCCGCCGCAGGCGCCTTTTACCGTGAACTGGCGGAGAAATTTCCGGCCAGTGCATTTGCCTTGCAGAGCGGAGGCTACCTGCTGCGCAAGAGCCTGTTTGATATTCAGAGTCCCGTTCGTATTGAGCCCGCAGTAGAACAGAAATAACCCATGCGGGCGTTTCCGAAGTTTTCCGGAAGATGAACGCTTTTCCCATCCGCATGTCTGTTTTCTTACAGTGCATGCGGATTTCCGTATTCAGGAACGCCGGAACAGGGGATAATGAAAAGCCTGCTGCGCGCGTAGCTGTTATGATTCCGGGAATTCCGTTCAGGACTGTGACATATTTAAACAAATCATCAAGGGATTCCGCGCTTACCGGATGTAACCGGGCTGCCGGTGTTAATCCTTATTTTTTATCTCATGAACAGGCATATTAAATCATTCTGGCTTCTTCCCCTGGCGGGAATGACGCTTTCTTTCATGCCGTCCTGCACGACGGACAGCTACGGGAACAGTTCCGTAACGCCCGGCGGAGCCGCCGCCATCGGTGTGGGGGCGCTGGCTGCCGGCGCTGCTATTGGGGCGGCTGTCCAGCATGACCGCGACAAGGACAGGTACCGCAATGACTGGCGCCACCATAATCCTCCTCCTCCGCCTCCCCGTCCGCCTCATCGACCCCAATGGCGGAGGTAAGAAGGGAGCGTGCGTGTAAGGGCGGCGATATTTTGGTTCGGCAGGGGGCCGGGAGGCGACGCGTTTTTCCGGTCTGCCCCTTTGCTGAAATCTCAGACCCGCCGTATGCCGCGGAGCGCCCAGGTCATGCGTTGTCTGGCGCTTTCCGGATCATTGAGGATAGAACCCAGCAAGTCGAGAACGGGCCGAGCTGCTTTGGGGTCGTGCACTTGGAGCTGTCCGGAAAGGATAAAGGGGGCTCCCCCGCAGCAGACAAGGTAAATGAGGATGTTCATGGGGTCTCCCATGAGCACGGATCCTTCCTGCTGGGCTTCCCGTATGGTTTCCAGCAGCACAAGGGGATGGCGCGTATGGATTCCTGAAATGAAACGGATGGCCGCCTGTTCCCCTGCCAGGGCGTCCAGAACCAGCTGGGCAATGAATTGGCCGTGACGCAGCAGGAACTCCATGACGTCTCCCAGGATGGCTTCCAGTTTTTCAAAGGCCGGAAGATGAATGTTGGCATGGGTCCTGATGCCGGTGAACAGAGGTTCGTACCAGCGTTCCAGAAGCTCGGTCAGAAAAGCTTCCCGGTTGCCGAAGTGATAGACAAAGCTCCCTGTATTGGTGCCGGCCCGCAGGGACAGGCCGCGAACGGTAAGGGCGCGCAGCCCGGATTCCCCGACAATCATGGCACCCGTATTGAGCAAGTGCTCTCTGGTGGATTTCCGTTTGGGCATGAAGGTGAAGCTTGAACCTCCATGTGTGCCCCTTATCGGCCTGCAAGGCAAGGACTCGTTATGTCTGTTGCTGTAAAAAGCGGAACCGGGGCTCATCCTCTCCCCGGTCCCGCCGCCGGAGTCCTGAATGAATCAGGAGGTTGCTTTCAATTCCTTCCGCCGGGAGGCAATCCAGCGGGAGAAGAGTTTGGCCGTGGCCGGAATGATAAGCAGGTTCAGGATGGTGGCTGTCACCAGCCCTCCGAACTGGACGATGGCCAGTGGGCCGAGCAGTTCGCCTCCGGGCTGGTCAATGGCCCAGATCAGCGGGAGCAGCCCCAGTACGGTAGTCAGGGAAGTCATGATGATGGGGACCACGCGTTCCAGAGAACCTTCCCGTATGGCTTCCGCGGGTTCCATCCCCTGATGTTCCAGGGCCCGGTATCTGTTGAGCAGAATCAGGCCGCTGCGGATGGCGAAGCCGATGACGGTCACGAATCCCACAATGGAAGCCACGGAAAGAATGGGAGGAATGTAAGTTCCTCCAAACAGGGAGGACAGCGTACCGGGGGAGGCAAGGAAGACGGCTACGATGCCGCCCACCAGGCACAGCGGTATGTTCACCAGAGTCAGCATGGCGCGCCGGACGCTTCCCAGTGCGGAGGAAAGGAGCAGCACGATGAGCACCATGACGATGGCGCCCAGGACGTAAAGCCGTTGTGATGCGGATTCCCGTGCTTTGATAGTGCCGTCATAGTCCACGGTACAGCCCATGGCGTTCATTACCGGGTCCAATTGTTCCCGACAGGCTTTCGCGAGGTCTCCCAGGTTGGAATTGGGGGAGGGATTGCAGGAAATCATGGCTTTCCGCATGGTGTTGTCCCTCAGGATGAGGTTGGAAACTTCCTCCCGGTACACCTGCGCCACGTCGTCCAGGCGCACGGTTTTTTTATTGGGGGAAATGAGTTCCAGGTTTTTGACATCTTCCATGGACGTTTTAAGTCTGGGGTCAATGCGCAGGACAATGTTCCAATGGTCCTGGTTTTTGATGACTTCTCCCAGTTTCTGTCCGTTCATGGCCGTGGAAACCTGTTCCGCAGCATTCGCCATGGTCAGGCCGTAGGAAGCCAGGGCTTCCTGATTGTATTGCACGCGAATGGTATCCACCATAATTTCCCGGTTGGCGCGTGCATCCGCCACTTCCGGCATGTTCTCCAGAATTTCCTTGGCTTTCCGGGCCGCCAGGCGGAGCTGGGGCAGCTCCGTGCCGTAAATGTTGATGGCGATTTCCGAGTTGGAGCCGGACAGAGCGGAACTGATGCGATGGGCCAGCGGATAGCCGATCATGGAGCTGGTGCCGGGGATGCCGTCAATGCATTTCTTGATGGCGGCGCGTAATTCTTTCTGGTCTTTCTTCAGATCCACGCGCACGAGCAGCTCGGAGGCGCTGACGGGTTCTGCGTGTTCGTCGTTTTCCGCGCGTCCCGTGCGCTGGGTGACACTGAGAACCCCCGGAATCTGTTCAATATCTTTCATCACTTTCCGGGAGATGCGCTCCGTTTCATCCAGGGAAGTTCCCGGCACCGTGCTGACGAAGACTGTGTAGCAATCCTCGTTGAACGGCGGCAGGAAACTGGTTCCGAACGTGGAACCCAGCCACAGGGCCAGCAGCGTAATGGCCGTCATGATGGCGCAGACCGTTTTGGAAAAGCGCAGGCAGAATTCCAGGATGGGGGCATAAATGCGTTTAATGAGGCGGGAGCTGAAGGAATCCCCGCTTTCCAGAGTAGCGGCGTTTTTGCTTTTCTTGAACCATATGTAACAGAGAACCGGAGTAATGGTGACAGCTACAATAAGAGAAGAAAGCAGGGCCAGCATGTAGGAGATCCCCAGGGGCCGGAAAAACTGGCCTTCCAGACCGGACAGGAAGAGCACCGGAGTGAATACCAGCAGGATGATGACGGAGGAGAAGGAAATGGAGCCTACGATTTCGCTCTTGGCTTTCATCAGAACCTCATACTTGCTCTTGCGCTTATCTTTCGGCAGGGCGGCGTTCCTGTTCAGGTGCCTCCAGGCTATTTCCACGAAGATAATGGCGTTGTCCACCACGTCTCCCACGGCTACGGCAAGGCCGCCCAGGGTCATGATGTTGATGGCCAGCCCGAAGGCGGGGAACATCATCATCCCGAACAGGATGGACAGGGGCATGGAAATCAGCGTGATGATGGCCGTGCGAAGGTTCAGCAGCGTCAGGAAGATGACGATCATGACCACCGCTCCGGCAATGAGGAGGGTTTCCGTGCCGTTATCCAGGGACATTTCAATAAAATCCGCCTGCCGATAGGCTGCGGTGTGCAGTTTCATTCCCTTGGGAAGCTGGCTTTGACTGAATTCCCTGACGGCTGCATCCACGGCCTGTGTCAGGGCCAGAGTATTGGCTCCCGGCACCTTCTGCACGGAAAGCACTACGGCGTCTTCCCCCATAAATCCGGCATCTCCCCGCCGCGGCGCACCGTCTATCTTGACTTCCGCCACATCCTGGAGCCGGAGTATTCCGGAGGCATGGTCCGGAACCAGGGCGCGGTTGAGCTGTTCAATATTGGCGGTGCGGGTATCCTGCTGGATGGGGAGTTCCTGCCCGGCTACATCCTCCAGATACCCTGCGGGGACGGAAGATTGGGATTCCTGAATAGCCGTTTTCAGGCTGGAAAGGTCCACCCCGGCCAGTTTGAGTTTGTTGGGATCATAAATCACCTGGTATTCCGGCAGACGCCCGCCCAGCACCGTGACCTGCCCCACCCCGGGAATGGCCAGCAGGCGCGTGCGCAGCTTGTATTCCGCCAGTTGCCTCATGTCCAGCTGGGAGGTATCCTTGTCTCCAGTCAGGGCGATGAGCATGATTTCCCCCGTTATGGAGACGATGGGGGCCAGCTCCGGGGATGTCCCTTCCGGCAGGGATTCCCGGACTGCTCCAAGACGTTCCGTTACAATCTGCCGGGCCTGGTAGATATCTTTGTTCCAGTCGAAATCCACCCATACGAAGGAAAGCCCGCTGCCGGAGGAGGAGCGGACGCCTTTGACTCCGGCGGTTCCGTTCATGGCGGACTCAATGGGAATGGTGATGTATTGTTCCACTTCTTCCGCAGTAAGGCCGGGGGCTTCCGTCTGGATGGTGACACGCGGGACCTTCAGTTCCGGGAATACGTCCACGGGAATGTTCTTCACCACGAAAATGCTGATGATTGCCAGCGCAATCGTCAGCAGGATCACAGTAATCCTGTTGTTCAGGCAGAATGAAATGAGAAAGTTCATGGATTCTGATTGCTGAATACCTAAGATTCAAGGGTTTATTCCAAGGGAATCCGGGGTATTTGTTCCTTAAACTTTTATTTTGTACATCGTTTAGTGTTCTCCTTCGTGGAACTGGCCGTCCGCGTGGAAGTGCCCGGCTGCTTTTTTGCTTCCGGCCTCTCCGGTGGGCAGGATGTATTTCAATTCATACCCGCCCTTGGTGACGATAGTCTGTCCCGGCATCAGTCCCTTGACGGGCGTTTTTCCCTGACGGGAAGGCAGTGTTTCCACTTTTTTCATGACAAATGTATCGTTTCCCGCCTTGATGAAAACCACGTCGTTCACCCCTACCTTGACGACGGCGCTGTTGGGGACGGGAATGAAGCCCTCCGCGGCGGCATCATGGGAGTACAGATCCAACCGGGCCAGCTGGCCGGCATGCGTCCCTTCCGGTATGCGGTCCGGGGTAAAATACAGGGCCCTGGACTGGGTGGCGGGATCTACCTGTTCGGCCACCCTCAGGGAGCCGTTCAGCAGTTCCGTGTTTTTACCGCTGGTCAGGGCCAGCCGGGCTTTTGCATAATGGACGGGATCCGTCCCATAAATGGTCGTGGTAAATTCCAGATCCCCTTTATTGGTCATGACGAGGGCAGGCGCGCCCTGTTCTCCCCAGGCCCCTTGGGTCATGTTCACGGACTGAACGGAACCATCCGCCGCTGCGTATATGTAAAGAAGGTTATTTTTCAATACGCCTGACTCCATCACCAGTTTCAATTTATTGTTGCTGGCGTTCAGGGCAGCCCGGAGGCTGTGGATTTCCGCCTCTTTGAATTGGATGGAAGTATTCAGTTCGCTGTTGCGGGTGCCGATTTTTTCCAACTGGGCCCGGCGTTCCCTGAGGGTTCCGAGTTCTGCTGCGGCACGGTCCAGCGCGGCCCTGGCCTGGGAGGCGTTTCCTTCCATTTCCACAATATCCGGGGATGCCAGCGTGTACAGCAGTTCCCCTTTGCGCACTTGTTGTGCGGATTTGACGTTGAATGTCACGCGCCCTGCGGCGGGAAGGGCGTATGTGGTTACCGCATGGGGAGGAATGACCATCTGCCCGTGAAGGGTTTTCGCCGCTCCGTGGGAGGTTTCCTCCACTTTCTCAAAGCGCATGTCCAGAGAATGGCGCGCTTTTTCATCCACATGCACGGGAATCATATCCCCCGGTTGGCTGGAATTTTTTTCCGCAGACTCTTCGCGTTCATGGTCGCCCGTGCATGCTTCCCCTTCCGCGTGCTGGTGACCTTCCAGTTCATGGTCGCCTGTGCAGACGGCTCCGTCCGCATGCCTGTGTTCTTCGTGGGCGTGGCCCTGAGTACAGGTTTCCCCTGCCTTGTGCTGATGGTCGTCATGGCCGTGATCCGCCGTGCAGGCGGAACCGTCCTCGTGTTTGTGTTCCGCAGGGGCAGGCTGTCCTCCGCGTGCGGAATGGAGACAGAAAGCAGGAGCCAGTCCCAGCATGATGGAAAAATAAAGATGTTTCATATTCATTAAAGATGGTGGAGGGTTGATGTGGATTAAAGGTTGGCGTGGGTGAGGTAGCGGAGCTGGGCCTGAACGGCCAGAAGCTTGTCCAGATTGTCCAGGAAAGCCAGGCGGCTTTCGTAAAGCTGGTGGCGGTTTTCCGCCAGTTCCAGCAGGGATGCTTCCCCAATGCCGTGCAGCTTTTCCATGATCCGGACGGAGGCGGCGAAGGATTCCATGCGCTGGAGTTCCGTGCGGCAGTGGCGGAGCGCCATCTGCTGGCTTGCGTCAAGCTGGCGGGCGTTGAATAATTCCGTTTTCCAAAGCTGGATGGTTTCCTGTCTGGACAAGTCCCGTGTGCCTCGGGCTTCCGCAATAGCCTTGCGGTTGCGGTTCCAAAGGGGAAGATTGAACCCTATTTCTCCGCCTACTTCCTTTTCTCCTTCGTCGCGGGTGAAGGAGGGGCCGAGCTCCAGTTCCGGGTACTGCCGGCGGATTTCCGTTTTGAATAATGTCTCCGTGGTGGCGTAAGTCGCCAGTTGTGCCTTGATTTTTGGAGAGGCGGTCAAGGCTGAAGGGCCGGGAGCCGGTACGGCGGCGGGAAGCTGGAAACTCTGTTTCGTCAGGAAACCGAGTTTCCGCACCGCAGAAGGATGCAGGCCCATCAGCTTGACGAGTTCCATCTTCTGCTCCAATTCCGTTTCCGTCACGGTTTGGAGTTCCCGGATAGCGTCATTCATCCGCTGGGAGGCTACCTGCCGAGAGGAAAAATCCACTTCCCCCGCGCCGATAAGCTGTTCAATCATGCCGTTTTCCCGTCGGATGGCATCCAGCCGTTCCCGGATGACCGTCTTGCGGCGCTGGGTAACGGCCAGTTTGCTCCATGCCTGGTCCAGGGAACTGAGAAAATCCAGTTCAGCCTGGCGGAGGGTCCAGAAGTCGGCCTCCTTGTATTGTTCCGCCACTTTTTTTTCCAGGGCGGGTAGGCCGGTTACGGGAATGGTGAAGCCCAGGCTGCCGGACATGTTGACCGTATTTTCCTGGAGGACTTGTTCAATATCCCAGGAAAAGGAGGGATCGTTCCACCAGCCCGATTGCCTGGCTACTTCATTGCTGGAAGCCAGTTTCAGCCGGGCTTTGTTCAGATCCGGATTCATGACCAGGCCGATCTGGCGAGCCTGGTTCTGAGTGATTGAGGTAGGGGAATCTACGCGGGACGCCTCTTTCCAGGAGGCTTCCTCCGCGTTCAGGTCGATAGGCGCGCTGTGGTAGACGCTGCATGAGCTGAGCAGGGCTGCCAGGCCTATTCCGGCGAAGAATGGTGTGGATTTCATGATGGAAAAGATAATAAAAACAGTTCGGTCCAATCAGGTTTGGACAATGCGGCGAATAATTCCGCGGAAACAAATAAAAGCGGCCGCCGTATTAAAGGCAGCGTACCGCAGGAAACGCCCTTAAGGACGTTTCTGAAAAAGAGCCGTTAAATCAGCAGGGGAAGTTGAAAGCCTTCATGCGTCGGACCGGTGTTCCTGAAGGGGTCAGGGGGAACCGGTGTTGCGGAATCCGATGTTTGGCTTGTTAAAAGAAGAGGCCGGGCCAGATGGTGGAAATCCGGCAATGTCTGCCAGATGACATAAGGCTGGGGCAGAGGTGCATGAGGAACGGGAACCGTCAGATCATTAATCTCCAGCTGCCGGTGTTCGCAGAGGTGCCCGGCCAAAGGGCTGGAAGAGCCGGTGCGGGGCGCATCGTCTCCGTGGCATTCGCAGGGGGCGGCATCCTGATGGCAGGAACAGGAAAAAATGAAAATTTCTTCATGGCACGGGCACACGGAAACCATACCCGTTCCGCCTACGACGACCAGCAGAAGGGTGAGCAGCATGATGCCGGTGCGCAATGCTCTAACCATGGTATGCCGCGAATCCTAGAAAGGAGCCGTGAAAGCGTCAAGAGCAAAAGTGGCGGATGTCTGAACCCTGAAGGAAAGGCCGTTATTTTTCCGCCGCTTTGCGGAGCAGGTCCACAGTGTGTTCAAAAGCTACGCCGCGGACATCAATGATCCGGGAGTTTTCCGCGATTGCTCCGGTGATTTCCTCCCGGAATTTACCGGACTGTTCTTCCGTGAGCAGGTTTTTGGAGCTCAGGGAGCGCGTGATGAGCTGGAGGACGTACCCTGTTTCCACGAAAGACTGGCGTCCCACGGCTTTCTTCATGGCTTCCATGAATTCCGGGGCATGTTCGGGCGGCAGGCCGGCCACGGCCTTTTCATAAGCACGGATGAAGGAATCCACCGGGGCTTTGGAAACTTCCGTCTTGGTGAGGTCAAAGCTGGATTGATAAGCGAGAGCTCCTTCTTCCGCCAGTTGAAGGGCGTTTTTCCCGAATTTGTTGACGGCAGTCATATCCGCTCCTTTTTCCAGCAGCAGGGCCGCCACCTGGAAATTGCCGCGCATGGCTGCCAGCATGAGGGGCGTAAAGCCGTTGCCCTCCCGGTTGTTGATGTCAGCGTTCCTTTCAATCAGCATGTCGGACAGGCGGTCCAGCCCGCTCCAGGAAGCCCAGTGCAGCGCGGTCCACCCGTCCTTGTCCTTCCGGTCGATTTCCACGCGGGGGTCTTCCAGAAGCCGGTCCAGATAAGGGGCCCGAGTGGCTTCCAGCTTCAGCGTGGTCTCAATGTTGTTGTAGTTGGCGTAGCATACCCACATGACAGGAGTTCTGCCATGGGGATCCGTCATGTTGACAAAAGCCTTTCCTTCTGCCGCAGCCAGTTCTTCCCCTTCCTTCAGGGTTTGTTCGAATTCCTTCATTCCCTTGACTCGGGCTTCCTTCTCCTCCTGTTCGGAGGAAGCGTTGACTTCTTTGGCCTCCGCTTTCTTCATTACGGTGATAAGGTCCAGGGCCGGGTTGGGATCTCCGGAGAAAGATTTGGAGACCAACAGGCTGAGACCGCCGAGGAGGGAGCTGAAAGCTACCAGGATGAGGGAATCCACAATGATGTTGCGCGTGTGCTGGTTCATGGTCTCGTAAGGTCAGGAGTTGGCTTCCGTAAGTTCTTCCGCCGTCAGGGCGGGATCCGTTTCCGCTTCAATGGCGCTGATGGGTGGCGATGCCGCGTCTTCCTCGGGATGGTCCGAGGTGATGGTCCTGCGGGTCATGATAATGGCGATGGGGCTGATTACGGCCATGGCCAGGTAAATGGTCCACATGAATTCCGGGGAGTCCCAGAAGCCGATGTGCCCGGTATCCATCTTGGCGCAGATGCCGTCATAGCAGAGGTAGGCGACGAGCAGGCCGCCGATGATGCCATTGATGGGTTTGGCGATGAACATGGGAAGCGCCGCCAGAGACATGTAGGAAGCCACTTTGTCTTTCGGAGCTACCCGCGCCACATATTCGGAGAAGCGGGGAGAGAAGAGCAGTTCCCCGAATGCGAATACCAAGATCTGCGCCACAATGGCTACCAGATACGCCTGGGAGCGCGTTTCGATGCCGGGCACCAGGTAGTACCATTCAATGGGAATGGCCATGAAAACGAGAGAGAAAGCGGAGATGGACATGCCCGCAATCATGAGGCCAACGGTAGAGAAGCGGCCCAGCACCGGAATGAGCAGGATGAGGCCGGAGACGATGATGGCCGGGTTGACGGCATTGATGGAGCCTATGGCGAAATCGTCATATAGCGTCCGCACGTAGTATTTGGGCATCACCAGGAATTGCAGCGTGAAAACAATGCGCACGCCCATGGTCAGCACCAGGAAGAGGATAAGTTTGCGGAAGGCGGATTCCTTCCATACCTCCATGAAGAGCTGGAGAGGTCTGCGGAGGGGGGCATTGATGTTCGCCTCCCGTTCGCTGGGTTCCGCGTAGTTGTCTTCATTAATAAAACGGGTGGTGATGCAGCCCAGCAGCACCATCAGCGTTCCGAAGTTGATGATCCAGTACCCGCCGTCCACGGCGCCGAAGTGCTTGCGGAAAAATTCAATCAGGAACACGTTCGCAATGACGGCGGAAATGTTCATCAGCAGGTAGTAGATATTGAAGCCCGTGGAACGCGCTTTCAGCGGGGTGAAGCGCCGGATGGAAGTCTGGATGACGGGGGACATGAACGCCGTGCCGAAGGACATAATCAGAATGCCCGCCATGACGGCCAGCCTTCCGGAGTCCACGGTCGGGCTGAGGTCCGGACCGAAGCCCATGATAAGGCGCCCGGCAATGAGGATGATGAAGCCGATTAGGTAAGTGCGCCGTATGCCGATGATGTCGCAGATGGAACCCACCGCGAAGACGAAGGCGGAGATGAAAAGGGTGTACAGGCCTACCCAGAGGGCGGCGTCCGCATCGTTGAAGCTGCAATAGTCCGTCAGGTAGAGGACGAATACCGTGATCATGGAAAAATAGGCCATTCCGTCGAAGAACTGGACGACGTTGGTAAGCCAGAAATCCTTGGATACGGTTTTCAGTATTTTGAATTCCGAAAAATATTTGAGGATGGGGTTTGCGGACTCATTCATGGAGAGATGGAAGCGGTAAGGAAAAGTTGACGACGGTGAAAGAGTGGGTTACACGCATCCCCGTTTCAAGATTTTTTTCTCCCGAAGGCCGGTTTGACCGGAAAAATGCGCTTCACCGCCAGGAAACCCCCTCTATCTGGGCAAAATACGCCGGAAGCCTGCCACGTGGCACCATGACAGCGCTTTCAGGCATTGTTCCACAGCCATGGCGTCCGAAGGCAGCACGGGCCACAGCCCGGCTTCCTTCAGCCCTGATTTGGCTATTTCCGCCGCTTTCCATTCGCGGAACTGGGTGGGAAGGGCGGAGAAAGTGAAAAAGGCCCAGCAGGCCAGCCCGATG
>ENA-ORMN01001698-ORMN01001698.1-human-gut-metagenome-genome-assembly--contig:-NODE-1698-length-21076-cov-7.796632_pt1 | contig 21076 bp, 3 predicted proteins | sample MGYA00242102_ERZ508993 | MGnify/ENA primary metagenome ERZ508993 (study PRJEB26280, sample SAMEA2338770) | human gut metagenome | biome: human gut; feature: human-associated habitat; material: faeces...
GGCTGTATCGCCTGCTCGGCGCCGAGCGGCTGGGCGACGTCTTCGCCTATGTCAGCGACGCGGGCAAGTACCTCCGCGAGCTGCCGCAGGAGCAGGCCGCCGATATCGTCGAGGCCATGGACGCCGACGATGCGGTTGACGCGCTGGAAACCGTCTCCCCCGAGCTGCGCAGCGCCCTGATGGAGAAGCTCGATCCGGAGTCGCAGCACGACATCCGCCTCATCTGTTCCTACCAACCGGATGAAATCGGCAGCGCGATGAGCACCAACTTCGTCTCCATCAGCCGCCATCTTTCCGTCAAACAGGCCATGCGCGCGCTGGTTGCACAGGCCGAGGAAAACGACAATATCTCCACCCTCTTCGTCAGCGACGACGACGGATCGTTCTATGGCGCCATTGCCCTCAAGGATTTGATCGTCGCGCGCGAGGATACCGCGCTGGATTCGCTCATCAGCCGCCATTTCCCGGCCGTTTTGGCGCATGAGCAGATCGAGGCGTGTCTGGATCGCCTGCGCAGCTACGCCGAAGCCTCCATCCCGGTGCTGGGCGAAAAGCGGCGCGTCATCGGCGTCATCACCACGGACGACATCGTCGAAGCCGTGGACGATGCGATGGGCGACGATTACGCCAAGCTGGGCGGCCTGACCGGCGAAGAGGATCTGCATGAGCCGCTGAAAACCAGCCTCAAAAAGCGCCTGCCGTGGCTGATTATCCTGCTCTTTCTCGGCATGGGCGTTTCCTCCGTCGTCGGGCTGTTCGAGTCCGTCGTCTCGCAGGTCGCGCTGATCGTCTGCTTCCAGTCCCTCATTCTGGATATGGCGGGCAACGTCGGCACCCAGTCGCTGGCCGTCACCATCCGCGTGCTGATGGATGAAAGGCTGACGGGCAGGCAAAAGCTCGGTCTGGTCTTCAAGGAAATGCGCGTCGGCTTTTTCAGCGGCCTGCTGCTCGGCCTTCTGGCGCTCGTGTTCATCGGGCTGTACGTCTGGCTGCTCAAGGGCAAAACGCTGTTCTATGCCCTGTGCATCTCCGGGTGCGCGGGCGCGGCGCTGGTGCTCTCCATGGTGCTTTCCAGCCTTGTGGGCACCGCTGTGCCGATGTTCTTCAAAAAGATTCACATCGATCCCGCCGTGGCTTCCGGCCCGCTGATTACGACCGTCAACGATTTGGTTGCCGTCATCGCATACTATGGGCTGGCGTATATCCTGTTCTTTCAGGTGCTTCATCTGGTGTAATTCGCTCCGTCTCTTTTTCCCCAAACATTGAACCCCTTCCGCGGCCGCCCGGCCATGGAAGGGGTTCGTTTGATATACCTGTGTTTGAGCGGTTACTCGATGATCTCAAAATCATCGTCGCCGAAGTCGTTCCCGCCGTCGATCTTCATGTCGTCGTCAAGGTCCAAACCGCTCTGCACCTCGTCCGGCGCCGTTTCAACCGGCTCGGCGATATAGGCGTAAAGCACCGCTTCCGGCCAGTTGATCTCCGAGCCGGCGTAGTAGTTTTGCAGCCAATTCGTGTGGAAATCAAAGTAAACGTTGGAATAAATCGGCATCGTCGGCAGAAGCTCGTTGTAATACTTCTGGAACTCGATCCACTTCTGCTCGTAGGTCAGCGCGTCGTATGGCTCAGTCTTGTGCATGTCCCAAGTCATGTCGATAAGCTGCTCATCGGTCATACCGCTCGTGTTCATCGCGCCCACAAAGTCGGGATCATCGGTGAACGTCATGAACGGATCAAACGTGGAAACGAAATTCGTCGCCATGAAATTCATGTCGTACAGCCGCTCGCCGTCCTCACGGTAATAATCGCTGAGCATTTCGTTAAAGCTGACCTCATGCACAACCAACTCGATACCGACCTGCGGCAGCGTTTCGCTGAACTGATCGACGACCAGCTGTGCGAAATCGTTGTCCTTCACCTGCGCAAAGTCGAGCGACAGGCGCATCAACTCGCCGTCCACATCCTTGCAGCGCACGGCGTCGCGCGTTTCGTCAAACGGCTCTCCGTTTTCGTTCAGCGTCCAGCCGTCTTCCTCCAGCAGCGCTTTCGCCTTGCCCAGATCAAGCGTATAGGGATTCAGCTCGTCGAGGTTCAGCGCATCCCAGACTTCTTCTTCCTGCGGGGTAATGCCTTCCGGGCGGATGGTGCCCATCGCCGCCAGCGTCATCCACTGGCCAAGGCCGTAATAGCCGTTGACCGTCACGCCATAGCCCTTGAGCGCGTCGCGCACAAAGCTGTCCGCGTCAAAGCAGTAGTCAATCGCCTGCCGCACTGCCTTGAACTGCTGCGGCCCCTGCTCGCAGGCAAAGGCGCAGAAGCCATATCCCAGACGCGCATAGTTCAGCAGCGAATAGCCTTCGCTGAGCATCGGGCGCATGCTGTTGACCACGTCGCCATCGACCACTTTATTCAGCAGGTCGATTTCGCCGCTTTCCAGCTTCTCCTTCATGTCCTGCGGCAGCACCGGGACGAGCGTCACCGTGTCAATCACGGGACGCACGCCCTCATAGTTGCCGACGTAAAATTCGTTGATCGCGAATTCCACCGTGCCGCTTTCGCGGTCATAGCTGACCAGCTTATACGGCCCACAGGTCAGATACGGGTGGGACAGATACCCGTTTTCCGCGTCCAGCACCGTGCTTTGCAGCAGCTCCGCCGTAAAGACCGGCTCGACTGCCGTTTCGTCGATATTGGCGATATACGCGCCCTCTCCGTCGTCGCGCACCTCGCATCCGGGCGCAATCACGCCGATTGGATACGGATAGACGGACAGATACGACAGCTCGTAGAAATACGGTTCATACTGCGCCTTGACCGTCACGCTGAACGTCCGCTCGTCGATGAGCCGCACGCCGGAAAACACGTCCGTCTCTCCCGCGCTAAACGCCTCATAGCCCACAACGTGCGCATAAGCGCTCGTGTTTGCGCCGAGGGCCGCAAACTGCGGCGAGGTCAGCAGCAGATAGGAAAACACGTAATCCTCCGCCGTCACCGGGGTGACGCCGTCGTTGTAGGTCAGGCCGTCCACAATGCGGATGGTGTAGGTTCTGCCCGCTCTCGTATCAGCGGATTCCAGCGAATCCACGACCATCGGATCGGTCGTGAATTCAAGCTGGTTCATCCATACGATGGGGTTGTAGCCGTGGAGCATGTAGCGCACGTCGATGTCGCTGGTGTTGTTGCCAAACTGCGTGGTGAAAAAGCTTCCGCTGACCTTCGTCGAGTTGCCGACGGTCAGGTGCGTAGGCTCTTCGCTCTCCGGACGCATCGTCAGCGCGATTTCAGCGACGGTCGGCGCGGTTTCGGTCTGCATCTCTTCCCCTGCCGCACCCACGGAAACCATGAGCAGCAGGCAGAGCGCTAAAATGAGTTTTTTCATGGCAAAGTCTCCTTCTTGATGGCCTGCGTATCAGGGAAGCGGGGGCGCCGCTTTTAGTTGAAGCAGTCGCCCTCGTTCATGTTGATACCGCCGCCCAGAGGCACGCCGAGGTCGTCAAGAATGGTCAATCCGCCGCGACGTCTGTTCTCCGGATCAACCGGGACAAAGCCGTCGTCAATGCGGTGCGTGTTGATGACCGTGAAGGTCGTTCCGCGCGTCACGACGCTGGCCGTATAGCCCTCCGGCACATCGTTTTCCACAACGTCGTAGTCATACGCCTCGCCGTTGTCGTCAACCATCGGCAGCTGCGTAAGCGTCTGCGTCCAGCGGTTCGCCGCGTTCAGCGTCAGCGTGGTGATCGTCTGTCCGTTTCTCGTCACATCGACCGTCACGCTCTGCGGACGCAGCTTCTGCGCGTCATTCGCGTCGTTCCACGCCTTGCGCACAATCAGGTCGGTGTACGCCTGCGTCATCGTGTTGACAAACGCCGCCATATGCCCGGTTCCTTTGATCGCGCCTTCGCTGCCCGTAGAGCTTACGCGCATATCCTGCGCCGCGCGCTCAGTGACGGTGTAGCTCGTGCCAAGCGGAATGCCGCTGAGCGTGACGCTCTCGCCGTGGCTCAAGCGGATGCTCGCCGCGCCGCCGTTGAAGTACAGTCTGCCCGTTTCGCCGCTCGTCCTGGTCGTGCGCAGCGTTCCGGTAAAGTCCTCGCCGTCCTCAAGCGTCAAGGCGATGTCAAAGACGAACTGCGTATCGGGAATCTCCGCGCCGCCGATGGCTTCAACCGTCTTGGTGACGGTCAGCGCGCCGTAACCCGGATTGGCTCGCGTGTTGAGGAAGGTTGCGCGTACCGCTGCCGTTTCCACCACGCCGACAGCGCCGGTGCTCGTGGTCGTGTAGCGATCCGCCGTGTAATCCGCTTCGGAGACCGTGTAGCTCGTGCCGGACGGAATGCCCAGAATCGTGAGCGATCCGCCGCCCGCAACGCGAACCCGCGCCGTCACGCCGCCCGCCGCGTTGTCCTCAAAGGCAACCGTGCGGCCGCTCTGCGTGAGATACGTGCCTGCCAAAGCGATATTGTCGTTTCGGCTCAAGGTAACGGTAAATTCAAACTCGCGCCCGAATTCCGCCGTTCTGCCGTCCAGGTTCTTGACGATTTCAAGGCTTCCGGTGTCGCGCGTGTTCACGAAGCGGAGCGTATCGCCCGCGTCGGTCATCACGCCGCCCTGTTCGCCCTGACGGACGACATAGCCCTCGGTCTGATAGCCGTTTTCATCCTCGATCACCGTGTAATGGGTATCCACGAGGATATTGCCGATGGTCACACCGCGCTCCTCGCCCGTCGCCGCCGCGCCGTCCGCCATATCCACGGTGACATGCGCTTCGTCGTAGGTGAAGCCGTTTTCCGTCCGGGTTTCAAGCGTCAGCGCCTTTCCGTTCAGCGTCGGCCGGTTGTCGCCCGTCAGCCGGACGCCATCCTCGCGCCAGAGCCGCACCGTGAAGCCGAAGCTCGTGCGCACCGCGTTGCTTACGGCCACGCGGTCGTTATAGCCCGTGCCCTCCAGCTTCTTGGTGATTTCCAGCGCGCCGACATTGCGCGTGTTGGTGAAGACTGCGTCGCCGGTCAGCGCATCCGCGATGGTTCCGATCACTTCGCTGCCGTTCACCCGGCCGTTCTGCGTCGAAACCGTGAGATAATAGCCGTCCTGCGCGTCAAACACCTCGCGCACCGCGTACCGCGTGCCCTTGAGGATGTTTTCCACATTCAGGCTGCCGACGCGCGCCGCCTCCGTCACCGGGATGGAGAGACTGAGCGTCACCGTATGGTTCTTCGCGTCCACGGTCATGTTCTTCGGGGTCTTGCCATCCACCGTGGGCAGGTTGTTTGTCTGCGTAAGATCGATCCAATCCGCATAGGTCAGCGTGGCCGAGAAGCTGAATACGGCTCTGCCGTTTTTCTCGAACTTCACCGCGTTGCCGACCGCGTTCTTGGTTACGCTCAACACGCCGACGTTGCGCTCGTTGGTGAACGCAGCCGCCGCATCCGGCGTCTGGCCGTTGACCGCCGCCGTCTGCGTACTCACCGCTTCATAGCCTTCCGCGGTGTAGTCGTCCTCGGCCACCGTCGCCGTCGTGCCGTAGAGCACGTCAAGCAGCGTTGCCGTCTGGCCGCCCTTGAGCGTCAGCACATATTCGCCGTTCGCATCGCGCGCAACGGTCGTCTGCACGTCCGCCTTGTTCGCTTCGCGGATGACCACGTCATACGCGTCGCGCTGGGTTGCCGTGTCGAACCGCGCGTTTTCGAGCTTCACGCGGAACGTGAACGCCTTTTCGCCGTCCGTCGCGTTGCCCTTGAGCGCCTTGCTCAGCGCAAGCGTGCCGCTCTCGCGCGTATTCGTGAACGTCATGGCCTCTTCGCGGCCCGCTTCGTTCACCACGTCGATGATGCCAAAGGCGTTCTGCGGCGTCTGGGTCGTGTAGCCGTCGTCCGTATAGTCGTGTTCGACAATCTCATAGCACGTATGCGCCGGGATGTTGGTGATGCTCGCGCTCACCGGCCGTCCGTCCGCGCCCATGGTGATGCTCACCGTCCCGGCGTAAACGTCGTGCCCGTCGCGCTGCTCGTTCGTCTTCGTCAGACCGTCCACGCCGCTGGGCATGGTGCTCGTCTGCGCGTTCAGCAGGTCGAGGTTGTGTTTATTCCACAGCTTCACGTCAAATTTGAACGTCTTGCCGTAGCCCTTATCGCTCCCCGTTCCCGCAAGCGCTTTCGTAATCTCAATCGATCCGATATAGCGCTCGTTGGTGAACGTGTAGCCGATGATATTCGGCTTTTCGTTGATCTCCGTTTGGGTCGTTTTGAGCGTGTAGCCCTCGTCTTCGTGCTTCTCGCTCATCGCTTCCTTCACGATGATATCCGCGCCGTCCGGAACGTCATCGATCACCGCCGTCTCGCCCTTCTTCAAGGAGATAGTCTGTACGACCTTCCGTCTGAAATCGATCGTTGCCGTTTGGCCGTTCACCGTGTAGGTGTACTCGCGATAAACCGCCTCATCGGACAGCGCATCGTCCTTCTTTTCGATTCTGACGTTAAAGTCAAACGCATCGTCCTCGTTGGCCATTTGGCCGAGCACGTTCTTCGTGATGCTCACGCTGTGCGTGTCGCGCACGTTGGTGATCTGAACCGAGGAGGCCGTTTCTTTCGAAATCGTTCCCTTGTTCTTTTCGGTCGTGCTGCTGTTCCCGTCCGCATAGCTGACGGTAAAGCCCATGTTGCGATACGGCTGTTCGTCCTCGACAACGGCGTAACTCGTCCCTTCCGGCAGGTCATCAAAGGTCACGACCTCGCCGTTATGCAGGTTCAGCCTCAGCGTCACCTCCTGGCCGACCTGCTCCTGCTTCACCGGATACGTGGTCTTTTCGCCCTCGCTCGGCATATTCGAGCGGCCGACGTGGCCGTTCAGCGACACCGTCTTGTTTTCCAGCGTCAGGGTGACGCCATACGTTTCCGTATTCGCCGCCAGGCCCTTGCCCACGCCCGTGCCCGTCGCGGTCTTGCCGATTTTCAGCTTGCCCGCGCTGCGCACGTTGGTAAACAGCGCCGTCTGGTTTTCGGCATTCACAACCCTGTTCGGCGTAGACTCGCCAAACTTCATGTCCTCATCGTAATAGGCCGCATAGCCCCACTCCGCGAAGCCGTCGTTTTCGGTTACCGTGTAGCTTGCGCCATAGAGGATGTTGTCAATCGTCACGTTGGCGTCGGGTTTCGTCTGCGAAACAGCGATCCGGATGTCCTTAATCGTCACCGTGCGTTTTTCAATTTCAACGGTCATTTGGCTGCCCGTCGGATTCTTCGGCAGATTGTCCTCGTCTTCCAAATTCACGCCATCCGGATAGGTGATCGCCGCAGTAAAGCTGAACTCGCGCTCGCTGATCGGATCTTTGCCTTCGATCTTCTTGCGGATCGTAAGCGAACCGACGTTGCGGACGTTTTTCAGTTCAACCTTGTTGGCTTCCTTGTCCGTGGCTATCTTACCGCTTCCGCCGGACGTATAGGCGCTTGCGTCGATGTTGTAGCCCTGCGCCCGCTCGTCCGTCTCCTCGAGGGTGTAGGTCGTGCCAACCGGAATATCTTTGATCGTCACCGTCTGGCCGTCGCGGATCTTCAGCGTCGCTTCACCGTTCTTCACGGTCAGCGTCGTCTCCGCCGCGCCATCCATCGGATAATCGCCATCCACCGGCACAATATCATTGCGGCTGAGTCCGATTTTCACGGTAAATGCGTCGTCTTTCAAAACCGCGTTGCCCGCCGTCGTCTTGGAAATCGTCAGATCGCGGCGCGCCAGTTCGTTCTTCAAAACGATGCTTCCGCCCTCGCCGCCGGAGATCTCCGCTTTCGGGGTCAGATGGCCCTGTCCGTCGTCTTCAAGCGTCACGGTCACAGTGTACTTCGTCTTGTCGTAGGTCACGCCGTCGAAAGCGGTATCCACCTCTTCAATCTGATAGGTGTACGTCATGCCTTCCCAGTCGCGCTGTGTCCAGCCCGTCTCCGGAATGGTCGCGTAGTTCATCGTCAGGTCGAATTTTCCGTTTTCATCCGCCTGCACAAAGACCGCGTTCTCCTCGACTGTGACGTTTCCACCCGCCGCAACGCGTTTGGTCAGGTTCGGGTCATCCGGACTAGTGACCCAGATGCGGAAGAGGTTGGCATACCGCTCCAGCTCAACCTGCGTTCCCTCCGCAAAGACCTTCTTCTGCGCCGTGAGCATATACGTGCCCGCCGCGCTGTACAGATCGGTCGCGTTCACGCAATAGGTCTTTCGGCTGTCGGCCTTAAAGTCGCCGGGCAGCGTGTTCATGCCTTCCAGCACGAAGCAGCTGTGCTTTTCGCCGCCGATTTCAACCTCGTCGTGCGCCGCAATGCCCTCTCCGCTGAACGTCGCGTCCGTGCTCAGATACGGCGCGGGAGCGCTCGTTTCAACAACCAGATAGCTGTCCGCATAGGTCAGATACGCGCTCTGCGTGCTGACAAAGCTGTACACATTGCCGCTCGACGTCATCTCGCCGACCTTCTTCGCCGCCGAAACCGCGGTCAGATTGCCGAGTTCCTCCGTCGTATACGGGCCGTAAATCGCGAACACCGCATCGGAAACATCCGCGCCGTTGTCCGCCTCCTTGGTGATTTTAAGGTCGCGCACCGGCACGAGGCCGACGTCCACCTGCGGATAACCCAGCTGGTTGTTCTTCACCATCTCTTCGGTGGGCACCGGCAGATAGAACCACTTGGTCGCCGCGCCGCCGTTTCCATCGGCCATGAAATCGCTGTCCTCATCGGAGGCGATCGGGTTGTTCACGCTCTTCCTTGTGACCATGAAGCTTTTCGGAATGCCGCTCAGCGCAAGCTGATACGTATAGCGTTCCGAACCGGACAGGTTGGTCGCCACAACGTTCCCGTCCGAATCATTCGGATCGTTTTTCAGGCTGGCAAGCTTCACCGCCGCAAACAGCTCGTCAAACTGATAGCTGCCGTCGGTGATCGTCTGCGTCTGCGTCGTCGGGCGGTAACGGTTATACCGCTGGCTGAGCTGCATGGTCAGCTGCTTGCCTTCGCCCGTGTACGCGTAATTCGGTTCGACCGACAGGTCTTCGGACTGAATGCCGTCGCCGTTGAAGTCGATCCAGACGCGGTTGCCCAGCCATACTTTCTCCGGGATGATCGCCACGCGCGCCACGTCGCTCGCCACGCCGCTGTGCTGGTCATAGCTGAGCCGCGCAATGTTGTTTGCCGTCGTGAAGTAAACGGAAGAATCCGTCACCTCAGGCGCAGAGCAGGTGTATTCAATCAGCACGCGCTCCTTGCCCGCCAGCGGCTGGGTCAGCATCACGGCAAAGCCGTGGACATCTGCCGGGGCCATGCTCGTCGCCCAGCTTTTTCTGATGTTGTCGGCGCCAAAATAGTCGTTATAGGTATTCCGGTTCTGAGACGTGATCTTCTTCTGCGTGAAGTAGACTGTGTAATCTTCGCCGGGTTTGAGTTCCGTGGAGCTTCCGTCCGCCGCGTATTTGGTCACGCTGATGGCCGTGCTCTCCAGCGCCACATCCCATTTGGAATCTCTGGTGCTGCTGTCGTTTCGCCAGTCGTCCGTGTGCGGCAGTTCGTCCATCACGGCGACGTTGGCTGCCGGCGAGAGCGACGGGTTCTCCACCAGAATTCTGTAATAGATCCGGTTGATTTCGTTGTCCTTTTCGGTCTTCGCGCCGGTCACGGCCACGTTCGACCCGCTGACAAATTTGTTCTTGCCGGTAATCGTGCCCGCCACATACTTGGAAATCGTCAGCGCGGAAGGCTCCGCCGACCTGTGCTCAGCCTTCGCCGAAATGCCGTGCTGGCCTTCAAAGTCGGGCAGTTCGCCGCTCTGGCTGTCGCCGGGCTGCTGCTTCACCATGCCAGTGATCTCGTTGCCCGCTTCATCGACAAACGGCACGCCGAAGGGGTTCTTCGTGTTCTTCACGGTCTGCACGCCGCTCATCGCATAGGCGATGTTGGCATCCATGCCCGTGTTGTGCGCGATAATCTGCTCCAGAATGCGTTCGCCGACGAACAGCGCGTCCACCGTCAGGGTGATCTTCTGGCCCGCTTCCAGCCGGCCGTCGCCCCGGACCACAACCGTGTAGCCGTCCTGGGATACCGTCGTCGTCAGCTTCAGCGCGGCGTTGTCGCTCGTCGCTTCCGCCTTCACGGCCATGGCCTGACGCGGCAGCGTATCGACCAGAATCGGCGCCTCGATTGCGGGCAGGTTCTCCGCCTGACCGCTGATATTCTCAAAGACAATCGTATAATGCGCGCCGGAACCCGCGCTCACCGTCAGACTGTTGCTCTTGGGGTTGGTGGCTTCCGCTTCCACGGTCACGACATAGTCGCCCGTGTTCGGGTTCTGCACAATCTCCGCGCGCTGCACCTGTTTGGTGATTCTGGCTTTCGGCAGGCCGATCGACGAATCCGCATCGCGGTTCGCCGCATCCGTATAGGTCTTGCTGACGCTCGCCTGCGACTTCGCGCCGATGGCATAGGCCAGGTTGAGGCCCGCCGTATTGCGCACACCGCAAACGCGGTCGATTGCTTCGCCGGATTCCTGATGGAAGCGCATCGTCACCGCAATCGGCGTATCCTGCCTGAGACCCGCAGGGATATCCCGGCTGTCCTGCATATGATACGCGATCTTGAAGCCCGTGTAGATGCAGTCGCCGTCTTCCGCTTTCAGGGAAACGTCCGCGCTGCTGTCGGTCACGTCGATGTTCGACTGAATCAGCGTCTCCTGCGTGCCGATCATGCCGTAAACATCCGCATAGATTCTGTCGCCTTCCGCCGCCGTGCCATAGGCCTCCTCCAGCTGCGCAAAGCTCATCTTGCCGACGGTCACGCCTTCCACAAAGTGCTGCGTCTGCACGGTTTTCTCGCCGCCGTCGAGCCAGCCGCTCTTATTGCCGCGCGCGTCCACCGTCTGATATTCGACCTTGTTGTCCGTAATCACGAAGCTGCTCATCGGGTAGCGGATTGCGTCGTTCGCGTCTGCCGCGTCGCTGTCGCTCGTCGTCTTCCGGATTTCAAAGGTCACCGTCTGCCAGCTTCCATCCGCCTGCGTGTTTTGCAGGTTGCCCAGCTTTCCGTCGGCCTCGCCGTTGACCGCCGAAACGGTCTTATCCAGATACGGATCGCGGTTCGGGATGTTGGCGAACGCCGCCGCGGCAAAGCCGCCTTTGTTCGTCAGCACCGCTTTTGCCTCCGTGTGCCACGGCATGCCTGCGGACTGCGAAGCCTCGGTTTCGATATAGCCCGCCGGAGTCGTCGTTTCCGCGAAAGCGTAACTGCCGCGCTCGACATACGACGTGATGACGTAGGTATACCGATACCCCCGCTCGTCCGTGTAATACGTTCTGTCCTTCGCAAGCGTATACGTCTTTTCGCCGATTTCAAGCGTCTGCGGCGCTTCCGTCCTGTCTGCGGCGGTCGGTTCGATGTTCGCAAACGCATAGCTGTGCGTCTCGTCCGTGCCGTCCGTCTCCGCCGCGCTGAACTTCGCGCCGACGACCAGCGCGCTCTTGTTTTCATAGTCGCGCTTGAGGATCACCAGTCTGCCCTTCGGCTCGTTATATGCGTTGAAGTGCAGCGTGCTGAACAGCTCGTTCGGATTGGCCATCAGCTCTTCGCCTGTGACGACGGTATAATAGCCCGCCGCGCCGTCAAGCTTGGAAACATCCTGCTCGTCCATGCTGTGGTTTGCGTCCGTCTTTTTGAAATCGTAATAGGCCTTGTAGCCCCGGCTCACCGGGTTCAGGTACGGCTTGTCGGGATCGTCGCCGATCGCGCCCGCGTCCGGCTGCTCAAAGACGACATACGCCTCGCCCTCTTCGAGCCTCGGCAGATACGGGAACAGCACGTCGCCGTTTGCGTCGGAGGTCACCGTCTGATACAGATACGGCTGTCCGTCGCTAAGCAGAACCTCGCGCAGTTCGCCTTTCGCGTCTTTCTTCATGATGTGAAGCACAGCGCCTTCGACAACCGGCGTATCATCGTCGCGGTTGATTCTCACGCTGCCGAACACGCGAACCTGAATGGATACGCCGCGCGTATTCAGCATCGAAATCGTTTTGGCCACAATGCCCGCCGCCAAATCAATCTCCGCGTCATACGCCAGCTGATAGCTGTAATCCGGCGCGGAAATCTCTTCGACCCAATAGGTGTACGACGTGCCGTTCGTCATCGCGTCTTTCGGCGCATAAACTTTGTTCAGCTGCACCATGCCGTCCGCGCCGGATTTGAAGCGCGCCGCGTTTTCACGCGTGCCCGTCCAGTCGCCAAACGGCGTGTCGCTTTCACGACCCACATAATAGTGCTTATTGTTCTGCTTGTCCCGCGTATACAGCGAGAAGAAGCAGTTTTCCAGCGCAGTCGGCGTTTCGCTTTCGCTCAGCCGTCTGGTCTTCTCAATCTGACCCGCCATCCGCGTGCCGACGTTGACAAAGTCAACCTTCATCTGGCGCTGAACGTCCATCGCGTTGTAACGCGTGACGGTCACGTCCCGGCTGCTGGTGATCCGGCCGTTCGCGACGGTCGTGCCGTTGTAAACCGGCGTCTCCGGATTTCCATTCAGATAGGCCGCGGACTTGGCGAACCAGTAGCCCGCGTTTTCGTCCGTGCTTTCCACAACGGTGTATGCGCCCGGATCGAGCCGCACGACGACGGACTGACTCCGGTTAGTCTCGGTGAAGCCGCCGAGCGTAATCGGCTGCCGCGCCACCTTCTGCCAGCTTTCGGTTCCATTGGCATCGACGACGCGCATTTCCAGTTCGGCCGCTTCCGTCGTCCCCTTCTTATAGACATAGAAGGCGACGCTTTCCGGGATGCTCTGCGTCTGAGAAGGCTCAAACGTCTTGGTGATTTCCAGATACGCGCGCGGCGTGTTGGTCACATCGATGGTGTGACCGGTGATCGTCACGCTGTTGTTCGCGTCCTGACGGCCCGCGTCGCTCCGATTTTTGAGCGTTGCGGAAGCGAGGAGCTGAACTTCGCTCGTGTAGCTCTTGCTCTTCCCGCTCTTGTCCAGATGCTTGTAATCCTCGTCGCAGATGATGCGGAACCATGTCGTAAACAGCTGTCCCGCGTTCACCTGTCCCTGCGGAATCGTCTCGACCAGCTTATACCAGCCGGAATACAGGCCGTCAAACGTGATTTCGCCCGTTTCGGCGTCCGTTGTGCCCGTACGCGGCAGATACACATAGCCGATCTGCGGATAGTTCAATTTGCCCTCGTTGCCCTCGAACTCGTCCTGCGATTTGAACGGGCAGAAATACAGGGCAAAATACGCCGCAATCGGCTTCAAATCCGTCGTCTCGCCGCTCCGATCGCTGACCTTGTGAAGGGTGACGCTCGTCGTCGCCGGGTTGTAAACCGTAATCGGTTCGTCAGCCTTAACGTCCGCGCCCGCGATCGTCAGCTTTCCGCCGTTGAGCAGCTTGAAATACCGGTTGACCACTGCGTTCGGGTTCCAGTATTCAGCCACCGGCGTTTCATCCAGCGCCTCGGCAATCGCGTACTTGGCCTCCGGATAATTGCCCGCCTCGCTCGTGCGATAATCCCAGATCGGCAGGCTGAAAATGACCTCGCCCTTTTCGTTCGTGGTCTGTCGCGTGTTCGCCAGCGCGCTTCCGTTGCTGCTCAGAACCGCGCTCTCGCCATTGGAATAACCAATCTGAATCGGCGCGCCCTTGACCCGCTTTTCATCCGCGTCCAGCTTGATGACGGTCAGCGAATGGAAACGCGTATTCGTGGAGCAGACGGCAATCTGGCTCTTGTACTCGCCCGTGGTGAACGTCAGTCGGTTGGCCGACGTGCCGTTCACATTCTCGCCGTCAAACACAAAACCGCTCTTGTCGGTCTGCACGCCCTCGATTACCGGCGCGGTTGTCTCTTCAATCGTGAACGTCGTCTGGCGCGGCAGCTGCACCGTCGTCTCATAATGGTTCGCGTTGTTCAGCTTGACATGGGTATACACCTTGCCTTTTACATCCGTGATGGTGTAAACCGCATCCGTGCTTTCCTCTCCGCCGTAATAGCGCTCGCCGTCCACATACTTGGCGACCGTCAGATAGGTCATCTCGCCGAGGATGTTCTTGATGGCGTTGTCCTGTCCGTCTTTGTTCAGATAATCGTCTACAACCGTCACGTAATCCGCACCCTGCGCATTCTTGACAGCCTTCACATGCAGGGCATACCGCTCCTGCATATAAACCATGTTAATCGGGTAATCCTTCTCGCGGAGGATGAAATCGGCCTCGTAGAAGGGTTGTCCGTTTTCATCCACGTCCAGCTTCACCGGGTTATCCGGATTGTCCGCGCCGCCGTTTTCCGTATAGAGCGTCTCCAGCGAAACGGTGATGCTCACGCCGTAGCCCGCGCTCATGCCGCTCTCGCAGCCTGTGACAAATTCTGTGCTGAACGCGCCTCTGCCCTTGACGGCCTCCAACAGGCCGTTCGCGTTTTCGCGCGCAAGCAGGAGTTCAAAGGTCACGCCCGCCAGCGGCTTAAGCTCGCCGACCCGGTTGTTGTCCTTCGCTTCGGTGGACGGCCAGTATTCCTTATCCAGCTTCACTTGGAACAGACCCTTGAACTCGGTCTCCCCGCCGCTCAGCACATCGGCCTCGTTGTATGCGTTCACTTCCGTCACGGCATTGACCTCTCTCGCCGCAGCAGACCACACGCCGCCGTAGACCTCCTGATAGCTGCCTGCGTGGTTGATCTTCACCTCCCGGAACAGGAAGGTATATTCGCCGACGTCGCCGCCCAGCTCAAAAGCGTCCGTCATGAACGCGCCCGTGCCCACGCCGCTCGCGCCGGTTTCATAGGTGATTCCGTCAGTAATCAGTTTGCTCTTCTGCGATTCGGCGGTGAAAATAGCTTCCAGCTCCGCTTCCCGGTCAGTATATGTGCCTTTTTCCACCTTCTGTCCCGCCTGCGGCGCTTTAAACGCGCTGTTGCGGGCCAGCAGTTCGCGCTGTTTTTCCGTCAGGTCGCTCGTGCGGATGGCGTAAACCTCAAACTGGCAGTAATCCAGCGGCTGCGGCTTGTCGACGACAACGCCTTCCGTCGCGCCGTCTGCAAACTGAACCGTGTAGCCGATCTTGTTCAGCTTCAGCTGCACATAGTCCTTGTAATTGGTGATGCTGCTCTGACTGTCGTTCTGATTATCGGTCTCTTCGCCCGTCAATTCAACATATTTGAAGTTCTTCAGCACATCCTGATAATCGCGCGGCTCTCTGTTGTACGCCGCGTTTTCGCTGTGCGCATGATCCGGATCTTTGGATTCATAGGCGCAGTATCCGTCCGGAACTTTCGTTTCCACGAGCACATAGTGCTTGAGGCCGTGCAGATCGGAGATCGTCGCAGTCGGGTTCGTCATGTTGAACGACTCAACCTGTTCAAGCGTGCCGTCCTTCACTTCATAGAGCGTCATCGTCGCGCCCGTCAGCGGATACTCCGGCGCGTTGCCGCGCTCCAGCTCATATTCCTTCTGGTAGTTCAGGCTGACGTTGAGAGCGGCCTTCGGCTCATTTTTAAACGTCAGCGTCTGGCTGGCATTTTCGTCCAGCTTGAACTGCTGCCCGGCTTCCGCCTTGAAATACCTCTGCGCCGCCTGCTCCTGCTTCACCGTGTACGTCAGCGCCGTGGTTTTTTCGTTCGGATCGCCGTAAATCGGCAGGCTGGACAGCTCAAACGCCTGGCTTTCGCCCTTTCCGTCCGTGTAAACCAGCGTGTTCGTCGTTTCGTCGAGCACAAAGCCGGTTCCCAGCAGCGCCCGATAGGCATAGCTGTCCTCCGCGAGGTTCGACGCGTCCACCGAGACCGTGAACTTCGCCAGATCCTCCGCGTTCACATAATCGATGGCCGCGGGCTGCGTGCCCAGCTTTCCCTTCTTCTCGTCGCGCAGCTCAACCGTCAGGCTGCCGACGTTCGCCTTGTTGACAACAGCCGGATTGTCCGCCCGATTCGTCTCGCTATACGTCAGCGGCCCAAAGACGCTGTCGTTGAGCATCATGTCGCCGGAAACCGCCGTTTCCCTGACATAGTACTTGCCGTAAGCCGGGATGGTGAACACGCCGACCGCCTGATCCGGCTTGCGCACCGTGACCGGCTCACCGACCTGCCGCATGGTCTCGTCGTACAGGGTAAACGTCGCAAAGCTGCCGTTCGCCACCTCGTCCGGGAAATCTTTGGTCACCTCAAGCTGATACTTCCGCTGGTCAACCTGTCCGGCCTTCTGGCTGTCGTCGCCCGCCGCAACCGTCAGCCAAACGAGTTCCGTATTCAAATAGTAGTTCTCCGGTGCGGCCAGCTCCTGCAAATAATAGGAAGTTCCTTCCTCCACCGGGAGCACCAGTTCGATTCTGCCGTCCGCGTCCGTCGTGAAACGATACGCGTCCTCCACCTTTTCGGGCTGGGTCAAGCGCCCCGCTCCATCCACAATGGCCTCCGTCTTTTCCGTCAGCACGCCGTCCGTCAGCGTCCGCCCGACCAGATAGGTCGTGCCATCCGCTTTCCGGGTCAGCACGGCATAAACCGCGCCGCGCAGTGTCGCGTTGTCGCTGCCTTCTTTGGTGAAGGTCGTCTTGCCGACCTGACGCGTGTTGGTGACGGTGATCGTCTTGTCCGTACCGTCGTCCAGCGTCACGCTCTCCTCGCTGTACGTCACCGCATAGCCTTCCGCCTTCTCTTCGCCGACGGTATAGGTCACCACATGGCCGTTTTCGTCCCAGCCGCGCAGCGAAAGGGTCTGGCTTGCCTCGTTCTGTTCGCCGTTGGTCGTCAGTTCAACCGTCTGGCTCGGCAGCGCGTCGCCCTCTTCGCAGGCAGCCTGAACCGTGATCGTCCACGTTTGTTCTTTGTTCAGGCCGCTCACATCGACAAGCCGCTTCGTGATGGTTAGCTCCTGCTGCTTGATGAAGAAATAGTCGGCGTTCTGGATTCTCGCGTCGTCCGTAAAGGTGATCTGAATCTCCGCTTCGGGCTTCTCCCCCTCGCCGTTCTTGCTGCTCGCGTAAAACAGACCGTCCGTCTGTTCGTTGCTCTCCACCTTCACGCGGTAGGTAATGAGGCGCCCATCCCCGTCAAATCTCGGCAGATAGACGGATTCCGCCTCATCCAGCGTCGTCTGCTTCACCGGCTCCGTCTCGCCGTCGCGCGTGATGGTCACCGTGTAATGGCTTTGAACCGCTTCCAGATTTTCGCCCCGCTCATACTCGCGCAGATGGGCTTTCAGGTTCAGCAGACCATCCGTCGAATAGTTCTTCACGGCGTTGTCGTCCGTCATCCGCGTCTGACTGCCCGCCTCGATGACGACAATCCTGTCGGCCGCCTTGGCAAAACCGTCGGATACGTCCGTTTCTTCCATCGTATAGGTATCCGCGGGCAGATAAACCGTGGTCGGTTTTCCGTTTTCGACCTTCACCGTGTAGGTGCGGCCGTTCTTCGCAGTCAGCGTAAACTCCGCGGAAAGGCTGGGGTTTGTATTCTGCGTGCCGTCCGGCGCATAGAACATCTTTTCGAGGATAAACTGGCCGTTCTGCGCGTTGTAATCCTCGAACTCGGCTTCCACCGCGTTTTCTTTCGTTCCGGCCGTCACCGCCACAAGCTGATACGGATAGCACGCCTCGCCGATTTTGATCGTCTTCTTGTCGCCCGGCTTGACGTTGGTATAGCCCGCTTCCATCCCCGTGCGCACCACATAATAGTTGCCTTCGGGCAGTTCCCGGCTCGTCTTAAACGCGCCGATCCGGTCGGAAAGCTTCGCGTTCTCGCCAAGCACCAGCTCGCCCTTTTCGTTGGGCGTCGCTTCGCTGGCCTTATAAATCGCAAAGACCGCGTCGCTGCCCGAATAGGCCGTTCTGTCCGCTACATCTGCCGCCAGCTTCACATACTGTTCCGGCAGGATGTAGCCGCCCTGACGCACGAAATGATAATACAGCGTTTCGCTGCTGTCGTCCGTCTTTTCGTCGCTGTCGCCGTAAACCGTGTAGTTCAGCGTCGAATCCAGCGTGACGCCCAAGCCCTTAAAGGCAGCGTCAGCCAGCCGTTCGTCGTCGCAGTCCAGCTCAAAGTCCGCCTTGTCATAGATCAGGTTGACCGTGTAATTGTTGTACGCATAGACCGACGGATGAACGGTATTATCGCCGTCCAGCGCCGCCGTGTTGTGGATCGTGTTTCCTTCCTTTGCGGGCATTACGAGGCTGCGCGTGCCATCCTCGTTTTCCACAATATCGCAGGTATAGGCGCTGTCTCCAAGTGTCACTGTGGCCTGCTTCGGATAGACCTTCGCGCCATTCTTTCCCTCAACCGGCTGAATCGTTTCCTTGAGCGTATAGCTGGAAAGATCGAGTACGCCATGATCCACGTAGTCGCTGTTCTGGCGCAGAATCTCGCCCTGCGTTCCCAGCGCGCCCGTGCGCACCTGATAGGTGAAGGTTACCTCGTCGCCGTTTACCGTGTGCATCATGGCCTCGTTCTGCACAGCCCACGTCTTTGCTTCCGCCGCATTCCGGAAGGCGTTCGTGTGGATCGTTGCCCGATAGTCAATCGGCGTACCGGCGTAAACTTTCTCTTCGCCGTTTTTGTCATAGTAGTGCATCTTCGGCGTGATCGACGCGGAGAGTGAAACCGTCGGCGTGATGCGATCGCCGTTGGCATGTTCACCGTTATCGATCATGCGGCCAAAGAACGTATAATTCAGCGTCACGGCGTTGCTGCCGTCCGCAGGAACGACGCTTTGGACGCTGTCAACGTTCAGAGTATTCGTCCAACCTCCGTTATCGGTCGCGGAAATCCGCAGATTGCCGGGCGCGCTGATTTGCAGCCTGATATCGTCGTAGGAATCGAACGGGCGATACCGAATGTACTCGTCGAACGTCATCGAATTCAGGTCAAACGCCCTGTATTCGGTCAGGTTCGAGGCGAGCTGGAAGGTCATGCTCAATGTAAAGGGGACGACCTCGCCCGTCTTCCACTGCGCCGCGTTCTGCGCCGGACGCAGGTTCGCGTAAATCAAGGTATCTTTTCTATTCTTTTCGACATCCCGAACGCGGTCGGCAAAAGACATGTGCGTTTCGTCCGTCGTCGTTTCAAACTCGGCTTTATAGGCTTCCAGCAAAGAGCCATACGTTTCGCCGCTTCTGAGGGTCTGCGCAACCGGCTTCTGTACCTGGCTGACCACTTCTTCGGCAATCGCCGTCGTCGGGCAAGAGCTGATGAGCATCGCGGCCGTCATCACCCAAGCCATAACCCTTTTCAGATGGTTCATCCTTTCCATCCTGTCCTCCAAAAACATGTCGCTCAGTCTTCAACCGATACCACAAAGCGCCAGTAATATTGCGCGTTGATTTTGTCGAGCTTTACCGCATAGCGCATCTCGTTTGCGCCTTCAACGTCTTCAAAGTGTTCGCCGTCCTGGCTGTACTGCCAGCGGATCGACCACTTCGCATCCGTCGGCTGGACGTTGACCACGGCAGTCATTTCCAGCGTGTCGCCATAAGCCAGTCCGTCGCTTCCGTTGCTGATCAGTTCCGTCTCAATCTGCACCGGCTGCCGGACGACCTTCGCATCCCAATGCGCCTGCAATTTGATTCTGCCGTCGCCGCTGTTGCGCAGATCCAGCTCGTTGCCGTCGCCGTCCAGCGCCGCAAGGGTGAGCATCGTTTCCGCATCGCCGTTTCGGCTCAGCGTCAGCGTCAGCCGACGGCCGCCGCAAAGCACCTCGCCGCCCTGCGCCACGCCGTCGTAGACCCACAGAACGATTTCGCCGTTTTCCCAACTGAGGGAGGCGCCGTCCATCCAGAAATCATCCGCCTGCCACGCGTCCGTGTCGCCGCCGATGGCTACCGCAAACGGCTCCAGCCGCACGCCGTCCGCGTTGTTCACGCCGATCACCAGCCGCGCCGAATCGCCGTTTCCGTCCAGTCTGAGCTGCGCCCAGTCGATTGTTTCGATTTGCTCCTCCGGCTCAGGCGTGGACGTGGGTTCGAGCGTCACTGTCGGCTCAACCGTCGCCGTAGGTTCAGGCGTTGCCGTCGGCTCAACCGTTGCCGTAGGTTCGGGCGTCGCCGTATCTTCCGGCTCTTCCGTCGCTTCCGGCTCCTCCACGACTTCCGGTTCTTCCGTCGCTTCCGGTTCTTCCGTGGCTTCCGGCTCTTCTTCAGCCTCTTCCGTCTCAATCGGCGTTTCCGTCTCGCTGTAAACTTCAGATTCCGCTTCAGCTTCGGTGTATTCGGGCTTTCCGCCTTCTTCATACAAAACGATTTCTTCGCTCTGCTGCTCATCCTCCGCGTTCACGCGCATCGGAGACGCTGCGCCCAGCAACACCAGGCACAGCATCCATGCAAAAATTCTTCTTTTATTTTTCATATCGACATGCCCCTTTCGCCGATCTTTTTTTCATCTTTCCATTGAAAGCCGCATATACTTCCCATAGGGGGAGATATATACCCATTTCTTCTCTATTTTATTCTACCACTCTTCCTTGTTTTTTTCAACTTACCAATGCACAAAGGAAACGTTTTAGATCTAGTAAAAATGATAATTTTTCCTTTTATCCCATCTCATATATAACGCCGCCAATTCTATACAATTCCCAGAGGAATACTTTCAATTTTTCTCTTGACAAGCCGCTCAATATCCTGTATAATGGCCTTGTTGTTAGAGATAACTAACACCTCCCTGAACAAAATGGCGGATGAGGTTTGACGCGCCTCTCCGCAGCCTTGCAGGCTTGACGCACCTGCCAGGTGTGCGCCCCGCTTGAGCGCAACCCAATCGAGCGAGGATCACTCCTCCCCCTATTTTCTCCCTGTTTCTTAACAGAAAGACCCTGTCGGGCATTGGACGCCGCCCGGCAGGGTCTTTCGCATGTTTACGGCTGAACCGTGATCTTCTGTCCGTCCGAATAGAGCGTCATCACGCCGTTTTCCTTCGCGGCGTAAACCGTCGCCCCGGCCTTTTGCAGCCGAATGCGCACGCTGTTGGCGGGGTTTTTCCCCGTGACAAACGCAACGCCCGGCTTGGCTGCCTCCACCCATTCGGTGCAGGTTGCCGCTTCGCTGCCCCCGCGCGAGGCGATCAGCGCGTCGCACTTGACCGCCGCGCCGGAGGAG
>ENA-ORMN01001704-ORMN01001704.1-human-gut-metagenome-genome-assembly--contig:-NODE-1704-length-21051-cov-3.113260_pt1 | contig 21051 bp, 14 predicted proteins | sample MGYA00242102_ERZ508993 | MGnify/ENA primary metagenome ERZ508993 (study PRJEB26280, sample SAMEA2338770) | human gut metagenome | biome: human gut; feature: human-associated habitat; material: faeces...
ACCCCCGAGACTGCTGCAACCGGTGAAAGCGCTGAAACTGACGAAAAGCTCGCTAAAGTAGCAAGTAAACTGACGGTCGAATGGACTTCTTCCGATGAGAATGTCGCGACTGTTGATGCGACTGGCATGGTGGTTGCTGTCTCTGCAGGTGAAGCTGACATCACTGCAAGCGTCACGGATTCTGAGATGAGTGCTGTCTGCAAGGTTACGGTTAAAGTGGCCGCGAAAGACATCACCGTTCCCGACAACCTTGACGTCAAGCTCAACGATGGAAACGAAACCACTGTCGAGGCAACTGTAAGCCCGGCTGATGCCACCGATGTGAAGGTGAGTTACACTTCTACTGATGAGGCGGTGGCCACCGTCGATAAAGACGGCAGGGTTCAGGTCTTGCAGCCTGGTGAATGCGACATCGTGACAACCCTCACTCAGGAAGGCAAGAAGGTTGTTGAAAAGAAGACTCACATCAAGGCTTTCTACGAAGTTGAAGGTATCACACTGGACAAGACCGAAGGCATCCTTACCGCTGGTAACACTGTTACCTTGAATGCGACCGTGCTTCCCGAAGAGATTGCAGATGAAACTATCGTTACCTGGACTTCTTCTGATGAGAAAGTTGCTACCGTCGATGAGAATGGTAAAGTCACGGCAATTGCAGCAGGTGAGGCAACCATCACCGCTAACGCTGGTGAAAAGAGCACAACCTACAAACTGACCGTCCAGGCCAAGAAAGTTGTGCAGAACACTACCTCCAACAAGAGTTCCAACAAGGGTAATACTTCCTCCGGTACAGGTAGCTCTGCTCCTGCAAGCAATCCTGCACCGGCACAGCCTGCAGCTCCGGCCGAACAGCCGAGCCAGCCGACTTATGTAGAGTCTGCTCCTGACCCGCAGCCTGAACAGCCTGCACAGGACTCTCAGCCTAGCGGAGGGGGTAATGATAACTCTAATAGCGGAGATGACTGGTGGAATGGTCCCGTTCTTTCTTCTCCGACTAATAATGGCTGCACGCCAGAGCAGCAAGCTGGAGGAGTATGTTAACTCTTCGTTGCTGTAATTTCGACTAATCGCGACCACAAATACTATATAGAACAAAAGGCGGTGGGGTGACTCACCGCCTTTTTATGGAGTGTATAATAATGAAGAAAAAACTTGTGTTAGCAACTGTAGTCGCCGCTATCATGATGCTCGGGCTGGTAGGGTGCGGCGTGAAAATCACGAACATCGCGGTTCCGGAGTCTGCGATGGTGGAGAAGGGTGAAAGTATTACCTTGCCCGTTGTGTACGGCACCGACGATGCTCCGGCCGTGACCCCCGAGACTGCTGCAACCGGTGAAAGCGCTGAAACTGATGAAAAGCTCGCTAAAGCAGCAAGTAAACTGACGGTCGAATGGACTTCTTCCGATGAGAGTGTTGCAACGGTTGATGAGACCGGTACTGTTACTGCAGTGGCGGCCGGTGAGGCGAACGTTACGGCTTCCGTAAAGGACGCCGACATCGCCGCGAGCACTCACATCAAAGTTGTCGTCACTCCCACCGGTGTCGTGGCACCTGAGTCTATTGACCTCGTCACCAATGGCGAGAACACCAAGGACCTGGACGCTAAGCTGGTTCCCGCAGACGCAACTGATGTCAAACTTGCGTACGAATCGAGTGACGAATCTATCGCGACCGTTGATGAAACCGGTAAAGTGACTGCAGTTGCTAATGGCGAATGCACCATCACGACCTATGTCGTTGCGGATTCCAAAGACGCTGATGCCTCGGAACTGAGTGCTGTTGCAGTTGAAGCAGCAGATTCTGAAGAAGTTGACGACAGCGTGGCCACAATGCCCGAAGACCTGGCAGCAATGGATTCCGCGTTCGGCGTTGTTCCCGAGAACCTGAAAGCTGAAACCAAAGTTACAGTTACCACGAACGTGGAGAGTGTTACTCTCGATAAGACAGAGGGTGTCCTCACGGTAGGCAACACTGTCACTGTCACCGCAACTGTCACTCCCGATACGGCAACCAATGCCTCTGTGACTTGGTCCTCCAGCGATGAGGCAATTGCAACTGTTGACTCTGAAGGTAAGATTACGGCAGTTGCTCCAGGCACTGCCACAATCACTGCAACAAGTGATAGCAACCCTGATGCAAGTGCAGCGTATGCAGTAACTGTGCAGGCTAAAAAGGTAGTCGCTCACGCAAGCACCAAGACCTCCAGCAAGAGTAACTCTGGATACGCTGGTAGCTCCTCCAACGCAGGCAACAGCTCGAACAGCGGAGCAGTAACTGCTCCGAGTAATCCGGCACCTGCTCAGCCGAGTGAGCCTGCCCCCGCCCCAGCACCTAACCCTCAGCCGGAACAGCCGAGCAACCCGGAACCGTCTCAACCGAGCGGTGGGGATAGCGGCAGTACGGAAAACAAGCCTAACGGCAGCGGTGGTTGGGAATGGGGTGGCCCTGTAATTTCCACTCCCACCGACAATGGTTGCCCTCCGGAAGAACACGCAGTTGGTTGGTGCTAATAGTACCAAAATTCTGTAATTGGTAATATAGAAACTCGTAGTATAGAAGCAACAAGTCTTCTTGCTACGAGTTTTCTTTTTTAAAGAATAACATCTGTGTATTATAACACCTTTGCCAAAATGTGCGATACCACTACAATAAAAGATAAAGAAGGTGAGCTAATGAAACCTATAAAACTTAAAGAACTCATTGCAACGGCTAAAGACCCTGCTACTCAGAAGATTGTCATTGCTGAGGGATATGGGTTTGATATTCCACTGTTTGATGGTGTTGTCAAAGATGTGGATGTAACGCTTGGAGAACTCACCTTGGCGGATTGGTATGTGGAAACAGATGGAACGCGTTTTGTTGCGTTAGTAGCTCAGTCTTCTAAGACCTGCAAGTAAGTGGACTTTCTAAGGTAGCACGTATGAGGAAGCTTCATCCCTTGAATTTGCAACGCCGAAGGCCCACCGAGGAACGCAATGTGAATAGGTTGCTGGGTCGATTGCAGTAATGCTTGCACTCCGGTCGTAAGATGTCCCCATACAGCCAAGGATATTGTCAGCCCCATGATAATTTTCTTTGTCGCAGCATCTTTTATTACTAATACTTTGATGTCGGTCTTGTTGTAGGAGCTCTTCGCGTCAATAATCTCGCAAAGCACTTTGCCATAATAAATGCTAATTTCTTGGGGTCTATCATTTGTTGCTAACCGCACAGGCAAGTCTTCAATACGGCACTGAGGGAGACGCCTGCGGGCCTCTTGCTGCTGATGCACAACAGGAGCATTGCTTCTGTTTGCATTGCGGTTTGCAGCCCTTGCATTGGCAGCTTGCTGATTGCCATTAAATGTGGCACGTAAGAGCGAGTCAAGCTGAGAAAGAGCTTGCTCCTCACTATCGCCGTTAATTTCAGTAACGCTCTTCACAACTCTCTCATCCAATGCGTACCAACAGCCATCGGCGTGCTCCTCATGTGGGTGCCCACGATAATAGAGTTGCCCGTTCGTATGAACTACTGTTAGTGGGACAGCCTGGCAGCCAGGGCAGAACAAGTGCCCCTTGTAGACCTTTTCATAAATGGCGGGGTCGTGATTGTACTCACTACGCATCTGCATGATAGAAATCATGCTGCCTGTGGTGACGCAGAACGCCTCTGTGTACTTTGCCATAGATTAACAACTCCTTTGTAATTCAAGGTGATTATTATGATAACTTTGCACGATTTGCTGGATAATTTCTGCTGTACGGACCCGTACACCGACTATGCCATTGTCAACATTAAAACAGGTGAAGTGCTTGTTGACCGCGTCCACGATAGAACATACGCGATTGATGATGTTGATGACTACAATAAATTCCTGCCTTATGCGCGAAAGCAAGTTCAAGCGTGGGAAGCAAAAGACGGGAAAATGATATTTTATATTCTTCCGCCCCAAAAAGCCCGTTTCAAAAGAAAAGCTAATGCCTAAGCCTTTCAAAAACTTCTTGCAAATAATATACCATATATTTGACTGCTAATTTTCACAAGCTTTCCTCCCCACGTTGTCGTAATTGCACAAAGACCCATATGCAAAGAAGAAGCCGTCCCATAAAGGTACGGCTTCTTTTTCTATTCGTGTCGTTGAAAAGTCACTTTTCACTTTCCGCGAAATTTGTTTTTCTGACTTATTGCCAAGGCTTGCGAATCGCATATGATAGAAAATGTACGGAAGCAAAAAGCAATGCGTGCAGGGGCGTTGAAGCTTGGCGCTCAGCCAAAGCGCCTGCAAAAACGCCGCTGTACAGAAAGGAAATCGCATTATGCAGAAAATTATGCAAAAAGTGACCTCCGTAGCATTGGCCGCCAGCATGCTGTTTTCGATGATGTCCACGACCGCACTTGCGTTCGCAGACGAAACCGGAGACAGCACCTCTGTTTCGACCGATGTTACGGATGCCCCGGCTGCGGAAGAGGCAGATGCGGTGGATTCCGGTAGTTCAAATGATGCCGACTCCTCTGATGCCACTTCCGCGCCGACTATCACGGATGTTGTGGACCTGACGCATGAATCGTATGAGGATGCCAACTCTAACGATGAAACTACTCAGGATGCAACGTCTGATGTGGTGGATGGGGAAGAGACTTCTGAATCGGATGCCAGCGACACAGAAGTCTCTACTCCTGAAACTGCAGAATCCACTTTCGTCGGTTTGCAGACAGTAACGCCGGAATACGGCGATAAACTGACTGCGGATGTCGGCGATTCTATCACTTTGGATGCTCTGCTGAATCGTGACGATGTATCCGTCACCTATCAGTGGCAGCGCAAGCAGAACTTTGCTGTTGATACGGCGTTGGCTCTCTACAACTACGAAGAGGACGAGCCTACCTGGTACAACTTCGTTATCGAAGATACCACAGAGCACACCGTCCTCGAAGAGCGTCCCAACTATGTCTGGCAGGGCTGCGAGATGTACTACGCTGTAGTCGATGCACTCGATGAAATCGGTGCTGATTCCAGCGATGTCCAGATTGCATACCACACTCCCAACTTCGTTCTGGATGGCTACACCATCACCGCTGCCAATACCAAAGACGGCACCGTTGAAGTCTATGCTTCTAACGGAGAGAGCACTTACACCGCACATCTCAACGATGACGGCAAGTGGGAATTTTCCGATGAAAGCACTGCAAATCTGAAAAATGATTGGCAGGATATCGAAGGTGCAACGGAATCCACCTACACTTTTGAAGTGACGGAAGATGACCTGTCCGCCAACTATCGCTGCCGCATTGTTGTGACCGATGAAGCATACCGCGAGGAAAACTTCAAGGCTCTCGAGGATTTGGGCAATGAGCTGACCGACGAGGACAAGGCCGGAGATATCATTCTCCAGACAGCTCAGTTCAGCATCAGCCTGCCGGAAGACGAGAACAGCAGCGATATCGCGGTTCGGCGTATGCCTGCAACAGTGGCTATGCTGGCGGATACTTTCTCTGCTCGTGCTACTGGCGGCGTTGCCATTTCCTCTGACAACCAGTGGATTACCGGCCTGGATAGCAACTACGAGTACATCACGAAGAACATGTACGACCAGGTTACTGAATGGTTCAATGCCGGTAAAATCGACAAAGCCACTGCTGACCGTTATTGGACACAGATTGGTGGTCAATTTGATACCTGTACGTTTACAGCAAACGTTCTGGATGATAATAAATACCCGACTGGTGCTACTCGTACTTACAACGGATTCCCATTAACTGACGGAGATAAGCTTGAAGTTAACTCTGAGTGGTATGGCCAGACCGTCTATTTTCGTCCTCACAATGACAGTAACGACTGGAATTTGACTGGCACTGCAGTTAATGTTCCTGCGTACACGGCGGTTCTTCGCAACAATGGCAGCTATGGCACTGGAGCTTCTGGCACTGGAGCTTCTGGCACAAAGTACAAGGATGCCGTTGTTTTCTTGAATCCCTGGGTTTCTGATGCCGGACCTATGTATGCAAGCTTCATCAATTATGTGTCTGATAATGGTTGGCTGGTTAATTCTAGCGGCAGTGGACATTTGAATCAACACATCACTGTTCTTTCAGTCAAAGTTGAAAAATTCAATGAAGACCCTGACCGCTTCATGATGGATGCCGAAGGCAACTATCGTATCGACTCAATTGGTTGGGGTGTTTGTGTCAATCAGGAGCCCGACCTTTCTGGTAAAGCCTATTACGCAATCAAAGCGTTTCTAAGCCAGGGCTACGGCATGTGTGTTGGCCACGATACAATGTATGCCTATGCTGGTTCCTGGTATGATGCTCATGAGGCTGGTTACACCGACCCCGGTTCTCGTGACTATTACGAGGGTGGTCGTTATGGCCCTGATAAGAATGATACCTCTACCCGCTATTACGTTCTTAACAGTGTTCCTAACATTGACAATGGCCATTGGAACATGAATGCTCTGATGGGTGCGAACGGTGGTAACATCGATTCTGGTACAGTTCTTCCTACTGACGCTATCTCGATGATTCTGTCTACCGGTGGTTCTCACAGTTCCTACGGCAAAGCTGGTATCATGTACGGCTCTGACCAACTGAGCGTAAAACTGAAGCCTTACTCCAATTCTCAGGCCCAGAGCGTTGTTAAGTACCGTAATCCTACCAACTTCCCGTATGATATTCCTACAGGTCGAACCATTGCAGCTTCTAAAACGCACTCTAATTCTCAGGTTGCATTTGGTCCTATCTGGGTCGATTATGCAGGTGGTAACGTGACTGGTGCTGAGTTCGGTTATAACCCGGACCCGACGACTAAAACCATCACCGATGAAGAAACTGGTCAGTCCTGGTTTGGTACAAGTAACTTCTATCTGTCAGGTACTGGCAACTTCCTTATGAACCAGATTGGCCATTTGCCTGATAACAAAGCGACCAAAGTTGAAGCTTCTCTGTTTGCCAACACTGTCATGTACATTTCTCAGCGCAAACAGTGCGAAATTTGTGCAGCACAGCAGAATGGCCAGGAGGACGTTCATTTCGTGATTCGTGTTTCCTCTGTCAACGCACAGCAGGTTCTGTCCGCTTTGCAGAACGGCGGCACTTTCTGGTATCCGCTGAATGGCTGCTATCAGCTGACGGATGACCTGACTCTGCCGGAAGGCTGGAAACCCATCAAGAACTTCTCCGGCCACTGGAACGCAGACGTTTATAAGGTTAAGCTCGCAAGCAACAATCAGCCTGTGTTCGATAACACAAGCGTGACTGCAAACGGTATGTATACCAGCGGCAAGAACAACGGCTGGAACCTTGGTTCTGATATGACCAAAGGTACGCTGCCGATTCTGAAGCTGGACAATCAGCCGGATGTACGCATCACTGGTGTTGCCCGTGTTGTTGGTGACCTGAATGCATTGTTCCCGACCTCTTATGGCGTGACCGATTATACCGGTTACAAGGTTGTTGTTCATGGCTCCGATGGCGTTGACTATAACTGTGTTGTAAACAGCGATAGCAAGTACGTTATCTCGAACCTGCCGACTACCGGCATGATGCGTGCCGATGTCATTGACAAGAGCGGCAACAAGGTCACTCAGTTTGGCATGATTACAGTTGACGTACCGAACCATTTCTGGAACGACACTGAGACCCATCCTCTGCAGCTGATGACCCCAACCGCTGACCCGATTGATGACTATAAGGACTGGGAAGGTCCGGTCAACAAGACGGTTGACAGCAAGCTCTATTATAACGAGCAGCTGAAAGCCTCTGACGTTGTGTGGTATTACCGCACGATTTCCGTTGACAACCAGGTTGGCGATTGGGTGAAAATCGGTAATCCTGGCACTTCCTTCGATACCTCTGACGGCACTGTGAGCGGCAAGATTAACAGCCTGACGTTCACTGCAGCAACGGACAGCGACTTGCCTTATACGACAAGCTCTGTAAGTTACTCCAAGTTGGATTACACCACGAACCGTATTCAGTTTAAGTGCGAATACAACGTGAGTGGTACTGTATATTCCAGTATGGATAAGGCCGAGGATGGCCGCAACGGTTATGTTGACGTTGAAATCCGCCCGATGTATATCGAGCAGGCTTTTGACCGCCGCATCTCCGTTGGTGGCAGCACTTCCTTCTCCTTCGATGCGTTCTACTGGAAGGGTGTTGAGGATGGCCTGACCTACGAGGTCCAGTACCGTGATGCAAGCGGTAACTGGGTTGCCGTTGGCAGTGATTCTACTCTGTTCCCGTCCTCTAAGTACAAAATCAGTTATGTAACCAAAACTGATGATAATGATGCTTTGGGCGGCGGTGTCTGGTATCCGTCCGATTTCTGGGTTCCTGATTCCTTCACAGGTAGCGATGCGAAGATGAATGCAGGTAAATCTACATTCAATAAGCACACCACCGTCACTCTGGAACTCTCCAACGCAGCGATGGATTGGGATGGCACGGATTTCCGCTGTGTCTTCACCTACAAGTCTACCGGGCATACCATGAGCACCGATACTACCACGGCAAACGATATTGCACAGGCTCGTACCGGTCACCTTATCATCTATGCACCGCCCATTGAGATGACGCCATTGAAGGCTCAGTCTCTGCTGCTGAATAACTACGATTCCAGCAACGGCAACCTTGCATGGACAACCCCGGCTTCCAACCCGAATAATGGCCGTAGCCCGAAGGAAATTCCTTTGGATGCTATCAATCCTGATAAACTGGGCCAGGGTGGTAAAGCCTATGGCGCAGCAGGTGATAACAAGGCCATTTATACCACAAAGATTACCTATTACGGTAATAAAGACAGTGCTCCCACCATTAAGTGGTTGTACAGTGATGTGGCAGGCGGCGGCAGCCTCTCTCAGTTCAAGGATGTCGGTGATGCCGTCACATTGAAGTACAGCGATGTTGGCAAGAAGATTGGCAACATCAGCAAGCTGAACAGCCGAGTGGCTGAACTTGAAAAGAGTTTTATGTCCAGCGGCAAAGCGTTCAATAAGTTCAGCGGCTACATTAAGCTGGAAGCAATGTACCCGACTGAATCCAAGGACCTGAACAACAGTTCTTATGCGGAATGGAACGCTATCGTGTCTTTGTACATTGATAACGCTACCAACCCGATGGATTACGGTAATACGCACTTCTATTTCCGTTGCCAGGCTGAAGCTCAGTATATGCAGAACTGGGATAGCGCCGATATGAAGCCCTATACCACTGCTGCAACTGATGCCTACAACTTTAATCGTGACGTGAACTCCAGCAATCCGGAAGACCATCTGTATAAGGATATCAGCCAGTCCTCTTACGGCGCTGAACTGGTTCTGGATTACAACATTTCCATTAAGGCCAATGTTCCGAACAAAGCTACGAAGAAGCGTAATACTATTACGACTGCAAATGGCAGCGCAAAGGACATTTCGACCCTGCGGAATGAAATTTCCGAAATCAACACAGCTCTGAATAACGGCGGTGCGGTTTACAACTACAAAGACCTGGCGATTATCGCTCCGAATGGTCTGCGTTACATGGAAACCTACTTCATCGCGGGGAATGGCGTAAATAACCGCTCCGGTATCGATTCCCGCGACACTGTGGTTATCGATAACAAGATTCGCAACTCTGACGGTAAGTGCTTTACGGACCTCTTCGAAAAGGTTACGGATGATGAATTCGTCAACAAGCGTCAAGGCTTCGCTTACCGTTCTAAGAGCGGCAACACGATTCCGAAGGAAACTTGGGAATGGTTCTGGCGCAATGCTATCTACTACATCTGCTATGATGCTCCGACCACAAAGGCCAACATGGACCAGGTGTATTTCTACATTGATGAACAGAACAGCGGTGCATCCTCTTCTCAGGTCTACTCCGAACCCAACAGCACTTCGAAACCCTATTCTATGTACACTGCTCCGTATACCGGTGAGTATATCATCACTCTGAACGGTGCAGGCGGCGGCGTTGATAACCAGTTTGGTCTGTCTCCCGAACGCACTTCGCTTGGCGGCAAGACCACGATTCGCGTCAAGGCGGAAAAGGGCGCGACGCTCTATTTCGTCAACGGCGGTGCTGGTTCTCATGACCCGACACACTACGTCAACGGTGCATCGAGCCCCGATGCTAACGCAAAAGTTGTGGTCCAGGGCGGCTACAACGGCGGTGGTAACGGCGGTATCATGATGCAGGAGCGCTACGCTCACTGGAGCTTGAAGGGCGCTTCTGGCGGCGGTGCTACTACCGTGGCTGTCGGCATCATCGGCACAGGTCGTTTGGCTGAGTACGGCGACGAAAACACGGCCAAGAAGTATGTTCTGGCTGTTGCAGGCGGTGGCGGTGCAAACCAGCACGGTGCTTGTGATGCTACTGGCGGTTCCGATAACAACGGCGTCCTGCATGTCTGGGGCGGCCAGCTTGGCGGCGGTGGTCCGTTTGGCCAAGGTATGTCTGGCGGCGACTTCTCTATGTTCCTCGGTGGTATTACTGATGGTTCTTCTGAGGTTGGTGTTGAAGGCCCTGGCGGTGGCGGCGGCGGCTGGTACGGCGGCTACGCTAACGAGTCCTCTAAGCTCGCCAATGCAGATGGCTGGGGCAGCTGTAAGCGCGACGGCAATGGCGGTTTGAGCTGGGCTGCAGGCGTTGGTACTACTCTGACCGACGCAGGTGGACACAAGGTTCAGGTCTTGGAAGTCAACATCATCAATGATGGCGGCGGTTCCGGTTCTGAACAGGCTGGTAATTCCAGCATTGAGCTGGTCAAATCCTCTGTTTCTCGTTTCTCTCGTAACGGCAAGAATGCTTTCGATACCGCATACGAAGATACCGACCCCGATTCCGGTATTGAGAAACAGCATGTAACCATTACTATCACTGCAGCCAATAAGCTGTATGATGGCAACCCCGATGAAGCTTCCATCAGCGTTTCCGGCAACCTGTCTTCTACCGATATGGACAATATCGTGAAGAACACCACTATCGTCTATGCTAACCGTAAAGGTACATTGACGAAGGCTCCAAGCGATGCGTCTACGGACAAGAACCAGTATCCGCGCTCCGATTGCGGTTCCTATACCGCAACAGCAAAATGTACGGTGTCGGGTTACATCATCACATATCGCTACGAGAACACGAACCCCGGTCATACTTATGACGGCAGCAGTCCGAGCGGTATTGGTGATACCGTCAAGTTCGATATCTATCCTCGCGGATTGACGATTATCGGTACTGGCGATAAACCCTACGACCGCACCAGCAAGGCAACTCTGGAAAATGTTCATATTGCTTCTGGCGGCTTGATTGCGAAGGACGAGAACACTGTGAAGCTGAGCACCACTACGGTGACTGGTAACTACACGGTTGATGGCAAGAATGTCAGCGATGCTGGCGGTCCCTATGTCGTCATCCGAACCAGTGAACTCTCTCTCGTTGGCAACAGCGCAGGCAACTACTACATTGAGAAGGAAGACTTGTCTGGCTCTATCACTCCTCTGGATTTGTACGTTCACAGTATTTACCTGGAAGACCCGACCTATCCTCGCAACGTCAAACACTATGACGGCACGACCAAAGCCACCATTAAGGATATCCTGATTGATGGCGTGCTTGAAGGTGATGACGTTAAGATTAAGGAAGAAACCCTTCCCGGCAACTATAAGACCAAGGATGCTGGCCAGAAGCTGAATGCAGATGGCACGGTAAGCTCCAACTGGCCTTATGAGTTGGACGAGAATCCGATTACGGCAGATGCTCATCCGACACTGACTGGTAAGGATGCCAAGAACTACCGTATCACAAAGGAGAAGTATTCCGGCGCTATCGCACGCGCCAACCTGACCGCACAGGTTGCAAGCTGGCGTGGGTTGTATGGCGATGGTGTAGGGGAGAAGCCCTGGCACGATAAGAAGGCTTACGGTTACGGCACTGCGGCTTCTGCAGGCTGCTGGCTGGAAATCGATGGTCTGGTGCAGGGTGATACCTTGACTTTGGACCAGAGCTACAAGAAGTCTTATTTCAAGACTCTGGTAAATGGTCACGAAGACCTGGTTCCTGACGAATCGACTCCTGTTGGCACTTATCCGTTAACTTATGTTGGTTTGACTGAAGCTAATTACCCCGTCCTGAAGAACTATATTGTCATGGTTCTGAATGGCCGCTTTGTCGTTGACCCGCGTCAGCTGCATGTGACGGTTCTTGACAGCGATAAGATTATCTACAACGAGAACCCGAACTTCCATGTGAACATTCAGATGGAAGATGATGATGCAAATCTGATTGATGTCGTGAGCGACGTTGACGCCACTCCGATTCTGGATGCAAAGCTCAAGGCGAAAGATACAGTCAGCAGCGTCTTGTACGTTGCGGGCGGTAATCCCTCCAACCTGACTCAAGAATTTGTGGATGCCTACGATTATCGTAAGCAGGAAAATGTCAAGGAAAGCAAGACCAATATCCCGTTTGTGACCGATTGCACCATCAGCTCCCTGCCTCTGTACGCAGATGGTACGAGCACCGATGATGATTTTGAGTGGAACTACGAGGATAAGACCTGCGATTTCTGCCATTATAACCACAAGCTTCTGGCTCCGTATCTGGTAACTATCAACACCGACACCAAGAGTGGTCCTGCATTGGATGTTCATACGGTCGTTAACCCGAATGGTGAAACGGTCCGCAACTACGAGCTGATTATCCATGATGGCGGCCTGTATGTGCATCCGGCTCTGCTGAAGGCTACGGTTCCTCTGTACGTCTGTATGTATGGCAACACCACAAGTGGTGAGGTCAAAGAGCCTACCAACTACCGCATCACGAACTACTCTACTGTGGCTATCCAAATCAAGAATATCAAGGCCAATGGTCCTTGGCTGATGCGTGATATGCCTGGCATGGAGTACTACCCTGACGGCGAGTATGGCAACTCGGTATACGACATGACAAAGAACCGTCTGCGCCGTGGCGAGCTGTACATGCGTCTGCGCGATACCGTCCTGACTCAGGGTGATAACGCAATTGACCATAGCGATACGGCTTGGGTCATTCCGAAAGCTACCGGCGATTTCATCAACAACAACATCACTGGCCGCGCAATGCAGGTGCCTATGGCAGTCTACATTGCAACCGGTAATGTGAATGAATCCGGTGTCTGCACTCCGGTCACGAAAGTGACCTACACGATTGCTCCGTACGGTGGCGTGATGCCGAACGATGCGGGCTTCGAGAAAGTGCAGTCTCAGCCGTGGCTCAAAGACGCAAAATGACCTTCCCAGTGTGACCTGATGGTCGCTTCTGTACAACAATTGAGGGCAGTCGAGAAATCGGCTGCCCTCTCTTTTTATTTGTGCTTGCTGCTTCGCCCTACCTGCATTTGAGCAAAAAATAAAGGAACGCCTACAATACCGTGGTATTGTCCGATGTCCCTTCGTGACTGGTTTGTATCGTTGTCCGCCAACCGACAGGCCCTTACGTCCTGCATCTCTTTCGAGTTTTATCGTTGCTCGCCAACCGACAGGTCTTTGTACCCTGCATCTCACTCGGATTATAGGTGCCAGTCCACCAGCAGAATGACGTCTGCTTTCCTGCTACCATTATACCTCACTCGCACTCGAAATGCAAACGGCTTTCGGCTGTGAACTACTCGGCAATTGAATTGCCGAGGATTCCCGCGCCGTTATCCTAAAATCAACCGTTGCGAATTCGTGCGATTCGCGGACAATAAAGCTTGTAAGCATGAATGTACCAATTTGAATAGTATCACACCTTAAAGAAAGGAATGTATAACTGTGAAACGATTAAAACAGATTGTCTCAATCGGCTGCGTTGCGGTGGTCGCTGCGCTGCTGATGGCTGGATGCGGTGAGCATCGGCTGGTATCGATTTCGATGCCAGAAACGATAGATTTGAAGCTCGGTGAAAGCACCGCAATTGAACTGACCGGAACTCTTAAAAATGGCACTGAGGTGACGGGAGACCAGCTCACGCAGCTTCTCGAACATCGAGGAATGACATTTGAGAGCTTTGCGCCGAGCGTTGCATCTTTGGATGACACGCTGCGCTTGACGGCCAACTCGTCCGGCAGAACGGAAATCAATATCTATAGCCGGGATAACAAGCTGAACTGCAGCGCGGAAGTGACTGTCGTATCTCCGCTTGAAGGTTTTGAGATGGATGATATTATCACTACTACTGATAACAATTTAGTGAATCCCGAATACACCACAATTCCCGAAACGGCTAATGTGGGTGAAGTTACGGTAAGTGTGGGGGATGAATCGATTGCCCGAGTGGAGAACAATAAGATTGTTCCTCTGAAAGCCGGAACCACCACGGTCACTATCACGGCAGATAATGGTGTGTCCAAGACTGTGAAACTCAAGGTCAAGCAGGCTCCGAAAGAGCTCTATGCCGACAACCTGGAAGTCGAAATCGGAGAGACTAAGACGATTCATGTCTATACTGATGTTCCTGACCCTGATACGGATAACGATAACAGCCTGTATGAGTTTGAGAACACCGACAATTCGGTTTGTGCCGTCAACGTTAAGGGTGAAGTGACGGGCATTTTGGTCGGCACCAGCAAGGTCAAGGTTACGAACAGCAGCGGCCTTGAGACAACAATGACGGTAAATGTTGTACCGAAAACCGCACACATGACGCTGACTTTTGGCGCATCTGAGGATACCGAAAGCACCAACGAAAACACTGAAAATCAGCCCGCAGAAGCCACTGACAACACCGATTCCAGCCAGGATAGCGTGGGAGGTAATGAATGATGAGACATATCAAGAAGTTCGCAGCACTGCTCCTTGCAGCTATCTGCACCATGATGGTTCTGACTGGATGTGTGGATAAGGCTTCTCTGTATGATGATACGCAGCAGATTGCGGCCGGAAGGACGGCATACTCTGCGACCGGGTATCAAGGTGGCTATGTGATGGGCGACGGGTCTTTTGATTTCACGGCAAGCGCTGATAAGCTTGTAGGAGCCGTTGAAGCGTTTGATATTGACGTCAAGAATGAGTCCACCCTCGTTGACTGCTATACGACTGCTGATACGACAAGCGGCAAATTCAAGATTCTGCTCGTCCACACTGACAACAAACAGATTGTTGCTGAGTACATCGATGACGCATACAGTGACCTGGTTCTTCCTGTCGGCAACTACAAGGTATATCTTGTGGGCAAAGACGATGCAGCGTTCAATGTTAGTATCAGCCTTTACTGCTTTGGCGAAAATGTAAGCTGGTACGAACCGTCTAAAAAATAAAACATAGTTTCTTTCAGTGCCCTGGGATGAAAAATCCTGGGGCAATTTTTAATTTTTCATAAATATTGTTGCGGAAATGTGCGAATCAAAGATAATGAAAACATAGGGCAAAAAAGCACGTTAATCGCTGAAAAAAGTGACTGCCTTTTCTTTTTTTGTCTTGTTTCTGGAAAGCAAATGTGTCTTTTCGAGAGCATCCAAAAAACGGTGTCACAAGAACAAATTACAATGTACCTTTTCAAAAATAACAAGGAGGTTTTTATGAAATCCACCAAAAGCGTCAACAGCAGCGTGAGCAGTGCCATTGCGGGTGAATGGGAAACCCCGGATGAACTGTTCCAGGAACTTGACCGCGTTTATCATTTCACTTTGGATGCCTGTGCCCGCCCCGAAAATGCCAAGTGCCAGAAGTTCTTTACCAAGAAGGAAGATGGTCTTGCACAGGATTGGCGCGGCAATGTCGTGTATTGCTGCCCTCCGAGCGGGACCCGAAATCTGCGCCTGTGGGTTGCGAAGGGTGCTGCTGAGGGCAAGAAGAAGAACACGACCGTTGTCATGCTGCTGCCGGTATCGACTGATGCTGCCTGGTTTCAGGAACACATCTATCTCCAGCCTGGCGTTCGGGTGCATTTCCTGCCGGAACGAGTTAAGTTCACCAACCGCCTGCTGCCGTCCTATGCAAAGTATGGTCAGAACGGAACGAAGGACCCTGCCGGTGGTATGCGGCCCTCAATGGTGGTTGTGTTCACCGGCTCGAAGCGCAAGTTCTGCTGTGAATGAATAGGGAAAGGAGATAGAAAACCATGAAAAAGAAAATCACGATTGTGGATAAGGACCTGAACCAGCTTGTGGTAGTTGCAGATTGCAGTGGTGCTCTGTATCAGGACCGGGGCACGAAGCTCGGCGAACAGAATCTTCTTTCCGATACTGCCGTCACCTTTAAGGTCTATGATGGAACGGCTCAAGTTGCTGTAATGATGGCAGACATCCTTCAGGTTCCGACCAAGCAGGGAACGATGGCGGATATCTGGCCTACTCCTGCTTACCCGCTTCCCGACAAGCAACTTGCCATCAATTATCTCTGTGCCCGAAATGCTGAACGCCAGATGTTGTGCGACAAAGACCCGAAAGACAGCGTTGCGATGGTCCTGCCTATTACGACACATCTTTATATCGACTCTATCAAAGTCGAGAACGCCTATAAACGGCGCGGGATTGCTACCGGTATGCTGGACTTTGCTGTGAGCCTTGCTTTGCCCGAAACCATCGGCTTGTTCTGCGCCAATGAGGACGCAGAGATGAAAGCAATGCTGAAAGCCCTCAAATTCGCTCAGTCCCCACTCAAGGCACAGAACATGCCCTGGAAAGAGAAGTACTTCTACTACAAGCGCCTCAAGCGCCTGGCTCGATAAATTATCAGGAGGCTTTTATTGATGGAATCTAATAAACCGCTTCGTACACATCCCAAGATGACGAAAGTTTTGCTCGGCCAGATTGATTCACTGGATAAGGCAGGACATTCGGTTGAAGACATTGCAGCTACACTGAATACTACTCCGGAAGCTGTTCAGCGTGGCATCGATAAGTTGATTGACCGGCGACGCTCTGAGATTCGTGCAACGCCTGGTGGTGCATTTACGGTGGCTGCTCAAAAGAAAACGGTCCGCGCCGTATGTGCCGAACGGAGCTGCCCGTGGCGCTGTGACGCGAAGGACTACTGCGTTTGGCCGACTTGCCTGAAACGGACGGTCAATCTTGATAAAACTGTTCCGGCGTACCCGGTATCTGCCAGCACCGTGGGCAGTGATTCAATGCCCGACAATGCAATGCCTGGGACTGAGCCCAAAGTTGGGCCCAGTGTTGAAGATAAAACTCAAGTCCCGAATGTCTGAGAAGGAGGATTATGAATTATGTCTGAGAACCGCAGTTTGAACAGCTTGTTTGCTCGGCTGGATGAATCGAAAGCAAACCGCGCAAATGAAGCAAACCGAGAACATGAAAAAGCCGCAGAGGAAGCTGAAAAGGAACGCCAGAAAAAGAAGGTAGAGGAATCCGCTGTTGAGAAGTACCGCGTGTACGATGACGATTACGAGCCGGAAGTTATGATTCCGAAAGGAAACCCTGGCGCTATGCAGCAGCCTGCCAAGCCGAAGAAGGAAAAGAAGGAAACTAAGGAACAGGAGATGGATGAAATTACGGACGGAAATCCGTTTATCAATACTTTGTTCCGCCGCAGCAGCAAAACCCAGGACCAGAATCCGACAGCTGCCGCCAAGCCCTCTGCGCAACCTGCTGCACCTGCACAGCCTGCATCGGCACCGCAGCCTACGCCTGCCGACGTTCCTTCCCTGGACAATGAGCTGGAAGATGACACCCTCGTATTCCAACACATTCTGGACGGTGCAAAGAGCCCTGACGCAAATGCCGCTCAGAGCGTCTCTCAGCCCGAAAACGATGGAATTGAAATTGACCTGAGCGATATCGAAAACGACGCTGCAGAGCCTGTCAAGGGGGATGATGAGCCGATTGAAACCTCTTTGAGCTTCTCTCAGAACGAGCCTGAAGCCCCTGCTGCTCCGGGTTCTTTCTCTTCGGAGATTCCGAACGAACAGTTTGTTATGCCGGATACCATGTCGGATGATGACGGGACGCAGGGAGAATTGGCTCAGGAAGATGAAGCAGCAGAATGGCCGAGCGGCATGAGCGCTCCTCATTTCAGCGAGGAAGAAAGCTCTTCCAGCGATGTCAAGCCTGTGGGCGATGAGGAAGCCAATGCTTTCCTGTATGCCCGATTTGACAAGAACAATCAGTATGGCGCGTTTGGTCTGTGCATTGATACCGGCAAGAATCTGATTCAGAGCTCTTACAGCGGAGATGCAGCCGATGAAGTGGAATATGCGCTGCGCGGCGCTATCGAGATGTTCCGGATTCTGGAAGAGCATGATATCCATGCTGTGACCGTCTATACGGAGCCGGAACTTTCCAAGGCGATGAAAGAGAACGCTCGCCGTCTTATTAACGGCAAGTCCGAGATTTGCCGCAAATACATCGAGATGTCCTGGAAGGCTATGACTAGTATCGGCATTGAGTTTGATACAAGCCGGGATATCCACAGCGAGTATGCACAGCTTGCACTTGCAACGGCTCGTTACCTGGCATATCGTGATGTTGTGTGATAAGGAGGAAAAGGAATTATGAATCCGTTGGTCATTGCCGTTGATACCGGTAACAAGAACATCAAGACGCCGCATACTGAGCCTTTCAATTCAGGTCTTATCTGCCATGGTGCAATTCCTCCGGCAGTAAAGTCCGATACGCTTCTCTTTGACGGCAACTATTATACCCTTACTCAGTCTCGTATCCCTTATATGTACAATAAAACGACGGACTGGTCCTATTACGTTCTGACTCTCATTGCGATTGCCAAAGAGATGATGGCGATGGGGTATGTACGCCCTGGCCAGAAGCAGGTCAAGCAGGATGTGTGTCTTGCGATGGGCCTTCCTCCAACTCACATCCATGACCTTGCCTCTGAGTACGATAAGTACTTTGGCCGTGATGGCCGCCGTGTGGTGTTTACCTACAACAATGTGGATTTTGAAATCCGCATCGTTCGTGTCATGGTCTTCCCGCAGGGTGTGGCTGCGATTGCCCCTTACATGTCCAAAATCATGGCGCGACCTGAAGCTTATACTTATATCATCGATATCGGCGGCTATACCACCGATGTTGTGAAGTTCAGCCGTGGTGGTCAGGTTGACATGGCGTTCTGTGAGAGCTTCAACAACGGCGTTATCAAGATGTACGATGAGGTACAGCGTGCGGTTCGTAATCGCTTTCAGCTGGATGTGGACGACTATACCATCGACAACATTCTGCGCTGCGGTTACAATCCCGGCAAAGAACTCAATGATGTGGTTCACACGACCGCTCAGAACTATGCCCGCACTCTGATTCGGTCTCTGAAAGAAAAAGGCGTTGACCTGACGCTGTCGTATCCCGTGTTCATCGGTGGCGGCTCTATCTTGATGCGTCCCGTTATCGAGAGCGAACTCGGTCGTGATGATTATCTGTTCATCGATGACCCACGCGCCAATGCAGTCGGCTACAAAATGATGGCAGAAAGCAGGTTGGCTGCCGAAAGTCGTTGATTGCGGGGTGATACACCTTGGCATCATCGAAACAAGACAAGGGTAATCGGGTGAGACTTCCGGTTTCTTTTGACCTCACAGACCCGAAACAGAAGGCGGCTTACGATATTCTGAAAAACGCAGGATATGGAAAGCGGACACCGACTATCGTAGATGCGCTTTTGAACTCTCTTCAAAGTGTTCCTGAGAGCGTCAGCCTCGAACAACGCCCTTCCTCAACGGAAATCCGAAATGCGATAGAAGAAGCTGTTGAAACTGCATTGCGCAAGTATCAGCTTTCTGGTTCTGCAGTTCAGACTCCCGAACCGCAAGTTTCGGTCCAAGACGTTGTGGCAAGGAAACCTTCTAAGGCACATAAATCCGTGCCTTCTCCATTGCCAAGACAGCCAAAGCCTCTTGAACGTTCCATGGGCAAGCAGATGCCAGAACCGGATAGACCGGCGGCTTCCGATGGAAATATGGATGTGCTGCTATCTATGGCGGACGCATTTTATTAAAAAACAAGAACCCCGTACACCAGACTTGAACTGGATTGTACAGGGCTCTTTTTGTTTGTCGAATTACTTGTTTTGCTCTTCTTTGGCTTTTTCCTCGTTCTGAAGATTCTGCGCAAAAGCGGTGAGAACTTGCGAGCAGCGGCGTCTTACCATAGCAGAGGAAGGGCCTTCTTGATTAAGATTGGCGATATCTGCGGCAGCGTTATAAATGATATGTGGGCGAGAGCTTCGATGGATGCACCAATTTGCATGTAATCGGCGAATCTCTCTGCTCTGTTTTTTTCACTCTGAATGTTGATGAGTTCTGAAATGTCGTAGTGGAAAACATAGCAGAACGCCAACACCAACTCGAGCGGCATCTGCTTTGTGCCTTCCCGAATGTGCTGGATGGTTTTATAAGAGCATGTAGAGCCTAGAAGCGTGTTGTAGAATGTCGTAACATTTAGCCCTGACGCTATTCTCTGAGCTTCCATTACAGACAATATCTGTTTCTGAGTTTCTTTGTTCCACGAATCAAGCGGCATCCGAATTTGATTTGCGTATTGAACAACGTTATCCATGCAAATGTCTATATCTTGATTTGTCAAACTCATGCACCTCCTGACAGTATTTCATGGGAGCATACCCCTATATACAGTATATCACAAAGTTGTATGAAACGCAATTTAATTCAATAGTATCAACAGTTTTGCGACCGCTGTTCATCATATTGCAACGTTCAGAATTTTGCTAGACAACAAGTTGTACATATAATGTGCTCAAAATTTGGATGCACACTATATATTGTGTTCAGATATGCATTTTTCTATTGCAAACCACTATATATTGTGGTATAATGCAAATATGATACAAGATATAGTGTCCGGGACATTAAAAAGTATTCTTGCGCGTCTGTGCGAATTGGCTATCATTTGAGGTAGTATCCTGTTAAAGATAGCGAGGAACAATGCTTTGAGCTAAGCCTGAACATCGAAGACAAATCATGGCGACAACGAAACCTGAAATAATAACAATCATTTGAGTCGAGGAAGTGCGTTTATGATATCAAGTAAAAGACCTATCGTTGTATACATTGAACAGGCAAGAATCCCGGACGAGACAACAAGCATCACGAGAAGCGAAGTGCCCATCACCGGCGATATCGTGGTCCACCATCGTATTCAGAACGGAG
>ENA-ORMN01001705-ORMN01001705.1-human-gut-metagenome-genome-assembly--contig:-NODE-1705-length-21011-cov-4.305927_pt1 | contig 21011 bp, 19 predicted proteins | sample MGYA00242102_ERZ508993 | MGnify/ENA primary metagenome ERZ508993 (study PRJEB26280, sample SAMEA2338770) | human gut metagenome | biome: human gut; feature: human-associated habitat; material: faeces...
GGGACGAGCCGTTCGTTACCGGGGTGAAAAGCGCTTACCGGGAACGCATCATGCCGAGGAACGGCGTGTTTGTGGTGCGGCGTGTCAGAGCGGCATTTGCCGTGCTGATAACCGCCATGCTCCTTACGATCGAACTGCGGATCGAAAATATCACGCTGTTGCCGGACTTTATAGCGGCGGCGGTGCTTCTCGTGTTCTTCCTGATGCTCCTGCCGTATCTGAAAAAGATTCCGAAGGTTACTTATGCCGCACTTTCCTGCCTGTTTGCGACCTCCGTGCTGTCTTATCTTGCGGAGCGCTACTTCTTTGCCAACTATTCTTACACCTCGGTCATCAAAAGTGCCGGCGCCCTGAAAGCCTTTGTCTTTCTGTCGGTGGCGGACGGACTGAAAGCGCTGTCGCTTGCGGGGGCAATTGCCTGCGTGATATGGGTGCTGAACTGTCTGATTACCGAGCACACCGGATACATGGTCGGGCAGTCCACCGACGCTCCGGGCTTTGCGGAGAGGGTGGAAAGCACGCAGAAAGAGCTGAGAGGGGTTCTGATCCCGGTTGCCGTATCGGGTGCGATCTACGTCCTTTCGGACATTGCCTACACGGTCTTTGCACGCCTGTTCGGCTTTATGGGACTTCTGAATTTCGTTTGCGCCGCTTTGTTTCTCATTCTTCTGATCCGTGCGCTGAGCGAAATTTTTGACTCGGTCCGTGTCAAATACAGTCTGCAATAAATTCGTTTTGCATAAAAAACGCACTTCCGGTTCATACTGACTTTTGAGGTTCATTCCTCAGTGCCGAAGCGTCCTTGGCGGCGCCGGTCGGCAAGTCAGGCGCCGCCGTCCCGACCCTTTATTCCAATTTTCAACGGCGGAGAAACGGAGATCTATCATGCAGAACCAGAACAACCAGAATTCTCAGAACCGTCAGCAGCAGAATGCTCAGAATAACCAGAACCAGAATTCTCAGAACAATCAGCAGCAGAACAATCAGAACAACCAGAATTCTCAGGACAAACAGCAGAATCAGCAGAGCAGATAACTTTTCCGGGGCATAGCCCCGAGGGGGTCGGAACATGCGTTCCGGCTCCTTTTTCTTTTTTCGGAAATAGCAGAAAGTGTCGCATTTTCTGTTGACAATCGGCGCCGGGGAGAGTATAATATTTTCCGGCGTATTCCGCAGATACTGCGGCGCCGAATTCCGACTGCGAGGTTTTTACCATGTGGACTGCAATATGGACCGCCGTTGTCACGGTTCTGCTTTTCGTTGTGTTTCTGTTTTTTCTGCCGGAGCTTCGGATCAGTGGGAAAAGCATAAAGATCTATCCTTTTGTCCCGCTCATCGGCGGCTTGCTTCTTCTGCCGCTCGGGTGCCTTGATTTTCCGGACATTCTGTCGTCTTTTACCGCCGACACCTCGGTAAACCCGATACGGCTGTTGATTCTTTTCCTCTCCATGACGGTATTTTCACTGATCCTGGAGCAGACCGGATTTTTTCCGTGGATCTCCGGAAAGGTGCTGGCGCATACCGGCAACAATCAGTACCGTGTTTTTCTTGCGCTTTACGGCGTGATCTCGCTTCTGACGGTATTCACCTCCAACGATATCGTCATCCTGACTTTTACGCCGTTCATCTGCTGTTTCTGCCGTTCGGCTCATATCCGACCGGTGCCGTATCTGATCATGGAATTTGTGGCGGCAAACTCCTGGAGCCTTTTTCTGATGATCGGAAATCCCACGAACATCTATCTTGCCGGCGCCTTTGACATTTCCTTTATGGAGTATCTTCGGGTCATGGCGTTGCCGACGGTGGCTTGCGGCGTGGTTTCGCTTGGCACCATGCTTCTGCTGTTCCGCAAAGATCTGAGCCGGCGTGCGGAGGTCTCCTGCGAGCCGGCACAGATATCCGACCGACCGCTGATGATCGTTTCTTTGCTTCATCTGCTCCTTTGCGTCGTTCTGCTTGCCGTGTCCCAGTATCTGAAACTCCAGATGTGGCTGATCTCGCTTTTTACCGCCGTTTCGGCGCTGATCTGCTCGGCAGTCGTCCTGCTGTGCCGGAAAAGATCGCTCCGCCCCCTTTGGAATGCCGTCAGGGGTATGCCGTTTGAGATCGTCCCCTTTGTCTGCGGAATGTTTATTCTGGTGCTCGGGCTGGATCTGACCGGCGCCACCCGTGCCGCCGCAGACCTGCTCGGCGGGGCAGGGATCTTTTCCTACGGCGCACTGTCCCTTCTTTGCGCCAATCTTTTCAACAACATCCCGATGAGCGTGCTGTTCTCCCGGATCCTTGCGTTTCACGCCTCCATGCCGCAGGTGTACGCCGTTGTCATCGGCTCGAATCTCGGCGCCTTCGTCACGCCGCTCGGAGCGCTGGCTGGCATCATGTGGTTCAAGCTTCTGCGACAGAATCAGGTGCGGTTGCCGGTGCCGAAATTCATCGCTTACGGCACGGTCATTGCCGTTCCCGCACTCGTCGCCTCGCTTGCCGTCCTTTGCCTGACCGCTTCCGCCTGAAAAAAGTGAAAAAATATTGAATTTATTCAAATACCTGTTTACAAATTCATAAAAATGTAGTAAAATAAATACAGTATGGTTAAACAGGAAAGGTTTGCATATTTTATGGAAAACAACACACCAAAATACAAGAGAATTCTTCTCAAGCTCTCGGGCGAAGCGCTGGCGCCGAAGGATGGCGGAATCCTGAATTTCGATTTCATCTATTCGATCGCCGACGTGCTGAAAAAATGTCTGGCGCAAAAGGTTCAGATCGGCGTTATCGTAGGTGCCGGCAACATCTGGAGAGGCGCCAAGGGCGTTCGGGTAGACCGTGTCCGTGCCGACCACATGGGAATGCTCGCCACTACCATCAACGCTCTGGCTCTGCAGGACGCCTTTATTGCATCCGGCATTGACGCAAAGGTCATGACCGCCGTGCAGATGGAAGCGTTTGCGGATCCCTACGTGCCCGCCAAGGCGATTGCCGCCATGGAGGAGGGCAAGATCGTGATCTTCGGTTGCGGTCTGGGCGCACCCTTCTTTTCCACCGACACCGCCGCCGTTCTCCGTGCCGCCGAAATCCGTTCGGATGCGGTACTGCTTGCCAAGAACATAGACGGCATTTACACCGCCGACCCGAGGGTGGATGCTACTGCACGCCGTTACCCGGACGTGACCTACAAGGAAGTGCTGGAAAAGGAACTGAAAGCGCTGGATCTTACCGCCACCACTTTCTGCATGGAGCACGATATCACCGCCTATGCCTTTGAGCTGAAAGACCCGATGAACATTTACCGGGTGGTAATGGGCGAAAAGATCGGAACCGAACTGCACCGCTGAACGAAATTAAAAATATAAATATGACGGAGGTTTAATTATGAAACTCGACACCAAAGAATTTGAAGGAAAAATGCAAAAGGCAATTGCCGTTTATCAGGAAAATCTTTCCGTAATCCGTGCCGGACAGGCAAACACCGCCATTCTCTCCAAGATCACGTTTGAATATTGGGGCGCCCCCACGGCGCTGAACACCATGGCGGATATCCGTGTGGCAGACACCAAGACGGTTACCGTCACCCCCTACGACGCTTCCACGCTGAAAGAGATGGAAAAGGCGATCCTTGCTTCGGACATCGGCATCACGCCCACGAACGACGGCAAGATCATCCGCCTTGTTTTCCCGCAGCCGACCGAGGAGCGCCGCCGGGAGCTGGTAAAGCAGGTTCAGAAATTCGGTGAGGAATCCAAGGTTGCCGTGCGGAACGTCCGCAGAGAGGCAAACGACCTTTGCAAGAAGATGAAGAAAGATTCCGAGATGACCGAGGACGAGCAGAAGGCGTCCGAAAAGACGGTACAGGATCTGACCGACAAATACATCAAAGAAATTGACGTAATCACTGCCAATAAGGAAAAAGAGATCATGCAGATCTGACCCTTTGGTACAGGGCGGGTTTTTTGCCCGTCCTCCTTTCATATTTGTCATACAGGGAGAAGATTTCTATGGCTAAAAAGAGCAAAACGGCAGCGGTTGCGCCGGCAGAGGAATGCCCGATCCGGCACATTGCCTTTATCATGGACGGCAACGGCAGATGGGCGAAAAAGCGGGGAATGCCCCGGGAATACGGTCACCGCTTCGGTGCGGAAAACTTCCGCAAGGTCATGCGCCACTGCTGTGAGCGTGGGATTCATTCCTCCACCTTTTACGTGTTTTCCACCGAAAACTGGAAGCGCCCGCAAAAGGAAGTGGATTCTATTTTAAAGCTTCTGGACCGCTATCTTGACGATTGCAGAAAGGAGCTGGACGAAAACGACGTCCGTTTCCTCTTCATAGGGGACAAGTCGCCCTTTTCCGAGAGCCTGCAAAAGAAGATGAACGATATCGAGCGGGATTCCAAAGACAACAGCTACATCGTGAATCTGGCGCTGAATTACGGCGGAAGAGGAGAGATCCTCCATGCGGTGAATTCTTTCCTGCACGACGGCAGGGAAGCGGTGAACGAGGAGGATATGACGGCGGCAATGTATACCCACGAGTCCCCGGAGCTTGATCTGATCGTGCGGACCGGGGGCGATATGCGCATTTCCAATTTCCTTTTGTGGCAGGCGGCATATGCGGAACTGTACTTTACCGACGTGCTCTGGCCCGATTTTTCGGCAGAGGACGTGGACGCCGCTATCGAAAATTTCAAAAGCAGAAAACGCCGGTTCGGCGGAGTCTGAGAAAGGTCCGGTATGAAAACAAGAATTATCACCGCCATCTGCGCCCTGATTATTTTGGTGCCGTTTCTCGTCTTTTCGGACACGGTGGTGTTTCCGATCGGTCTTGCCATCGTTTCGCTTATCAGCATATTCGAGATCTTCCGGTGCGCAAAGCTACATAAGAATCTGGCGCTCACCCTGCCGGTCTATCTGCTGGTTGCGGTCTTTCCGTTTATTCTGCGCTTTGCGCCGCAGTATTTCCCGCCGATCGCTTTTATTGCGGCAGGGCTTTACACGCTTTATCTCTTTTTCCTCATCATATGGTCGCACGGCAAACTGCCGTACAGCGACGCCGTTGCCATGCTCGCCACGGTGCTTTACGTAGCGACGGCAATGAACTCGCTTTTGTATGTGCGGGATTTTGAAGCCGGCGGACAATATATTTATTTTCTGATCTTCATCGGCGCCTGGATCACCGATACCTTTGCGTATTTTACCGGACTGCTCTTCGGCAAGCACAAGCTGATTGAGGACGTCAGCCCCAAAAAGACGATTGAGGGAAGCATTGGCGGCATTTTGTTCTGCGCTCTCTTTTTCGTCGGCTTCGGTCTGATCGTCGATTATTTCTTCGACTGCGAAGCCAACGTTTTCTTCCTGTTCATCAGCGGCATTATCACGTCGGTGATCTCGCAGGTCGGCGACCTGATCATGTCGGTCATCAAGCGGCATTATCAGATCAAGGATTTCGGCAAGATCTTTCCGGGACACGGCGGAATGCTGGACCGCTTTGACTCGATCCTGGCGGTCTCCCTCGGAATGGCGGCAATCTGTATGTTCGCTTCGATGACGGGGCTCCGGTTGCTTTGAGCGCCGGAAAGCATAAATTTTCAAGAGGTGCGATATGCGGGAAACCGAAAATAAAAATATAGCCGTTCTCGGCTCCACCGGCTCGGTCGGCGAGCAGGCGCTGGATGTGGCGGCAAGGCTGAACTTTACCGTCAGCGCTATCAGCGCCGCCAGAAACGTCAGACGGCTGGAGGAGCAGGCACGGCGCTTTCACGTGCGCTGTGCGGCAATGGCAGACGAGAGCGCCGCAAAGGAACTGAAGCTTCGTCTTGCCGACACCGACACCGAGATTTTTGCGGGTGCCGACGGCATCTGCGAGATGATCGCCCGGGAAAAGCGGGACGTTGCGGTGAATTCGATCATCGGCAAAGACGGTCTGTTGCCGACGCTTGCCGTTATCGACAGCGGCGCCCGGCTTGCGCTTGCCAACAAGGAATCGCTTGTCGTTGCCGGAGAGATCGTGACCCGGCGTGCAAAAGAGCGGGGCGTGGAGATTCTTCCGGTGGACAGTGAGCACAGCGCTATCTTCCAATGCCTGAAAGCGGGCAAAGGAAAAGAGGTCAAAAAGATTCTTCTGACCGCCTCCGGCGGACCCTTTTTCGGCTATACGCCGGAAATGCTCCGTGGCATCACCCGGGAGCAGGCGCTGGCACATCCGACCTGGAAAATGGGGGCGAAGATCACCATCGACTCGGCGACCCTGATGAACAAGGGCTTTGAGGTCATCGAAGCGGTTCATCTTTTCAGGGTACCGGCAAGCGCTATTCAGGTCGTCGTGCATCGGGAAAGTATAATTCACTCGATGGTGGAATATATTGATAACAGTGTGATCGCACAGTTATCGACGCCCGATATGCGGCTTTGTGCGGAATACGCCGTCACCTATCCCGACCGGGTAGCGGCGGTGATCCCGGAGCTGGACTTTTATCAGCTTTCCTCGCTGAGCTTTGCAAAACCGGACCCTGTCACGTTTCCGCTGTTGCAGTGCGCCATAGACGCCATTGCCTGCGGCGGTGCGTTGCCTGCGGTGCTGAACGCCGCCAATGAGGTGGCGGTAGCGGCGTTTCTGGCAGGGAAGATCTCCTTTGCGGAAATTGCGGAGTCGGTCTGTGCGATCACAGCCGGAATGAAAGACACGGCGTCCGGCGCCCATACGCTGGAGGAAATTCTTACGTTTGACCGGGAAGCCCGGCTTTGTGAGGAAAAACTTCTGAAACTCTGAAACAACGGGTAAATGACAGCCATGTTTGAACAAAACAAGGAGAAATAAGTTCATGTGGTTTACAATTTTGATTATGGTTCTGGTCTTTGGCGTGCTCATCTTCATCCACGAAGCCGGGCACTTCATGACGGCGAGAGCGTGCGGTGTCACCGTCCGGGAATTTGCGATCGGAATGGGACCGACGATCTTTCACTGGAATTCCAAGAAGCACGGAACCCGATACGGTCTCCGGTTGCTCCCGATCGGGGGCTTTGTCAGTATGGAGGGCGAGGACGAAGCCTCCGACTCGGAAGGGGCGTTCTGCAACAAATCGGTCCCGAAACGGATGCTGATCGTGGTTGCCGGCGCTCTCATGAATCTTCTGCTCGGCTTTCTGCTGATGGCGATCATGGTGTTTTCGCAGGGCAACCTCGGCTCCAACGTCATCGGAAGATTTGAGGAAAACGCCGTTTCCAATCAACAGCTCCAGGTCAACGATCGGGTGGTAAAAGTAGGCAATACCTCGGTACACACCTGGGAGGAGCTTGCCTATGAGGTCATGAACCAGGGCTACCGTCCGGTGGACATCACGGTCATCCGGGACGGCGAAAAGATCCGCCTGGAGGACGTGAGCTTTCAGCCTCTGGAGGAAAGCGGCGCCACGTTCGGAAACTGCGATTTCATCCCCTATGCGGAGGAGCGAACCTTCGGCAACCTGATGAAGCACACCTTTTACCGCTCGCTTTCCACGGTGAAAATGGCCTATGATTCGCTGTTCGGCATGATATCCGGGCGCTTCGGACTGGACGCCGTTTCGGGTCCCGTCGGCGTAGCCGGCGTGGTGGGAACCGCCGCACGGGCGGGGATTCTGAACCTCGTGTATATCGTGGCGGTGCTTTCCATCAACCTCGGAATTTTCAACCTGATTCCGTTTCCGGCACTTGACGGCGGGCGTTTCCTCTTTCTCATTATAGAGGGCATACGTGGCAAGAAGATCAATCCGAAGATAGAATCCTATATCAATTTTGCGGGTCTTGTCATCCTGTTTGCCTTTATGATCTTCATCACCTGCAAAGACATTCTGAAACTGATTTTTTAACGAAGGCGGAAGTATAAATTATGAATTACAATCAGATCCGCAGAAAAACGAGAGAGGTCCGCATCGGCAACCTTACGGTGGGCGGCAATGCGCCGATCGCCATTCAGTCGATGGCAAATACCGACACGCACGACTTTGCCGCAACGCTTGCCCAGCTTCAGCGACTGGAGCGTGCGGGATGCGACATCGTCCGCATTACCGTGCCCGATCTTGCGGCGGCAGAGGCGATCCTGTATCTGAAGGAAGCCGGTATCACCATGCCGATCGTGGCGGATATTCATTTCGACTACCGGGTGGCAATCCGCTGTGCGGAGCTTGGCGTGGATAAAATCCGCATCAACCCGGGTAACATCGGAGACGACGAAAAAGTGCGTGCCGTATGCACGATCTGCCGGAAAAAGCATATTCCCATCCGGATCGGAGTCAACAGCGGCTCGCTTGAAAAAAGTATCCTTGCCCGCTACGGCGCTCCCACGCCGGAGGCGCTGTGCGAAAGCGCAAAATACCATATCGCCCTGCTGGAGAAATTCGGCTTTTACGACACCGTAATCTCGATCAAGGCGTCCGACCCGTATCAGATGATCCGTGCCAACCGTCTGCTGGCGCAGGAATGTGATTATCCGCTCCACCTCGGCGTGACCGAGGCGGGAAGCCGCAGAATGGGTTCGCTGAAAAGCGCCGTCGGTATCGGCTCTTTGCTTTGCGACGGAATCGGCGACACGATCCGTGTTTCGCTGACCGACCGCCCCGAGGAGGAGATCGACGCCGCCAAGGACATTCTCCGTGCGCTCTCGATCGAGGGGCAAAGCGGGCTGAATATCGTCAGCTGTCCCACCTGCGGGCGGACGAAAATCGATCTCATTCCGCTGGTCGCCGAATTTGAAAAGCGGGCGAAAGAAGAGGGAATCCTGTCGCTTCCGGTCAAGGTCGCCATTATGGGATGCGTGGTCAACGGTCCCGGCGAGGCGCAGGAAGCGGACGTCGGCATTGCCGGCGGCAAGGGAGAAGCGGTGCTGTTCCGCAAGGGGCAGATCATCGGAAAGCTTGCAGAGTGCGAGATCGTTCCCACCCTCATCCGTGAGGTGCGGGAAATTGCCGTGCAAAAGGAGCGCAAAAGCTGATGGCAAAGACACTCAAGGAGCTTTTACATAAGTATCTTCCGCCCCCTGAAATGGAATCGGTGCTGAACGCCGGCACCGTCATCCGCTCACGGGTCGATAAGGACAAGCGTTTTCTGGAAGTCACGGCGGATTTTCCGTACCTGATCCCCAAGGAAACGCTATATGCCCTAGAGGCACAGGTGACCGAGGTCTACCGACTGAACGGCTTCAAGATCCTGCCGCATTACCCGGCGGAGCTTTTCAAGCCCACCTACGTATCCGAAATTCTGCTGGAAACCGAGCGGGTAGGAACGGTTGCCCGGGGCTTTTTTTCACAGTACACCTACGAGCTGACCGACGGAGAACTGAAGATCTTTCTGCCGTTTCCCCAAAACGGCGTCGGACTGCTGGAGGATGCCAATACGCCGGGCGTGATTGAAAAGATCATTGAAAGCGAATTCGGCGTCACTCGCAAGGTCACGCTGGTTCACGACGACAGCAAGGTACCCGGCATTTCCGAAGCGCAGAAAATCCATCTGGAGGAGATCGACCGGCAGATCATCGCCGCCGAGCGCTCCTACCGGGAACGGGAGGCAAACGGTCCGGAGGGCGATTTCGGCAAAGCCGGCGCCGCTCCCGCACAGGAGGAGGTCAAACTGCCACGCCTTGCCTCGGTCTTTGAGGCGGACGTTCGGGTGGACTATCACAGCGACACCAATTTTACCATTGGAAACATCACCTTTGACACGTCTGCGGCAGAATATATCATCGGCGTTCCGTTTGAGATCAAGCCGATTCCGATCGCCTCGGTCACCCGTCCGGTGCGCAATATCATACTGGTCGGTGAGGTGTTCAACTTTGTCAAGGAAGCCAACCGTGCCGGCGATAAATTCAATATTTCTTTCGGCGTGTACGACGGAAATGCGTCGATCTACGTGCGGCATTATTCCATGTTACCCGATGAAGCGGGAGAAATCGCCAACGCCGTGAAAAACGGCATGGTGATCGCCGTCCGTGGCTATACCAAGGCAGAGCGAAACGACGAGACCGAACTCTACATGAACTATTCGGACATCGCCGCCATTGCCAGGGAATCCCGCATGGACCATGCGGAGAAAAAGCGTGTGGAGCTTCATCTGCACACCAATATGTCGGCAATGGACGCTCTTATCCCGCCGGACGTGATCGTCAAGACCGCCAAGAACTGGGGGCATCCTGCCGTGGCGATTACCGACCACGGAAACGTGCAGGGCTTTCCGGAAGCCATGCTGGCGGCGGAAAAATGCGATATGAAGGTCATTTACGGCATGGAGGCATACTTTGTCAACGATACCGCCAGCGCCGTATACGGCGAATATAACGGGCAATTTTCGGACGAATTCATCGTGTTCGACCTGGAGACCACCGGTATTTCCCACCAGACCTGTAAGATCACCGAAATCGGTGCGGTAAAGGTAAGGGACGGCAAGATCCTGGAGACCTACAACACCTTTGTCAACCCGGAATGTCCGATTCCCGAGGAGGTCAGCAAGCTGACTTCGATCACCGATGAAATGGTGGCGGACGCCCGCACCATCGACAAGGTCCTGCCGGAATTTCTGGAATTTATCGGCGACCGGCTCCTGATCGCCCACAACGCCGACTTCGACACCGGCTTTATCCGTGCCGCCGCCAAGGCGCAGGGACTCCGGTTTGAAAATCCCTACCTGGACACGCTCGGACTTTCCCGGTACCTCAATCCCGAATTGAAAAACCACAAGCTGGACACCGTCGCCAATCGCTATGATCTCGGCGACTTCAACCATCACCGTGCCTGCGACGACGCTCATATGCTGGCGCTGATCTTCTTTGCCATGACGGAGCAGTTGCAGAAAATGGACATCAAAAACTTCACCGACCTGCAAAACGAGATGAGCGCCAAGGCAAATCCGCTGACTCTACCAACCTATCACCAGATCATTCTGGTCAAGAATCAGACGGGACTGAAGAACCTGTACAAGCTGATCTCGGCAAGCTATCTGAAATACTACCGCCGGAATCCCCGGATCCCCAAGACCGAGCTGGAAAAGCTGAGAGAAGGGCTGATTATCGGCTCCGCCTGCGAGGCGGGAGAGCTGTTCCGTGCCGTGCTGGACGGCAAAAACGAGCGGGAGATCGAGGAGATCGTGAAGTTCTACGATTACCTGGAGATCCAACCGATCTGTAACAACCGCTTTCTGATTGCCGAGGGCAAGGTGGCGGACGAAGAAGGACTGCGCCAGCTCAACCGCAGGATCGTGGAGCTGGGCGAGCGCTATGACAAGCCGGTAGTCGCCACCTGCGACGCTCACTTCCTGAACAAGGAGGACGAGCTGTACCGGAAGATCCTGCTTGCGGGCATGAAATTTTCGGACGCCGATAAGGACACCCACATTTATTTCCGTACCACCGAGGAAATGCTGGAGGAGTTTGCCTACCTCGGCGAAGAAAAAGCCTACGAGGTGGTGGTGGAAAACCCGAACCGCATCAACGACATGGTAGAGCCGGTGCGCCCGATTCCGAAAGGCTCCTATACGCCGCACATGGACGGTGCGGAGGAAGAGCTTCAGGAAAAGTGCTGGACCCGTGCAAAATCCATGTACGGCGATCCGTTGCCGAAAATCGTGCACGACCGCCTGGAAAAAGAGCTGACCTCCATTATCAAAAACGGCTTTGCCGTGCTTTACATGATCGCACAGCGCTTGGTGTGGTACAGCGAAAGCCAGGGCTATCTCGTCGGTTCCCGTGGCTCGGTCGGTTCCTCGTTCGTCGCCACCATGGCGGGTATTTCGGAGGTAAACCCTCTGCCGCCGCATTATTATTGCCCGAACTGCAAGCACTCGGAGTTCATCACCGACGGAAGCGTCGGCTCCGGCTTTGATCTTCCGGACAAGAACTGCCCCGAATGTGGGACGGAGATGAAGGCCGACGGACACGACATCCCGTTTGAGACCTTCCTCGGCTTCTACGGCGACAAGTCGCCCGATATCGACCTGAACTTTTCGGGTGATGTGCAGGGACGGGTCCACAAGTACACCGAGGAGCTGTTCGGCGCCGAAAACGTGTTCCGTGCCGGTACGCTCGGTACGCTTGCTGACAAAACGGCATACGGCTTTATCGCCAAGTATTTTGAAACCAAGGGCGTCAGCATCGGACGGGCGGAAACGGACCGGATCATTCAGAACTGCGTCGGCGTCAAGCGGACCACCGGACAGCATCCGGGCGGTATCATCGTTGTGCCGAGAGAATACGAGGTCTACGACTTCACGCCGGTTCAGCACCCGGCGGACGACCCGCACTCCAACATCGTGACCACGCACTTTGCATTCTCCTATCTGCACGATACCATTCTGAAGCTTGACGAGCTGGGACACGATATTCCGACCAAATACAAGTGGCTGGAAAAGTTTTCAAACACCAGCGTAATGGACGTCCGCATGAACGACAAAGACGTGTACGAGCTGTTTCTTTCCACCAAGCCCCTCGGCGTCACACCGGAGGAAATCGACTCCCAGATCGGCACGTTCGGTCTGCCGGAGCTTGGCACCCGCTTTATCCAGCAGGTGCTGATCGAAAGTAAACCCAAGAACTTTGCCGACCTGCTTCAGATCTCCGGTCTGACCCATGGCACCGACGTGTGGCTTGGGAACGCACAGGACCTGATCAAAGCCGGAACCTGCGATATCTCCCAGGTAATCGGTACCCGTGACGGTATCATGCTGGACCTGATCCGCTACGGGCTGGACAACGCCCACGCCTTCAAGATCATGGAGAGTGTGCGGAAGGGCAGGGGGCTTACCCCGGAATGGGAAGCCGAAATGCGGGAGCACAATGTGCCGGAATGGTACATCACCTCCTGCAAAAAGATCAAGTATATGTTCCCCAAGGCGCACGCCGCCGCTTACGTCATGTCGGCAATCCGGCTGGGGTGGTACAAGGTGCATATTCCCATTGCCTTTTACTGCGCCATGTTTACGGTAGCGCCCGGCGGCTTTGACGCAGAAACGGTCATGAAAGGCAGAAGCGGCGTAATGGCGACCATACGGGACATCGAAAAGCGGGGCAAGGAGGCGTCCCAGAAGGAGCAAAGCTCCATTCCGACCTTGCAGCTTATCAACGAGTGCATGGCACGCAAGATCCGCTTTTTGCCGATCGACATCGAAAAATCCGACTCGCACATCTTCCTGCCCGAAAACGGCGCTATCCGTATGCCGTTTTCCGCACTGGGCGGACTTGGAGAAAATGCGGCGCTGAACATCGTCACCGCCCGGAAAGACGAACCTTTCTTCTCGGTGGACGACCTGCGCATCCGTGCAAAGCTGACCAAGAGCGTGATCGAGATCCTGCGCAAGACCCACGTACTGGACAACCTGAGCGAAACCGACCAGCTTTCGATGTTCTGATCATCGGAACAGAAAAAGATATTTCGGAAAAAGCTGAAAAAAATTTGAAAACCCTATTGATTTTTCCTCCGCACTGTGGTATAATAGAATGCGTGGTGCGGAGGCATAGCTCAGTTGGTCAGAGCGCACGGTTCACATCCGTGAGGTCTTGGGTTCGAGCCCCCATGTCTCCACCAGCAGGCAGTGCCTGCATCCCATGTCGAATGAGGTGCAGTGCGATGCCAAACTTCATACCACGATGGCGAGATGTGGATTTTAGTCCAGATTCTCCCCAGTGGCAAGTTGCCGTCCCCATAATCGGGGGTGTGCAGCGATATGCCAGGCTTTATACCACGATGGTGTGATTCGGACTTAAGCCCGAATGTTCCACCAGCAGGTAGTGCCTGGCGCAAAAATCCCGGAAGCTTTTGCTTCCGGGATTTTTTGTATTTCCGGTTTTCATTTATTTTTATTTTTACACAAAAATATCTGTTTTTCATATTTCCTCACACATCGGCATAATTTGCAACGTTTAGTTTTATCCGATCGTCGGAAACTAAATGCGGAGGTGATACTCTATGAAAATCAGAAAATTGATCGAATCTTTTCTTTGTATCACGATTTTTCTGCATCTGATTATTCAGCCGGCAGCCGCACAGGACGGGCTTGGTTGGTACTGCGTGCGCAACAAGGACCATAAACAGCCAAGAGCGGACGCCAATATGCAGTTTATCGAAAAATACAACGGTTATTATATTGACCACCGGCACGGCGACGAATGTGAGGAAAAAGTTGTCTACCTGACCTTTGACGCCGGCTATGAAAACGGCAACGTGGAAAAAATCCTGGATACGCTCGGAAAGGAGCAGGTGCCGGGAGCCTTCTTCGTACTGGAAAATCTCATTACCCGCAACACCGACCTTGTCTGCCGTATGATAAAAGAGGGACACACGGTCGCCAACCACACCGCATCCCACAAGGACATGACAAAACTCGGACGTGACGAATTTGCCGCAGAGCTGAAGCGGCTGGAGGATATTTTTCAGGAAAAGACCGGCAGTGTCATGCCGAAATATTACCGCCCGCCCGAGGGTAAATTCAACGAAACGAGCATGAAACTTGCCGACGAGCTGGGCTACAAGACCATCTTCTGGAGCTTTGCTTATGCGGACTGGGACAACAATCAGCAGATGAGCCGTGAGCGGGCAATGGCGAAGATCCTTGACAATATGCACAACGGAGCGGTCATTCTGCTACACCCGACGTCCGCAACCAACGCCGCCATTCTCGGCGACGTCATTCAGGCGCTGAAAGCCCAGGGCTACCGCTTCGGAACGCTGGACGAGCTGACCGGACAGGCGGTGCAGTCATGAAAAGAAAACACGCTCTGCTTTTATCGGGACTTCTGCTTTTGCTGTGCGCCTTTCTCTGCGTTCCCGGCGACTGCGCCTTTGAGGGCTACGGTCACGTATTTGCCAAAAACCGGGACCGGATAAAAAAGGTCGCCCTCACCTTTGACGACGGTCCGCACCCACGATATACTCCGAAAATCCTGGAGATCCTGGACGAATATCATATTACCGCCACCTTTTTCGTGATCGGCACCAACGTGGAATATTATCCCGAGGCGCTGGAGGCGGTCGCCGAGGCGGGGTGCGAGATCGGCAATCACACCTATTCCCACACCAATCTGAAAAACAAGAGCGATTCTGAGATTGCCGAGGAACTGCAAAAGTGCGAGGAGGCAATCCAAAAGGTCACCGGGCAAAAACCGGCGCTGATCCGCCCACCCGAGGGCGCTTACCGGGAAAATCTGCAAAAAACCGCACGGGATATGAAATATCAGATCATCCTGTGGAGCATCGACACCATGGACTGGGCGCACAATCCCGCCGACAGAATCGTTTCGGAGGCACTGGACAGCCTGTGCGACGGCGACATCATCCTGATGCACGACTACACGTCGGGCAAAAATACCACCTGTGACGCACTGAGAATCCTGATTCCGGCAATCCAGTCCCGTGGTTTCGAGTTTGTAACCGTATCCGAGCTGATAAAAGGGGATGCTGATTGAACACAGCATCCCCTTGTGGGTGTTTTTCAGTTTTCGCCGGCATCGCCTGTGTCAGGCTCTTCCTCCGCCTGCGCTTCGGGCTTTGCGTAAGGAGCGATCATATAGCGATCGATCACGGGATAAGCGGCGTAGGTGGCAATAAATCCGGTCAGTGCCATGATATAGACGAGCGGCAGAACCACGAACAGCGAAAATCCTCTCGGCACCGTCAGCAGAATCAGCAGGAAATTCAAGCCGCACACCACGATCAGACCGAGGAACGCCATCAGGTTTCGCTTGATTCCGAGAATCGAAAAGATCAGGGCGTTTTTCAGAATCTTGAAATTGGAGAGATCAAAGGTAACCAGCAGCTGATAGAGGTAAAAACGCATGGCGATATAGATAAGCGCCAGGGCGAAAATCGCAAAATACATGAAGTCGGCGCCAAAGCTTCCGGTGCGGAAATAGAAGAAAATAAAGTCGATCACCAGTACCGCACAGCAGACAAAATCCAGAAGTCCCAGGAAAAACGCCTGCTTCATATTGCGCTTGATGCCGTAGAAATAATCCGAAAAGACGAATACGGCGTCACCCCGGAACAGCCCACGCAAAACGTAGGCACTGCCGGTGTTCTGCCAGCCGAAGGTCACGGCAAGGAAGATCAGAAGACAAAGAATGGTAATGTTGACGCCGGTCGAAAAAACCGGAAGCTCCATCTGAATCCCCGCAAGATCCAGCTTTGTAACGATCTCGGCGGAGGGCAGGATTTTGCTGATTCCGTACAACGGCGCATAAAGCGTGCTGGTGGCGCTCTGCGTTTTGGTGCCCATCAGGTAAAGCCCCAGAATAACGAGAAGCGGAATGACCTGAAACAGCATCAGCAGGTTCAGCTGGAGCAGTTGGGAAAACTTGCGCCGGATAAGCTTGAAGAAGAACTTCAGGGTCGGCTTGCGGTCCTCGTGCTCGTACACGCCCTTGCCGTCCCGGTTCATGTCAAACAGCTTGAATTTTTTCTTTTTTTCAGAAGATTCGTTATGTTTCAATTTTTCCGTTCCTTTGCTTTTCACAAAAATATGGATTTCAGGTAATATAGATCAGAAGGCAGTACAGCCCGTCCAGGATAAATGCAAAAACAGCATACAAAAAGGTAAACAGCAAGAGCCGGAGCGCCTCAAGCGGCGCCGTGGAAAGACGACCGACCGACGAAAATCTTTTCAGATGAAAAGACAGGAGTGCGCTCTGGCAGGCGTACAGCCAGATGAGCGCAAGCATAAGCCCGTGAAAAAGAAGAAAAATGGTGCGGTGGGCAAACGAGATGCCGCTACTTTTCGTCAGTAAAAGAAAGGAAAGCCCCAGGCGCCCGCCGGCATATACCAGCGCAAGATCGGTAATGACGTAATTCAGAAAGGTAAACGCCGCAAGAAAAATGACTGTCAGCGTGATAAGATCGGGCAGGGCGTACCGCAGGATACACAAGAGCCAGTCCCACGCCGTGTCACAGTAATGAAAGGGAATTTCAAAGTGCGTCGTCACCGCCGTCAGCGCTCTTTTTTCAAAGGCGGGCGTCAGGAGCTTTTCCAGCATCCCGCCCATTACAAGCGCCATCAGCGTCATCAGGGTAAACTGAAAGAATACTTTTTTGCGTTCTTTTGCCGGCGTCGGTGGAAACGGCGTAAATTTCTGTGCTTGCATTTTTCTTTCCTTCCTTCTTTTTTCTTCGCAGGATTTCTCTCACAGCCAATATATGAAGAAAGAAAGGGAAAAATACCGGTGCCGGGTCAGTTGGTCTTGCCCAGCTCCTCCGCACGCCTGGTGCAGGCTTTCATCGCCTCGGTCAGTGCCCGGTCAAAGGAAAGCTCATCCAGCATTTTCAGCGCCTGCTCGGTCGTGCCGCCCTTGGAAGCCACCTTGGCGATCAGCTCGTCCGGCGTATCGTCGGAGCCTTTGAGAAGCTTAGCGGAGCCGATAACCATATCGCAGACCGAGTCGATCAGGATACGGTCGTAGGTCAGCCCCTGCTGTGCGGCGCCCTCGCAGACCGCACGGATAAAGCGGAAAACGTAGGCGGGCGAGGAGGAGGTCACGCCGATCATGCGGTTCATTTCGGACTCCTCGATCAGAACCGTGCTGCCGGCGCTTTGGAACACCGAGCAGACAAAGTCGAAATCTGCCGCATCCACCGCCGGATTGCGGCACACCACCGACACTCCCTCGCCGATCAGCATCGGAACGTTCGGCAGGACACGCACCACTCTGGCGCCGCCCAAGGCGTCCGAAACGCTTTTTACCGTAATACCGGCGCCAATGGAAATGTACAGTTTATCGGCACAATCGGGCATAGCACCAAGCTCCGCCAGCACCTCCGGATAGTTCTGCGGCTTTACCGAAAGCAGAACCACGTCCGCACGGCTTGCGGCGTCTTTAGCGGAGGCGGCAGGTGCAAAGGTCACCGGCGTACCGGCGCCCACGCCCTCGTATTGTGTCGGATAACGGTCGAAAAGAATGATCTCGCCGACTGCAAGATTGCTGTGTGTAATGCCGGTAATAATGGCTTTCGCCATATTTCCGACGCCGATTATTGCCAGTTTGTTGTGTTTCATGTCGAATACTCCCGATCATAAATATATCGCCGCACAAACAACAGTCGCAAGTTTTCGCCCGCCTTTTACAAAAGGCGGCACGAGTCCAGCGCCGTGGAGCGCTGGTCGCCCTCCGCAGAGGGCGAAATCCCTCAAACGGCGTTTCTTTTTGCAAAGCTTTTTCTTTGCGCCTGCATGGTCAAAGAAAAAGCGACTGTCATCTTTGCACCTTCTTGATTTTTACTATTATAACACAGCTTTTTTAACAAAGCGTAAATAGTTTTGCCGGATATTTTATATTTTTGTCGTTTTCGGATTCTGACGGAGAATTTCAAAGGCGAAAACGGCGGATGCGGCGGCAGTGGACAGGGAACCGCCGAACGGTGCTCCGTAATCAATGCGCACAACCTCGTCGGCGCTCTGAAGCAATGCGTTGGAAATTCCTCTCTTTTCGCCGCCGATCACAACCAGAAGCGGGGCGTGCAGATCGGCTTCAAACAGCGAAACCGAATTGCGGATGCCGGCGCAAAGGATGCGGTAACCCCTCTGGCGGAACAGCTGGATTGTTTCCTCGGGCGTGCTCACAAAAAGCGCCGCAAGCTCTGAGGTGCCCGCAGAGGAGCGTGCCACCACGCCTGCCGCTCCCATCCAGTTTCTCGGCGGCAGTACGATGCCGTCGGCGCCTGCAGCGTACAGAGAGCGCACCGCATAGCCGAAATTATAGGGATCCTCCACCCCCTCCAGACAGTAATACACACCTGCCGGGCGGATTTCATCCGCAGTCAGCGCCGGAAGCGTTCTCGGGGTGCAGACGGCAAGAATCCCGCCGTGTGTCCCACCGGTGGCAAGCGCCGCTATCTCCTCCTCACGCACAAACGCAACCGGAAATCCGTATTCCTTTGATTTCGCCGTAAGATATCCGATCTCCCGCCGCTTTGCGTCCCGTCTGTTTTCGTCGATCAGAATTTTCAGGATCCGCCGGTCGTTGGCGGGACAGCTACCGTCCATCGCATGGAGCAGAGCGGAAATGGAGGACATCCCCTCCAGAATATCCGAGCTTCTGAATTTTTCTTCTTCCTTTTGCATAAAATCCTCGGTCATTCAATAATATTCCGGTACCGACCTGTCATATAAATGTAGCGTAAAAACATGACAGGAGATTTTCCGTATGATCTATTCATTATCCGGTAAAGACAGATGCGTGATCCTCGCAACCTATCTTGTGGAAAACAAAGCCACCGTGCGTGCCGCCGCCGCTCATTTCGGCATCAGCAAGAGTACGGTACATAAGGATGTCACCCAGACGCTCAAGCAGGTCAACAAGCCGCTTTATCTCCAGGTAAAGGAAATCCTTGATATCAATAAAAAAGAACGTCATCTGAGGGGCGGGGAAGCCACCCGCAGAAAATATCACCACGACGCAGAGTGACCAAAAACCTCAGCGAACCGGCGTCATGCCCGACCGCAAACGCAGAAAGCCACCCCGGAAGGTTGCGCAGAGCGTGCGGTAATCCGGCTCGCCCAGCCGCTCCCGCAAAGATTGGTAAGAGCTGGAAATTCCGGCGTAGTTGGCAAGCGAATTGGAAATACATGGAATACAGAAAAGCTTCTGGCGCAAAGCGGAAAGAAGCGGCTTTTCCATGCGGTTTGCCGTCAGCGTGTTGGAATCCACGGCGATCATCGCCGATCTCACCTGAGAAAGCCGCTTTACGAAAGCTTCCGAATTGGTGGCGAGATTGCGCTCAAACGACAGGTACAGCGGCAACCGGTGTTTCTGATACAGAAAATAGCTCAGCTCCGGCTCCACCCAGTCGTCGCCGCCAAACAGCGGCAGTTGGATCCCGGTGTAAACGGTGGGCGCCAGGCGGTAAAGCGACGGATCGGAAAGCAGACCCTTGACCAGCGGAAACCCGGGCGTCAGATACAGAAGCACGCCGTGCGGCTTTGCCTGACAAAGCGCACTCCGGACAGCCGACAGACGATCCCGGAGCTGGGTAAAGGTTTTGGCGCAAAGATCCAGTTCACAGACGAAAATATATTTCCGGATGCCGAGCTTTCCGAAGAACGCAAAAAGTCCGGCAAGCGCTGACTGCCGGAAATCCTGATTGCAGACCAGAAGCGTATCAAAGTCAAGAAGCGGCACGGCGTCCTCCAGAGACCGCATCCGGAGCCATGAACCTAGCAGATCCGGCGGATGCGTCGAATTTTGGGCTTTTAACTTCCCTCAATTATACAAAATTTGCATTTTGTATAATTGTGTAAATGGAATCATACAGGGGTAAAAAGGAGTTCTCCGATACCTCACAGGCATCCCCCTGCTTTTTCCGTACCTCTTATTTTATCACAGATCCCGCTGTCTGTCAAGCATTCGCCCGCAACGGCACGCAATATTTCCTTTATTTTCTGAAATTTCTGATATTTTCCGAAAATCCCTTGATATATTTCCGAAATATGTTATAATATAGTTAAAGATTTCAAAAACAAAGGAGATACTTCCCGTGGCACTTAAAATGAGATTTCTGTACTATTCCGGCAAAGGCAAGATGAAAGCGATTGCTGAGGCGGTCAAGACCGAATTTGAGCTGACCCAGAACCACAATGCGATCGACATCATCCCGCCTGCCTACTCCTGCGAGAACGAGCGGCTGGTCATCCTTGCCATCTCCGGCAAAGGAGAGCTGGACGATATGCTTCGCCGTTTCTGCTCGGAGCTGAACAAGAAAAAGGCGCAGAACGTCGCCCTGCTGATCGACGGTGACGAAAAGCTTGCCGACAAGATCAAAGAGGCGCTCAAGACCGCCGGAACGACCGCTATGGAGCCGGTCAAGTTCATCAAGATCGGCGGACTTTCCCTCTTCGGCGGAAAGCTTTCGGACGCCGAAAAGCAGGACGTGCTCGCATGGGCGCATGAGATCGTAAACGGAATCCAGTAACCCGCAAAAATCAGACCCGGACAGGGTTATACGGCATGGAGGCTCAATCGGATATTTTCAATGTTTCGACTTTGAAATTCATCCGATGAATCCTCCATTCTTTATAATG
>ENA-ORMN01001712-ORMN01001712.1-human-gut-metagenome-genome-assembly--contig:-NODE-1712-length-20920-cov-18.333333_pt1 | contig 20920 bp, 14 predicted proteins | sample MGYA00242102_ERZ508993 | MGnify/ENA primary metagenome ERZ508993 (study PRJEB26280, sample SAMEA2338770) | human gut metagenome | biome: human gut; feature: human-associated habitat; material: faeces...
AGCCTTCAGCAGCTCAAAGTTCTGCATGTTGCGGGCACCCACCTGGATCAGGTCCACGTTCTCGAACAGGGGCAGGTGCTCGGTGTTCATGATCTCGGTGACGATGGGGGCACCGGTGGCGCGGCGGGCCAGCTTGAGCAGGTCCAGACCCTCGCTGCGCATGCCCTGGAAGGAGTAGGGGGAGGTGCGGGGCTTGAATGCACCGCCGCGCAGCAGAGAAGCACCGGCGGCCTTCACGCGCTGGGCGCAGTAGGTGATCTGCTCTTCACTTTCAATGCTGCAGGGCCCGGCGATGACCGCAAAGTTGCCGCCGCCGATCTTCACGCCGTCCACGTCGATGATGCTGTCATCCGGGTGGAACTTGCGGTTGGCCTTTTTATAAGGTTCGGACACGCGGCGGCAGGTCTCCACCACGGGGTTGGCCAGCACCCAGCTTTCGGCAATGGCCTTGGTGTCGCCGATGAGGCCCAGAATATGGGTATCGCTGCCCTTGGAGTCGTTGATCTGCAGGCCCATGCCCTCCAGTTCGTGGCAGAACTCGCGCACCTGTACGTCGGGGGCATCCTGTTTCAGTACGATGATCATACGGCAAATCTCCTTTATCGGTACGGCAGGGAGGGGTCTCCGCTGCGTGGACTGCAATACGGGACTTCAGTTTCCTGAAGTGATGATGCCATGATATCACTGCTGCTGCCGGAAGTCAAGGGCGGCTTTTCATTTTTTCAAAAAAGTGGTAGAATGAAAGAAAGTGATAGATAGAGAGGAAAGTAATATGGGAAAAGAAGCAAAAACCAATGCCATGCGCATTCTGGAACGTGAAAAGGTGCCCTATACGGCCCACGAGTACGCCCACGAAGAGGGCGTGGCCGTGGCCGGTGTGGATGTGGCCGGCAGCATGGGCGAGGACCCGGCCTGCGTATACAAGACGCTGGTGACCCAGGGCAGCAGCAAAAACTACTTTGTGTTTGTCATCCCGGTGGCGGCCGAGCTGGACCTGAAAGCCGCCGCCCGCAGCGTGGGCGAAAAGAGCGTGGCCATGATCCATGTAGCCGACATCAACAAGGTCACCGGCTATGTGCGCGGCGGCTGCAGCCCCGTGGGCATGAAGAAGCAGTACAAGACCGTGTTCGACGAGAGTGTCCTCGCACAGGAAAAAGTGTATGTTTCCGGCGGGCGCATCGGCACCCAGGTGTGCTGTGCTCCGGCGGACCTCATCCGTGCCGCCCGGGCCACCACGGCAAAGATCATCTTCTGAACCGGGCGGAAAAGTACGTCTTTTGGGACGAAGACGGTTGGAAGATTTTACGGAAAATATACTCAAACCATAAGTCATACTTAAAAAGAAAAACGATGGCGAAACTGCACAAAACTTTTGAAAGTTTTTTGGCGCATGGAAACACAAGGGAGAATTTGCCGCAACACCCTTTGCAAAGCCATTATTTTGCCGTAAACTGTATGTAGCACAGGGACGGTCACCCCATAGAGCGGGCCCCGCACCCTGCAGAAATGTCAGCACAGAAACTGCGGAGGAAGAGATCCATGAAAAAGACGCTGCCGGGTCGCATGGAACGAAACAATATTCGTGCATGTCAGGGGCATCGTGCAGCTTCGTGCAAGGCATGGGAACAGAATACGCAAAAATAAAGGCTGTGGTGCAGGTGTACCACTGCCTTTTTTGTTTGTCAGAAGTGGAAAGAGAGGGTTTGGATTATGGTTCGTAAAGTTGCTGTGATCATGGGTTCCGACAGCGATTGGCCGGTGGTCAAGGGGGCCTGTGCCCAGCTCAAAGCGCTGGATATCCCCTTTGAAGCACACATCCTGTCGGCACACCGCACGCCCGCCGAGGCGGCTGCGTTTGCCAAGAGCGCAAAGGCCAACGGCTTTGGCGTCATCCTGTGCGCGGCCGGCATGGCAGCCCATCTGGCCGGTGCATTTGCCGCCAACACTACGCTGCCGGTGATCGGCATCCCCATGAAGGGCGGTGCCATGGACGGTCTGGATGCCCTGCTGGCCACCGTGCAGATGCCCAGCGGGATGCCTGTGGCGACGGTTGCCATCGACGGTGCGGCGAATGCGGCGCTGCTCGCGGCGCAAATTCTTGCGGTCGAAGACGAAGCCTTGGCGGAAAAGCTGCTGGCGATGCGCAAGGCGCAGCATGACGCGGTCATCGCCAAGGACGCGGCGCTGGTTGTTGAATAACAAAAAACACGAACATTCTAAATCTGCAAGCATCAACTGCTGCGGCAGACAACCGTGATATAATAGGAGGAAACAGCAATGAAGAAGCTTGAACAGCTCTATGAAGGCAAGGCAAAGAAGGTTTTTGCGACGGACGATCCGAACGTCGTGCTGGTGGACTACAAGGACGACGCGACCGCGTTCAATGGCCTCAAGAAGGGCACGATTATGGGCAAGGGCGTCATCAACAACCGCGTGACGAATTTCCTGATGAAGATGCTGGAGAAGAACGGCATCCCGACGCATTATATTGAAGAGATTTCCGACCGCGAGACGCTGGTGAAGAAGGTTCAAATTGTGCCGCTGGAAGTCATCGTGCGCAATATCGCCGCCGGTTCGCTGTCCAAGCGCCTCGGTCTGCCCGAAGGCACGAAGCTCAAGCAGACTGTGCTGGAATACTGCTACAAGGACGACGAGCTGGGCGACCCGATGGTCAACGAGTACCATATTATGGCGATGGGCTGGGTCTCCAAGCCGGTGCTTGATCAGATTGCCGCCTATGCCCTGCGCATCAACGAGCTGCTGACGGCGTATTTGAAGGAAGTCAACATTGAGCTGATTGACTTCAAGCTGGAGTTCGGCATCACGAATGACGGTCTGCTGGTGCTGGCGGATGAAATCAGCCCGGACACCTGCCGCTTCTGGGATACCCGCACGGGCGAAAAGCTGGATAAAGACCGTTTCCGCCGCGATTTGGGCAACGTGGAAGACGCTTACATCGAAATCCGCAAGCGCCTGATGGGCGAATAAGAATATCTGCACCCCGGATGGCAATCGACTGTCCGGGGCGCTTGTGTGGTAATCAAACACTGGTCAGCATGAAGGAGCAATGAAGATGAACAAGCTGGAGTCAGCCTGCTATCTTGCGGAGGGGGACGAAGCGCCGTTTGACAAGCTGCACGAGGAGTGCGGCGTGTTCGGCATTTACCGCGCGGATTCCGCCAACAAGAGCGTCGTCGCGGAGACGTATCATGCGCTGTATGCCTTGCAGCACCGCGGTCAGGAGAGCTGCGGCATTGTCGTCAACGATGATGGCGTGATGAAGGCACACAAGGACAACGGACTGGTGACGGAGGTGTTCACGCGCGACGCGCTGAGCAAAATCCACGAGGGTACGATGGCGGTCGGTCACTGCCGCTACGGTACAACGGGGATGCACAGCCGTTCCAATGCCCAGCCGCTGCTGATTAACCATCAAAAAGGCGCGATGGCGCTGGCGCACAACGGAAATTTGACCAACGCGGCGGAGCTTCGCGAACAGCTGGAGAAGAACGGCGCGATTTTCCACTGCACGTCGGACACCGAGGTGATTGCCTACATTATCACGCAGGAGCGCCTGAAGTGCGGTTCGATTGAACAGGCGGTTTTGAATGCGATGCAGGTCATCAAGGGCGCGTATTCGCTCGTCGTCATGAGTCCGACGAAGCTGATTGCCTGCCGCGACCCGCATGGCTTCCGCCCGCTGTGCATGGGCAGAATCGGCGACGACGTGGTGTTTGCGTCGGAGAGCTGCGCGCTGGATGCCATCGGCGCGACGTTCGTGCGCGATATTGAGGCGGGTGAAGTCGTCGTCGTCAACGAAGAGGGGATTCATTCCTATAAGATGCCCGGCGCGTGCCATGACGGCATGTGCATCTTCGAGTTCATTTATTTCGCGCGTCCTGATTCCGTCATTGACGGCAGCAGCGTCCACGAGGCGCGCATCCGGGCGGGCAGCTTCCTCGCGCTTGACCATCCGGTTCAGGCGGATGTGGTCATCGGCGTGCCGGATTCCGGGCTGGATGCCGCCATTGGGTACAGCCGCACCAGCGGGATTCCCTACGGCATCGGCTTCATCAAGAACAAGTACATCGGGCGCACATTCATCCAGCCGGGACAGAAGCAGCGGCAGGATGCCGTGCGCATCAAGCTGAACGCCATTTCCGCCACCGTCAAGGGCAAGCGCGTCGTCATGGTGGATGATTCCATCGTCCGCGGCACAACCTGCGCGCGCATCGTCCGCCTTCTGCGCGAAGCGGGCGCGACGGAGGTGCATGTGCGCCTGTCCGCCCCGCCGTTCACCGACCCCTGCTTCTTCGGCACGGACGTGGACAGCAAGGAGAACCTGATTGCCGCACACTATTCGGTGGAAGAAATCGGCAAAATCATCGGCGCGGACTCCATCGGCTTTTTGTCCCTGGAGGCGTGCGACAAGCTGGCGGCGGACAGCCACTGCGGATTCTGCAAGGGCTGCTTCTGCGGCAAATATCCGGTTGATCCGCCGCTGGTGACGGAGAAGAACAAATTCGACCAGCCCATTCACGGCGGCAAGGTGCAGGACGACGACTAACGCGACGAATGCGACAAAGGAGCAGACAACCATGATGAAGAGCGAGAGCGAAAGCTACAAGGCAGCGGGTGTTGACATTACCGCCGGTTACGCGTCGGTGGAACTGATGAAGAAGCATGTCGCGCGGACGATGACGGCGGGCTGCGTCGAGGGCATCGGCGGCTTCGGCGGCCTGTTTGCGCTGGACGCGGCGGGCATGGAAGAGCCGGTGCTCGTTTCCGGCACGGATGGCGTCGGCACGAAGCTGAAAATCGCCATGCTGCTGGACAAGCATGATACCATCGGCATTGACTGCGTGGCGATGTGCGTCAACGACGTCATTTGCTGCGGCGCGAAGCCGTTGTTCTTCCTTGATTATATCGCCTGCGGCAAGAATGTGCCGGAGAAAATCGCGTCCATCGTCGCGGGCGTGGCGGAAGGCTGCGTGCAGGCGGAATCAGCGCTCATCGGCGGCGAAACGGCGGAGCATCCCGGCATGATGCCGGAGGATGATTACGACCTTGCGGGCTTCTCCGTCGGCATTGTGGACAAGAAGCGCATCATCAACCGCGAAATGGTTCGTCCGGGCGACGTGATGCTGGCGCTGCCCTCCACGGGCGTGCATTCCAACGGCTTCTCGCTCGTGCGCAAGGTGTTCGCTATTGGCAACGGCGGCGAAAACCGCAATTATCCGGAGCTGGATAAGTCCCTCTGGGAAACGCTGCTCACCCCCACGAAGATCTACGTCAAGCCCGTACTGGCGCTGCTGAAGGAATTGCAGCCCAAGGCGATCAGCCACATCACCGGCGGCGGCTTCTATGAGAACATCCCGCGCTCCCTGCCCGAAGGCTGCTGCGCGAAAATCAAGAAGAGCGACGTGCGCGTTCTGCCGATTTTTGACCTCATTGCCCGCGAAGGCAGCGTCCCGGAGCGCGACATGTTCAACACCTTTAACATGGGCGTGGGCATGACGATTACCGTCGCCCGCGAAGATGCCGACAAGGCGCTTGCTATCCTGCACCAGAACGGCGAACCCGGCGCGTATGTGCTGGGCGAAATCGTGGCAGGGGAAAAGGGCGTGGAACTGTGGTAAGAGCAGCTGTTCTCGTTTCCGGCGGCGGCACGAACCTGCAAGCCATCATCGACGCGAAACGGGCGGGCAAAATCCCGTCCGCGGAACTGGCGCTCGTCGTGGCGTCAAACGCATCCGCCTATGCGCTGACTCGCGCGGAAAACGCTGGAATCGCCCATGCCGTCCTGCGCAAGGAGAAGGGCGAAGCGCCGGAGAATTACGGCGAGCGTCTGCTGACCCTGCTGCGTGAAAACGCGATTGATGTCGTTGTGCTGGCGGGCTTCCTGACGATTCTGCCGGAGAACGTCATCCGTGCGTATGACCATCGCATCCTCAACATCCATCCGAGCCTGATTCCGTCCTTCTGCGGCGACGGCTTCTATGGACTCCATGTGCACGAAGCGGCACTTAAACGCGGCGTGAAGGTCACGGGCGCGACGGTGCATTTTGTCAACGAAATTACCGACGGCGGCGATATTATCGCGCAGAAAGCCGTTGAAGTGCTGCCGGGCGACACGCCGGAAACTTTGCAGCGGCGCGTGATGGAACAGGCGGAGTGGATTCTGCTGCCGCAGGCGCTGGAACAGGTAGCAGGCGAAATCGCAAAAAAGCGGGAGGAAGAGCAATGAAGAAGCAGGAATTGAACGACGTGCTGAGCAATAACACCTATCCGGGGCGCGGCATCTGTCTCGGCGTGGACGAAAGCGGCGAATATGCCGTGATTGTCTACTTTATCATGGGCCGCAGCGTCAACAGCCGCAACCGCATTTTTGAGGAGACGGACGACGGCATCATCACCAAGGCACACGACGAAAGCCTGATGACCGACCCGCACCTGATTATCTACGCGCCTGTCCGCGCGCTGCCGGACGGCGAATACACCATCGTCACCAACGGCGACCAGACCGACACGGTCTACGACTTCATGCAGAATGGGCAGACGTTCGAGGACGCGCTGCGTACCCGCACGTTCGAGGACGACCGCCCGAACTGGACGCCCCGCATCAGCGGCTTGGTGCGCGTCGCGGACGGCAAAGCATCCTACAAGCTGTCCATCATCAAGTCCGACGACGGCGACGAAAGCAGCGTCCTGCGCTATTTCTATGAGTACGCGCAGCCCAAGGCGGGCGAGGGACATTTCATTCACACCTACCAGTGCGACGGCAATCCGATTCCGTCCTTCGCGGGCGAGCCGGAGAAGGTGGCGCTGCACGGCGACATTGAGCAGCTGGCACTGGATACATGGATGAATCTGAATGAGGACAACAAGGTGTCGCTGTACGTTTCCTATATCAGCTTGGCGGACGGCAGCAGCGATACCATCATCATCAACAAGCATGATCAGGAGGAAGAGGCATGAAAGAGCTGGAACTGAAGTACGGCTGCAACCCGAATCAGAAGCCGTCGCGGATTTATATGGAGCAGGGCGAACTGCCCCTGACCGTGCTGAACGGCAAACCCGGCTACATCAACTTTCTCGATGCGCTCAACGGCTGGCAGTTGGTCAGCGAACTCAAGCGCGCGACGGGATTGCCCGCGGCGACGTCGTTCAAGCATGTCAGCCCGGCGGGTGCGGCGGTGGGTCTGCCGCTGAATGATACCCTGCGCAAGATTTATTTCGTGGGTGAACAGGAACTGTCGCCCTTGGCGTGCGCCTATGCCCGCGCGCGCGGCGCAGACCGCATGTCCTCCTTCGGCGACTGGATTGCCCTGAGCGACGTGTGCGACGAAAGCACCGCGCGGCTGATTAAGCCCGAAGTGTCCGACGGCATCATCGCCCCCGGCTACACCGACGAGGCGCTGGCGCTGCTGAAGATGAAGAAAAAGGGCAATTACAATATTGTTACGATTGACCCTTCCTACCGTCCCGCGCCCATTGAGCACAAGCAGGTGTTCGGCATCACGTTCGAGCAGGGGCGCAATGAATTTGTGATTGATGAAAATCTGCTGAACGACATCGTAACCACGAATCACGACCTGCCGGAGGATGCCAAGCGCGACCTGATTGTGGCGCTGATTGTGCTCAAGTACACGCAGTCCAACTCCGTCTGCTACGCCAAGGACGGTCAGGCGATTGGCATCGGCGCGGGGCAGCAGAGCCGCATTCACTGCACGCGTCTGGCAGGGCAGAAGGCGGATAACTGGCTGCTGCGGCAGCATCCGCGTGTGCTGGCATTGCCGTTCGTGGAGAAAATCGCCCGTGCCGACCGCGACAACACGATTGACGTGTTCATCTCCGACGAGCCGGACGAGGTGCTGGCGGACGGCCGCTGGCAGCGCTTCTTCACCGAGCGCCCTGAACCGCTGACGAAGGAAGAAAAGCGCGCGTGGCTGAATCAGCAGACGGGCGTTGCGCTGGGCAGCGACGCGTTCTTCCCGTTTGGCGACAACATCGAGCGCGCGCACCGCTCCGGCGTGACCTACGTCGCCCAGCCCGGCGGTTCGATTCGCGATGATAACGTGATTGACGCTTGCAACCTGTACAATATGGTCATGTGCTTCACGCATATGCGCCTGTTCCATCACTAAGAAGGGACGAGAAGCAAGATGAAGGTACTCATCGTCGGCGGCGGCGGTCGCGAACACGCCATCGCGCTGAAAATCAAGGAAAACCCGGAAGTGACGGCGCTGTACGCCGCGCCCGGCAACGGCGGCATCGCGCAGATTGCGACCTGCCTGCCTTTCAAGGCGACGGACGTAGATGGTATCGTCCGCTGGGCGGCGGAGAACAAGGTGGATTTCGTCATCGTCGCGCCGGACGACCCGCTGTGCCTCGGCATGGTGGATGCGCTGGCGGAGCAGGGGATTCCCGCGTTCGGCCCGCGCAAGAATGCCGCGATTATCGAGGGCAGCAAAGTGTTCTCGAAGAACCTGATGAAGAAGTACGGCATTCCGACGGCGGCGTATGAGACGTTTGACGATTATGACGCGGCGGTCAAGTATTTGCAGACGGCGGATATGCCCATCGTCGTCAAGGCGGATGGTCTGGCGCTCGGCAAGGGCGTGCTCATCTGCCCCGACCGCGAAAGCGCCGTGGAAGCCGTCGCGTCCATGATGAAGGAAGCGAAGTTCGGCGCGTCCGGCGCGCGGGTCGTCATCGAGGAGTTCCTGACCGGCCCGGAAGTCAGCGTGCTGGCATTCACCGATGGCAAAACGGTCAAGCCGATGGTGTCCAGCATGGATCACAAGCGCGCGCTTGACCACGACGAGGGCCTCAACACCGGCGGCATGGGTACCATTGCCCCCAATCCCTGCTACACGCCCGAATTGGCGCAGCGCTGCATGGACGAAATCTTCCTGCCGACGATTGCCGCCATGAACGCCGAGGGGCGCACTTTCACGGGCTGCCTGTATTTCGGCCTGATGATGACGCCCAAAGGCCCGAAGGTTATCGAATACAACTGCCGCTTCGGCGATCCGGAGACGCAGGTGGTGCTGCCGCTGCTGAAAAGCGACCTGCTGACCATCATGCGCGCGACGGTGGACGGTACGCTGGCGGATACACCCGTTGAATTCGCGTCTGGCGCGGCGTGCTGCGTCGTACTGGCATCCGGCGGCTACCCGGTCAGCTACAAGAGCGGCTACCCGATTTCCGGCTTGGATGAAGCGGGCAAAACCGCGACCGTCTTCCACGCGGGTACGAAGCTGGCCGATGGGCAGATTGTCACCGCGGGCGGACGCGTTCTGGGCGTCACCGCGGCGGCGGATACGCTCGAAGCTGCGATTGACAAAGCGTATCAGGCGGCGGACAAAATCACCTTCACCGACATGCACATGCGCCGCGATATTGGTCAGCGCGCCTTGGCATCACGAAAGGAGAGCCATTCATGAGCGTCAAACGCATTTATGTGGAAAAGAAATCCCCATACGCGGTGGAGGCGAAGCAGCTCCTGTGGGAAATTCGCCATATCCTGCAAATCAAGACGGTCACGGGTCTGCGCCTGCTGAACCGCTATGATGTCGAGGGTGTCGACGACGCGCTGTACCAGAAGTGCCTGCCGGTCGTGTTCTCCGAGCCGCAGGTGGATGTGACGTATACGGCGCTTCCGCAGGGCGCAAAGGCGGTTTTTGCGGTGGAGTACCTGCCGGGTCAGTATGACCAGCGCGCGGCGTCCTGCGAGGAGTGCATCCAGCTGGTGGGGCAGTGCGCCCGCCCGACGGTGCGCAGTGCGCGCGTGTATCTGCTGGACGGCGATTTCACGGCGGATGAGCTGGCGCGCGTGAAGAAGCACGTCATCAACCCTGTGGAGGCGCGCGAAGCCGACTTGGGCGAAAAGACGACGCTCCAGCAGCAGTACGACACGCCTGACCATGTGGAGACGCTGACTGGCTTCACGGCGATGAATGCCGATGAGGTGGATGCGTTCGTCAAGAAGTACGGCTTGGCGATGGATGACGACGACCTTGCGTTCTGCCGGGATTATTTCGCGTCCGAGCATCGTGACCCGACGCTGACCGAAATCCGCATGATTGACACCTACTGGTCGGATCACTGCCGTCACACGACGTTCCTGACGACCCTTGATGCGGTGGATGTGCGCAAAGCGGCGGTCGAAAAGGCGTTCCAGCGATATTTGGCGGCGCGCAAAACCGTCTACGGCGACCGCGAGCGCCCCATGAACCTGATGGACATTGCGACCATCGGCGGCAAGTACCTGAAGAAAATCGGGCAGACCCCCAACATTGACGTGAGCGAGGAAATCAATGCCTGCTCCATCAAAATTGATGTGGATGTGGACGGCGTGAAAGAGCCGTGGCTGCTCATGTTTAAGAACGAGACGCACAACCACCCCACGGAGATTGAGCCCTTCGGCGGCGCGGCGACCTGCATCGGCGGCGCGATTCGCGACCCGCTGTCCGGGCGCACCTACGTCTATCAGGCGATGCGCGTTACTGGCGCGGCTGACCCGCTCGTTCCGGTCAGCCAGACCATGCCGGGAAAATTGCCCCAGCGCAAGCTCGTCACCACGGCGGCGGCGGGCTATTCCTCCTATGGCAACCAGATTGGGCTGGCGACGGGGCTGGTGGATGAAATGTACCATCCGGGCTATGCTGCCAAGCGTCTGGAAATCGGTGCGGTGGTCGGCGCTGCGCCGGAGAAGAACGTCCGCCGCGAAGTGCCTGCCCCCGGCGATAAGATTGTCCTCCTTGGCGGGCGCACCGGGCGCGACGGCTGCGGTGGCGCAACGGGTTCGTCCAAGTCCCATAAGCTGGAATCCATCGAAACGTGCGGCGCGGAGGTGCAGAAGGGCAATGCCCCAACCGAACGCAAGCTCCAGCGCCTCTTCCGTGACGGCGAAGTCACCCGGCTCATCAAGCGCTGCAACGACTTCGGCGCGGGCGGCGTGTCCGTGGCGATTGGCGAACTGGCGGATGGCTTGATGATTGACTTGGACAAAGTGCCGAAGAAGTACGACGGTCTGGACGGCACGGAGCTGGCGATTTCCGAATCGCAGGAGCGGATGGCGGTTGTGCTTGCGCCGGAGGATGTGGATGCGTTCCTTGCGGCGGCAAACCGTGAGAACCTTGAAGCGACCGTCGTGGCGGAAGTGACCGCCGAACCCCGTCTGCGCATGACGTGGAAGGGCGTGACGATTGTCGATTTGTCCCGCGAGTTCCTCAATTCCAACGGCGCGGAGAAGCACACGACTGCGTCTGTCCCGGATGATGATGTCAACCCCTACGAGTTCGCGGGCGATACGGTGACGGAGAAGCTGGCGGATATGCTTGGCAACCTCAATATCTGCTCCAAGCAGGGCTTGAGCGAGCGGTTCGATTCTACCATCGGCGCGGCGACGGTCTTGATGCCTTTCGGCGGCAAATATCAGCTGACCCCGAACCAGACGATGGTCGCAAAGCTGCCGGTTCTGCACGGCACGACGGACACCGTGTCCGGCATGGCGTACGGGATGCACCCGGAAATCCTGTCGCAGTCGCCGTATGAGGGCAGCTATCTGGCGGTCATCGAGAGCGTGACGAAGCTGGTCTGCGCGGGCTTTGACTACAAGCAGGCGTATTTGACCTTCCAGGAATATTTTGAGCGTATGGGCACGGATCCGACGCGCTGGGGCAAGCCGTTCGCGGCGCTGCTGGGCGCGCTGGATGCGCAGCTGGATTTGAACATCGCGGCGATTGGCGGCAAGGACTCCATGTCCGGCACGTTCGAGAAGATGGACGTTCCGCCGACGCTCTGCTCTTTCGCGATTGCCCCCGGCAAGGCGAGCGAGGTCATTTCGCCCGAATTCAAGGAAGCGGGGCACGCCATCCGCCTTGTCTCCTGCGACCCGCACGACACCGCCGCGCTGACCGCGAATTATGATGCCGTTCTGTCCGCCATTCGCGCGGGCAAGGTGGTTTCCGCGTGGGCGCTGGGTCTGGGCGGTGTGGCGGAAGGCCTGTTCAAGATGGGAATTGGCAATCAGATTGGCACGCGTATCGACGATGATTACGACGGCAATCTCTTCGCGCAGCAGATCGGCGCGATGCTGCTGGAATGCACCGAAGATATCGACCTCGGCGTGAAGGTGGGCGACACCGTGCCGGAGTGGGTGCTGGAGTACGAGGGCGAGCGCATTGATTTGACCGCCATGCAGGAAATCTACGAGGGCAAGCTGGACAAGGTGTTCTCCTACCGCGGTCACACCGGCGAAACGACGGAGAAGTTCTCCTATTCGGCGGAAACCTACCCCGTGCCCGCCGTCAAGACGGTCAAGCCGCTGGCGTTCATCCCGGTTTTCCCCGGCACGAACTGCGAGTACGACACCGCGCGGGCGGTCGAGCGCGCAGGCGGCGCGGCGGAAATCCTCGTCATCAACAACCTGACGCCTGAAGCCATTACCCAGTCGATTGCCGAAGCCAGCCGCATGATTGCACGCAGCCAGATGATCGTCCTGCCCGGCGGCTTCTCCGGCGGCGACGAACCCGACGGCTCGGCGAAATTCATCACGGCGTTCTTCCGCAATCCTGCCATGAAGGACGCGGTGCATGATTTGCTCCAGCGCCGCGACGGCCTGATGCTCGGCATTTGCAACGGCTTCCAGGCGCTGATTAAGCTGGGGCTTGTGCCGTATGGCGAAATCATCGACACGTCTGATCAGTGCCCGACGCTGACGTTCAACGAAATCGGCCGTCACCAGTCGATGCTCGTCCGCACGCGCATTGCGTCGAATAAATCCCCGTGGCTGTCCCGCTGCAAGGTGGATGACATTCACACGGTCGCCATCAGCCACGGCGAGGGTCGGTTTGTCGGCCCGGAAGCGCTGATTCGTCAGCTTGCGGCGAACGGGCAGATTGCCACGCAGTATGTGGATTTGTCCGGCGCGCCATCGATGGATATGCGTTTCACCCCCAACGCCAGCTATTTCGCCATCGAGGGCATCACCAGCCCGGACGGCCGCGTGCTGGGCAAGATGGGTCACACCGAGCGCAGCGGCGAAAATCTCTACAAGAACGTACCCGGCGACAAGTATCAGCCGCTGTTTGAGGGCGGCGTGGACTACTTCCGCCTGTGATACTATTTCCTGCATTCGCCTGCGTCGTCTGCTCGTGCCTTTTCCATTCTGTCGTCCGCTCGTTCCACTTAGCGTAGCGCTGCTACGCTGCGTTTCACTCCCGTTAGCCAGAATGAAAAATTCACTTCGCATCTCGGTGCATTCTCATTTGGAAATAGTATAAACTGCAGCCCTCCTGTTGCCTTTTGCCGCAAAATCTGCTATGATAGAGGGCAAACGGCGGCAGGAGGGAATCACCATGCTTTTGACGGATTTTGATGCGTCGCGCCAAGCAGTCATCAACCCCGATATGCTCTTTTCGCCTGTGCCGGATTTGCCGGAGACGGCCGTCAGCTGCTTTTCGCACGTCACGTTCGAGCGGATGCTGAACATGGCGGCGGATGTGCGCGTGCTTGCCGAACTCGGCGACGCGAACGCGAAGTATCCCGTCTACCGCGGCGTGTGGCAGGGGACGCCGCTGACATTTGCGCTGGCGATGGTCGGCGCGCCGTCCTGCGTGGCGATGCTGGAAGAGCTGCACGCGCTGGGCGCAAAGCGGTTCGTCGTATTCGGTAACTGCGGCGTGCTGAATCAGCAGATTCGCGACTGCGGCATCATCATCCCGACCGCCGCCGTGCGCGACGAAGGCACGAGCTTCCACTACGCGCCGCCGTCGGACGAAATTCCGGCGAATCCGAAATACCGCGGGGAGTTCGAGGCGATTCTGCGCGAAACGGGCGTGGACTTCACCGAAGGCAAAGTATGGACAACGGATGCCTTCTACCGCGAAACCCGCGCGAAGTTCGAGAAGCGCAAAGCGCAGGGATGCGTCTGCGTGGATATGGAGTGTTCGGCGCTGATGGCGCTGGCGCAGTTCCGTGGAATCGACGTGTTCGAGTTTTTCTACGCGGGCGATAACCTTGACCGCGAGCAGTGGGATCCGCGCAGCCTGTCCACCCATGCCAAGCTGGATGAAAAAGACCGCGCGGCGTATCTGGCGCTGGAATTGGCGCGGAAAATCACCCTTTGAAATGAAATCGGAGGAAAGCATTATGCCTCATGACAGCTATATCAGCCCATTCTCGACCCGCTATGCCAGCAAGGAGATGCAGTTCATCTTCTCCGAGGACAACAAGTTCCGCACCTGGCGGAAGCTGTGGATTGCGCTGGCGAAGGCGGAAAAGAAGCAGGGGCTGGACATTACTGACGAGCAGATTGCCGAGCTGGAAGCTCACGCGGACGACATCAACTACGACGATGCGCAGCGCCGCGAGAAGGAGTGCCGCCACGACGTGATGAGCCACGTCTACGCGTACGGCTTGCAGTGCCCGAAGGCGGCGGGCATCATCCATCTGGGCGCGACGTCCTGCTATGTGGGTGACAACACCGATGTGATTATCATGCGCGAGGGCTTGCAGGTCGTGCGCCGCAAGCTGCTCAACGTGATGAACCTGCTGGCGAATTTCGCGGATAAGTACAAGAACATGCCCGCGCTGGCGTATACGCATTTGCAGCCTGCCCAATTGACGACGGTCGGCAAGCGCGCGACGCTGTGGCTGAATGAATTGTACATGGACTATTGTGAGCTGGAACACCGCCTGTCCTCCTTGGCGCTGCTGGGCAGCAAGGGCACGACGGGCACACAGGCGTCCTTCATGGAGCTCTTCGGCGGCGACAGCGCGAAAATCAAGGCGGTCGAGCAGGATATTGCCACGGCGATGGGCTTTGACAAGGTGGTGCCGGTGTCCGGGCAGACGTACTCCCGCAAGATGGACTATCAGGTGGTTTCCGTGCTGAGCGGCATTGCGCAGTCCGCGAGCAAGTTCGCCTATGACCTGCGTCTGCTGGCAAATTTCAAGGAGATGGAGGAGCCGTTCGAGAAAAGCCAAATCGGCTCGTCCGCCATGCCCTACAAGCGCAACCCCATGCGCTGTGAGCGCATCAACGCCTTGGCGCGCTACGTCTGCGTCGATACGCTGAACACCGCAATGACGTCCTCCCTGCAATTCTTCGAGCGCACGCTGGATGACTCCGCGAACAAGCGCATTGCCGTCGCGGAGGCGTTCCTCGGTGTGGATGCTATCCTGAACATCATGATGAACGTTTGTGACGGGCTGGTGGTGTACGACAAGGTGGTGCGCGCGCGCGTGATGAACGAGCTGCCGTTTATGGCGACGGAAAACATCATGATGGACGCGGTGAAGAAGGGCGGCAATCGTCAGGAGCTGCATGAGAAGCTGCGCGTGCATTCGCAGGCGGCGGCGCGCGTGGTCAAGGAAGAGGGCGGCAAGAACGACCTCATCGACCGTATCTGCGCTGACCCGGCGTTCATGATTACCCGCGAGGAAGTGGAAGCGATTCTGCGGCCGGAGCAGTTCACGGGCCGAAGCTGCGAGCAGGTGGAAGAGTACCTGCACGACGTGATTCGTCCGCTGCTGGCGGAAAATGCAGATTTGCTGGGCGAAAAGCAGGAATTGAGCGTCTGAACATCGAATATTTCATCCGAAGCCCTGCTTGCGGGGCGGAAACGGCGATAACGCCGATATGAATGAAAGGAACTGTTATGCCTTACATAGAAACGACCTCCAACGTGTCCATCTCCGGACGAAAAGAGCAGGTCATCAAGGATCGCATGGGCGATGCCATTGAGAAAATCCCCGGCAAGACGGAAAGTTGGCTGATGCTGTCTTTCCGCGACAATGCCGCAATGTACTTCAAGGGCACGGACGCCCCCTGCGCCATCTGCCAAGTGAAGCTCTTCGGCGGATCTGCGACGGAGGAGGATTACGCCGCGCTGACCGAGGCGCTGACGGACATCCTGCGCGAGGAACTGGACATTGACAGCGACCGCATCTATGTGACGTATGAAGAAATCGGCTTCTGGGGCTGGAACGGCGGCAATCTGTAATCATTTTCGCCTTGAAGAGGGCACGGTAATTTGGGGAAAGGGGAAAGTATGCCGTCAAAGCGGCTGCGTTTCCCTTTTTTCATGTTTTTTCCGCCCATCGGGAAGAAAGCGGCTGCTTCATTCGTTATCTGCACTGTGGGGTGTTCTGAATGTTCACGGATGCTTCACGGAAAATTTGTGAAAAGGCATTCATATTCGCGGCAATTTGTTGTATAATGGAGAAGCAGAACGCATGAAATCATTCAAGATGCTAAAGGAGGCGGAGCTGGCGTGACAACGTTCTTGCAGACGCTGGAGACCTTTTTCTGGAACGTGCTGAACCGCCCCGGTCTTTCCGATATCGCTGATATTCTCATCGTTGCCATTATTATCTATGAACTGCTGATGCTCACCCGCGACACGCGGGGCAGCGCCGTTTTGAAGGGGCTTGCCATGCTGCTGCTCATCGTCGGCATCAGCAACCTCTTCGGGCTGACGGCACTGAACTGGCTGCTGATGAGCGTGGTGAACAACGGCGCGCTGGTGCTGGTCATCCTCTTTCAGCCGGAACTGCGCAAGGCATTGGAGCAGATTGGCCGCGGCGCGCGCATTGAGACGAAGCGGCGCGACACCGATAAAGATGAAGCGACGCGCATTATCGACGAAATCATCCGCTGCCTGCAGGATTTGAGCCGCCGCCATGTGGGGGCGCTGATTGTCTTTGAGCAGAAAACGGGCCTGCAGGACATCATCGAGAACGGCATCGGCATCGACGCGCGGATTACCTCCGGCCTGCTGGAAAACATCTTCGAGCCGAACACGCCCCTGCATGACGGCGCCGTCGTCATCCGCGGCGAACGTGTGATGAGCGCGGCAAGCATCCTCACGCTGACGGAAGCCAGCGGCATCAGCCATGACCTCGGCACGCGCCACCGCGCCGCTATCGGCGTGTCCGAAACGACGGACGCGATTGTGCTGATTGTCTCCGAGGAAACGGGCATCATCTCGATGGCGAAGGGCGGCAAGCTCACCCGCCACCTTGACGCGAAGTCGCTGCGGACGATTCTGGAGGGCATCTATGTCCGCAAGCCGCATCAGCGTCTGCTGTCCATGCTCGTGCGCCGCAAGGGAAAGGAGGGTGCCAAATGACGCAGACCCCTTCCGCAAAGCCGCAGAAGAAGCGTGACCCACGCCTGACGATGCTGCTGGACGGTCTCAAGCGGATTTTCATCCACAATTGGCCGACAAAGCTTCTCGCGCTCCTGCTGGCCATCATTCTCTGGGGCGGGCTGATTACCCAAGACCCGACGCTCACGCGCGAAAAGCACTTCTCCAGTGTCAGCGTGTCTGTTTCGGGCGAAGAATCCGTCAAGCGCAACGGCTTCATTGTCACCAGCGATTTGACCAGCCTCCTTGGTGACGTCTCCCTTACCGCTGACGTGCCGCAGATGCAGTACGCCAACGCTAAGGCGACGAACTACAACGTCCGCATTGACCTCTCCCGCATTTCGGCGGCAGGGAAGCAGGAAATCCGCATTCTGTCCACCAATTCCAGCACTTACGGCACGGTTTCTTCGATTCAGCCGTCTACCGTGACGATTGATGTGGAAGAGTACATCACCCGCTTCCGCATCCCCGTGTCCGTGCAGACGGTCGGGAGCGCGCCGGAGGGCTACTACGCGGGTGCGGCGACGCTCGACCCGCCGACGGTGACGATCAGCGGCCCGAAGTCGATGGTGGATAAAATCGTCCGCGCCGAAGTCGTGCTGGAACTGAACAACCTGCCCCAGCGCGAGGGCACGATTCGCAAGGCGCTGGCGTATACGCTGCTGGACGAGAACAACAACGCGATTGAAAGCGACCTGCTCGAAGTGACGAGCGAGTCGGTGCTGCTGGACAGCGTGATTGTGGAGCAGACCATGTACGCCATGAAAACGCTCGAACTTTCCCAGACCGGGCTGATTCAAGGCACACCGAAGGAAGGCTACGAAATCAAAAAAATCAGCATGACGCCGGAGAACATCACGGTGGCGGGCTGGTCAAGCGAGATGGCGGAAATCGACGCGCTGTTTACGGATGCAACCATCGACGTGTCCGGCTTGTCCGATTCGGTCAAGCAGCGCGTCCGATTGAGCAGCGTGCCAGAACTGAAATACGTCAGCGCCACCTACGTCAACGTGACGATTGAAATCGGACCGGTGCTGAAGTCGAAGAGTTTCACGAACCTGCCGATTCAGATTGAAGGCTTGGAAGCGGGCTACAACGCCTCCATGAGCCGCGTGAATGCCTCGGTGATGATTACCGCGCCGCAAAACTGGCTGAACGCGCTGCAAAGCCGCGATATTCGGCTGGTATGCGATGCGTCCGGGCTTGCGCCGGGGACGTACAGTCTGCCCGTGCTCTGCCGCATTGATGCGGATGAGGACGAGGAAATCTCGGTCGAGGTCGTGCCGGGAAATGTGAGCGTTACGATAACCGTAGAGTAACACTATTTCCAAATGAGAATGCGCTAAGATGCGCCGCGAAGGCAGAAAATAGTGGAGGAGGATGACCGTTGTGGGCAGTTTCATCAACGCGCTGTTCAATTTCCTGCTGGGGTGGATTCGCGGGACAGCGCAGTGGCTCTGGAACATGGTGACGAGCGACAGCCACGGCGGCCTGCTTGGCTGGGCGATGCGCAACTGGCTGCCGCTGGTCATCCTCCTGTGCATTTTCGGCGTCGTGATGGACTTTCTGGTCTACCTGATCCGCTGGCAGCCGTACCGTGTCTGGGGAAACTTCTGGACACGCTTTCTGCCTAAGCGCGCGCGCCGCACGCCGACGGGCCGCCACCTGATTTATGCTGACGGCACAATGATCGAAGAGGAGCAGGTGGTGCAGCACACGCAAAAGCCGAAGTCCGCGCCCAAGCGGGAAAGCCACGCGGCGACGCGCCGCAAGCGGGTGATTCCTGCCCGGCGCGCACATTTCGGCACAACGCAGACGGAGCTGACCCCGCCGCCGCTGACAATTGCGCAGGACAAAAATCAATATCATAACAATATACCGGGGGGACAGGCATGACCGAGCTTCCACAGGCGTTTTTATCCCAAATGGCGGCACAGCTGAAAGGCGAAATGGCCGCCTTTTTGCGTACATATGACGAGCCGTATCAGCGCGGTCTGCGCGTGAATCCGTGGAAGCGCCCGACGCTGCTGCCAGAGGACTGCGGCGAAAGAGTCCCGTGGGAGGAAAACGGGCATTACCTCGCACTGACCTCGACCGCCGGCGCGGACGTGCTGCATGAAGCGGGCGCGTGGTACTTGCAGGAGCCGAGCGCGATGCTGCCCGCCGCCGTGCTGAACGCGCAGCCGGGAGAGCATGTACTGGACTTGTGCGCCGCGCCGGGTGGAAAATCAACGCAGAGCGGCTTGCGTATGGGCGGACAGGGCGTGCTGGTGTGCAATGAGCCCGTCTGGGAGCGCGCGAAAATCCTCTCTCAGAATATCGAGCGCATGGGCATCCCGAACGCCCTCGTCGTCAGCGCCTATCCCGACCAATTGGCGCAGCGCTGGCCAGAGGCATTCGACGCGATTCAGGTGGATGCACCCTGTTCTGGCGAAGGCATGTTCCGCCGTCATCCGGAAACACGCGCGGAATGGTCGCCCGAAAGCCCCGCCGGATGCGCCAAGCGGCAGGCGGAAATCCTCGACCGCGCGGCGGAAATGCTTCGTCCCGGCGGACGCATGGTCTATTCCACCTGCACAATGAACCGCACGGAAAACGAGGATACGGTGGATGCGTTCCTGTCGCGCCACGCGGATTTCTCGCTGAAAGCCTTCTCCCTGCCCGGAGCAGATGCGCCAGACGGGATGCTGACGTGCTATCCGCACCGCATGAAAGGCGAGGGGCACTTTGTCGCCCTCCTGCGCAAGCACGGCGACGCACCCTGTAATTGGCAGAAAGCGCCAGAGAAGGATGCGCCGAGCAAGGACGCATTGCAAGCCTTGCGCGCCTTCTGCCCGACGGCAAACGCGAATGTGATGCGCACCGGCAGCGGCAAGCCCGGACGCAGCCGCGACGAATCGGTGACGCTGAGCTGCTTGCCCGACCGTCCGGTCTGCGACGGCATTCAGGTCGTCCGCTGCGGCTTGCAATTGGGGACGGTGCAGAAGAAGCTGTTTGTGCCCGACCATGCGTGGGCAATGAGTATCTTTCCGCCGGATGTGCCGCGTGTGGCACTGTCGCGGGAGGATGCGCGCCGCTATCAGGCGGGTGAGACGCTTCCGGCGGATGGAAAAGGCTGGGCACTTGCGTGCTGCGACGCTATTCCGCTGGGCTGGGGCAAAATCTCCGACGGGCAGATGAAGAACCACTATCCCAAGGGATTACGCCGCCCGCTTCGCTGATTGCAGCACGGCGGCGTTCCAAATCACGCGCACAAGGCTGCCTGCCAGCATCGCCAGCACCGCGCCGAAAATCCGCACGCTCGGCATCGGACAGAAGATACTCATCACTACCAGCGTCAGCGCGGAGGAAACAATGGTACCCGGCATCGCGCGCCGCTGAACGCCCAAGCCCGTCACCAGCCCGAACTGCACCTGCTGGATAGCAAACAGCATCGACAGCGGGGAGAGCGCCATCAGCACACCCGTCAGCGCCGGTTCGCCATAGAGCAGCATCGAAATCGGCTGCGCGAAGAGAAACAGCACGCACGAGGACAGGCAGCCAATCAGCCCCGCCATCAGCAGCAACTGCCGCATGGTGCGTTTCAGGCGGACGCGGTTGCTTTCCTGCCGGGACACGGCGGGCGCGGCGACCATGCACATGGCACTGGTGACGATGCCGGGCGCCATGATGAGCGGCATCGCCATCCCGCTCAGCAACCCGAACTGCGCGGTCGCGGCGGACGCGGTCAGCCCGGATTGCCGCAGGCACAGCGGCAG
>ENA-ORMN01001725-ORMN01001725.1-human-gut-metagenome-genome-assembly--contig:-NODE-1725-length-20817-cov-9.210336_pt1 | contig 20817 bp, 19 predicted proteins | sample MGYA00242102_ERZ508993 | MGnify/ENA primary metagenome ERZ508993 (study PRJEB26280, sample SAMEA2338770) | human gut metagenome | biome: human gut; feature: human-associated habitat; material: faeces...
AACAGGGCCGCAGGGCTTCGGCACGGCCGACTTCTATGTGGTCCAGCTTCCGTGCGCCACGGCCCGTGAAGTCATCCGGCGTGAACACTACAGCCATAGCGTGGTCAACAACAGTTACCTGCACCTGGGCGTCTTCCGTGAAGGCGCGTTCGAGGGCGTCCTGCAATGGGGCTATGCCCTCAACCCGGCCAGAGCCGGTAAAGTAGTAGAGGGAACCGTGCAGGGCCAGTACATGGAGCTGAACCGTATGTGGCTTTCGGACGATGCCCCGCGCAACAGCGAAAGCCGGGCCATCAGCTATGCCCTGAAGTACATCCGTCGCGCCTGCCCGTCCGTGGCCTGGGTACAATCCTTTGCTGATGAGCGCTGCCAGGGGCTGGGCGTGGTCTATCAGGCATGTTCATTTTTGTATCTTGGATGCCATGAGAGTCCGTTTTACGCGTTGGACGGCGAGGTCTATCACAATATACTGGCCACAGCCAAAAGGCAGGGCAACAAGCGTGGAGCATACCTGCGGGCCAATTTGGACAGGGCACGAAAGATCATGCTGCGCCAATATCGTTACATCCGCTTCTTGAAAACGGATTGGCTCCGGCGCCTTCGCCCGCCGATTCTTCCGTATCCCAAACGGCAGATGCCTGATGGGCTGTAAAGATAATCAGATAAAACTATCTGAGGGCCATGAGCCCCGTTATTGAGGGCCGCGAGCTCCAACTGGGGAAATTTTATGGTTCCACGCTTTCAGGCGAACAACGTCACTCTATACCAAGGTGACGCGCTGGCTATCCTGACAACGCTGAAGAGCGGCTCCGTGGACGCTGTCCTGACCGATCCTCCGTACTCCAGCGGCGGTGTCTCCCTGAGTACACGACAGGCCGACCCGGCGCAAAAATACCAATTGAGCGGGGTAAAACGTCGGTACCCTCCGATGCTTGGCGATGCCAAAGACCAGCATAGCTGGGCCATGTGGTGTACGTTGTGGCTTGGAGAATGTTGGCGCATTGCCCGCGATGGTGCGCCGCTCATGGTCTTTACGGACTGGAGACAGCTTCCGGCCTTAAGCGACGCCGTACAAGCCGCAGGGTGGAAATGGCTGGGCATCGTGCCTTGGGACAAGCGCAGCGCTCGCCCGCAAATGGGCCGTTTCCGGCAACAGTGCGAATATGTCCTATTTGCCTCCAAGGGACGCATCATCGAGCATGCTCGCTCATGTCTTCCGGGCGTGTACTCTTATCCGGTAGTTGCTGCACGAAAGGTTCACCTGACCAGCAAACCCGTGCCCCTGATCGAAAACCTGCTTGCCGTGGCCGCTGCACAGGCTACTGTCCTAGATCCGTTCATGGGCGGCGGAAGCGTAGGGGAGGCCTGTATCAGGACTGGCCGGGGGTATATCGGCATGGAACTGTCGCCGGAATATTACGAGATCAGCCGCAGCAGGCTGACAGCCGTGCTCGCTGAGCGCACATAGAAAAAGGCGGGGTCTAACGACCTCGCCTTTTGCAATTATGTTGCATCCTATGAAATACTATGTTGCGCATGTTATTACGCTTCCCCAAGGGGATTTTTGACGGCGCGCATCAGAAGGCGGCCGCAGGCCGTGCCCGTTGCGACGAAGGAAGCTACGGGCATCGGCAGCAGAGCAAGGGGCCTCCCCCCGAACAACCCCCATCTCCTACTCCTCCGCCTCCTCCGCATTCGCCACAGCGGGCAGGCTGTTCTTTTCCAGCTGCCAGCGACTCAGGCCGTTGAGGATGCAGCGGCGGGAATCCTTGGCCACGCCGTACAGGGCCTTGAGGGTCTCGCCCATGTCGCTGCGGGCGGTGTTGCCGGCCGAAGGGCAGGCATTGGCCCACAGGGGCAGCTCCCACTGCTTGGCGGCCTTGATGATGTACTTTTTCTCCACCAGCAGCAGCGGCCGGATCAGATGCAGCTTGCCGCCGAAGAAGGGCTCGTTCATGCTCATGCCGTCCACGCGGCCGTTGCGGCACAGGTTCATGAAAAAGGTGGAGACCAGATCCTCGGCATTGTGCCCCAGGGCCAGATGGGTGAGCTTGTACTGCGAACAGAGCTCGAACAGGCGTTTGCGGCGCAGCCAGGCGCAGCGGAAACAGGGGGAACGGCGCTGGTTCTCGGCCGAATGGGCGTGCGGGCCGAAGTCCGTCACCTCCAGATGCGAGGGGATGCCGTGCTGCGAGAGCCAGGCGGCCAGCGGCATATGGCTTTGCGGGTCGAAACCGGGATTGAGATGGATGGCCATGATCTCGAAACGGAAGGGCACGATGCCCTGCCGGATATGCAGGGTCTTGAGCAGCACGAAGCTGTCCACCCCGCCGGAAACGGCCACGCCGATGCGGCAGCCGGGCCAGATCATGCCGGTCTGCTGCATGGCCTTGCCGGCGCTCTTGACGCAGACCTCCTGCGCATAGGAGCGTTTTTCGCGCATATGTCCTCCTGCCCCGCAGGGCATGTGTTGCGTTGATCGGAGGCGGCAGACAGGGCAGGGACGATTTTCCGCGCCTCTGGCCTTGACAGCCGCACAAAAGACCAATAGCATAACTCGCTTGGGCAGGCAAAGAGTTCTGCCCCTATTGCGCCGCGCCCGCTGCTGTCGGGTACGGCGGCATTCATTTTTACACTCCGCCCGCTGTCTCGCGGGCAAGCCGGAGGAACTATGGCCCGCATTACCGTGGAAGATTGCCAGGAACGCGTGAACAACCGCTTTTTGCTGGTCCAGATGGCCATCAAGCGTGTGCGCCAGTACCGTGAAGGCTATGAGCCCCTCATCGAAAGCCGCAACAAGGAAGCCGTGACCGCTCTGCGCGAGATCGCCGCGGGCAAGGTGCTGCCTGACGACATGAGCCTGTACAATCCCCTGCCCGAAGGTCAGGAGTCCGCCAAGAACGAAGGCTAAAGGCCATGGCACAGCGAGACTATTACGAAGTTCTGGGGGTGGACCGCAGCGCCGGCGAGGACGAGATCAAAAAAGCGTTCAAGACCATGGCACGGAAATATCACCCTGACCTGCATCCGGACGATAAAGAAGCAGCAGAAAAATTCAAGGAAGTCAACGAAGCGTACGAAGTGCTGTCTGACTCCCAGAAACGTGCACGGTACGACCAGTTCGGTCATGCCGGCGTAGACCCGAATTACGGCGGCGGAGCCGGTGCAGGAGCCGGCGGCTTCGGTGGATTTGGCGGTTTCAGTGATGTCAGCGACATTTTCGAAAGTTTCTTCGGCGGCTTCGGCGGCGGTTCCAGAAGCACTGCGTCCAGTGCCAATGCACCGCGGCGTGGCGGCGATGTAAACAGCAACGTGACGATCGACTTCATGGAAGCCTGCAAGGGTGTCAAGAAGAAGATGCGGATCACTCACATGGTGAAGTGCGACCAGTGTAACGGTACTGGTGCAGATGCCAATACCACGACCAGCACTTGTACCGAGTGCCACGGCCGTGGTTCCGTGCAGGTCAACCAGCGGACACCGTTCGGCACGGTATCTTCCACAAGAGTTTGCTCCCGCTGCGGCGGTAAGGGCAAGATCGTCACCAATCCGTGCAGCAAGTGCCGCGGCAGCGGACGCTGCCGGACTACCAGCGATATTGAACTGAAGATTCCGGCTGGTATCGATAACGGACAGGTGCTGCGTGTCGGCGGACAGGGTGATGCCGGACTGAACGGCGGTCCCAGCGGCGACCTGAATGTTTCCGTAAATGTACGTCCGCACGATCTGTTTACCCGCAGAGGCGTGGACATCTACTGTGAGATCCCGATCACTTACGCACAGGCAGTGCTGGGCGATAAGGTGACCGTGCCTACCATTAAGGGCAAGGTGGAATATGACATTCCGGAGGGCACACAGAGCGGCACCAAGTTCCGTCTACGCGGCGAGGGTGTCAAGTATCTGGGCAGAGAATCCTATGGTGACCAGTATGTCACTGTAGTGGTAGAAGTGCCGAGAAAGCTGACACGCCAGCAGAAGGAACTGCTGCAAAAGTTCGACGACAGTCTGGAAGAAAAAAATCAGGCGAAGCGGCAGAGTTTCTTTGAAAAGCTGAAGCGTCGCTTTGAACAGCAGTAATTGCAGAGCATTCCCTGAGGCAATACCGCACAAAGAGCGTCTGGGGACTTTGCACGCCATCTGCTTGCAAATTTCCCGTCATATTTCACAAAAATGCTCGTGAATACATCAAGTATTCACTCCGCTTTTTGTTTCATCTGACGAAAAATTTGACGACGCATCTGTCGCACAATCTTTGTGCGGTATTGCCTTGAAAATGCATGAAAAGAGCCTCATTTCCGCAGCTTTTGCAGAAATGAGGCTCTTGTTTTGTCCGGAGCATGTGCACACGCTCTGGGTTAGCGGCTGCTGTCGTCCGTGGAATCTGTCTTGGAATCGTCGTCGTTCATCAGATCGCCGGCAGCGTCCCCTGCATCCTTGACGGCGTCGCCCGCTGCATCGCCGGCATCACGTACCGCATCGCCTGCATCGGTGACAATATCCCGCACGCCGTCCTCTACATCGCTCATCACGCCGCCGTCTTCGCGGCTGGTATCTGTGGCAGAAGTGCTTGTGGAATCACCGGCGGAACTGTCATTCTTACTGCCGCAGCCGGTGAATGCACTGCCGATCAGGAGCATTGCCATAGGCAGTGCCAGAAATCGATAGTTTTTCATGGATCTCACCTCGTTTTTGAAAGTCGCGAAGAAGAAATGCATTCCATTTTGCAGGAATGTGCTTCAATGCCTCGCAGAATTAGGATTTCCCACATTCCGCGAAATATTCTCTTTCCACATTTCCACGGCTGTAAAATCTGCGAAATTCCGCGAATTTTACAGAATCGACAGGATCTTTCACCGGTATTTCCCCAACTTTTCAACACAGTTTTCCACAACACAGGGGAAAACCAGTTACAAACCGGTTACGATCCGGCGAGTTTTGCACAGGGTGTTGGTGCCGGATCCCCGTAAATTGTGCAATGTTTGTCATAAATTCGAAAGGATACGCAAAAAACCACGGTTTTTGTTTTCCACAAGTTGTTGAAAGTGCTGTGGAAAACGCGGGAGAAGTGTGGAAATAGTGTTTCCTTAATTCTTTTGAAAGATCAGAATTTTCTCTGCCATGTTCTTCACCACCGGCAGCCATGAGATCAGCCGGTAGGCGGGGTACAGCTTCGCCATGCCGCGGAGGATATTGTCGTCTTTCACGCTGTGGAATCCTTGGGCAAGGTTCTGCATCTCGGAGAACCGGTTCACACCCCATGTAAAGACTGCACCGGTGTCCTGTACCGATTTTTCAATGGACTGTTTCCGCACCCAGAACGGCGAGGTGGTTTCCATCATCACATAGGCGTTGTCGAAGTTGTCGTGAATGATGCGGAGCATCTGTGCCACTTCTTCCGGCTGGAGGTACATGGACAGCCCCTCAATGACGAACAGCATGGTGCCGCGTTGGGTGATGTCCTCGTGCCACGTGGGATCCAGTACGGACTTGCCCACCGTGGAGATGCGTCCCTGTTCCTGAAAGATCTGGTCGCGGACACGAATGGTTTCCGGCAGGTCGAGGTTGTACCATGTGCACTTTCCGGTGTCCATGCGGTACACTCTGGTGTCCAGCCCACAGGCAATGTTTACCACCGTTGCATCGGGGTGCTTCTGCAAAAATGTCTGCACCAGTTCGTCAAATACAATGGTTCTGGCAATCGTGCCGCTGCCCATGGCAACGTCCCTGGAAGCCTTGGAAAAATCGTAGTCCAGCCGTTCCGCCAGCTCCACCGCCTTGGCATCATAAAAGACATGCTTCGGGGATCGGGAGTACTGGGCTCTTGCATAAAAAGTCAGCAACATGGTTTCTGCCACGCCGTTCAGTTCCGGTTTAATCTTTGTATTTGTCATGCTCTTGCTCCTTTTCTGAGTTAGTATAGGCTTACTGTAGATAGTATAGCATATTTCAGAGAAAAATGCAAAGGGTCTTGTATCTGTCACATTTTCCGGACTGCTGCGTTATATCAAGTAGGATGTCCAAAACAGGAGGTGAAATTTATGCAGTCTGCGAAAGAAAAATTGCATAAACTTTATCGGCTTTATGAAAAGCCTATGTACCATATCGCCTATGCGGTGCTGCACCATACCCAGCAGACCGAGGACGCGGTTTCCGAGGCATTTTGCAAAGTGATCCGTCATCTGGATCAGATCGACGAACCGGAAAGCCCGCGTACCAGACAGTATATGATACAGATCATTCGCAATACTGCAATCAGTCAGTACCGAAAGAATGCGAAAGAAGCAGATCGTCGTACTGCATGGGACGAACGAATCTTGCAGGTTCCTGACGAAACGCCCACCAGTGCCGCAGAGCAGCAAGAAGAACAGGAATATCAGCAGGCAATTCTGGAAGAAATGCTGGAAGTTCTTAGTGAAACCGACCGGCAGATCGTGTTGCTGCGTTGTCAGCAGGAACTTCCCTTTCGGGAGATTGCCCAACGGTGCGGCATTAAGGAAACAGCAGCACGTAAGCGTTTTGAACGTGCCAGAAAAGCCATGATGCAGCAGAAAGGAGTGACTTCTTATGAGCAGCTATTTTCCTTATAATGAAGACGAATGGGAAAAAATTGTAGAACAAGCGTTTGCAGCGGACGCGGCCGAACCGCAGTTTTCCAAGGCATACCAGAGAAGAAAACACAGAATGGAGCGAAAAATGATGCGAACCAGATGTTCTGCAAAAAAGAAAGTCGGCACTTTTCTCGCTGTGGCAGCTGCCGGCGTGCTGAGCATTGCAATCGCTGTTCCGGCAGTGGCTTCGTCCGATGCTGTTAAGGGGATCTATGCCTTTTTCAGCAATGAAAAATATTACACAAAAAGTCCCATAGAGAAAAACGATCTGACTTCCTATGCGGAAAAAACAGACGAAATGCAAAAAACGAAAGACGGTACGATTCGCATGGAAAACATCTACTGCGACGGCAGCCACCTGAGTGTAACGCTAAGATTAACGAATTTGCCAGAAGCATTGCAGAACAGTACCGGAATTGAATCGGAGTTTACCGGCACACTGAATGGACAAAAGCTGTCATTTATCGGAAGTACCGGTACATATACTATGAGTACAAAAACCGGTGGGCTGGCAACGCTTTCTGAACAGGCAGAGGGTGCATACTATGACAAGGAAAATACCAGCATTGCCGGATTTGTGAAGTCTGGCGATGCGGAATATAGTATTGTGCTTTCGGCGGAATGCAGTGAGATATTTCAGGGGAACACTACAGCAAGCCTGCCGTTGCAGCTTTCGTTTTCGTTCTTACAGGGAATAGATGCAACTAGTTGGTCATGGTTTGAAACCGGCGTATCCGCCAAGGGTGATACGGCATATAGCTGTGAACCGAGATCTCTGGGTGTTATTCCTGTGGACATTACTCTGACTGCGGAGATACAGGCGGATACCAGCCGAACGGACATCTATCCAGTTACCGAAACAAAAGACGGATATACGCTGGAATCTGTGACTGTTTCTCCGTTTAGCACAGAGATCCGTTTTTCTGAGGATACTGTATTTGATGACTACGATGTGATGTATGTCACGGATCAGAACGGTAACTCTTATGATATGATAGACGCGAATATTGATACAGACATTTCCTTTCAGAATTCTGTATGGGAAGCAGCATTGACTGATGCTACGGAACTGACCATTCGTATTGTTCCGGACGGAAAAAACAACTTGGACGCAGCAGGTACAGTTTTTACTGTTCCCATTGACAAAGGTTATCGGACACAAACGATCAATGACTTTGATCTGGCAGAGAACTATACGCAGTATATCCCGCCAATGCCTGATGAAGAATCTGCTTCCCAGTGATTTCTACCGCACAGAGTTTACTTTCATCTCTTGAAAAACAATCTGTGTACGTCAGATATAAAACAGACTTTGACATTTCCCATGGCAGATGCTTTTTCCGTCTGTCAGTTCATCCCTTTTGAAAAAAGCCGCAGGTTTTTTCTCCGCCTGCGGCTTTTTCATGATTTAGAAATCGTTTTTACGGAAGTTTTTCGCGGAGCGCTTGCCAATTTCTTGAATGTGTGGTATAATATACAACAGAGTATAGAAAGGCGGGAAATGCCGTGACGAAACGAGAAGAATTTATTGCCGTTTATCAGAAAAATATCCAGCGGCGGGGAGCAGACCGGCTGCTGGAATGGCTGGACTCTGATGCCAGCGATTTCTTTACTGCCCCCTCCAGCACCCGATTTCACGGGGCATATGAGGGCGGGCTGGTGGAACACAGTCTGAATGTGTACGAGTGCCTGAAAGACTATCTGAATCGTCCCCGCACCAAGGAACTGTACGGCATGGACTATACACCGGAAACCATTGCCGTGACGGCACTGCTCCATGACATCTGCAAGGTTGGCTTTTATGCCGTGGACTATCGCAACGCCAAGAATGAACAGGGCGTGTGGGAAAAGGTGCCCTACTATACCGTGCGGGACACCCTGCCCTATGGGCACGGGGAAAAATCCGTGTACATGATTCAAAGCTTTATGCGGCTGACTCGTGACGAAGCTTTTGCCATTCGCTATCACATGGGCTTTTCCGGCAACGAGGACAAGAACAGCGTGGGCAGAGCACTGGAAATGTTCCCGTTGGCTCTGGCAGTCAACGTGGCGGATATGGAAGCAACGTATTACCTGGAAGGGTCTGTGAAGTGATAGGGCAACACCGCACAAAGCTTGCACGCAGATTGCGTGCAAAGCCGTCAGGCGGGCTTTGTGCGGTGTTGCCATAGGAGCCTGAACAGGCTTTAAAGAACTCCAACAGGGAAATTGCCCTGTTTGTGATAGATAATAGGAGTAGGAGGAAATAAAAATGAATTGGTACGAAAACGCAGTGATGTATCACATCTATCCCTTGGGCTTCTGCGGAGCACCGAAGTGCAACGAGGGCGGCGAACCGGTGAACCGGCTGGAAAAGGTGCTGGACTGGATCCCGCATCTGAAAGAACTGGGTGTTGATGCCGTTTACTTCGGACCGGTATTCGAATCTGTGGAACACGGCTATGACACCACCGATTACCGTGTGATCGACCGCCGGCTGGGCACCAACGAAATGTTTGCCCACATCTGCGACGAACTGCACAAGAACGGCATTCGCGTGATTCTGGACGGCGTGTTCAATCACGTGGGACGGAACTTCTGGGCGTTCAAGGACGTACAGGAAAAGGGGCAGGCTTCGGAGTACTGCGACTGGTTTGCCGGTCTGAACTTCGGCGGTCAGAGTCCCTGCGGCGACAATTTCTGGTACGAGGGCTGGAACGGCTACTATAATCTGGTCAAGCTGAATCTGCGGAACTGGCACGTATGCGATTACCTCATCGATGCCGTGGGCATGTGGATGGATCAGTTCCATATCGACGGTATCCGCTTTGATGCCGCAGACTGTGTGGACTTCGACTTCTTCCGCCGGATCCACAACTTCTGCAAGGAACGCAATCCGGAATTCTGGCTCATGGGCGAGATCATTCACGGCGACTATAAGCGTTGGGCAAATCCGGAAATGCTGGACAGCGTGACCAACTACGAGTGCTATAAGGGCATCTATTCTTCCCACAACGACAAGAACTATTTCGAGATCAACTACAGCATCAACCGCCAGTTCGGCAACGGCGGCATCTATCAGGGCGTGGCTCTGTACAACTTTGTGGACAACCACGATGTCAACCGTCTGGCAAGCACCCTGTGCGACCAGCGGTATCTGCCCCTGTGCTATACGCTGATGTACTGCATGCCGGGCATTCCGTCGGTATACTACGGCAGTGAATACGGTGTCATGGGCAGACACGAGAACAATTCCGATGACGGTCTGCGGCCTTGTCTGGATCTGGACGACCTGAACCGCAGCGGCAATCTGGACTTGTACCGGCATCTGGTAAAGCTGGGCAGAATCTACCACGCATATCCGGCACTGCGTACCGGCTCCTACTACACCGTGGAAGTCCGGAACCGTCAGCTGCTGTTCGCCAAGGAGCAGGACGGCAGAACCGTTTACGTGGCACTGAATCTGGAGGACTGCCCCAGCGAATTCCGCTTCGGCACCCACGTGCCCTCGCTGGTCGATGTCATCAGCGGTCAGCCGGTGCAGGTAGAAAACGGCGGTGCATGGATCCGCATGGCACCGTTCTCCTCGATGATTCTGGTCGAGGACGATATTGTCAATCAGACTGAACCGGAAGCAGCAGCAGTTGCCGTACCGGAGCCTACGGTTCTGGAAGCCGGTGCAAAATACCGCGATGTACTGGACGGCTCTGTCTGCGAACTGCTCCAGACTTCCGTCCGCCACGCAGAAACACAGGAAGAACTGGTAGTTTACCGCAAGGAGCAGGACGGCAGCGTCTGGGCAATGCCGAAGTTGATCTTTACCGGCACGGCACACGATAACCAGCCGCGGTTCGAAAAGCTGTAATCGGGAAACAAACCTCAGGCAATACCGTGCAAAGCCGTCATACAGGCTCTGTGCGGTGTTGCCTTTCCCACGAAAGGAAATCGCAACACCATGGAACACAACACCCTACAGGGCGTCATTTTTGATCTGGACGGCACGCTGCTGGATTCCGGCAGCATGTGGCGGCAGGTGGACAAGAAGATCATGGACTACTACGGCAAAGAAATGCCGGACGACCTGTCCGAAACGGTACAGCGAATGTCCATTGAAGAATTCTCCCGCTATTTTGTGGAGGAGTTCCACTTGCCGGTCACGCCGGAACAGTTTGCACAGCAGGTGGCAGATACCGTTGCACAGGAGTATCGGGAACTGCTGCCGCTGAAACCCCATGTCATGGAACTGCTGGACTGGCTGGACAGCCAGCAGATCGTCTATGGCGTTGCCACGGCGACTTACGGCGAACTGGCAGAGGCGGCACTGAAACGGCTTCATGTATGGGAACGGCTGGCATTTCTGCTCACCGAGCAGGAGGCTGGTGCTCCCAAGACTCAGCCCCGGATCTTTCAGCTGGCGGCACAGAAGCTGCATCTGGGCAGACGGCAGATCGCCGTGGCAGAGGATTCTCTCCACGCTCTGCAATGTGCCAGGGCTGCCGGATTTTTCACCGTGGGGGTGTATGATGCAGCCAATCCAGCGGCATGGCAGCAGATCTGTGCGACGGCAACGGTGCATGTGCACGATATTCTGGAAATGAAGCAGTTTTTCTAAGGCAATACCGCACAAAGAGCGTCTGGCGGCAAAAGGAGTTTCAACATGAGTGGTACACTATACATCATCGGCACGCCCATCGGCAATCTGGAGGACATCACCATGCGGCAGCTGCGGCTGCTGGGCGAGGTGGACTTTCTGGCGGCGGAGGACACCCGTGTCACCCGCAAGCTGCTCTCCCACTATGACATTCACACACCCATTGTCAGCTACCACGAACACAGCGGGCTGACAGTGGCACAGAGCATTGCCAACCGGATCCTCGCAGGGGAATCCTGCGGCGTGGTCACAGATGCAGGCATGCCCTGTATTTCCGACCCTGGTGAGCCGCTGGTGCAGCTTTGTCATCAGCTGGGTGTGCCTATGGAAGTAGTCCCCGGACCGTCGGCAGCCATTGCGGCACTGGCGATCTCCGGACAGCATACCTCACGGTTTGCCTTTGAGGGGTTCCTCTCCGTGAACCGGAACCAGCGGGCGGCACATCTGGAACAACTGCGGGACGAACAGCGAACCATGATTTTCTACGAGGCTCCCCATAAGCTTTGCCGGACACTGGCAGATATGGCGGCAGTGTTCGGCGGGGACAGAAGCCTGTCCCTCTGTCGGGAACTGACGAAGATTCACGAGGAAGTGCAGCTGACCACCTTTGCACAAGCCATTGCCTATTATGAAAACACGCCGCCCCGCGGGGAATACGTGCTGGTCGTTGCCGGTGCGGTGCCCCAGAAGGCGGAGAGCGTCACGCTGGAAGAAGCTGTGGAGCAGGTACGCCGCTGTGTGGCGGACGGGCAGAAGCTGACACAGGCATGCAAAACCGTTGCCGCAGAAACCGGCTACCGGAAAAGCGAACTGTACGATGCCGTGCAGGAATCATAAGGCAATACCGCACGGAAAAATAACGCCGGAGCGAATCTCAAAGGAAACGCTCCGGCGTTTTTGTTTGGGCAATACCGCACAAAGAGCGTCTGGCGACTTTGCACGCCATCTGCTTGCAAATTTCTCGTCATATTTCACAAAAATGCTCGTGAATACATCAAGTATTCACTCCGCTTTTTGTTTCATCTGACGAAAAATTTGACGACGCATCTGCCGCACAATCTTTGTGCGGTATTGCCTTTGACATCTCTGGCGGAATGTGCTATAATTGATAATATCGTATACAAAATTTCGTACACATTGCCGGAATGGCAGGAGGAATATATGAGGAAAAAATGGACGTACTGGCGGCGTGCTGTGATTTCGCTGCTGTGTGTCATCAGCTGTTTGCCGTGGGGACAACTTCCTGCGGCGGCGGAGCCGGACATGCCGGAGGTTCTGGAAGAAACGTGGAAACAGAACGACGGGCTGCTGGTGCCGGCGAATGAGCCGGCACAGACGGACACACCGGAGGTCACAGACGACGAGGCGGAAGAAAGCCTGCGTGGAGCCGGCTCGCTGCCGTCTTCCTATAGTCTGCTGGACGTGGACGGCAGCAGTTATGTCACTTCTGTCAAAGATCAGGGCTCCACAGGTCTTTGCTGGGCGTATGCGGCACTGGGTTCCTGTGAGTCCAACATCATGAAACAGGGGCTGGACATTCCGGAATCGTGGAAAGACAGCAGCGGCGAACTGAACTTCTCCGAAGCGGCACTGGGCTGGTATCCCTTTACCAATCATTTGCTGGTAGGCGACCTCACCAGCGGCGACTATATCACCATGGACAACAAGGGCATCAGCGGCGGCAACCCCACCATTGCCGGCTACGGACTGGCGGCAGGCATTGGCCCCCAGCTGGAACAGTTCGCCTCCATGGACGACTGGTCACAGGGTTATTCCGAGTATCAGCGGTATAACGCCTACTACCGCATGCAGAGCTCCGACCTCTTGCAGCAGGTGGACACCGCGGGGCGGACTGTCATCAAGCAGTGGCTCATGGAAAGCGGTGCCGTCAGTGCATCGTTCTATTCCAAGGGCATATTTTTTGACAACGGGGACTCCATTGCCTATTACCAGAAGCGGCACGGCACCGGAGATGCTGACCATGCGGTTCTGCTGGTGGGCTGGGACGATAACTATTCCAGAGAGAATTTCCAAAAAAGCTGTCAGCCCAAGTCGGACGGGGCGTGGCTGGTGCGGAACAGCTGGGGGGCAGATGATGTTGGCGGCGGCTACTTCTGGCTGTCCTATGAGGAAGCTTCTCTCTGCGAAGCGGCACGGTTCCAGATGACACAGGACAGCACACCTGTTGCACGCTATCAGTACGATGGCAGTGTTTCCTATGCCAATGTAAACTTTTCCGCAGCAGCCAATGTGTTCACTGCGGAAAAGTCCGGCAAACTGACGGAAGTCATGTTTCCCATGACATCGAACAATTCTCAGGGCGGGTGGTATACCATTTCGGTGTACCGGCTGAAAAATAACGCCCAGTCCCCTGTAGACGGCACGAAGCTTTGCAGCAAACAGGGCACAGTGCAGTACGGCGGCTATAAGAACATTTCACTGGCAGCACAAAATGTGATGCTGCAAAAGGGCGACCGGTTTTCGGTTGTGCTGGAACTGCGAAAGGAAAAGGGCAGCAGGGAAAAACTCTGGCTTTCGTTTGAGTCCAACTCCACGGAAACGCTGGAACGCCACTGCTCGATCCAGTCGGGGCAGACGTTTATTTGCAGCGGCGACACATGGATCGATATGGTTGACGTGAAGCAGTGGCAAAACAGCAGCGGCAAAAAGCCCTATTCCAATCTGGGCAACGCTGCAATTAAAGTAATTGTGCGGGAACAGGACACTGCGGTCAACTGGGCACAGTGGAATGCCGCCATGTCTTACGGCGAGCCTGCCGCCGATGCAGATCCGCTGTATCAGGCAGCCTATGCCGAAGCGGCAGCCCTGTCGGAAGATGCCACGCAGGCAGAGGTGGACAATGCCGCCGCCAATCTCTTTGCCGGACTGGAACGGGAAGGGCTGATACAGTATTCTCAGTATATCTACGCCAAGGAAACCGCAGAGCCTTTGTTTTTGCTGGGCGATGTAGACGGGAACGGCAGCGTAGATGCCACCGATGTGTTCCAGTCCCTGCTGGCACAGGCACAAGATGCCGTGGGCTATGCTTCCGGTTTGTCCATGTCGCAGGCGGCAGCGGCAGACTGCGACGGCAACAGTAAGATCGATGCCACAGATGCATTCTATCTGATGCTGTACTGTGCGTATCGGGGAGCCGGCATTCCCAAAAGCTGGGACGAAATTTTAAGTACATAAGGCAGTAGCATGCCACAAAAAACAGGACAGCGATTCCGCAGGGAAAAGCTGTCCTGTTTTCTGTTTTATAACATCAAATTTCAGAAGTTATCTGCCGCAGCCGCAGCCACAGTCGTCATCGTCGCCGCCCTGCTGGTTCCGGCAGTTCTGGGCAGACTGGTTCTGCTTCTGCTGTGCCTGCTGGTTCTGGCGATTCTGGCTCTGCTGCTGCTGACGGTTCTGGCTCTGATTCTGCTTGGACATGGTGTTCTCCGTTTCTCCGCACACAGGACTGCTCTGATGGTTCTCCGTGTGCGGCAGAAGAACCGGCAGCCGGCGGCAGAAATTTGCCGCGTTGAATAGGCAATGCGGCACAAAGCCCGCCTGACGGCTTTGCACGAAATCTGCTTGCATATTTTCCGGCATATTGCCTCAAAATTCCTTGCCAGACAAAAGTCTGCCTGCGAAATTTTTAGACAATCTTCCGAAAAATCTGCCGACGCATCTTCCGTACAAGCTTTATGCCGCGTTGCCTATAGTGTATCCGGAATCCGCGGAGATATGCAGTTGTATTTGATTTACAAAATTTTACAAATATAAGCCAGAAGTACTGCCGTCCAGTGCACTACGCCGCACAGCAGGATTCCCACAGCGGTGGGAATCCCCCACGCCGCCAGTGTCCACTTCCAGCTGCCGGTTTCCTTGTGAATGGTCAGGAGAGTTGTGGAACAGGGAAAATGAAACAGCAAAAACAGCAGCATGCACAGGGCGGTGGCAGCCGTCCAGCCGTTTGTCGTCAGGATCTCGTGAATGCGGCTCAAGTCGGTGATCTCGGCGAGGGCGTTGCCGGCGGTGTAGCCCATGCAGATAATGGGCAGGACAATTTCATTTGCGGGAAATCCCAGCAGGAACCCCAGCAGAATTACGCCGTCCAGTCCGATGAATTGTGCCGGTGTGTCCAGAAGTGCCGCACAGTGTGCAAAAATGGAGCCGCCGCCAATATGGCAGTTGGTGAAGCACCAGATCACGGCTCCCGCCGGTGCCGCCGCCAGACAGGCTCTGCCCAGTACAAAAATCGTCCGGTCCAGCAGCGAACGCACCAGCACCTTGCCGAACTGGGGCTTGCGGTACGGCGGCAGTTCCAGCGTAAAGGAGGACGGCACACCCCGCAGAATGGTATGTGACAGCAGACGGGACACGGCGAATGTGACAAAAACGCCCAGCAGGATCAGCCCCAGCAGCAACAGGGCAGAACTGACAGAACGGCACAGCCCGCTGCCGGCGGCGAAAAACAGGGAAATACAGGTGATCATGGTGGGGAATCTGCCGTTGCAGGGGATAAAGTTGTTGGTGAGAATGGCGATCAGCCGTTCCCGCGGGGAGTCGATAATGCGGCAGCCGGTCACGCCGGCGGCGTTGCAGCCGAAGCCCATGCACATGGTCAGTCCCTGTTTGCCGCAGGCACAGGCACGCTGAAACGGTTTATCCAGATGAAACGCCACACGGGGCAGATAGCCAAAATCCTCCAGCAGGGTGAACAGGGGAAAGAAAATCGCCATAGGCGGCAGCATGACTGCAATGACACAGGTCAGCACGTTGTAGATGCCGTCGATCAGCAGACCGTGCAGCCAGTGGGGCGTATGTATGGTTTCCAGCAGCAGAGAGAGCCAGCCCTGCAAATGGGAAAAGCCGGCGGAGAGCCATGCCGAGGGATAATTTGCCCCCACAATGGTGAGCCAGAGCACCAGCCCCAGCAACAGCAGCATCACCGGAATGCCCCACTTTCCCGCCAGAATCCGGTCAAGGCGGCGGTCGGCGGCATCGGTCTGTTCCGGCTGGTGTACAGTCTGGGCGGCGAGAGCTTCGCTGTGTCGGACAATGGCGGCGATCATGGCATCGGCACAGACTTCGGGGGAGTACTGCTTCCACGTCTGTTCCAGTGCATCGGACAGTGCGGGGATTTCCAAGGAAATATTCCCGTGGGCGGCAATTTTTTCGTGCAGTTCCGGCTCCGGTTCTAACAGCCGTCGGGCAGTCCATTCCCGCTGAAGTCCGCAGAGGTTTTCCGGCAGTTCGCTCTGGATCTGTTTCAATGGCTGTTCCAGCTGTTCCGGAACGGGACAGGGCAGCGGCTGCGGTGCCGGCTGGTGCAGGAGGTCGAACAGCCGCTGTTGGAATTCCGGCAGTCCGGTGCCGCTGCGGGCAGCCATGCCCACCACAGGAATGCCCAGCAGCTGTTCCAGTTGCGGCAGGTCAATGGCGATCTGCCGCTTTTCGGCTTCGTCCAGCAGGTTGACACAGAGCAGGGTGCGGGGGCAGGTTTCCAGCACCTGCATGACCAGCAGCAGCCCCCGTTCCAGACAGGTGGCATCACAGACCACTACCGCGGCATCCGGCTCTGCAAAGCAGAGAAAATCCCGTGCCACGATCTCCTCGGCACTGCGGGCACGGAGCGAGTATGTGCCGGGGAGATCTGCCAGCAGGAGCGATTCCCCGTTCCAGGTGACTGTCCCCACGGCACTGGCAACGGTTTTTCCCGCCCAGTTTCCGGTGTGCTGGTGCATGCCGGTGAGGGCGTTGAATACGGTGGATTTTCCCACATTGGGCATGCCTACAAGGGCGACGACAGGGAGTTCCGTTTGAGATAATTCCGGCGGCAGTCCGGCAGATGATGTGCACATATGGCAATTCGTCCTTTCTGTGTGGGATGCGGGAAACACGGTGCTGCTTCCTCAATTTTTGCCATTCTATGCAGAAAGAACAGAAAAAAGACCGCCTTTGGAAAAGACGGTCTTAAGGCAATATGGAATATGCGATTGCCTGAAAATGCCGGTTACTGCATCTCCTCTACCAGATTGCTGATCCATACACCCTTTTGAATCAGGATATACCCGATCACCACCTTGAGAATATCCGCCGCCTGTACAATGGCATAAATGCCCAGGATCGGCAGCGAGGTGAAGTGACACATCAGCAGGGCAGCGGGAATCGGAATCACCCATGTAAAGACGCTGTCAAACAAAAAGGTGATCATCGTTTTTCCGCCGGAACGCAGGGTGAAGTACAGGGCGTTCAGGAAGCCCTGTATCGGGAAGAATACCGCGGTAATGGTGATAAACCAGCGGCCGTAGTTCCGTACTTCTGCGGTGGTGTCATATGCCTTGGGGAACACGCCGGAAACGGAGATCAGGATCGCCGCCAGCAGCAGACAGACTGCACCGGTGAACCACATCAGGCTGAACGAATCCTTCTTGGCTTTCTCGTATTCCGAAGCCCCCAGCGTCTGCCCGATGAGAATCCCCACCGCAGAACCCAGTGCCACGAATACCACGTTCAGCAGGTTGCAGATGGCGTTGGAGATGTTCAGTCCGGCAACCACTTCCAGCCCGCGGGTAGAGTAGCACTGTGTCAGGGCAGCCAGACCGGCAGACCAGAGCAGTTCGTTGCAGAAAATGGGCATGCCCTTGCGGAGTACCTTTCCTGCCAGTTCCTTGGGAACGCGGAGTGTGCGGTAGATGCCTTTCAGGAACACGTGCTTGTTCCGGCAGAGGTGTGCCCAGATGATGACGATGCTCATTTCGATGACACGTGCCAGCACAGTGGCAATGGCTGCTCCGCGAACGCCCAGCTTGGGCATGCCGCAGTTGCCGTAAATGAGCAGGTAGTTCAGTACGATGTCCACGACTACCGAAGCTACGCCGCCCACCATGGGCTTGACGCTGCTGCCGGTTTCCCGCAGGCTGGTGGCATAGACCTGTGTCACCACAAAGAACGGCAGCCCCAGCAGCATGATGTGCAGGTACTGCTTGGCATAGGTCATGGTGAGGGCGGAGTCCACGGTGGCACTTTCTCCGTGGAGGTATAGCCCGATCAAAGACTCGTCCCTCAGCAGAAAGACCAGCAGTCCGCCGATAAGACATGTCAGACTGAGCCAGAGCTTGATGCGGAACGTGCTCTGAAAACCGTGCATGTTCCGCTGTCCGTAATATTGTGCCCCGTAGATGCCGGGACCGGCAAGGGCACCGAAAATGGCGAGGTTGAATACGAAGATCAGCTGACCGGCAATGGAAACGGCAGTCATCGCTTCCGTGCCCTGACTGCCGACCATGATGTTGTCCACCAGACTGACCATGTTGGTGATGCCGTTCTGGATCATCATCGGCACCGCCAGCATCAATGCCCGCTTGTAGATCGGATTGTGTTTTCTCATGGGGATAGTTCCTCCTGTGATGTCAAAAAAGTAATTGCCTTAGAGCCAGTTTCATATCTCAGGAAACACTGCACGCAGATTGCGTGCAGTGTTTCCCTTATTATAGCAAAAATAAACAGCGGGTTTCTAATACAATTTCTATGTGTTCTGATACGATTTCTAGGGAAACACTGAATAAAGCTTGTGCGTAAGATGCGTAGTCAGATTTTTCGGCAGATTGCGTGCAAAGTCGCCAGGCGGGCTTTATGCGGTGTTGCCTTAACCGTTACGCAGTGCAGATCATACCGGCATTGTCTTTTCGAGCCGTGTTGTCACGCCGCTGCCGTCCCCGACGATTCGCAGAGGCAGCACATTCAGAAACGGCTTTCCGCCGCTTCTGCCCTCCAGCAGGAACAGCCACGGCTGGGCATCGGCAGCCTTTGCCACAAATTGCAGCCGCTTTGGTTCAATGCCGTTTTGCCGCATGGCATCGATGCAGTCTGCCAGCCGTTCCGGACGGTTGCAGATGCACAGCCGCCCGCCGAATTTCAGCAGCCGCTTTGCCGAACGGCAGATGTCATAGATGTTGCACAAAATCTCGTGCCGTGCAATTTTCTGTGCCGTCAGCTGGCTTTCAATGCCTGCCTGATATGCCTTGTACGGCGGATTGCAGGTGACCAGATCCAGCTGTCCCGCCGGAGCATCTTCCCACAGATTCTTCAGGTCGGCACAGACAGGGTGCAGGACAGACTGTACGGCTGTGCTTTCGGCAATGCCCAGACACATCTGCCGGATCGCCTCCGGCTGAATGTCCACGCCGTAGATCTCCTGCGGGGGAGCCTGCCGCTGCATCAGCATGGGGATAATGCCGCAGCCGGTGCCGAAGTCGCAGACGCGGTCTTTTTGCCGATAACCGGAAAATTCCGTCAGCAGCACCGCATCTGTGCCGAACCGGTGCAGCGAACTGGTGCAGACCGTCAAGCCGTCTGCAATGGCTTCATAAGAGAGTGCGGGCATATACGCCATAGGGCATACCTCCTGTTGCGAGATTGGTTTTTAGAACCTGTCTTCACAAGAAATATATGTGGATTTTCGAGCATAATTTTGTTGCAGACAAGGCAAAAATACGCAGGCGGGCTGTCGCCCGGCAAGTATTTTTCACGCAGTATGCAACAAAATTTGCCGAAAAGACACGTGTATACGCTTGTGAAGACAGGTTCTTATTGCACAAACATTTCCGTCGTTTCCGTTTCCGTTTCTGTTCCCGTCAGGCTCTCCGGCTTCCGGAGCACCACTGCCTGCTGATAGACCAGCTGGTAGCGGTTCTCGAACTTGTCCATGTCGTACTGGATTTTGCCCTCCAGCGGGTCGCAGACGGTAACCGTATTGGCGTTCAGGTCGTAGCCGCAGAGCAGGACGCAGTGCTCGTTGATGAGGAATACCGCATCTTCTCCCTTGGGCGTTGTCCAGTAGTAGCGTTCTTCCACGCGGCTGGTGAGGTTGATCGTCACCCACGTGATGACTGGATTGCCGTTGGCCACCTCCCACAGCAGCGTCTTCAGGGAACAGCCTGTGAGATTCTGTGCCACCTCGCCGCTGCCCTGTTCGTCAAGGTATTTCTGTGCGGTTTCCACGATTACCGGTGCATAACAGCCCCACGCGTTGGCATCGTGGGGCGAGCCGATAAAAGCTTCCCCGAATGTTGCCTGATAGGGTTCAGCACGGGTGAGATACTGGTCTGCCATGGTGAGCTTGTCCACGGGGTAGCCCAGATAGTTCAGTGCTGCCGTCAGTGTGGTCACTTCGCAGCCAGTAGGCAGTTCCGGATTTTGCAGGACCGGCTGTGCGTCCAGTTCCACCTGCGAAGCCGTCAGCACTGCCGGCTCGGTGGGAACGGTGAGTTCTGTCTGTACCGGAATGGTGCCCTGATACAGCACGCCGATCTCCTCGGTAGTAGTCGTTTCTGTCATTGCCGTGCTTTGCAGTACGGCGGTGGTTTCTTTTGTAGGAACGTTTCTGCTGCTGTCTGACCGGAAAAAGAGCAGGTAGACTGCTGCCGCGATCAGTGCCAGAAGCAGAAGCAATGCGGTTCTCCTCCGCCGTCCCAACTGTTTTTTGGATACTTTTGCCATGATATAATACTTCTTCCCTTGTGTTCCTCTTGGGCAATACCGCACAAAGAGCGTCTGGCGACTTTGCACGCCATCTGCTTGCAA
>ENA-ORMN01001732-ORMN01001732.1-human-gut-metagenome-genome-assembly--contig:-NODE-1732-length-20758-cov-6.123171_pt1 | contig 20758 bp, 21 predicted proteins | sample MGYA00242102_ERZ508993 | MGnify/ENA primary metagenome ERZ508993 (study PRJEB26280, sample SAMEA2338770) | human gut metagenome | biome: human gut; feature: human-associated habitat; material: faeces...
CGTTCCATCCCCGATGTCCGGCAAGGACACAGTTGGTATCGCTGCCGCCTATGGGCAGACTGGTCTGCCCCATGACCGCCGTACCGGCTGCCATATTTTCCTTTGTTGCCCCCATAAAGATTGGCATTTGTAAATCCAGCTTTGGAATGGAGAGAACGCCAAACACTTCGCTGTCCAGACCATAGTCGGAAAGCCGGAAACAGGCGTCTTCATAAGCAGGAGGGTCAGCCAGCCCTTTCTGCCCCTCCCGGAAGATGGCTTCGTTGTAGGCTTTCATATCCAGCCAGAGTTGGGTGTGCTCCAAGGGCAGCTGTGGTTCCGCGGTCTCGCGAGTACCCGGATCCCCCGGAATGACGTGGGAGTTCTCCTCCGCTGTTCGCTCTGCGTCTTCCTCCAACAGAAGCAGGAAGTCCTCTGAATCCCTGTGCATGGTTCGTTCAACCAATAATCCGTTGAGAGCTGGATAAAGCATCGTTCCGCCGCCGAACAGCAGAAGCAGAACAGCCAGAATCACAAAAAGGATTTTTCCCTTACTTTCTGACATAACGCCCTCCTTTCTTCTTTACGGTTTTCTCCTTCCGAACGAACAGGTACACACTCAGCAGAAGCACAACAGCGGCCATCGCTGCCAGCCCCAGACGAACACCAAGCCAATACTGTTTCTCCCAGTGGGAATCCGTATTTTCCTCATGAGTCTCAGCAGAAGCCTCTGTTTCTTCCGCCGGGACATACGGGATACGGCTCCCCTGCACCAGCAGGCGGTGCGTGTTGACGCCATAGGGCGTGCAGGTGATGAGCGTGCACATGTCTTCATCCTGCTGGATGCTGAGATGCGACGTATCATCCGGGAGGACAGTAAAAATATCCTGCACTTCATACGCCAGCGTCCGATCCAGCACATGCAGGAAGAACCGGTCTCCGACCTTCATCTTTTCCAGATCCGTCAGCATCTTTTCTCTGGAGAGGCCGGAATGACCGGTCAGAACGGTATGCGTTCCTTTCCCACCAACAGGAAAAGATGAGCCCAGCAGATGGCCTACGCCCTTCTCCAACGTGCTGCCGTCCGTGCCGTGGTAAATCGGCAGGCGAATATCCAGCTCGGGAATCTCCAACTGTCCCATAATGCCGCTCTCGTTGACGGCGAGAATTTCGTCGTATTGCTCCTGCGCCGCGGTCAGGCCGCTCAGAGAATACGTTCCATCTCCCGAAACGGATATTGGAGATAGTGCGGCATTGTACACCTCTGCCGCGGCGAGCATTTCCGCCACACGGGTGTCTGTCATCTTTTCCACAGCTCGGGAATACTCCGTCATCACGAGGCTTTTGTTCTTCTCCGCCAGCGCATTTCCCAGAATCGGGTACAGAATCAATCCGGCAGCGAGCAACAGGCACGCCGCGCCGGAAACAAGACAAATCGTTCTTTTGTATTTCATCGGATGCTCCTTTTTCATATCTCCTCAAGTTATTCGCTTTAAGGTTCCTTAAAGCGAATAACTTTTTCTTTAAAACGAATAACTAATATGTATGGGAGAGACTTGCCTGTTTTTCCGCCTCTCCCATGTGTCAGGGTTATTTCCCTAGCTTCTTTCTGCGGGCGCTTACCAAGATGATCGCGGCGGCGGCCATCAGAACAGTACCGGCAACGCCGTACATCCAGGTACCATGCCCGCCGGTCTGCGGCAGGTTGAAGCCGCGGGTGTTGACAACAGTCAGCGGCACGATGGCATTGGCCGATTCGCCGTCGGCATCCATCGTCACAGTGTTGCTGTCCACCTTGGCGGAAGCAGTCAGAAGATAGTGTTCCAGATGCTTCTGCGGCATGTTCTTATAAAGCCCTTCCGGGACGTCGGCATACCGGGGATCGTTCTGCAGAACGCCCAGCGCATCGGTGCCGTAGATATCGCAGAGCGCATCGCTCTCTGCCGCCTCGATCACGATCTGGATATCGTCGCGGAGCAGCGTGTAGCCGTTGGCCGTCTGAATCTCGGTGGCGATGTATGTGTCATCCTCCAGCCCTTTCACGAGGATGGAGCCGTCTGCCGTAGGAGTGAATCGGGTGGCATCGTTTCTTCCGGGTATGTGACCGGTCACATAGTAGATACCTTCGCTCTCATCTAGTTCCGCCGTAACGAAGTATCCGTCGCTGTCGTTGTAAAGAAGGAACTCCACCTTGGAGAAGTCACCCTGCCCTTCGCTGAATTCCTTGGTAAGATCAAGGCCGAAGCTGTACACATGGCAGTCGTCCACGAGCGTATCGTGGAAGCTGCTGTTGGTTCGTTTCCATACCAGCACGACATTGTTGCTGTTCCCTTCGTCGCCGCAGACAAGGCTTTTATCGGGGTTGAGCCTCGCCGAATAGGTGATGCGCACGGTGCAGTCGGAATAGCCGGAATTTATCATGTCAGACTTGGTGTACACAGCAAAGCTTCCGTTGATCTCCGCAAGGCCGTCTGCTGTCATGGAGATGGTCATGCCGGGTGTGTCATTATAGGATACGGAGAACTTTCCGTCGCCTTCGTTCCAGACGGTAATCCGGTCGTCCTCGGTGCAAGAGCTGCTGCGGAAGAATTCGATTTTCACATCGTTTTTGCAGTATGAGAGGCCCGCATCCAGCGTGTCTACGAAGGAGTAATCCGTCAGGTAGGTGGCTTCGGAGGTGATGCTCGGCAGGGTCGAGAGGATCTGGTATTCCATCGTGTCATTGGCAGAGGCCGTGGCAGTATGGGCGAAGCCGTCGGTAACGGCGTCGGAGCCGCCGTTTTTGCCGGTGTCCGAAAGCGCTTCGCGCACGGTCTTTTCCAGCGTCGGGATGCCGGTGAGGTTCTTGGGGTATACGGTGACATCGTATATCCAGCGTTCGCCGCCGTCATTGGCGTTGCTGCCGTTCACGGACGTCATAGGAAGGGAAAGGAAAAACGGTGCGGTGGTTTCCGCGACCATTTCGGGCACTTTTGTCTCAACGAGGAGATACAGCCCGAGAGGAAGGTCGCTCGCGGAGGTGTGGCCGTAGCTGTCGGTCAGCGACATCGCTGTGCCGCCATTTTCGCGTACAAAGCGTTCCAAAGCGTTCTTTGCGGCAATGGCGTTGCTTGCCAACGCGGATTTCAGACCGTTAATAAGAGTATCGGAGCGGTAGAAGTACATGGTGCCGTCATCTGAATCCGCCGGTGCATACCGGTCTCCGACGCTCACACCGATGGCGGACAGGAACGTGTTGTTGGCGTCGTTCTGCGTGATCCCGTAGAGAACCTCCACATGTGACGCGCCGTTATCATCCTCAGTATAGGTGCGGATGTCGGCAACTTTCAGATAGGTGAATTCAACGCCCTTAATGGCGTATCCGTTGACATCTCCGTTTGCGTTCAGCGAGCTCTTTCGCGTATCACTGCCGAGAATGTCCTCCACACCGGGATCGCGGACACCGGTGGAGACGTAGCTGGAATCCCATACGCCGTCCTTCTCGGCGTTGGTAATGTCGTACTTGTAAATATCAAAGGAGCCGGTCCTGTCGGTGTTGATCGTGGATACATTCTCCATCAGGGCAAAGGCGGATACGGTCGTTGTCAGCACGACCAGAGCCGCCATGATGACGGAAAAGAACTTCTTGCCGGTTTTCTTCATTGCATACAGTCCCTTCTTTTATTTTTGGAAATAGCGATAAGAAAAAGGCCCATACACGCCGCGGCAAAGCCGGCGGAGAGTACAGGCCAAAGACCGGTTCCTCCGGTCATGGGGAGAAGATACGTTGGGGCATTGCTGACGGTTACGGAAACATCGTAGATCGTGGATTCTTCACTTTCTCGGGGCAGCGCGCCAAGTTCTACCGGCTCTGTCAGGAGCACATAGCCGTTGACCGTTGCGATCTCCGTGACGCGGTACAAAATACCATTGCCTGCCCGGAGACCATTGAAAATAGCAATGCCATCAGCTCCCGTAATCAGCGTGCCATCGCTGAGGCCGTCGGAGCTGCATCCGCCAACTTCCTTTGCCGGAACATCGGCATGGAATACCGGCGTCCATGTCTCTCCGTCCTCGGAGTATTCCAGCCGGAACGCGGCACCGGGGATCGGGGTCCCGCTGCTGTCGGTCTTGGCCACGGTCACAGAACCGGGAATGCGGGTGTTTTCCCGCCGGATTTCGATTTTCTGCCCGTCCGCAGTCACGGAGAAAACATAGGGCGTTCTATCGATTTTGTAGCCGTTCGGAGCTTCCAGCTCTTCGAGATAGTAGTCGCCGAAGGGGAGATTATCGAAAGTCAGAACGCCGCTTTCGTCCGTTGTCCCCTCAGCGAACGGATTCCCAGCATTGTCCAGAAGCCGGAACCGTGCGCCGGGAAGAGCTTGTTCGGTGTCCTTGTCCACCTTCCGGATGGTCAGCGATCCTTTGAATATCTCGTTTCGGAGCTGGATGGAAACTGTTTCCCCATCAGAGGAGATATTCACTTCGTGCAGAGTGGCATCAAGGGCATAACCCTTCCAACCGGACAGCTGACGGACAATATAGACACCGTAAGGCAGCATTTTAGAAAGAGCAATTCCGTCATTGCCACAGGTGAGGATATCTCGTTCGGCCTCCGCGGCTGCGTCATAGCTGCTCGCAGATTTTAGGAACACCTCAAAGCTCGCCCCGGCCTCGGGTGCCTCCGTCCCGGCGATGCTGTTCACAGCCAGCTTGGAAATCGAAAGCCGCCCAAGGATTGGGGTTTCCTTCATGGTCAGGGTCAAGTCGTTCTTAATAGAGGGCAGCTGATCCGCCGCAGCGGGGACAGAGTACACCGTCGTATCCAAAAAGTATCTGGGCGAGGGGGAGATCTCCCGAATTGTCCATCCCCCTCCGGCTTCGTAGTAGCCGGTGGTAAACTGGCCGTTGGCGTCGGTGGTACAGGTCTCAATCAGGGTGTCACCGTGATAGAGCCCATAGACAGCCCCGGTGAGTGTTCCGTCGCCCTGCGCCGTTCCGGTGATGCCGTCCTCCTTGGTCACGGTAATGCGAAACTCCTTGCGGTTGGCTTTTAACGTGAGATAACCCGTCATGCCGCCGATGGCCTCTACACCGACAACGATATCCTGCCGCGTTGTTGAGCCGTAGGGCGTGAACGTAGAGGCCGCCGTATATGCGGAGTTGCGGATAGCTACTACGGAGACCGGGGCGGATAACGGTGATACGGAGCGGAGAATGAGCTGATTCCCAGATACTTCGACGGAAACGGCGGTGTCCGAAGCGGAGAACGAGTAGTTCCCGATGACGTTATTCGTATCGGTCAGCGTAAGGGAATATGTGCTTCCATCATAGGGCAGCTCTTCCTGTGGCGCGGTAGTACTCACGGCAGTCATGAAGCTCGGCAGCGTCATATAGCTCAGCATGTAGGAGAGAATCGTATCATAGATCTGCCCGATCTCCGCATTCTGACCATTGGAGACGAGACAGGTATATATCTCGTCGTTGCCTCGAGTGTACGGCGGGGACGGCTGCCGGGCACCGGTGACGAATTCCCAGATCAGCATCTGCGTGGCGGTCTGCTGGCAGCTTGGAGTCCCGGGGAGATTGGTGCTGTTGCCGGCGCGACCGCAGAGGAGCGCCAGCTTGATGGCGTTTTGCTGCTCATACGAAAAGCTGTTCCAGACGTCGATGACGTCCGAGCGGAGAACATCGCCGTGGGCGAGCATGATGCCGGGCTCAATGCAATAGGCCTCCTGCCCGTTGGCAAAGTCATTGAGGCGCATATCCCCGTAGCCGCCGGTCGGGCCGCCGTTATAATAAAAGGGGTGCTGGTAGTAAACGTACTGTCCGGCGGAGTCGTAGACATAGTCGAAGGTGATGAGCGCCGTGGCGGCAGCGGCTTTCAGCATGGGAGCCTTGGCCAAGGGAACCGTTAGCTCCGGCCCTTCTGTGGGCTCTTCCTCCCGCGCATCTTCGCTGGCCTGCGCTGTTTCCGGGAGTTCTCCTTCTTCCGGCTCCGCTGCCAAAACCGCAGGACACGGGAAACTCAAAAGGCAAAGAAGTGCAAGAGTGAGCGCCAGGATTTTGTATCGTGTTTTCAAAGGGGTATTTTCCTCCTTGCCGTAGTGTGGGGTGTGCTCGTATATCCGTCCGGCGGCACTCCGTGGAAAAACCAGATCGGGAACATTTGCGTTCCTCCTTTCACTTTCTATGTAGGCCCGTATTTGTCCTCGACACCCCCGGACAGGGAAGTCACCAGACGGCAGCGTGCCGTGCTGCTCCATGAGAATTGCACTCCTCCGAGGATCTCTCCGAGCCGCCCCCATTGTGTGAACTGTGGCTGGGCGGAAGTATCATTGTCCCCATGCGCGGTCATGGCCGTGCCGGCGGCTGTTCGGCAGTTCCGGGCTGACGGTATCGCTCTCCAAAAAGGGTCATGGCGTGTCACCCAGCGGGCTTCGCTCTCGCGGCACATGGGAATGTATCTGGTGAATGGCTATGAACTTGTCAAGGTGCGGTGAGGGAAAAATCACCCTCTCACCCAACGCGGATTTTTCGCTCATTTGTTACCCCCTTTTTCCAAATTTTTTAAAATTTTCTTTTTTCCAGCCATGACGGACTTGAAAATGTTCTTGGCAGACACACCTTCCGCCTCCGCGATCTCCCGGTACGTCATGCCTTCGCAGTACATCCGGATACGGCGATACTGCTTTTCCGTGACGATCCCGCGGATCTTCTGGAGGGAGCTTTGCGCGAACGCTACGCTCTCCCGTCGGTCAAGGCGGGCAAGAATCGTTTCTTCCGGAGACGGTTCTGCGGCGGAGTACTCGGTAAGTGGCGACGTGTGGTCTGAGTAAATATGATCCGCCAGTTCCCAGCTGTGGTAATCCTCATCCGACCACGTTTTCCAGAACCGAAACTCCTCCTCGGACGAAAACTGCTCGGGCGTGAGCGGATGATCCTGCTCAAAAACGTCCGGGCAGAGGATGGCGCGGCTGTTCCGCTTATTCCGTGAATACAGGCTTTTCCTGTTGTGCATTGTATGTACCTCCGATTGTTTTTGGTGGGGAAACAATCGGGGGCTACGGGTATGCGGCGATCCAGCATTGCCAGCGCGAGATAAACAAAAAGCACCCTTTCAGCGGATTCGCTGAAAGAGTGCTTTTTGCTCGTCTATGCGAGTTCAGGCGCTTCGTATTCTGCATCTATTCTTTTGAAACAGACGGGCGGCCTATTGCCTACTATTATGCTGTTTTAAAAAAACTGGCGTGCTTTCCTTAAGGGGAAGTACAGAATGCTATGTTTTATTGATTTTGGGTCAATATACCTCCTAACGGCAATTCCATGGCGATTCGGTAAGCTGCAATTTCAGAATATTGGGATCGGTTTCCTCCGTTTTGGTGTCTGCAAGATATTCCAGGGCATCCTGCCATTCTCTGGCGACAAATCGATCTGCCGATATTTCCTCAATGCATCGCTTCAGCATGCGGCACTCCGTGCTGTTGATGCTGCGCAGGTCGCTTAAATACATACATCCGCCCTTATAGGCAAGGAAATCCAGAAGAGAAATCAGCTGATTTGTACTCATATGTCGCGATCCTTTGCTCTTTAATTTGATACGCTGGGGGAATTTTTATGCTCTGTGTAATACCATTCTAGAAAGACGTCGTGCATTTCCTCTCCGCGCTTTCTGGCTTTCACAGCATCTTCCAGTTTGTCAAAGGAACCGAGATAATAGGTTTTTCGTTTGAATGTGATCTGCGCCTGCCATTTCCCGCTTCTCGCAGACCGATACACGCCGGTATATCCGCTTGTGTTGGAGGAAATGGCGTGGCGTTTGGAAGCTTCCAGCATTGTCACCGACGTACCGTCACACAGTTTCAGATTATTGACGATGCTGGCCGCCTGCAGACAGCCGCAGCTTTTTGTTTTTCCGGTCTGCAGCAAGGTTTGCCCTACAATGGTTTCCCTGCCGCAGTCGCACCGGCATTTCCAATATCGTCACCATTTTATATTGCGCCCCTGTGTTCTTCCGGCACAGACCGGGCAGCCGTTCTCCTGCGCACCGGCGCGGGAGTAAACCGCCGCTTTCCAACGGTGGCCGGCCGGGCATTTCCACCAGACCTTCTGATGGCTGCCTGCTGTCACCATCTGCGGCGTCAGCGTCCCGTTCAGCTCCGGATCCCATTGTGCGGCAAGGCGTGGCTTGACAGTCGCAAGATCGTTAAAGCCGGGAAGCACTTTCTTGTTTGTACAATACGGGCATTCCGACTTGTAACGGACTCTGTGCGCAATGGACGTACAGAAGGAATGTCCCTGTTCGCAGCGCCACCATACGCGGCGGTTGGACGAGGCCGCTACCGAATCCGGCGTGCAGTCGGTATTTTTCTCCCAATCCCATTTGCCGCAATTTCCGGAAACTTTGTCTGCAGGTCGTTTTCGCCCGTCAGAACGGCCTTTCCGGCGCAAATCGGGCAGCCGTTGCCGCCGCTTGTCCGGGAAGAGATATTGGTTCTGCAGCTGTGTCCGTTTGGACATATCCACCAGACGCGGCGCGAGGTTCCCGGCAGCACCTGCTCCGGTGTCAGCGGCGCGTTCTTTTCATAATCCCATTCCTGCGCAATCTGCGGAAACCGGTCTGCCAGAGTGTTTTCTCCGACGACCGGAATATGGTTTGTACAGATCGGGCAGCCGGTTCCCTGCGCTCGGCTATGGACGGACGCCTGCCACTCGTGGCCCTGCGGGCATTTCCACCAGACCTTTCTATGGGTATGCGGTGTGACGTCTGCGGGCGTTAACGGTGCGTTTTTTACGGCATCCCATTGCTTTGCCAATTCCGGATAAACGGAGGCAAGGTCGTTGCCGCCGGACTCGACCGCTTTCCCAGCGCAATAGGGGCACCCTGATCCCGCGGAGCGGTTATATACCGCGGCCTGCCAGGAATGTCCCTTCCTGCAGTGCCACCAGAGTTTCTTTTTGCTGCCGTAGCTTACGGTTTTCGGGGTCAGCGGCGCATTCCGTTCATCCCATTGTCCCAGCAGCTCTGTATTTCCCGTATGGACGCAGCGGTCATAGAATAATTCTCGCACGTGGGTTAATTCTTTTTCGTTGGTTACGTAAATTGGTTTTTCGCATCACAGGATCTGGGGAGAGTAGGAGACGGCCAGCCGTCCGTCCCTATCCCGGGACACATGAATCTCTACCGGATTATTTCCGGCCCATTCCGGATTCTTCGCAGCGCTTTCCTTCCACTTTTGGATAAACGCCGCCGTTTCTCCGAAAAGCAGCGCCTCCGCGCTCTTTCTGGCTGCCGCAGCTTCCTCAATGCTGTCGTATGTGCCGAGAAAATACTGCTTTTTCTGAAATACGATCTTCGCCAGATACTTGCCCCGTACCAGATAAACGCCTTTATAGCCGGTGGTGTTGTCGCGGGGGAGCTTTTGACTTTGGATCATCTCCAGGCTTGTCCCGCCTACATGGGTCAGAAGAGTACCAAGCTCCTGATCGTGCTCCTTCTTCCGGCAGCCGCAGCTCTGCTGGCCGCAATACATCAGGTTGTTGTAGGAAACATCCGGCTCGTTGCCGCAATCACAGCGGCAATGCCAGATCACGAAGCCTTTTGCGTCACGCTTTTTCGTTGGGTACATCGCGGTCAGCCGGCCAAAGCGCCGCCCGGTAATATTGGAAGTAGCATAGCTCCTCACACTTTTGCAGCCGCAATGGGTCTTGCGCCCGGACACGAGCTCCGCTGCCGTGGCCTCGCAGGTGTAGCCGCAGCTGCACAGGCACGTCCAGTACGCCCCCATCTCGGTACGCTTTCTGCTGCGGCCGATCACACGCAATTCGCCGAAGGTCTGCCCAAGTAAATTGTAAGCCGTTGCCTGGTAAGCCCGTTCTTTGCGCAGACAGCCGCAGCTCTGGGAGCCGCCATATTTCAATGAACGCTCCAGTACATACCTTTCCGTACCGCAGTCGCAGCGGCAAAGATATTTCTTTTCGCCCCGCGCTGAAAAAACATATCTGTCCAGAATGGTCCAGCGTCCGAAACGCTGTCCGGGATTAAATCCGTACTCTATTTTCTTCATACCAAGTATTCACACCTCCCCGTTGGCGCGCTCACAGAAGACGGTGACGCGCTCCGTCGTGTCCCAGTTGCAGGTGTAGAGCGTAAGTGCGTAACCTCTGTTCATCACGGCGTCCGAATTGTCCGGGGAAACGCTTGTCAGTTCCCGCACGGTATAGGTAAATGCGTTCCCGTCCACATCCGTAAATGTTACGATGTCGCCCAGTTGAAGCTCGAACAGAACGCCAAAATGCGTATTGTAGTTATGCCCCGCCACAACAAGATTGTCATTGTACACGCTGCCGGTGTGGCGACAGGGGGAGATCTCCAAGGCAGGAAAGCTCCACGTTGCCGCGACGGGCATCGTGAGACCGTAGCCCGGAAAATCGAGATAGCCGATGTAGTCGTAGGCGCCGGAGTGCACCGTCGGCATATCGAGCGCCGGAGGCGCGGGCAGGCCGTTCGAGCCGCTCCCCGTTCCGGCGGGGGACGGCATTCCGGGAGACGACGAGACGTCAGGTGCGCGAGTCGTATCGGTCTCATCCTTTGCTTCGCGCTCAGTTATGGCGTCTTCCAGCTGTTGAAGCGTCTTTTCCGCGTTTTCCCCAGCCTTTTTATCTTCTATACGGTTATGAAAAAAAAGGAGTAGTGCGGCAAACACGAGCACTACTCCCGCTGTCAATAAGAAGAGCCCTGTTTTGTCAAGCCTTTTCATTCTTCTTTTTCTTGGAAATGACTACGAGACCGCAAACAATCAACGCCGCTCCCAACGCGCCGAAAACGGCGACCGGCCAGTTGAGTTGGCCAGTAGAAATCAAAGGATCCTTGTTGTTGAAGCCCTCGACCGTAAAGAGCCAGTCCACTTCACCAACACGGTAGGCGTACTCGTTGCCGAGCTCCGCGGGAACATGGAGCACGGCTTCGAGCTTCGCACTCTTGCCCTTGGCGAAGGTGCCGAGAAGGACACTATCGGTGAGCTGCGCGCTCTTATCGGGCGAAGCGGAGAAAATACTCTGCTTCGTGCCGTCCGCATTCACGAGATAAATTTCCATCGAGAGCTTGGAGAGAAAGTCCGCCATGGTGGCGACGGTCTCGTCGCGCTCACCGTCTACGTTCTGCTGATCCTTGCCGTCCGTGTTCTCATGCGCCTCGTCGTAGGTGAGCGGGTTGCCCTGCTCATCGTGCGGCACGGCGCGGATGTAGAGCTTCACATAGTCAAAGCCGTTGACACTGTTTTTGATTGTGATGGTCTCGGTGCGCTCGTCACCGGGCATGACGTCTTTAAAATTATTAAAGAGGTCTGTGTCCGTGTAGCCGCTGCCGGTGGTCTCGATCACAAGCCCGCTGGTACCGTCGCGCCGGACGACCGCGTCTGCGGCGAGAGCCGGAATAGTCAGCACTGCAACGGCTATGAGAACCAGTCCGAGAGAAAGGAGCCTGTTTGTCTTTTTTTTCACGTTCCAGCTCCTCCTTAGTTCCCGAGGGCGGGTGTTAGCTTGCCATCGACGATAGTCGCACCCCATGCCTGCTGAACGGCTTCGGCGGGTTCGCTCTGGATAGCTTCTGCCAAAACTTCAACGGAAAGCGTATATTCCGGATTTTCCGGGTATGTAACCGCACAGTCCAGAGGACGCTCTTCTGTTGAACTGCCGGGGGAAACCGGCAGCGAATAGTAGAAATATCCGTCCGCGCCTTTATTCCAGTAGTTGCCCAAATTTTCTGTCAGAGTATAGGAGTAGCCATCGGGAACAGAGACGGCAACATTTCTGTTCCCATCGCGCCACGTTACAACATAGGTGGCGCGGATATAGGCGGCAGTATTGCCGGTGTTTTTGATCTGCACATTTTCCTTCGAGCCTGTTACCTCGCAGGAAACCTTGGCGTACTCGAACGTGCTTTTTATCGGCTCTGTTCTGGCGACCAGAAAGGCAACGGTCGTACCAACTGCTATGCCGATCAAAAGAATCATGGATAAGAGCAAAACTGCTGCTCTGTTCGTGGGGAATCGGGGCTTGCTGTCTTTTCTGCTATGTGCTCCCGGATACATAATCGCCGTCTCCTTTCTCGATTTTCAGAGCACGCTGTACGCATTGCCGCTCAGCCATTTGGAATTGCTGACGGTGTTTGTAAATCTGACCTCATTGGTCTGCGCACCCTGCAAGGTTATACTCTGAGAGCCGCCGGTTGTGCCGCACCGCCAGTTCCAATTGGTTCCTTCTGTGACAGTATAGGAGCCGATTTTTAAATTCTTTATTGTCACAGAGCTGTTTCCTTTAACCGCTACTTTTATCCCGCTTGCCGGCAAGTCTCCGCCGGTAACAACATAGATGAATGTCTGATTTTCATCCGCAATCCCGCCGTCCTGCTTGATGGTGAGATCGGCCACGGCGTAGTCAAACTTGGCGTAGTACGTCGCGGCTTCATAGGCCTCGGTAGTCTTTTGCGGGATGATCTTGTTGTTCTCGATCCATGTCGCGTCTACCGGCTGCGTGCATGCTTGATCCTTGAACCAACCGACAAATTTGAAGCCGGTTCCTGGCGTCGGCGTGGAGCCGACCGCTGGGCCGCTCTCTACCATCACGGTTTCGTTCACCGGGGCAACGGAGCCGAAGCTCGCACCCGCAGGGCCGACAGACACATAGTTGATATTCACTGTCTCTTCAGTCGGTTCTTCCGTAGTCGGTTCTTCCTTCGACACGGTCTTCTTCACATACAGATCAAACTCAACAGATGCGCCGATGTTCTCCTGCCCATCGTCATCTATAATTCCGCTTGTGAAGACGAAATCATCGAACCCCTCCCCCTGTACTTCTCCTGCGTTTCTGCCTTGCTTCAAATTTCGGATTGTCTCGGACACATCATTCAACTTGTACTCACTATCTTCGGCAGGCACAATTGCGAAACGAATAGGATACCCTTCGTTATCTGCTGCGCGTTGATAAACAACATTGTCGTTATCATTTGTTTCGCCGTTCCCCAGATACGCAGTATCATTTGCAGCATTATCTGGATACTTTACAACGGTATACGGCACTTCAATTTCTACAACGCCTTTTTCATCCGATGTCCCGCTGAACATAGACAGCTCATCAGTCCACCCGGGTAATGGCTCGTTTTCGCCGTAATACGGAGGGTGAAGCTCGCGCCGCACCTCAACAGGCACACCCGGCTGCGGTGTTACGTTATTGTGATCGTCTACGCAAAAGACGTTGATTTTAATGCGGATATGTCCCGCCGCAGGCTCTGTGACAGGGCTGTCGGTCCCCTCAGCTGCCGCAGTAGTTCCCATAACGGACGTATAGGAAGGACAGCCCTCCCCGTGTGGCTCGCCCTCGGCGGGCTTTGGGTCGCAGGTGCAGCCCTTTTCTTCCACAGAGTTCTCCGGCGTGGGGACCGGAGTATCTTCCGCGAGTGTCAAATTTTCATTCTCGGCAGACGGATCGCCGGAAAACGCCAGCGTGCCGGGAAGTACCATGCTGATAATCAGGGTCAGACAAATGATTAGTGCGATTCCTTTTTTGCGCGTCATATAGCTCCCCCCCCCCTTACACTTTCGGCCAGCCCTGCGCGTCTATGGCAGTATTCCCGTTGTTGGCGCTTTGCGTGGCCTGTGCGAAAATATCAATCGTTGCCGTTGCATTCTGATACGCGTTGCTCATATCGGCATGAAAGCTCACGGCAGTGCAAACCGGCGCTGTGACCTCTCCGGGCTTTAAGACTTTGTTGTAATAATAGTAGCCGTCCTTCTCCGTCCAGTCGGCAGTGTTGCACGCCAGCTCCACCAGAGAAGCATCCGGTGTGATGCTCCCGGTCGGAAGAACGATCTTCTTATCCACCATCACCCGCACCCACGCGTCGGATACGCCGGTGTTTTTGATCTCCACGATTTTGGTAACAGTGGTTTCGGGCATCACGCCGGTCACATCTTCAAAGGGCTTTGTTCTCTCCTCGTCCGCCCATTCCTGCACCGCAATCTGCACGCCGCCGGTTGTGATGACGTTGTGCGCCTTGCTGTCCGCGGTGAAGTACGCAATGGTTTCGGCAGCAAACAGGGAGAAACAGAGGGCCAGCACCGACAGAATCAAAAATTTTCGCTTCACAGTTCTTCTCCTATCAAGCTATAATTGGGAAGACCTTCCCCGGATCGAAAACATAACCGCATGGCCGAGTCAGACCATATGAGAACACCCGTGTTTGCCGGGTGCTCTCATATGGTCTGTACCCCGAGGGGTACAGACCACAGAGATAGGGAGATTAGCGCAGCCTTTCAAAGAAGCTGCGTTCCCGAAAAGCAATTACGGCTGTGCGTCGAAAGCAGTCCAAGCTGCCGTAGCATCGGCAAAGCCCTCGGCCTGGATGGCATCGGCCTGCACTAGAACGTTCAGGCTCAGCGCGCCGGTCTCAGTCCTGGTGATGACGCCATTCTCGATAGCCTTTTCGATGTCCGCATTGGTGACATTCTTGCCAATGCCGACGAAATTCCAGACGTTCCACTCAGTCATAGCGCCGGCCTTCAGAGGCTCGGTGCGGGTGAAGGTGTAAACATCGTATTTCAAGCCATTCTCATCGGTGTAGCCGTTCGCTTCAACGACAGGCCAGTTCTCCCCGTTTGCTCCCTGCTGGAACTCACCGGAACTCGTGGCGGTAGAGCAGAACATAGCGTTGATGATGCCGCCGTTGTCCACATCGCCATCGTGGGGGATCATCACACGGATGCGGATGTAAGCGTCGTTCGCGCCGGTATTGATAACATAGGGGCACTTGGCAAAATTACGGCCGGGGACCATGTTGCTGCCATGCTTGCCGATGTAGTCGGAATATTGCGCAGCGTCTGCCTTGATCTCGTCATTGGTGAACATGGTGTGACCCGTGGTGACATACTTCATGCCATCATCAGCGACTACCTTATGCGTGGGGTCGGGGATGTCTTTATCGCCGGAGTTGTCGTTGCCTTCGCGGTGGTACTTGGACTCGATCAGGTCGATCTTGACATTTCCCACGGTAAACGTATTGGTGGCAGACTTGGTGTCGGTGAAGTAAGCGAGGGATGCGCCCACGACGGCGACCGCCAGCAGGGCGACGCAGAGGCAAAGCGCGGTGACTTTCTTTTTCATGTGCTGTTACTCCTTTTGTGTATTATGTTTTCTACGTACATGCGCAGAAAAATGCTTGAAAATCAGAGCAAGGGTTAGCTGTTGCTTATGCGGCACACCTTTGCCGAACCATATGAGAGCGCCCGTGTTTGCCGGGCGCTCTCATATGGTCTGTACCCCGAGGGGTACAGACCACAGAGATAGGGAGTTGGCGCAGCTCATCGAAGAAGCCGCGCAAAGGAGGAATTATTTAAAGGCAGCCCACGCAGCGGTGGCATCGGTAAAGCCCTCGGCCTGGATGGCATCGGCCTCGACCAGAACGTTCAGGGTCATGACCTTAGCGCCGTCGGTCTCGACAACCTTGATGGCACCGGCGTCAATGGCCTTCTGGATATCAGCGCTGGTCGCAGTCTTGTCAATGCCGATGTAGTTCCAGACGTTCCACTCGGTCATAGCGCCGGCCTTCAGAGGCTGGATGCGGGTGAAGGTGTAAACGTCATAGGTAACGCCGTCCTTGGTAACACTGGCCTTATCAATCGCAGGAGCATTGTTCCAGCCGCCGCCCTTGCCGTCGACGAACTCGCCGTTGCTAATGGAGGAGGTGCACCACTGGTTGGTGATCACGCCGCCGTCCTTCACGGCAACGAAGTCATTGTTGGCCGCAGAGGGAACCATCACGCGGATGCGGATGTAAGCATCGTTCGCGCCGGTGTTGACGACATACGGGCACTTGGCAACGCCGCGGCCGGGAACCATGTTCTGGCCCTTCACAGCCAGATAGTCGGTCGTATAGGTCTTAGCGTCTGCCTTGATCTCATCATTGGTGAAGATCGTCCAGTTGTCCGGGACGAACTCCATGCCCGAAGCCTTCGTTGTCGGATCGGGGAGGGAGGTATCGCCGGAGTTGTCGCTGCCGGTGCGGTGGAACCGGGACTCGATCAGGTCAATCTTGACGTTTCCCACGGTAAACGTATTGGTGGCAGACTTCGTGTCGGTGAAGTAAGCGAGGGATGCGCCAACGACGGCGACCGCCAGCAGGGCGACGCAGAGGCACAATGCGGTGATTTTCTTTTTCATGTGGTTGTTTCTTCCTTTTATGTATTATTTCTGCGCCCATGCGCAGGGGGGTACTCATTGACGCGGCTCTTTGGAAAGAGCGCGTGACCTACAGGACTGTTACGCCTGCGCGTCGAATGCGGCGAAGGCCGCCTTGGCATCCGCAAAGCCCTCGGCCTGGATAGCGTCGGCCTGCACCAGAACGTTTACGGTCATCGTGCCGTCCTCCGATACAAGGATAGCTTTCTTATCGACAGCCTTCTGGATGTTTGCGCTGGTAGCTTCATCCGCAATACCGATGTAGTTCCAGACGTTCCATTCGGTCATCTCACCGGGCTTCAGGGGCTCGTTGCGGATGAAGGTGTAAACGTCGTAGCCTACGCCGTTCTCATCGATATAGCCCCTGCCAGTAGAGTTAATAAACGGATAGTCATTTCTTCTATCATTGTGCATAAACTCGCCGCTGGTGATGGCAGTGGTGCAGAACTGGCTTTCGATCACGCCGCCGCTGCGAGCCTGCCAGTAATCACGGTTCGCCTCGGAGGGGATCATGACGCGAATACGGACGTAAGCGTCATTCGCGCCGGTGTTGATGACATAAGGGGACTTGGCAATGTTCTTGCCGGGAACCATGTTTTTACCGCGCTCACTGATGTAGGCGGAGTAATTCGCAGCATCCGCCTTGATCTCTTCATCGGTGTAAATCGTAGCGCCGTTTGCGACATAGTCCATGCCGTTCGCGGTCTGGGTGGGGGCGGGGATAGAGGTATCGCCGGAGCTGCCGGAGCCCTGACGGTGATATCTGGACTCGATCAGGTCAATCTTGACGTTTCCCACGGTAAACGTATTGGTGGCAGACTTGGTGTCGGTGAAGTAAGCAAGAGATGCGCCCACAACGGCGACCGCCAGCAGGGCGACGCAGAGGCAAAGCGCGGTGAGTTTCTTTTTCATGTGCTTTACTCTTTCTATTTTTTATTTTTTGCGCTGCATGTAAGGAAATGCTCAGGGGTTAGCGGGGGCGGGGTTAGCAGCTTCCCAAGCCTTAGCTGCATCTTCAAAACTGTAGCGTTGGACAGCGTAGGCCGTGAACGACAGCTGGGGCTGGGTTCCAGAAGCAATGCTGTTAACTTCTGCCTTGGTCAGCTCCTTGCTGGCCGCAACAACGCCGTTCACATCGTACTCCACACCAGTTTTGGCATCCTCCGCGCTGACTTCGCGATAGTAAATGCCGGGATAGCTGCTGAGAGGTGTCCAGCCGCTGGTTCCCCCGGCAACGGAGTAGGAAACCTTCGCCGTACCGTTCGCGTCCGGGAAGTGCGACCAGTTCGTTCCCTCTACCTTCACAAACAGCCAGCAGGCTTCGGAGTTCGGATCGACCGTCACCTTCAGGGATCTCGTGATTTCAACGCCGGGGATAATTTTGAGCGGCTGACTCTCCGATTCCCCGGTCAATTTGATATTGATGTCTCCGAGGGTGAATGTACTGACAGAAGACTCCGACTCGCTGACGAGCCAGGCGACCGTTCCGTCTACAGCACAGCCGACCACCATCGTCAATGCCAGCATTACGAAAACGGACAGTATCGCAATGAATTTTTTGTTGCTCATGCGGCGGCGGTTTGCATGGTGTTTCATTTTTCTTTTTCCTCCTTCCCTCGGATATTCGCGATTGGTTTTATTTCAACAGGCAAAACGTTTCCATTGGGATCGTCTGCCTGCTGCAATTCTTTTTGCGGCAAGTTTAATCCGTCCGGTTTTCGCCGATCGTTTTCTCCGATGCTGCTTTGGAGGCAGCGGCTTTGTATTCTGCCGTGTGTCTGCCTTTGCCGGGCCGGGAGAGTTTTATTTCCTCGTCCCGGTCATCCGGAAACATGTCGGGGAGAAACATCAGCAGCAGAAGTATCGCGCCTGCGGAAATCGCAACGTACATTCCGGGCGGGTGCTGAATGTAATTTGTCGCATAGCCCAGATATGGGATGGAGAAAACCGGCGTACCAATGACGTTTTTATAATGAACAAGCCGAGCGTCTTCTGCTTCGTTTGCGTCGCCCTTGGTGCGGAAGCGGATCACGGTGGGGTCTTCCTCGTCGGGGACAATGCCCACAACGCGGTGCGTGGCCACGGTGTTTTCGTCCAGCATAAACGTGATGGGCTGCCCCTCCTGAATGGCGTAAGGGTCTACCTTTTTTACATAGATCAGCGAGCCTGTATGATATGTTGGCTCCATGGAGCCGGACAGCACGGTGAACACCTGCAATCCGGCAACTCTTGCGCCCACCAGCAGAAGCGCCAGAATCACCACCAGCGCAACCAGAATGCTGCTGACCACATTCCATACCTTTTTGAGAGATTTGCTCATATAGCTTCTTCCTGATTCCTTAATGCTTCCACTTATTTAGACATAATTCGCATTATGTCGGGAGCAAACAACATATTTATACAAAGTTTGCATTAATCCTTGGTATTTTTATAGCACTTGCCGCTTGAAAATTCAAGTTTCAGTTCAGAAAAAGTTCACAAAAAAGCGAAAAAAATCTAACCGCCGTACATATTGTCGAAAACGAGCAACACAACAACACCCTCTGCGGCTTTATTTCAAAAAAACGTGGAAGGGGGTGTGCTTTTGCGCACCCAAAATGGAACACCGTTTTCGGGTCAAACGCCCGCCGCTGCTGCTCCTTTGGACATAATTGAACATAATGCGAATTATGTCGGGCTTTTTTCTATACGACCAGCCCCAACCGTTCGAGCTTCTGGCGGTGCTCCGTGCCGGAGGTCATGATATAGATGCGGGTCGTATCTACGCTGCTGTGCCCTAAAATATCCGCCAGCTTTGCAATGTCCTTTTCGATGCCGTAAAAGGTTCTGGCAAAGAGTTTCCGCAGGTTATGGGGAAAGACCTTGCCCGGCTTTACCCCGGCAGCTTTGCACAGCCCTTTCATCTGCGCCCATATGGCTTTCCGATCCAGAGGTTTTCCGCGCCCCGTGAGAAAGATCACGCCGGAGCGGATTTTCTGTTTTCCGGCATAATCCAGCAGCAGCCGTCTCAGCTTGCCGGGAAGCAGGATCGTCCGGGTCTTGGCCTTGCAGCGCACAATAACCTCCCCGCGCCTCACCGCTTCCGCCGTAAAATATTTCAGTTCGGACACGCGGATGCCGGTGGAGCAAATGGTCTCCATCACCAGCCGAAGCTGCTCGTTCTTCCCTGCCGCTTTTAAAAGCCGCTCGTACTCTGCCTTTGTCAGCTCCTTTTCCTCCGCACAATAAACCTGACGCTGCACTTTAAGGGATTTCACCTTGCGGTCCGGCCAATCCATGAAAATCAGGAAGCCGTTCACGCTGGCCAGCATGGAATTGATGGACCGCACCGCATAGCTTTCTTCCAGCAGATGGTTTTTGTAATGGATAACCAGCTCCTTCTCTACTGGCGTTTCTCCGATAAAGGCTTGAAAAGCACGGATGTCCCGGAGGTATTTCTCCACGGTGACCGCGCTCTTTTCGTCCCGGGTCAGATATTGGCGAAAGGCCTGTATCGCTTCTTCGGTAATTCTTTTTTGTTCCATTGGTAATTTCGCCTGCTTTCCTTTTTGGTCTGCACATATTGTAATCATGTTTCGGACAAAGGGAGAAGCAGAGAAACAACTTTAATAAAATCGTAGGTTCAGCACGACATGCGCAGGACAAGAAAAAGCACCTGTCCAGCGGATTTACTGAACGGGTGCTTTTGGCAGGCTGCAAAAGAGCCAACGGGAATTTTCCGTTGGCTCTTTTCCGTTATTTATTCTCCGGCAGCTCCGGGAATTTTGCGTCCTGCACGGCGTAGGGGGCTTCTTCCGCCGCGGTGGGCAGGAGCTTGGCTGCGACCACGAGGCGCTGATCGCCGGTCTCATTCTTACCGTACAGTGTGCAGCACATCGAGAGCGTCAGAAGCTTATCCCCGTCCTCAATGGCCGCGCCGTCGATGGCGAAGAGATTCTTCCGCGCCACCGTTTCGAGATACTCCGTCCGCTCCTTTTCCGTCTCGAATTCGGGGCGGATGTAGTCAAACTCCGTATCTGTCACGAACACCGCCGTGATCTGGAAGATCATGTCCTCGCCGTCCACGGAGAGGTAGATATACGGATTTTCCTGCACATATCCGGCGTCCATATACCGGAAGAGCTTGGTGAACTTGGGGCCGTCCTTGTCGCAGTCGCTCGCGGCATGGCCGTAGACGACGGTATTTTCCGCGAGCTTTTCGCGGCTCTCGAGTGTGTCGCGGCAGTCGGCGTAGTAGCAGCCCCATGTGCTGTACTCCCGCAGCTCGTCCCGGTTGAGGTAAAAGCCGTTGTCCTCCGCCTGCATCACGGGGTCGTCCACCTCCGCGCCGGGGATATACAGCCACGCCACGGCGTCGGGGTTCCTGCTTTTGGCGTCGGCAAGCTCCGCCTGCCGGTTGACGGTGGGAATGGGGGTCGCCTCCACTTCGGAGGTGCCGGAGGGAACTTCAATGGGATCGGGGTCTTTCTGATAGCAGCCCATGACGCCCGTGGTCATGGTAACGAGCAAAACCACCATGCAAAGCATGGGTCGGATGATCCTTCTGATTCTTTTCATAATGCGTTCT
>ENA-ORMN01001744-ORMN01001744.1-human-gut-metagenome-genome-assembly--contig:-NODE-1744-length-20604-cov-4.304540_pt1 | contig 20604 bp, 8 predicted proteins | sample MGYA00242102_ERZ508993 | MGnify/ENA primary metagenome ERZ508993 (study PRJEB26280, sample SAMEA2338770) | human gut metagenome | biome: human gut; feature: human-associated habitat; material: faeces...
ATAAGTCAAAATAATATATAATTATTATCGGTTAAAAATATTTATAATCATAATTAATATATGAGAGGTAAAAACAATGGACGCATTAAACAAAAAAACTATTGAAGACATTGATGTAAAAGGCAAAAAAGTTCTTGCTCGTTGCGACTTTAACGTTCCGCTTAAAGACGGCGAAATCACTAATGACAAGAGAATTGTTGCCGCTCTTCCTACTATCAAGTATTTGATGGAGCACGGTGCAAAGGTTATACTTTGCTCACACCTCGGCAGACCTAAGGGAGAATATAAGCCTGAATTCAGCCTTGCTCCCGTTGCAAAAAGACTTTCGGAGTATCTCGGTGTTGAGGTTAAGCTTGCCGAAGATGCTGAGGTTGTAGGCCCTAATGCCAAGGCTATGGCAGCCGAGCTTAAGGACGGCGAGGTTATGCTCCTTGAAAACGTTAGATACAGAGCAGAAGAAACAAAGAACGAGGAGAATTTCTCTAAGGAACTTGCTTCTCTTGCTGATATTTTCGTAAACGACGCATTCGGTACTGCTCATAGAGCGCATTGTTCAACAACAGGTGTTGCTGCTTATTTACCTGCTGTTTGCGGTTACCTTATCCAAAAGGAAATTAAGTTTATGGGTGGCGCTCTTGCTAATCCAAAGAGACCTCTTGTTGCAATTCTCGGCGGTGCTAAGGTTTCAGACAAAATCGGTGTAATTGAAAACCTTATTGATAAGTGTGACACAATCATTATCGGCGGCGGTATGGCTTATACCTTTATGAAGTATCTCGGCCATAACATCGGTACTTCTCTTCTTGAGGCTGACTGGATTGAAAAAGCAGGCGAAATGATGAAGAAGGCTGAGGATAAGGGTGTTAAGTTCCTTATTCCTGTTGATAACAAGGTTGGTAAGGAATATGACGAGCATACTGAGGCTAAGGTAGTAAGCAGTGACGATATTCCTGACGGCTGGATGGGTCTTGATATCGGCCCTAAGACTCAGGAAGTTTTTGCAAACGCTATTAAGGGCGCAGGCACAGTAATTTGGAATGGTCCTATGGGCGTTTCAGAATGGGATAACTTTGCAGCAGGCACAATCAGCGTTGCTAAGGCAGTTGCTGATTCAGGCGCTATTTCAATCATCGGCGGCGGTGACTCGGTTGCAGCTGTAACAAAGCTTGGCTTTGCAGATAAGATGAGCCACATTTCAACCGGTGGCGGTGCATCACTTGAATTCCTTGAGGGTAAAGACCTTCCGGGTATCTGCGCACTCCAAGACAAATAATTTATCAATAATCGTAGGGGCGACCATTGGTCGCCTTATACCAAAAATATTTTAAAGAGGTAACTATTATGAATAAGACTCTTCGTAAGGCAATTATTGCCGGTAACTGGAAAATGAACAATACTCCTGCACAGACAACTGCTCTCATCAATGAGATGAAGCCGCTTGTTGCCGATGCTGATTGCGAGGTTGTTCTTTGCGTTCCTTTCGTAGATGTTCCTGCCGCAGTTGAAGCTGCTAAAGGCTCTAATATTAAAATCGGTGCAGAGAATGTTCACTTTAAGGACAGCGGTGCTTTCACAGGCGAGGTTTCAGCTGATATGCTCGTTGAGCTTGGCGTTGAATACGTTGTAATCGGTCACAGCGAGAGAAGAACATATTTCGGCGAAACAGACCAAACAGTAAATCTCAGAACTCTTAAGGCTCTTGAAAAAGGCTTGAAGCCAATCATCTGCGTTGGTGAAACTCTTGAGCAGAGAGAGCTTGGTTATACAGAAACACTTCTTAAGTATCAAACAAAGATGGCACTTACAAATGTAACTGCTGACCAGCTTAAAAATGTTGTAATCGCTTACGAGCCAATCTGGGCAATCGGTACAGGCAAGACTGCTACTGCTGACCAGGCTGACGAGGGTAACGGATATGTTCGTGCAGCTATTGCAGAGGCTTACGGTGCTGATGTTGCAGAAACAGTAACAATTCAGTACGGCGGCTCAATGAACGCTAAGAATGCTGATGAGCTTACTTCAAAAGTAAACGTTGACGGCGGACTTATCGGCGGCGCTTCACTTAAGGCTGAGGACTTCTCAATTATCGTTAAGGCTGCAAGCAAATAATTAAACAAATTTTGGGTGGGTGTGTTTCGGCATACCCACTTTTTGTGAAAAACAATATGGAGGAATACTAATGAAAAAACCTGTTGTATTATGTATAATGGACGGTTACGGCAAGAATGACAGCGATTACGGCAATGCAATCGCTATGGCAAAAAAGCCTAACCTTGATAAGCTTATGGCTGAATATCCAATGACTTATATCGGAGCAAGCGGACTTGATGTAGGTCTTCCTGACGGTCAGATGGGCAACTCTGAAGTAGGCCACACAAATATCGGTGCCGGCAGAGTTGTATATCAGCCACTCACAAGAATTACAAAGGCATTTGAGGACGGCGATGCTGAAAAAAATCCTGCTCTTAAGGGCGCTATGGATAATGCTAAGGGCAAGGCTCTTCACCTTATCGGTCTTGTTTCACCCGGTGGTGTTCATTCTCATTCGGAGCATCTTTATCATCTTCTTCAAATGGCTAAAAATAACGGTGTAGAGAATGTTTACGTTCACGCTCTTCTTGACGGCCGTGACGTTCCGCCTGCATCAGCCGTTGAATATCTCAATGAACTTGAGGATAAAATGAAGAAAATCGGCGTAGGTAAAATCGCTTCCGTAATGGGTAGATTTTATGCTATGGACCGTGACAATATTTGGGACAGAGTTGAAAAGGCTTATGCCGCTATCGTTTATGGCGAGGGCATTCAGGCTGACAATGCAGTTGAGGCGGTTAAGGCTTCTTATGAAACTGTTGACGAGGACGGCAAGCACCTTACGGATGAATTTGTGCTTCCTACCGTTATCGGCGGCAGCGAGGGCAGAGTTAAGGCTGACGACAGCGTTATCTTCTTTAACTTCCGCCCTGACCGTGCAAGAGAGATTACACGTACATTTGTTGACCCTGATTTTGACGGCTTTGAGAGAAAGAACGGCTTTTTCAAGCTTTACTATGTATGTATGACTCAGTATGATGCCGAAATGCCAAACGTTGAGGTTGCATTCGGCCCTGAAACTCTTGTTAATACCTTTGGTGAATATATTTCAAAGCACGGTATGACTCAGCTTCGTATTGCCGAAACTCAAAAGTATGCTCACGTAACTTTCTTCTTCAACGGCGGCGAGGAAAAGCAGTATGAGGGTGAGGACAGAATCCTTGTTGCTTCTCCTAAGATTTCCACATTTGACCTTATGCCTGAAATGAGCGCTCCTGAGGTATCGGAAAAGCTTAATGCGGCAGTAAGAAGCGGCAAATATGACGCTATTATCGTAAACTTTGCTAACTGCGATATGGTTGGCCATACAGGTATTATCCCTGCGGCAATCAAGGCTGTTGAAACTGTTGACGCTTGTGTTGGCTCACTTGCAAATGCTGTTATAGAAATGAACGGTAATCTCTTTATCACTGCCGACCACGGCAATGCTGATAAGATGCTTGACGAAAACGGCGAGCCGTTCACAGCTCACACAACTAACCCTGTTCCGTTTGTTGCAGTAAACTGCGGCGAGGGCGTTGAACTTCGTGACGGCGGCAAGCTTTGCGACATTGCTCCTACAATGCTTCAAATGCTTGGACTTGACAAGCCTGCTGAAATGACAGGTGTATCACTTATTAAATAAGTAAATACAATAATAAAAGGATTAGATATTCGTATTAATTTACGCATATCTAATCCTTATTTTTTATCTTATATTTATGTTTATATTGTTATATTGTCGGTTTAACTCTGTATACTACAGTCGAATGTTTAGGAATTGTTGCATTAATTGTAGTTCCTGTTGAGCGTTCATCTGTCCACAAATCGTGAAGCTCATAACCCGACGGAGACTCCTCAATGCCTAAGTATGGGTCTTTAGTAAGGTCATCAAGCTTGAAGTTGACGCTTTTTGTGGAAGAAGCAGTATTGAATAAACAAAGCGCAACGTCGCCGTTTGAAAGCGGACGGGCAATAATGTCAATACCGCTTTCCTTTTTGATTCTCTTAGCACTCTTGCCGAGTGAATCCTGGTCAACTGCAATCATATGTTTGTTAGTAACAATTTTAAGCGTTTCATTATCCTTATCGGGCATACCGTTTGATACAAAGCTTCTGATATCGTTGCCAAGCATAAGCGGAGCGGCAAGCATACACCAAAGCGAGAAATGCGCTCTGTTTTCGTTATCGTCAAGCTTTCCGTTGCCGACCTCAAGCATATCAGGGTCGTTCCAATGGCCCGGTCCTGAGTGCTTATAAAGCTTCAAGGTGCGGTTATATATCATAGTTATGCTTCTCCAATTGGGAGCTATATCGGGCGTTGTGCGCCACATTGAGCCTGCTTTAGCGCCCCAAAGATAAGGGCGAGCCATGCCCCATTCGCAAATGGAATATGTGATTGGCTTTTCTTCTGAATGTGTAACCTTAACCCACATCGAGCTTGCTTCCTTAAGAGCGTCACCCATACGCTTATACTGAATATATGACGAGTCAATCGCAGTTGCTACAGGGTTTTTGATTGTCATATGGTTGGTGCCCTCTTTAAGCTCAACAATAATTTGTTGCCTGCCTAAAGGACTGAAGCCCTTAGTTTCAGGGAAGAAAATTTCATACATTTTACCGTTAATATGAATTTGCATATACTGCTTCTTTTTAGCCATTGACTTGTGAAAAACAAAGGTTAATACGTATTCGCCCTTTTCGTCTGCGTCAAAATTAAAGCTTGCAGAGCCTGAGCCGTGGCTGATAAATCCGATTGCTTTTTTGCTCGGCACGTCAGACATTTTGATAATCTTTGCTCTTCCGGTAAACTCTGCGTCCTCCGGTCTTAAATCAATTTCAAAAGAACTTTTTGGCTTGGTAATTACAATATGCTCAATTGCAGGGCAGTCACCGCTGATTCTGTTATGATGGCAAAAATCGTATTTAAAAAATTCACAGCCCCAAGACGCAATTGTTTTAGCGTCAAGCCTTTCGTTGCCGAGAGAGGCAGGGAGGTCCTCACAGGTGAGAGTACCGTTAGAAGAATAAAGACCAACCTTTAAGCCAAGTGCGTTAATATCCTTAATAAGCTTAGGGATACCACGGCTGAATGTGCCGAGATCGCCCTGAAGCTTTCCGTCACTGTCACGAAGGGAACTTTGCCAGCAATCGTCAAGGTTAATAAATTCATATCCTGCATTTGCAAGTCCGCTGTCTTTCATAGCGTGGGCAGTTTGCATAATAATATCCTGGTCAATATTGTTCCTAAAGGTATTCCAGCTTGACCAGCCCATTGGCGGAGTTTGAGCAACCTTATTTTCAGAATATTCTTCGTCCTCGCTTATATCAATTGTAAGCTTAGTCGGGATAAATATTTTTTTCAAGGCGCAAAGCGGACATTTGCCGTTTGCTTTCATATTTAAAAACCAAGAAATGAACACAACAATCAATATTGCCAAAACGGCAACTAAAATTATAGCAAGATATTTCATTATAAACCAATCTCCTTAAAAAGCTCCAACTCCTTTTGAGCCAAAGCCTGCGTATTTTCATCATCAAGTGAATTTACTGCATTTAACGTAAATTCTTTTCTGTTTTTAAAATTGTAAATTATTCGATAAATCCAAGCATATAAAATAAGCCAAGGTCTTCCGTCGATAAATTTGATATAATCAATTTCTTTAAGCTTTTTGTAAGGCGGAAAGAGAAGCCTGAGTTTCGCCATAAAGGGCGAATATTTTTTCCCTTCTTCAAGCTCTCTCCTTGCAACGGTAACGCCCTTGTTTTCATTCTCATTGCCGAATGCACCGCAGTCGCAAAGGTATTTTTCAACATTTTTCGTATCAATTGCGTAGTCATAACCTTCGCCGAAAAAGTTGTGGCAAACGGTCAAAACGGTTTTACCGAATTTTTCAAGTTCAACTGCGCTTAAATATTCAAACACCTTTTGAATATCAATACTTGCAGTTTTTAGCATTACGGCTAAATCAAGTATAAGCTTAATTCCTGCTCCGTAAAATTTGAAATGGTGCGCCATGTGGGCAATCAAATATGCAAAATGAAAGCTGTCGTCAAATTTTCCGCCAAAGCCGTCAAATTCAGCATAATCAAAAGCGCTGCAAAACGGCTCGGTATCATAACAGCTTATAAGCTTTGTGTGCACCTCAAACAGAACACCGTTTTTAACATAGTTATAAACCGGCCCGTTTTCCTTAACACAGTCAAAACCGTTAGATATAAGCAATTTTTTAATCTTGTCCCTGTCCTCAGCCTTGATTAGAACGTCTATATCGCCCATAGCACGGCTTTCAGGCACGGGATAGTATTCTCTAAGTATTGCGCCTTTAAACGTGATATACGGGCACTGAGCCGACGCAAAAAGCGTTTTAACCTCTTCCAGCATATTAATCTGAGCGTTTGAAAGAAAAATTAAATCAAAAAATTTATTTTCAAGCGCATTTAAGAAGCTTTCGGGTAAATCGCTTTTATTCTTTGCATTTAAAAGTGCACAGTGCAATACGCCTAAAAGGTTATGCCCCTTTGCATATAAAAACAATTTTTTATAATTAACGTCTGTATCGAAAATAAACTTGTCGCCGTTTAAATAGTGGCGGCAAATGTCAATTAAAACCTCATATTCCTTATCCATATCAGTTGAAAACTGCGTTGCCGACAACAAGACTTAAAACAGTCATAATCAGTCCGGCAATAAATACACCGAGCGAAATCACAAAAAAGCTCTTTTTCCTATCAAGATGGAGAAGAGATGCAAGAAGTGCACCTGTCCAGCCACCTGTACCCGGAAGCGGTATGGCAACGAAAATCAAAAGCCCCCAAATTCCGTATTTATCAATTTTATCTCGCTTTTTAAGCGTTTTGTCCTCCAGCCAATAAACAAACTTGTTTATTCCGGGAACTTTTTTTAATAAATCGAAAATCCAATTGATTAATAAAAGTATGAACGGTATAGGTAAAATGTTACCTAAAAAGCTGATAATAAATCCTACAAAAGGATTCATTTGCAAAAGCACAATGGCTGTAAACATTCCGAGCCTGCATTCCAAGATAGGGCAGACTGAAATAATGAACACAACAAGCCAATCGGGTATTCCGTGCGCTGTTAAAAACTCTTGTAAGTTTCTGCAAAATTCCTGTACCATATATCAGTTCTCCTTTTTGTCGGTTGTTGCAGTTTGCTTTTTATCTGCATTTGATTGCGACTCGTTATTTTTGTTTTGAGCATTAACGTTATTGTTTGCCGCATTTTGAAGTCGCTTTTTTTCCTGACTTCTTTTTCTCTTTTTTATTATTTTTTGGCGCACAATTTCCTCTTTGTGCTTTTCATAATAGCGCTGAGCCCTGAGTTTGTTTTGCTGTTCAATCCATTTTTGGCGCCTGTACTCGGCTATTCTTTCCTTGCGCTCTTGCTCTTTAAGTTCGATTTCTCTGTCAATAGCTTGCGCAGTGGGAGTGTTTTTATTTACAATAAGCTTTTGCTTAATGAGAAAATCAACGGCTTCCCTCAGTATTTTTTTATCATTTTCAAATGAGAGGTGACCCATAGCCTGGTCATACGCAAGCCATCTGTAATCGTCAATTTCCTCCTCTTGCATTGTTGTTTTTAAATCGTCTGTCGTTGCAACGAATATAGAAACTTTTTTGTCAACATTATTGCGAAGCGTATATTTTGATATACCCTCGTAGCCGAGATGAATTTTAATGTGAAGCCCCGTTTCTTCAAGAACTTCTCTTCTTGCTGCGTCGTATTTTGTTTCACCCATTTCGAGGTGACCTTTAGGAAAGCCCCAATTCGCCGAGCGCTTATTTTTTATAAGCAAAAAGCGAAGCTTGCCTTTAATACTCCTGTATACTACTGCGCCTGCGCTTGATTCGTAGTAGCAGAAAAGTTCATATTCGGGAAAATCGTTTTTAACATCAATGTATTGATAAATGTCTTGATTAATGTAGCGTGAACTTCTTGACGCCATAATCCAAATAGTTTTTAAATCCGTGTTCTCCGGGTCTTTAGGAACGAGTGCCGCTATAATTCGTCCGTCGAAATTGCAAACCGTGTGAGTCACTCCCATAACAAAAGCGTAACGGTTTTTGTATCCCTTGATTTGAACTAAGTTTAAAGGATATACATAACCGTTCTCATCGACAGAATTAATAGTTTTAACAACTCTTCCTTGGGCTGTTTTGCCGAGAAACATAACATCACCACCAAGTAAAAGATATAATTCGTATTTATTATATCTTATTTTATATTGTAATACAAGAATTTTATTATAAAAACGGAAAAAATGATATTTAAGATAAAGCAAAACGGACAACTCCGAAGAGTTGCCCGTTTTTATTTTTTATTCGGTTTGCAGATTTAGGTTTATGCCATTGTCTGAAGTAAATCAACAAGTGAAGCAATAACCGTATCGGTATCACCCTGAAGAACAGGAAGTACCTGGTCTACAACACCTGAAACTGTTTCGTTGCCGCCAACAAGACCGGTTACAAGTGAACTAATCTTCTTGAAGTTGTCGCCTGCGTTTACAGTTTCGATTAAGTAGCTGAGAACTGCGATGAGAGTTTCTGAAGAGTTACCCTTAACGTAAATTCTTGTGCCGTAGGTAGCAGCCTGTGATGCGTCGGTAATTACCTTACCGTGGCTTGCAAGCTGTAACCAATTAATGTCGTTAAGCTTAATTCCAAGCGGTGTGCCCTTAATCTTAATCATTCCAAGAATGTTATTAAGAAGAGGAACGATAGCGTCAGCGCCGAGGAGCGGCTTAAGTGTTGCGTTAATATCATAGATATCAAGCTTGAAGTTTGATACGCCAATCTTGCCGAGGAGAGAGTTAAGGTCAACCTTAAGTGCCTTAAGAAGGGCAGGTAAGAGAGTGTTGAGGTCAACTACAGGCTTGACAGCGTCTATAAGTGCAGAGATAGGAGTGAGGAGATTGTCAAGAATCTGGCAAAGTCCGTTATTACCGATGAAGAGTGCAAGGTTTGGAAGCATTTCAAATAATGTTTCGAGAGGAGCATTGAGAATATCCTCAACCTTATCCCAGATAGGATTGATAATGTCAAGAAGAACATTATCATAAGCTTTCTTCATATCTTCTCTGTACTGATACTGAGTCTTAACGTTATACATTGAGAATGCTTCCATAAGAGGAACGATTGATGATGTATAACCGTTAGAACCAGGGATTCTTACGATATCGAAAAGACCGAGGTATGCGTCATTAAGAAGTACATCAAGTACGCCGAATACAGGACGAAGAACTGCAACGAGTGCATGGAAGAATGTATCTCTGTCCTTAACGCCCCACTTAAGAGCTGATGTATTAACCTTTGACCAAGAACCAGCCTTAGCGATTACGCTTGCATTAGCTGCATAAGTTTTGCCGTAAGTTTCGTCTGTAAGGAGCTTAGCAACATTACTTGTTGAGAAGTCGATACCTGTTTGTGCAAGGAGGGAAACGAGTGAGCCGTCGCCAACCTTAACCTTTTCAACTGCACCGTAAAGACCGGTGAGAAGTGAGTTAACAATGTCATCCTTGAAGAGGAGGCCGCTGATTAAGTTGTTAAGACCGCCTTTAATTAAACTGCCAACAAGGCCGTCAAGCATAGGAGGAAGATTCTTAAGGAAGTCAACGTCTACGCCCTTAGGATATGAGAAGTCGAATGAGCCTGTCTTATATGCGGTGTAATCCCAGAATGCATTAGTAGGTTCGCCTGTTAAGAAGTAGAATACTGCACGAACGATATCATCTTTTTCAGCCATGCTGATTGTAGTGAATACACTTGAGATGATTGACTTGAGCATACTGTTCTTCTTAATAGCGCCAATTGAAGAAACAAGTGATTTGATTGGTTTAGCGTTCTTAATAAGAGTGTCTGCCACATAGCGGAGAACTGCAACGAGAACCTCGCCCTTGTCAGCAATTACTTCCTTATTAGTGAACTTGCCTTCGGCATTCTTAGCATGTGACTTAGAGGTTACAACCTTGCCGTGAGCAGCGATTGTTGACCACTTGAAATCAGGAAGCTTGATGCCTGTTTTCTTAAGTAAGCTGTTAATAAGCGGAACAACGATGTCCTGAATGTTGCAAGACTTGAGGTCTGCAAGCTTAATGTTAAGCTTAACGCCTCTAACCTTAAGCAAGCTTGTTAAATACTTGCCGAGGTCCTTGCCAAGAACCGCTGAAATAATCTTATCAACATCTAAACCTGCTGACTTAGCAGTTTTAACAATGTTTGTAATCGGAGCAAGGAGATTATCAAGAAGCTGGCCGATACCGTTGTTATCAATGAAGTATGCAAGGTTAGGAAGAACTGATGTAATTGTTTCAAATGGCTTGTCGAGAACTTGGTCAACAAAGCTCATAAGAGGATTAAGAACATCAAGAAGTACGTTATCCTTAGCCTTCTTGCAATCCTTCTGATACTGTGCAAATGTCTTAATCTTGCTGTTGCTTACCTGAAGAACATCAAGAAGAGGAATGATTGCACCTTCATAGCCGTTAATGCCGTTTACGCCGACATTGAGTGCGTTAAGGTCAAGCTTAATTGTTGAAAGCTTAGAGTCAGCATTCATTGAATCCTTAGCTGTAAGAGTAAGAACACCGTTCTTAAGCTCATAGGTAAGAGCAATCTTGCTTGCTACCTTGCCATCGCTTCCCTTAATATCAAGAGATGTTGAAGCCTTTGCAATTGTGATATTGCTAAGGTCAATCTTTCCTTCATTAAGGAATACGTTGAGAACACTGTTGAGAGGACGAAGAATTGCAACGAGTGCATGTACGAAGCCCTGCTCAGCCTTTGCGGAGCCATCCTTGAAGCCCCAGTTGATTGTTTTAACCTTCTTCCAGCTCTTAACCTTCTTGAGGGTTTTAGCTGCTGAAGAATAAGTTTTACCATAGCTCTTATCCATAAGTAAGCCTGCAACGCCCTTAGGTGAAACAGTAATGCCTGCCATATTGAGATAAGGTGAAATAGTCTTTTTGTCAAGTGCACCGTAAAGTGCCTTAGCAAGTGAAGTGAGGTTAGCGTTTGTAAATACCAAACCGCTTACAACACCCTTAAGATTTGATGCGTCAACTACGCCAAAGTTAGTGAGAAGAGCCATAACTGCGTCAACTGCACTGTCAAGCTGGGTGATAGCTGATTCGGCATCATAAGAAGAAATACCGTCAGGGTACTTGAACTTTAATGAAGTTCCCTTGTATTTGCTGTAAGCCCAATAAACTTCTGTAGGTGACTGTGTGAAGTCGAGAAGTTTGCCTACAATCTTAAGAAGTCCCATACCGTCAAGCTTACCTGTTTCGATATACTTGATGAGCTTCTTAACGCCTGAGCTTACCTTGTTGTTGCCCATAATCAAACCGATGATTGTGGAAAGGTTATGATTTGTCTTTACAAATTCAACAACATAATCGAGTACGTATACAAGTGTTTGAGCAGGAGTTGTTGTCTTGCCAAGCTTGTTCCAATTAATGTTGTTAAGTTTAATACCTGTCTTTGCAAGAAGGGTATTAAAAATAGGAATAATGTTGTTGCCTGAAAGAGCATAGCCCTTAACCTTAAGTCCAAGCTCTTGCTTGTCGTTAACTGTGATTAAATCACCGAACGTCTTAGAAACGATACCTTCAAGCAGCGCTGCAAGTGACGGTGATGCGGCACCAAGCTTATCACTCTTAATCTTAAGAATGTTAGCTGCGCCGTTGAGCTCGTTTGCAATAGCCTTAACTGCGCTTGAAACAACAGAAGCAAGTGTAGGAGTTGTTGTATCGTCTAATACAACGCCGATAGCCGACACAAGATTGAGCAATGTTGTTGCAGGCTTTTCAAGGAACTTGTCAAGAAGTGAAACTATTGGATTAACAATACCGGTGAATACTTCATCACGGTATGGATTGCTCTTATCAGCAAACTTAGTAGGAGTATCAACTGTGATGCCTGTCTTTTGAGCTATTGTATTAAGAACAGGGTAGAGAGCATTTTCATAAATGCCTGTATCAATAAGAACTACGCCGAGGATAGAGGTGAGAAGTCTGAGTGAGGTTGAAAGACCTGTCATAAATTCATCTCTGTTGCCTGCTGTGATGCCCCAATTAATGCTTACGTTAAGAGTACCGTTGTCATTAACTGCGTCACTCCAACTGCCAAGCTTAGAAAGCTTCTTGCTTGCGTTCTTAATGCCTGTGTCCTTAATTCTTACAGATAATGAGTCAGGAGAAATAAGTCCGTTGACTGCTTCACTGATAAGATTGTATTTTGCTGTCACGTCTGCAGTACCATTATTATATGTATAAGAGTATGCATACTTGTCAGTAAGTCCTGCAACAAGTGTTTCGACGAGAGCATAGGTTCTTACTACTACTGTTGTAAGACCTTCGTTTGTGTAGATATCCTTAGGATTAACGTTACCATTTGAATCTGGAGTACGTGCATCCTCGCCATTAAGATAATATAAATAGGTATTAAGTAAATCAATTGTTGCGTTTGATGCATTTGCACCAATGTAATTTGAAAGTAATGAAATTACGCCGGCAATAATGTTACTTGTCTTGTTGATTGAATAGCCGTTTACGCTTGAATCCGTAAGGAGAGATGACAATGTTTTATCAAGCTTAGCTATTGTGTTATCAACGTTCTTCATATCGCTGCTCTTATGTGCTGAAATATCAACTGAAGAGTTAGGAGTTGCAACTGCCTGTGTAGTGGCAGGGGATGAAGAATTATTGTTATTATTGTTATTATTGTTGTTATTGTTGTTATTTGACTTGAATGAATTGATAAGTGCCTTAACAACGTCAACAAGCTTGCTTACATTAGTAATAAGGAAGTAAGCGTTATCTCTGTCAAGACCTACAAATCCGCTTGACTGCGGTTCAAATGTGAAGCTGTACTTGCTGTCACGTGTAATCTGGAAGATGCTGTTGAAAAGGTCTGTAAGAGCACTTGTTTCGGTGAAACCGCCTACTGAATTGAGAAGACCTGTAATAATAGGAAGGTTCTTTTCAAATTCACTGCCCTTAGAGCTTATTACATTGTTTACAAGACCGAGAATAGCGTCAAGCCAATCCTCTACGAATACACCTACAAAGCAGTCAAAAATCTTTGTTGGGTTTGGATTAGCGGCAAAATCCTTGAACTCTGTCATCTTAGAGTTGCTTACTGCGCCGTTTGAATCCGTAACAATCTTGCCCTTGTAGCAATATGTCCATGCATCCTTGCTTACGCCGTATTTGTCAGCTGCAAGGTTTTCCATAATGTCAAAGAGCTGAGGAATTGCAACCATAAGGTTGTTAAGACCTGAGTTGATGACTTTTCCTCCGTCATCATGGCCCTTAACCTGGTCTCTGTACTTAGGAGTGCTAACGTATGTGTCAACTGCAGTAGTGAAGAGGCCTGCTATTTCTGTTACCAATTCATAAAGACCTGCGCCAACCTGTCCGTTTGAAGCTGTGATTGCTTTCTTAAGGATACCCTCAAGGTCGCTGAGCTTAGCATACTTGAGAGCCTTATCGGCAATGTAAATACCTGTAATCTTAGGTACGCCTGCTTCATATGTGTATTTAACGTTAAACTTAGTAGTGCTTGAAACGTTAGCAAGTACATCTGCAAGAGAACCGCTTACGCCATTATAAGAATAGGTATAAGAACCGTCGCTGTTCTTTGTGTATGTGATTGCTTTGCCGTAGCTATCTACAACCTTGTCATACTTAAGTACGTAGTCAGGAGTTGCGATAATGTCGCCGGCTGAGAAGTTCTTAGTTACAAAGGTATCGTCAGAAGATTCTGAAATGTAGCCTGTTTTCTCATTACCGCCGTTCCAATAAGTACCGCCGAATTCCTCAAACTTGCCATCTCTCTGGAGCCAATGCATAAGCTGAGGAAGCATAGCGTTGAGGTCCCAAGCAAGCTGACTGATTCCGATGTATGAGCCGGTGTCTGCAGTCATATTTTTGAGTGGCTCAATAAGGTCAATAACAGAATAGAGGAAGCCTTCTTGGTTATTTCTTTGCGAATTGCCGATTTCAGAGAAAAGAATAGGCTCAAGAAGCTCGTTAATTACTACTGTAAGTAAAGGAAGAAGGTTTACGACTGTCTTAATCGGGTCGTTAACAAGATTCTTCCAAACATCGGTAAGAGCGTCCTTAAGATTTACGTTTGTCTTAAGAAGTGACTTAAGCACAGCGTCAACCGTTTTACCGATATCTGTACTTGGGTCAACGATATCGCCGATTGTGTTGTTGAGAATAAGGTTTGTAATCTCGGTACCTGCCGAACCTGTAAGGTCAACATTTTTACCGTTGAGAATTTCCTTTTGAGCGTCGGTAAGAACGATACCTGAAGTTTGAGAAGCTTTTTTCTTTACAATATCATCAAGTACGAGTTGAACGTTAAGAAGGAATTTGAAAGAATACTTATAGCTGTATGTATAAGTAGTGCTATCTGTGCCAAGGTCGTTTGTATCAACGCCGAGGTATTCAGATGCAATCTTAGTAACAATGTAGTCGTAAGAAGCTGCAACCCATTCGTTGATTAATGGCTTGCTGTAATTATTTGAATTAGTTACAGGGTCAGACTTAAGTGCGTTAATGCCGACACCCGGGTCTGAACGTGAAGCATCAACAAGTGAATTAACAGGCAAGTATTTTGTTTTGTCAATATGTGAACGGTTTTTAGCAAAGCCGCCAAATGAACCTAACAAATTATTGTAATTTGTTGAATTCTTTTTTTGGTTAGCTGCAATAAGAGACCAAAACTCTGAAGTGTAACTGCCTTTAAGTGAAGCAGGAACAATGACTGTCTTGTTCTTTTTGTCGGCATATTTATCGTTAAAGGTAACTTCGCCGTCCTTAAAGTAGTTTGTTACAACATTAGTGGTGGCGTTTGCACCGCCGACGCTGGAGAAGAATGCACGCAACTGAGTAAGTTCGTCATCGCTAATGAAGAAACTGTCACCCTCTTGCCAATTTGCATCATATCCTTTTGGAAGCTTAGCATTGATTTCGGAATTAAGCTTGTTGAGGTCAACGCCGTTTCCGTTATTACCGAAACGTACAACCATACCCTTAAGTATATCAGTGTAATACGGAGAAGTGGTTGTGTCGACATTACCGTTCATAAGTGCTTTTTTGCACAAATCAGTCATAATAGTGTTGCCTACTACATATTCGGTATATGACTCAATTTGGTAATCTGTTGTCATGCCCTCTTTTTGTGCAAGAGTCTCGAAAGAAGCATCTTCGGCAACTCCTAATTTAGCGGCAACAGCTTTTCTTGCGATTTCCTTAACAGTGTCATAAACATTGTTTTCAGTGTCGCTTACTGTGAAGCCCTTAAATGTCATAGGAACCTGATAAAGCGATGTGCTGTCAACTGTTTGGTTAAATGTTGCACCGCCGTCGCTTATCAATCTGATAAATTCGCTTGCTGAGATGAAGCTCTGACCGACACCGAAGTCGTAGTAAATAACGTCAGCCAAATCGTTAAGCTTAACGTTGATACCGTATGTTGCATACTTAACGTTAAGTGTGCCCATATAGTTGTTAACAACGGCTTGCTCATCAGCTGTGAGCTTAAAATCAAAGTTCTTCAACTGGTAAAGTGTGGCAGTATCATAAGTGTCACCGATAGCTTCGCCGTTAAGCTTAACTGTTTCAACAGCACCGCTTTTTACAGCTTCGGTATAACGCTTAGCAATTGCTTCTACCTTATCACTGTCTGTACCTTGCTTTATCTTTTGAGCATAAAGGTCGGCTAAATACCAAAGGCTGTTTGTTGAGAACTTGATAGTTTGACCTGCGGCATTGTAGCCTGAAACGGTACGTTCGCTTTCTTTACCGTATAACCATTCGTCAAGCTGATTTCTCGTGTCTTTAGATAAGTCTTTGTTGTCTTTGTACTTTAAGCAAAGAGCGGTAAGTGAAAAATAATCAATTGCGCCCGTTGAACCGCTTAAGTAGTTATAATCTTCAGGATTACCCATACCTGTTTGAATATAACTTTTTACAAAGTCTGACTGGCTTGTCTTTGCAAGTGCGCCGATAAGAGTCGGCTGCAATACGCCGAGTAAATCCTGAAGTGTTGTTTCACTTACGATTTGCTCTTTTTCTTTGGTGGTAAGTTCCGCTGCGGTCTTACCTAACTTTTTAGCACCCTTTTCATAAACAGGCTTGCTTATTGCCTCAATGCCCATGAGAAGGGAAGGCAGCTGGTCTGCCAATTTGTTAAGTGTGTCGAATGCCGAATCGGCGTCAACACTTGTCGTTTTCCAAAGCGGGTTGTCATTACTCTTGGCGAACGCAGTAAATCCAACCGAGCATGTGGTCACGACCATTACTACAGCTAAGAAAAAGCTGAGTATCTTTTTGCTCGTTCTCATATAAATCTCTCTCTCCTTTACATATGATTTACGAACTTGTCGTATGGTAACGCATTTTTTGGATAATGCGCCGAGCAGTATTTGTTCACAGTTTCTACACAAAAAACTGCTTTTTAGGCGCAGGATATCCACACGCGTATTAACAAATACAATATATTTATAACAAATAAAAACTTATAAGTCAATAATTTTATAACATATTTTGAATTTATTGTGAATTTTCACATATTTTCGCATTGATTTTTGACGATAGAGAGTTGCAAAATAGACAATATGGCACAAAAAGTCTGACAAACACAATTCGACAGAAAATTGACTGTAAAACGTAATATAATCCATATAAAGTCGGGTAAAATTCTGTTCGATTTGTAAAGGCAAACATCTTTACAAATGTAAATTTTGTGTAAAGTATCACAGCTTTACTTGCGGAAAATCAAGCGTTTTTTGGCGTCAAATTATAAACAAATTGTAAACTTTTAGTTAATAATTTGTGCAAGGTGTCAAAAATAAGTTTGTTTTTTTGGACATTGTTACAAAAATATCATTTGTCGTTTGTCTTTATTGACTTTTTTGTTGCCTTATGTAATAATTATAATGTGTTTAAAGCACATATTGCGCAGTTTTTGGTGCAACGGTTTGGCTTTGCCGACCTTCAGTCTAATTCAGATTGCCTGATGGTCAGAGATTGTGACAGGCTCCCCTGCAATATGTTAACACTTTATTATTCAATTAATTTTAAATTTAATGGAGGTAAAAAATGAAAACGAAGGCAAAAAAGTTTTCACATAAGCTTCTGGCATTATTTATGGCAGTGCTTATGGCAGCTTCCTGCTTTACCGGTGCTTTAACTGCTTATGCTGATACTATGAGCAGTGAAAAGACGTATGCCGACGAGTCAATCGAATATAACGATTTGGCGTGGGCTATTCTTTCCGATGAACAGGTAGCTACAGCTTTACTTGACTATGCTGATTTGATGCTTGCCCAATACGGTCCGCAGATTGATAAGCTTCTTGAAAACCTTCCTTCAAGTATTACCCAGTATATCACATGGGACAGCAACAGCCGTACACTTAAGCTTAATGCTTTTGGTCTTGTTAAAAAAGACATTCCGGTACGTACTCACAGTGTTGATGAACTTTTCTATACACTTAGGGGTGTCGCTGATCTTCTTAACTCATATGGTAACTTACTCGGTGATGCCGGCAACCTTAACTTTAAGGCTGTTGCCACTAAGGATTGGAGTATTTCAAGAGAAACTGCATCTTCAACTGATATTTTAAGAAGCGTAATCGGTATTTTACAAAACCTTTCTTGCGACTATAACGGCTCTGATATTTTAGGCCAGGTGCTTAGAGGTAACTTTACTCTCGGTACTCTCGGTAACGTTGCAAACCTTGACGTATATAAGATTGTAGGTAATCTTTTGGGCTTTACAGATACGAAGTATAAGACTAACTTAGTATACAATGTTGCTCAAAACCTTATTTTCCAATATACTAATTGGTATACAGAAGAGGAAATTAATAATTTCAAGAACGGTACTGCAACATGGGTTTATGATGACCAGCTTATTAATAAACTCACAACAGAGCTTCTTGATAAGATTAGTGTACTTGTTACATATAATCAAGAATACACAGATGCTGATTCGCAAACAGCAATTCAGGATACATCGGCTACACGTTATTTGAAGATTAAAGCTGAAATGAAGGCAAGCGGTTCTGACTACGCTACTGCAGCTGCAAAGCTTGGTTATGACCCTAACCTTGTATATTCAGATGAATTTAAAGATGATGAGGGTAATCCTCTTAACGTTCTTCTTTTTGCTTACGGTGCTCCTGACGAAAACGGTTATGCAACAGAATCAACCACAAAGGTAACACTTAAGGCAACCGATAATCTTTTTGATTTCAGTTACAGAGCTCTTGACCTTGCTTGGGATACAGTTCTCAAGGGTACAGTCAAACTCCTTCACGTAAATGATGGATTTGATAAGGGTCACGGCGCTAACTTTGATAACAACTATTATTATTTCTTCGACCAAAAGGGCGAGTGGAATGATAATGATGTTGCTGCAAACTATACACCGGCTAAGCTCAATCAATGGGCAAATGCAGTATATAAGGATTATAAGTTTGACACAGCAGATGATTTCCTTGCTTATGTTAAGAAGACGGTAACTTATGATCGTACAGCTGCCGAGGACTCAACAGGTTCTTGGAAAGATATCGACGCAACGAGACTTTTCGCTAAGTTAAGATACAGCCCGCTTGCTGATTACGGCTTTAACGTAACAACAGGTCCTATCAATCTTTACTTTGCAGAAACAGGTACTCCAAACCTCGATAAGTTCTTTAGCGAAAGCTATTCAAAGTACAGCTCAATGGTAGCAGGCTTTAATGACGCACTTGTTGCAGCAGTTAAGGACTTGTTCCCGCAGCGCGGCAACGTTATCGGTACACGTCCTGAAATGACAACAACCGGTGATTTTGCAACTATTGACGCAGCAGCAATTAAGTCAATCGTTTCAACACTTGTTGGCAACGCTTGCAAGATGGTTCAGTACACAGCAGACGCTACAGACGCTAACATTCTTAAAGCTTTCTACGCAAAGAACGGCGCCAGCGCTGCTCTTACAGAGAAGAATCTTGAAGAAGCAATGATTCCTATGCTCGTTGCTTGTATCGGTCAGGTAAATCTTGGCTCAGGCAAGCTTGAGAAAATTATCCATCCTTCTGATTGGGACGGATGTAAGGATGCAGAAGCAGTAGCTTATGTATGCCTTAAGGAGTATTTATCATACTCAATGCCTGACAAGGATTATTCAAAGCTTGTAAAGATTGGCAGCGACGGAACAATCAATGCAACACTTGAAGGCACAATTCTTCCAATGGCTCGTGACGCAGTTGCTTATGTAATTGAGGCTTACGTTCCTCTTGAGGACGAAAACGGCAATACTTGGAAGACAGAGTCAGCAGCTGTTGATTCTAAAACAACACTCTTTGACCTTCTTAATTCTGTAGTTTGCTACTACGGCGGCGACCATGCAATGGAGAAGGCTGTAAATAAGGGCGAAAGAGCTATGGGCGTAGGTGCTCTCCTCGGTATTTGTGATGGAAACGGCAACAGCCTTATCACAACAAAGAATACTCTTTGGGAAAACATTAATGCAATAGCTAATAAGCTTATGCCTGTTCTCGGTACACTTCAGGGTACAGGTTATGCTAAATTCAATTCAGAGGAACTTATTTGGAACAACATTGTTCTTTCATTCCTTGATATTGGTAAAGAAAATTCAAAGACAGGTCTTTGCGGCGTATCTAACTTCCTTAACCAGTTATTTACAATCGTTTCTGCAGAGCCTATCCAAAAGACTTCATTCGTCGTAACAGTTTATGATTTACTTAAGGATCTCATTAACGGATTGTTTGGCGCACGTTACAGCGGACAGAGCTTTAAGACAATCGTTCCTGATGCTACAAGTGCTCATCCGTTTGATGATTTCTTCCAGGTTAAGGTACTCGCAGGTACAAGCGGTAAGGACTTGGGTGCATTCCAAAAGCTTATCTGTAACTTCGTAGAGTTCGGCGGATACGGTACAAACGGTCCTAAGACCTACTCTGATTCTATTATCAGAGGTATCTGTTTTGCAGTACAGGCAGTTAACAGCTTCATTCCTAATGCATTGACTACACTTGGTCAGCATCAGCTCAAGATGGCTACTGCTTCATTCGGTTCTAACACCGTAACAGGCTGTATTTCAGGTCAACCTTATGATGATGCACTTACTGTTACAAACAACTCGGTAGGTATCAATGCATCGTACATTAAGGACGGCAAGCCTACTCAGCTTTCACGTTACTATGTAAAGATTACAAGCGTGCTTCAATATGATGTTTATAACGAAGAAATGCCTGATGATACAATAGATTTCCCTGAAACTCCTATTGATCCGGGTAAGAGTGCTAAAATTAATATTTCAGTTCCGTTCGATGTTTCAGGTTCTGATACAACAAACACATGCCGTGTTGTTGTAAATTATGATATTGTTGATGATCAGGGCAATGTTCTTTATGGAGGCAATACTGTAACAGCTTATAAGCTTCTTACAAGTGAAGTAAGCTTCAGAAATGCTCTTTATGATGCTGATTATA
>ENA-ORMN01001759-ORMN01001759.1-human-gut-metagenome-genome-assembly--contig:-NODE-1759-length-20490-cov-16.858184_pt1 | contig 20490 bp, 13 predicted proteins | sample MGYA00242102_ERZ508993 | MGnify/ENA primary metagenome ERZ508993 (study PRJEB26280, sample SAMEA2338770) | human gut metagenome | biome: human gut; feature: human-associated habitat; material: faeces...
TTCGTTGTTGTGAAATTGTATCAACCTTCATATATCGCTATATATCGGCTAATCTATTCTTTTACACTTACCTCGTTGTAATCTCTCAGTATTGTCAATGAACTTTGTTTTGTACCGCTTCTTCCGAAACGGGCTGCAAAGATACGCACTTTTTCTTTACTACCAAATTTTTTTTGACTTTTTTTCAGGAATATTTTTCAGCGGGGTGGAATTCTCACCTTTAAATAGTACCTTTGTTTGCCGCAGGGCCTGGGCGGGTGCTTCGACCAGGAAGACACCGGCGCTTCGACAAGCTCAGCGGCGACCCGGCGGCCAAAGGAAAGCCCGGCAGCCAAAGGAAAGACCCGGCAGCCAAAGGAAAGACCCGGCGACGGGCCACATAAGAAAGAAACAATAACAAAATAACGATCGATGGAAGAAACAAGAAATTCATTGCCGGAGAACGCTCAAAGGGAGCTGGCGCCGGGTGAGGAGTACAAGCCGCTCCTGGGGGCGGAAAGGAAATGGGCGGAAGTGACGCCATATTCAGTGACGCTCGGTCTGCTGATGGTGGTCATCTTCTCCGCGGCGGCGGCCTATCTGGGTCTTCGCGTGGGGCAGGTGTTCGAGGCCGCAATCCCTATCGCGATCATCGCCGTGGGTCTGACCAGCGCGCTCGGAAAAAAGGAGGGGCTGGGGCAGAACGTCATCATCCAGTCCATCGGAGGCTGCTCAGGGGCCGTGGTGGCGGGCGCCATATTCACACTCCCTGCCATCTACATCCTCGGAGTGGATGTCAGCTTCATGCAGATGTTCCTTTCCTCGCTGCTTGGCGGTGTCTTAGGAATATTATTCCTCATTCCTTTCCGGAAATATTTCGTGAAGGAGATGCACGGGAAGTATCCTTTCCCGGAGGCGACGGCCACCACACAGATCCTCGTTAGCGGCGAAGGCGGCGGCAAGGGTGCGGGAACGCTTCTTGTCAGCGGTCTCATCGGTGGTCTTTATGACTTCATCGTCAGCACTTTCGGAGCCTGGGCGGACACCGTGAGCACAACGGTTGCCGGCATCGGACAGACAATCGCCGACAAGGCCAAGGTCGTTCTGAAACTGAACACCGGGGCGGCTGTGCTGGGTCTTGGCTACATCGTCGGTCTGAAATATGCCTTCATCATCTGCTGCGGCAGTTTCCTGGTGTGGCTGGTGATCATTCCGCTGATGAACCTCATCTGGGGTGGCCAGGTGATCGACCTGATGGGGACCGGTGTGACAATGACAATCGGGGAGATGAGCCCAGACCAGATATTCAAAGATTACGCGCGCCACATCGGCATCGGCGGCATCGCCACCGCCGGCATCATCGGCATCATCAAGTCGTTCGGTGTGATCAAGTCGGCTGTCGGTCTGGCTGTCGGTGAGTTCTCCAAGAAGGGTGGCAATGCCGGGAAGGCCGAGAGAACGCAGGAGGATATTCCTATGAAAACCATCGTGTTCGGCATCGTGCTGACGCTTCTGGCGGTGTTCGCCTTCTTCGCTTTCGGCGGGGTCGTGAACAATGTCTGGCAGGCGGTTGTGGGACTGCTGATCGTGGCGGTGATCGCGTTCCTGTTCACCACGGTGGCGGCCAACGCCATCGCCATCGTCGGCACGAACCCGGTGAGCGGCATGACGTTGATGACGCTGATCATCGCGGCGCTTATCCTTGTTGGTGTGGGTCTTAAGGGCAACGCCGGTATGGCCGCGGCCCTGATCATCGGCGGTGTCGTCTGCACGGCGCTTTCGGTGGCCGGCTCCTTCATCACCGACCTTAAGATCGGCTACTGGATCGGCAGCACTCCGAGAAAGCAGGAAGGCTGGAAGTTCGTGGGCGTGGCTGTGGCCGCGGCGACGGTCTGCGGCGTGATGCTGGTACTGAACAAGACCTACGGTTTCGTCGGTGACCAGGCGCTCGTGGCTCCTCAGGCCAACGCGATGGCGGCTGTGATCCAGCCTATGATGAACGGCGGCGGCGCTCCGTGGCTGCTCTACGGGATCGGGGCCGTGCTGGCCATAGTGCTGACCTTCCTCAAGGTTCCTGCCCTGGCGTTCGCGCTGGGTATGTTCATTCCGATCGACCTGAACCTGCCTCTTCTGATAGGCGGAGCGATCTCCTGGTTCGTCAGCACCCGCTCGAAGGACAAGGCGCTTAATGAGATACGTCTGAACAAGGGTACGCTGATCGCTTCCGGTTTCATCGCCGGCGGCGCGCTGATGGGAGTCGTGAGCGCTCTGCTCAAGTTCTTCAACGTGGATTGGTTCCTGACCGGCTGGAACGCCCAATACGGCGAGGCCATCGCCATCATCCCGTTCCTCGGAATCATCGCCTACACCATCATCGCCTCTTTGAGGGCTAAGGAATAAACAAACGGCCACCGTGCCCGCCGAAGTGCCATTATGAAAGTGGCCTCAACAGGCTCGGTGACCAGAAAATAACAAGAATAATGGAAAAAGTTTTAGACAGGTTCCTGAGGTACGTCAGCGTTGACACTCAGTCGAACGAGGAATCAGAGAGCCAGCCATCGGCGGAGAAGGAGCTGAATCTGCTCCGCATGCTGCGCGACGAGCTGCAGGCTCTCGGAGTGGAAGCCACTCTTGATGAATATGGTTACGTGATGGGCACGATCCCTTCGAACATCGAGGCGAAAGTGCCGGCAATCGGATTCATCGCCCACGTGGACACCGCTCCGGACGCTTCGGGAGCGGACATCAAGCCTCAGATCATCAATGAATATGACGGCGGGGACATTCCTTTGAAAGGTGTGCCTGGACTGGCGCTGAAGCCTTCGGAGTTCCCGGAGATGCTTCATTATGTGGGGCAGACGCTCATCACCACCGACGGCACAACCCTTCTGGGTGCGGACGACAAGGCCGGCGTGGCCGAGATCATGGACGCGGTGCAGTACATCGTGGAGCATCCTGAGTTCAGGCACGGTGAGATCAAGATCGGTTTCACGCCTGACGAGGAGATCGGGCGCGGCGTGGTTAAGTTCGATGTCAAGAGGTTCGGGGCTGAATATGCCTACACGATGGACGGCGGGGAGATCGGTGAGCTGGAGTTCGAGAATTTCAACGCGGCCTCGGCGAAGATCCACATTCAGGGAAGGAACGTGCACCCGGGCTACGCGAAGGGCAAGATGAAGAACGCGATCCTGATCGCCACCGAGTTGAACGCCTTGCTGCCTGTTCAGCAGAGGCCTGAATATACCGAAGGCTACGAGGGTTTCTTCCACATTGTCGGTTTCAGCGGTTCGGTCGAGGAGGCGGATGTCACCTACATAATCCGTGACCATGACCGCAAGGAGTTCGAGAGCAAGAAGGAGATCATGCGTAAGTGCGTGGATTTCATCAATGTGAAGTACGGCGAGGGTACGGCTGTGGCCACTGTCAAGGATCAGTACTACAACATGCGCGAGCAGGTCGAACCGCACTATCACGTGGTTGAGAAAGCCGTGAAGGCGATGGAGATGGCCGGCATCAAGCCGAAGATCCAGCCTATCCGTGGCGGCACCGACGGTGCTAACCTGAGTTTCAAGGGGCTGCCTTGCCCGAACATCTTCGCCGGTGGCCTGAACTTCCACGGCAAGATGGAGTTCGTGCCGCTTCAGAGTATCGAGAAGGCCTCCCAGGTCATCCTCAACATCATCTCGCTCTACGCAGAGTAGGTTGCATGCGCTCCACAAGCCATTGTTTGTTGAATCTCAACCTATTGCTTGTTGTACCAAGACAAATAATTTGTTGTGCCTCAACTAATTATTTTGTTGCACCATACCCCCAAGGCAGTTGCCTTAAGGTGATCCTCCCCACTCCGTGCTGCTCGCTATGATGGTCCACTGGACCATCATTAATCACTCACGACCTCCCTCTTCGGGAGCCAAAGTCACCTTAAGGCAACTGCCTTTGGGGTACCCGCCGCTGCGATAAAGCGCGGGATAGAGGCTCAGCGACTCCGGCAGGAACTTCTGGGCGACGGTTTGGGGCTATACTGTTGCCAGAGGGTACGGTGCGGCACTCTTGGGCAACGTTTTGGGGCTGTTCTGTCGCCCGAGCGCACGGCGCGGCACTCTTGGGCGACGGTTTGGGGCTATACTGTTGCCCGAGGGTACGGCGCGGCACTCTTGGGCGACGTTTCGGGGCTGTTCTGTTGCCCAAGCGCGCGGTGCGGCACTCTTGGGCGATGGTTTGGGGCTGTTCTGTCGCCCGAGGGGGCAGAGTTTGGGGGTGGAGGGTGCTATGAGCGGAGGGAATTCCTCTTGGAGGGGCTACATTCTTAGCTTGAAGCCGGCAAGGAGGGTGTCGGGGCAGAAGTGGAAGACAGAGGACATCTCGCCTGCCATGCAGAAACCGCAGTCGCGGCACTGAGAGGTTCCGTAGCCGGTGCAGAGGCCTTCGGAGCCGTCGGGGTAGATGAAGTTCGAGACGAAGCATTCTTTTCCTAACCTCAGTTGGCCAAGGGTGTTGCGCTTCATCTTCCTTAGGCCGGAGGCGGAATTCATTATCGGATAGCCTTTCTTCTTGTAGGACAGTACCTTGTCGATCAGTTCGGCTTTCTTTGCCGGAGGGAGCATCAGGTACTCGGTGCCGGGGAAGGGGGTGTGGAAGTTGATGGAGACCTGCTCGATCGCGTCGTTGGCACGGACATATTCCATTACCTCATCCAGGGACTCCCAGTTCATGGAGTTCACTACCATATTCACACTCAAGTGCTTGTGGCCGCACTTCCGGATGTTTTCCTCCAGCCTCGGGAAGGTGCCCTCGCCTCGGATCGCCTCGTGGTACCTGCCGATGCCGTCAAGGGAGACCCAGATCGAGTGGGGGTGGATCCAGGAGAAGTCCTGCTGGGCGTTCGTGGTGACTGTCACGGAGAAGAAACCGATCCGGACAGCCGCGTCTATGATGTCGTTGATGGTCTTGCCGTCCTCCTTCCAGAGGGTTGGCTCGCCGCCTTCCAGATCGACGAAACGGGAACCGGCTGCGTAGGAGCGTCTCAGAGACTCCACGATGTCATCGAACTTCCTCTGACGGTTGCCGGCGCTGCCATAGACGGAGCAGTGCTTGCAGCGGAGGTTGCATTTGTCGGTTATGAACAGGACGGTCTGGAGCGGGGCGCGGCGTCCGAAGAAGCGGGCTCGGACGAACCACCAGGCGAGGTAGGCGTATTGCTTGATCATATTAGAAGATAGTTGCCGCGCGGAAGGCGGGTTGTTATTTTACAATAGAATTGATTATGAACACAATGATGACCACCAGGCAGAAGAATGTGTTGATGTTGCGGGCCATCAGCCAACGGAAGAGGAACCAGTCAACGCCTGCCTTGACATATTCATTCCAATTTCCCATCGGCCCCATCCACCAGCGGGGAGTGTCGTCGCAGGGCATGTTGTTGATGAAGCGCCAGGTGGAACTGAGGAAACAGACGGACAGCGGCAGGGAGACGAGGGTCAGCAGGTACCAGTGGCTCCAGCCGTAGAGGAAGACGTTGCAAATCAGGCAGATGAACGGCACCAGCGTGAACACGGCCAGGGCGGTGATCTGCGAGGTCTTGCCTCCGAGAAGGTGGGCGAAAGTGCGCTTCCCGAGCCGCTTGTCGGCAGCAGCCTCCATCACAGAATGGACAAAGACGATGTTCGTCACAAGGCAACCGATGCCGATGCTCAGGATGAACATGTCCGGGCGGAAGGCCGCTCCTGTCACCGCAGCAGCCGCCCCCATCATGTTCAGAGGCCCGAAAACCACGCCTATGACCAGCTCGCCAAGGCCGTGATAGCCAAGGCGCATGGGCGCTCCGGAATACTGGAGGCCGATGAACAGTCCGGCGAAAGCGTAGGCGGCGACAGCAAGCGCGGAGGCCGGGCCGTTAGTGAGCATCTGGAATATGACAACGGCAAGACCCATCAGGGCCGCGAAGCCAAGGAATAGGATCATGGCCTTGCGGAGATCCTTTTCGGTGGCCGCGCCGGAGAGGATGTACTGGCATTTGTCCATCCGGGCGCGGACCGAGCCTTCGGCCACAAGGAACGAGCGGATCTCTCCCGAAGGGAGTACTTTGAGGTAGTCGAAATAGTCATCGGCGAGGTTCATCCCCAGGTGCGCGGCGCAGACTCCGAGGAAAACCGGTATCGCGAGAGGCCAGAAGAATCCGTCCTGGCCGATCGAGAGGATTATCGCTGTCAGGCATGGGATGGCGCTCTGGGGAAGGGCTATCTTCCTGGCGTTGTCCATCCAGAATCTCAGATTTGGCATATTCCTATTCATCAAAAGTTCCGGACGCTTCGACAGGCTTGGCGACCGGAACTTATGAATGATCAAAAAAGTCTATTTGATGACACCCAACTCCTTGCCGACCTTGATGAAGGCGGCGATGGCCTTGTCAAGATGCTCGCGCTTGTGGGCGGCGGAAAGCTGCACGCGGATGCGGGCCTGACCCTTCGGAACCACCGGATAGTAGAAGCCGGTCACGAATATTCCTTCCTCCGCCATCTTGGCGGCGAATTTCTGGGAAAGCGGCGCATCGTAGAGCATCACCGCGCAGATCGCGCTCTGCGTAGGCTTGATGTCGAAGCCGGCGGCCAGCATCTTCTCGCGGAAGTAGGTCACATTCTCCTGCTGGCGGTCGTGAAGCTCGTTGCTTTCTCCCAGCATCCTGAACATCTCGATGCCGGCGGCGACGATCATCGGCGGCAGTGAGTTGGAGAAGAGGTAAGGGCGGGAGCGCTGGCGGAGCATGTCGATGATCTCCTTGCGGCCGGTGGTGAATCCGCCGACGGTGCCTCCGAATGCCTTTCCGAGAGTGCCTGTGAATATGTCGATGCGGCCATAGCAGTCATACTGCTCGGCGACTCCGTGGCCGGTCTTGCCGACAACTCCGGCGGAGTGGCTTTCGTCAACCATCACGAGCGCGTCATATTTCTCGGCCAGCTCGCAGATCCTGTCCATCGGAGCCACGTTGCCGTCCATCGAGAAGACTCCGTCCGTGCAGATGATGCGGAACCTCTGGGCCTGGGCCTCCTGGAGGCAGCGCTCAAGGTCGGCCATGTCCGCGTTGGCGTAGCGGTAGCGGACAGCCTTGCACAGACGCACGCCGTCGATGATCGAAGCGTGGTTCAGAGAGTCGGAGATGATCGCGTCCTCAGCCGTGAGAAGAGGCTCGAACACACCGCCATTGGCATCGAAGCACGAGGCGTAGAGGATGGTGTCCTCGGTGTGGAAGAAATTGGAAATCGCCGCCTCCAGCTCCTTGTGGAGATCCTGGGTTCCGCAGATGAAACGTACTGAGGACATTCCGAAGCCTCTTTCGTCCATTGCCTTCTTGGCGGCCTCGATGAGCCTTGGAGAATCAGCCAGTCCCAGATAGTTGTTGGCACAGAAGTTAAGGGCTTTGCTGCCGTCCTGGAGAGTGATCTCCGCAGACTGGGCAGAAGCGATGTTCCTCTCGTTCTTGTAGAGCCCGGCTTCCTTGATGGAGGCGAGTTCCGCTGTCAGATGATCCTTGAATTTTCCGTACATATCTTATGATTTTTTAAAACGTTTCGTTTTCGCCATGACAAATATATCAATTTTCGTGAAATTAGTTTATATTTTCGCATTAATAAGAACACTTATTGGAAAATAATGTAAATTTGCAAAAGCTAAGTAAGCATAAAACAAGCCATCTGCAATGAAAAACGTACTTGTGATAGGCTCGACCGGCCAGATAGGCTCCGAGCTGACAATGAAAATCAGGAAGATGTGTCCTGAGGGCAACGTTGTTGCCGGTTACATTAAAGGCGCTGAGCCTAAGGGTATTCTGCTCGAAAGCGGCCCTGCCGCCGAGGCGGATGTATGCAACGGCGAGCAGCTTCTCGGAATCGTGAAGAAGTACAACATCGACACGATCTACAATCTGGCAGCCCTGCTCTCCGCCGTGGCGGAGAAGAAGCCGCAACTGGCATGGCACATCCAGATTGACGGTCTCATGAATATTCTTGAGATCGCCCGCGAGAACAATGTCGCCGTGTTCACTCCATCGTCCATCGGCTCGTTCGGTCCGGAGACCCCACACCAGGACACGCCTCAGGACACGATCCAGAGGCCGCGCTCAATGTACGGCGTGACCAAGGTGGCCACCGAGCTGCTCAGCGACTACTACCACACGAAGTATGGTGTGGACACCCGTTCGGTGAGGTTCCCGGGATTGATCTCCAATGTCACTCTGCCTGGGGGAGGTACGACCGACTACGCCGTGGAGATCTACTACGCCGCCGTGAAGGGTGAGGAGTTTGTCTGCCCTATCGCCGCCGGGACATTCATGGACATGATGTACATGCCTGACGCCCTGAAGGCCGCCGTGGACATCATGAACGCCGACCCGTCCAAGCTGAAACACCGCAACTCATTCAACATAGCGTCAATGAGCTTCGATCCTGAGATCCTGCGCAAGAAGATCGAGGAACACATCCCTGGATTCAGGATGCGCTATGAGGTCGATCCAGTCCGTCAGGCGATCGCCGACTCATGGCCGGACAAGATGGATGACTCCTGCGCCCGCGAGGAGTGGGGATGGACACCGTCCTATGATCTGGAGACCATGACCGTGGACATGATCGACGCGCTCCGCAAGAAGCTGCTCTAGAAATTACACATCAAAAAGATAAAGGAGAGGGTGACCAATGTCACCCTCTTTTTTGTCCCTCAGCCGATACGCTCGCGCCTTGGATTCATCACAACCTGTACCCCGGCCTGCACACAACCTCGGTTGCAGAGCCTGAGCGGGGCATCAGCGGGCGGAGCGTTTGGCGGCCCGGGCTTCTTTTCTGGCTTTCTGCTTCTCGAAGCGGAGACGATAGCGTTCCAGCATCCGATCTTCCTTGGCACGCCGCTTCTCCATTGCTTTCAGCGTCTTGAGGGTCTTCTTACGTTTCCTTTTCAAGGCTTTCTCTTCCTTGACTTTGGCCTTGGCCTCATCACGGGCGTCAAGCTCAGCCCATCTAGCCTCACGCGCCTCCGCACGCTTCCTGCGGCTTTCCTCTTTCGCGGCCTTCCTCGCCGCTGCCGGATCTAACGGATTCTTTACAGACGCACTGTCCGCGGAAACCGCAAGGGTGTCTTTCAACGCTATGCTGTCCTTACGCGCGGCCAAGGAATCCCTCAACGCAAGGCTGTCCTTCAAAGCCAGGCTGTCCTTTCTGGCAAGGCTGTCCCGGAGCGCAAGACTGTCGGCTGCCACCCGCAGACTATCCGCCACACGAGCCTCCTCGGCCTTACGCAACTCCTCCAGCCGCTTCCTCTCCGCCTTACGGACGCGCTTCAGAGAATCCTGGGTCGCAAGCATCTTATAGACGCTGCTCATATAGCCAGGGAAATAAATGTCGGTCTCGGCGAATTTCGCACGTGGAATCTGCTCGTAGACAGACCTTTGAGACTCTCGCGGCTTGTACTCGGTGATGTCCTCCGGACCTTTGGGACGCTTTTCAGGCTGCCAGTCGAAACCCTTAAGAATCCTCTCGTCCTTCTTTAGCTGGACGACAGGATAGGCATCGCTCTTGACAGCGTCGAAATAGTTGAGATCCTGAATGTTCCCTTCCTTCAAAATGGCCGTCATCATCTTCGACTCGAACTTGTTGACCGTCGCAAGCGAATTGTTCTCCTCTATGAAGAAGACACCGGACGCCCCGCCCATCGCGTCGAAACGCCGGAGTGTTCCAGTGCTGTCGAAATAGGCCATCATTTCCGTCGCCCTGATCTGATCGAACGAGAGGGAGTCCTCCTGGACGATGATGAAGGCGTTTGACATCAGGCTCGCGCGCTCGATGGACTGGTTCTTGACAATCACTGTTATGCTGTCCGCCGTGTACTGCCTCTTGGTTTCATTCCAGACATACGGTTTCCTGTAGAGACGTATCAACGAGTCAAGGTCGGTGTAGGCCAGAGAGTCACACGCTACCTGCATGTCGGTTCTGAAGACCTTGACGTTATTGATTCCGTAGATGAAATTGATCTTTGTGGAGTCTTTCGGAGTCAGGTCAAGCGAGTCTTTCGCGGCAATGGAAAGGGAGTCCGCCATGGCCAGCGAATCTTTTGCGAAGCCAAGACTGTCAGCTTGGAACGCCGTTGTGTCCAACTGAGATCTCAGGGTGTCGGCAGAGGCGCGAAGGGTGTCTGCCGGGGTGCGAAGGGTATTGGACCGGGTGCGAAGGGTGTCGGCCTGAGGCTTGAGACTTGCCGACTTCAAAGTGTCGGGGTTCTGAGCGAGCGGGTGGGCGGGAGTTTTGACAAGCCCGGCGACCGGCAAAGAATATGACTCCGTGGCCGGCGGTGTCCAGCACCAGCGAGGCGGTTCATATTCAATGACATCATCATCCCACGGGGCGGGAAGGATCGGTTTTCTGCTTTCGGTCAGCGCGGCGGCTCCCTTGTCAAAGGATCCCCTCGCGTTCGGGTCTTCCTCCTCCATCTTCTTCCGGGCCTCCTCGGCAGCGGCTTTGGCAGCCTCGGCAGCCTTGCGCCGGTACTCCGTGATAGGATCAACATTCAACTCCTTCAATCGGGCCTCTGACCTGACAAACTCGACAGAGTCCACCTCGCACTTCGGTATCGAACGAAGGATCAACGTGTCAGCTCCGACATAGACGGTGTCCTTCTTTCCGTCCTGCTCGCTGATCATGATGACGGCCGGATCCCTGGTCATCTTGACATAGGACAAGGAATCGATGTACTGCATGTAGCCTGCGACAGCGGCCACATTGCGGCTCGTGTCCAACAACTCGGCATGGCCGAACATCTCCACTTCATTACGGGCGCGGTAGTAGACCAGCGTGTCGGCCCAGGCCTCCTGACCCTCGGTCAAAAGATGGACGTCGGTGGTGAAGGTGAATTTCTCTAAGTCCCTCTCATAGAGACCGGCCTTTGAGGAAAGCATGTTGTCGTCCTTCCAGGCATTGGTGCCGGTGCCGAACGTGGCACGGTTGGCTTCGGTGTCGTAGCTGAGAAAATCCGTCTTCACGAACACCGAGTCCGTGTACATGTTGACATTGTCCGTGAACGTGAATGTACTGAGCTTGGAGAAATAAGACCCTTCGACACTCTCGATGACCTGTCCGTCCTTGTCACGCAAGGCTCCTCCGCCACGGAAAACCGCGACACTGTCCTTCGTGTTGTAGTCCAGATCCCTTGTCCTGAGCGTGTTGCCGTCCTTGTCCCGAAGCTGCACCAAAGAGCCTCGGAACTGCGCGAGGTTCTGGTCGATCAGGTAATCCAGACTCTCGCTGCTGAGCACCGTGCTGTTCTGGATGATCTGGACATTGCCGAAGGCGTTGATCACATTCGTGTTGACGTTCCACAAGGCGGTGTCACAGACCAGCAGGGTCGAGTTGTGCTCGAAACGCGCGTGACCCAAGGCCTTGCGGTACTGGACGCCATATTCATCAACCTGCTGCAACTCATCACAGCCGAGCAGCCGCACAAGACTGTCCTTCCGCTCCGTGGTCTGGGCGGAAAGGCTGAACGTGAGCAGCAAAAGGAGTAATGAATATGCCAGGCGTCTCGGGAGCATCAGTCTTCCGCGAACTTTGATGCCCAGCCTGAACGGCGGAACTCACAGTCCCTGAACATCGGATCGATGATGATGTGGGTCTCCTTGATCTTCTCGGCGAGGAAGTCGTCGATCGCCCTCATCTGCTTGTCAAGGCGCACCTGTTCCTGGATCTGGCTGAAATCCTCGTCGAAGGACGCAGTGTGGGCAGGGATGATACGGTCAACCTTGATGATCTTGTAGATGGTCTTGCCGACCACATAGTCCTTGACCTGATCCTGACGGCCGTCATTGTCCGTGGACTCAACAGGTTCCGAGATCTCACCCTCCTTCAGATCCTTGATGGCCATGTAGTCCTCAGGCTTAAGCTGGTCAATCTCGAAATAGGCCGAGCCGGTGTTCGGATCCGACATCTGACCGCCGTTAGTCTTGGTGGCCGGATCCTGTGAGTAGAAGTTGGCCGCCATCTGGAATGTGACGGCGTTGTTGTTGATCTCGGTACGAAGGCTGTCCAGCGTCTTGAACGCCTTTTCCCTGTCCTCGTCGGTGTACTTAGGCTTCATCAGGATGTGGCGGGCATTGAACATGTCCCCCTTCTTCTCGATGACCTCTATGATGTGGAAGCCGTCCGGCGTCTCGACAATCTGCGAGATGACACCCGGCTTGAGAGCCATCGCCGCATCAGAGAACACTGGCCAGAAGATTGACTTTGAGGCCATTCCAAGCTCACCTCCCTTACGGGCGCTGCCAGGGTCCTCCGAATATATTCGTGCCAAAGTGGAGAATTTCTCTCCGTTGATGATCCTCTCGCGCAGATCCAGAAGCTTCTCACGCACAGCCATGTTGGCCGCCTCACGGTCAGGATAGATGCAGATCTGGCTGAGCTGGTACTTGATCGGGACAATCGGAAGGTTCTTCGCGTCGACCGTGTCAAGATATTCCTTGACATCGTAAGGGGTCATCTCCGGAATCTTCCTCATGATTTCCTGCTGCGCCTGCTGGGTGAGGCTCATGTCCTCGTACTGCTTGCGCCATTCCTGGCGGAGGCGGTAGAGAGGCTTCCCGAAATATTCCTCAACCTTATCTTCCCCTCCAAGGTAGGTCAGCATTCTGTCAGCCTGCTGGGAAAGGCTTCCCTCGACCATGTCCTGATTGACCGTCAGAGAGTCGATCCTTGCCTGCATCAGGAATATCTTGGATTCAAGGATGGACTCCAGCACCTCGCAGCGGACATTCCTGTCGGAGGACAGTCCCTGGGCGCTTCTGTCCTTGACGGCACCCTCGATGTCCGAGATCAAGACAGCCTCGTTGCCGACAACCGCGATCGTCTTGTCAACGTACTTGTATTTCTGAGCCGAAGCCATCGCGCAAACTGACGCGAGGGCGAAGATGGTGATTGCTACTTTCTTTATCATCTCTAATATATTACAAAATTCTCCCTAAGCTTGGCATCTTCTATCAAGTCCCGTTCCAAACCGGTAAGGAGCTCGTGCTTTCTTCCACTTATGATGATGTCCCTGATCCTGTCCTCGCAGTACTCGACCGGAGCGATCTCGCCGGCCTTGACATAGTCAACTATAAAAGCCACAGAGACTTTGTCCTCCCCGTCCGGGATCTGGATGAACTGTCCGGAACGCTGGGAAAGCATCTGTACATAGTCCACTCCGAATTCCGCCGCCAGCTTGATCGCATCGATCCATTCCCCGGAATAGTCGTGGTAGCGGCGGGCGGAGTTGAACGCCACGCTGTCCGCCGCGACCACGTCCTCGACCTTGTCCGAAGACATCAACTTCTTGATCTTGGCCAGATTAGGAGAATCCTTGTCAATGTTCAGGAAACGGGCCTTGAGAATCGGACGCTCAAGTTTGAAGGTTTCCTTATGAGAGTCGTAATAGTCCGTTATCTGCTTCTCGGAGACGGTCGTGTCAAGCCTCTCATTGACGTAGCGCTGCTCGTAACGATAGCGGAGAAGCGACTGGCGGTAGGCCTCAAGCTCTTTCGAGACATCCTTCTCCTCCTTGGACAGACGTTGCTGCGCGATGTCCATGAAGGCCTTGTCCCTGACCCATGAATTGATGTAGAGGTTGGCCAGATTGACACTGTCCTCCGGCGACGTGCCCTTTGGTATCACATCATCAAGTTCCGAGCGGTACAGCTTGTGATCCCCAAGCTTCGCGACCACCTCCCCGTCGTGAATAAGCGAGGAGATGGCCTTGCATGAAGGCAGGAGAGCCAGCAGCACACCCAGCAGGACTATTTGCAACCTTTTTGGAAACATCTGGCTATCTGACGATTATCTTGAATAATTAGGGGCTTCCTTCGTGATGGTCACATCGTGCGGATGGCTCTCAAGGAATCCCGCGTTGGTAATGCGCACAAACTGGGCGTCACGCAGATCGGCGATCGTGTGGGCACCGCAGTACCCCATACCGGCGCGGAGTCCGCCGACAAGTTGGTACACGACCTCGGAGACGGTTCCCTTGTAAGGCACCTGAGCCACGATTCCTTCCGGAACGAGCTTCTTGATGTCTGCCTCCATGTCCTGGAAATACCTGTCCTTGGAACCCTGCTCCATAGCCTCAAGCGATCCCATGCCGCGATAGGACTTGAAGCGTCTTCCGTTCATGATGATGGTCTCTCCCGGAGACTCCTCCGTTCCGGCAAGCAGGGAGCCTGCCATGATGGTGCCGGCGCCTGCGGCAAGGGCCTTCACGATGTCTCCCGAATATCTTATGCCGCCGTCGGCTATGACAGGAACTCCCGTACCCTTAAGGGCATAGGAGGCCTCCATGACAGCCGTCAGCTGAGGGACGCCGATGCCGGCGATGATTCTGGTCGTGCAGATCGAGCCGGGGCCGATACCGACTTTGACAGCCTTGACTCCGGCTTCGGCAAGAGCCTTGGCGCCGGCTCCTGTGGCGACATTGCCGGCGATGATCTGGAAATCCTTGTAGGCGTCGCAGGCCTTGCGGATCATCTGCAGAACGCCCTCGGAATGGCCGTGAGCGGTGTCCAGGACAACAGCGTCCGCGCCCGCGTCAATGAGCATGCCGATTCTCTCGATCGTGTCGGACTTGATGCCGGCGGCAGCTGCCACCAGGAGACGGCCCTTGCTGTCCTTTGACGCGATAGGGTTGTCCTTGATCTTCATCAGATCCTTGTAGGTGATCAGCCCGACAAGCTTGCCGTCGCCGTCCACAACAGGAAGTTTCTCGACCTTGCTGTGCTGAAGGATCCTCGTGGCCTCCGCCAAGGTTATGCCCTTAGGCGCGGTCACGAGATTCTCCCGTGTCATCACCTGGGAGATAGGCAGCTGCATGTCCTCCTGGAATCTGAGGTCACGGTTCGTGACGATGCCGATAAGGAAGCCGTTGCCGTCAACAACCGGAATGCCGCCAATGTGATGCTTCTTCATCATGGCCAGCGCATTGCCGACAGTCGCGTCCGGGCTGATGGTGACAGGGTCATAGATCATGCCGTTCTCCGCCCTTTTCACATGCCTGACCTGCTCGCACTGCTTCTCGATCGGCATGTTCTTGTGGATCACGCCGATACCGCCAGCCCTTGCCATAGCGATGGCAAGATCGGCCTCCGTGACGGTGTCCATCGCCGCGGACACGATCGGAGTGTGGAGCCTAATGTCTGTCGTGAAATTTGTTGTGACATCAACGTCACGTGGAAGTACATCGGAATGTGCCGGAACCAGTAAAACATCATCGAAGGTGAGGCCTTCAGGAATCTCTCGGTTTACAAACTTCGCCATTGTAATCAAATAAATTTGACAAATATAAGAATTTTCACGCAATAGTTGCTGTTAGTAAGTGTTAAAAAATAAGTAGCCCGTAAGTAGTCCCGCTTCCTTTCGCCCGCCGAAGGAATCTCTCTCATCGTCATAAGGGGAAATATTCTTTCATCCCAATGAATATCTTTCACCGTCCCAGGGGACATATTCCTTCATCATCCATGAATATCTTTCATCGTCCCAAGGGGACATATTCCTTCATCATCCATGAATATCTTTCATCGCCGCAAGGGGACATATTCCTTCATCGACAATGAATATTCCTCCGTCGCCGGCGGGCCTTAGTGATCTTTTTTTTTAAATGTCTACTTATTTCGGAAACAGCCGGCCCTGCCGCGCGCCGCGCTCCTCCATGCGCCTGTCCAGCATGCGGAGGATCTCAAAGTTGCGGACAAGCCCCCAAGGAGTGTCGTTCACGAATCTTGGCGGCACTTCTCCGGCCACGCGCTCGATGTAGAGGTCGGGTCTCAAACGTTCGAGGATGTCGATCACGAAGTCGAGATATTCATCAAGCCCAGGCCGGTAGAACGCCGACGGATCGGCGGCATATTCCTTTTCCATCGCCGTGCCTTTGACGATCTGAAGTTGGTGGAACTTGACGGAACGGAGCGGCAGCGATGAGATGGCATCGCACTGGTCCAGAAGCATTTCCCTGGTCTCGCCCGGGAGCCCGAGGATGAAGTGCGCCCCCGTGTCGAGTCCCCTTTCCGCAGTCATTTCCACCGCCCTTCGCGCGCACTCGAAGTCGTGGCCGCGGTTGATCCTCCGAAGCGTGGCGTCGTAGCAGGACTCGATGCCATATTCCACGACAACGATCGGCGCGTCGATGGTCTTCCCCTCCGGCAGCCCGCCGTCGGCGCTTCCGTTGTTGGTACTTCTGCTGTTTGCACTTATGCTGTTGGTACTTATGCTGTTGGCACTTATGCTGGTACTTCTGTCATTGGTACTTCTGTCATCGGTACTTCTGTCATCGGCCCGCCAGCCATTGGCTCCACTTCCGCTATCAGCGCTTCTTTCATTGGCCAGCCAGCCATTGGCACCACTTCCGCTATCAGCACTTCTTTCATTGGCCCACCCGCCATCTATGCCACTTCCGCCAAAAGTCCTGCGCCACCCCTTAAGCACGCGTCCGCCCGCAAGTCCGCTAAGGTAGTCCAGCTTCTCCTCATCCACACAATCCGGCCGCGTCCCAATCACGATCCCCACCACCTCCGGATGGCTAAGCACCTCCTCATAAGCCCTCCGAAGCCGCTCCAGAGTCCCATAGGTGTTTGAATATGCCTGAAAATATCCCAAATAATGCCTGACACGTGGATACCGGACTCTCTGGAACTCTATCCCCTCTTCGATCTGAGCCAGCAGCGCCTTCCCCGGAGTGCTATACCCCGGATGAAAAGCCGCGTTGTCACAGTAGGAGCACCCTCCCCAACCGACCGTTCCGTCCCTGTTAGGGCAAGAGAACCCCGCGTCAAGCACCAGCTTCTGCACCCTCTCGCCATACCTCCGACGATAGTACCCCACAAACGAGTTATAGTGCTTACCATCTGGGTAATAATCTGTTGCCGCTGCCGTTGCTAATGTTGCCGTTGCTGATGTTTCTGATGTTGCGGTTGCAGTTGCAGTTGCAGTTGCTGCCGTCGCCGCCGCTGTTGCCGTTGCTGCTGTTTCTGCTGTTTCTGCTGTTGTTGTCGCTGCTGCGGTTGTCGCTGCTGCAGTTGCAGTTGCTGCCGTCGCCGCTGCTGTTGTCGCTGCTGCGGTTGCAGTTGCTGCCGCTGAAGCTGCAGTTGTTGCTGCAGTTGTTGCTGTTGTATCTACTGCTGGCTCTGATGATTCTGATGTTTCTACAGCCGCTGTTGCTTCCATTTCCCCAGCAGCTTTATTTACCACCGTTCCCGCTAATTCCTCTATATTACTTTTCATTATTCCTATGTTATCACCATTAAGTTATTATCTTCCAAAAAGTTTACTATCTTCCGACAAGTCAATCATTGACATTATCCCCACTTTAGTTCCTAAAGCCGCACTCTCCGGCGACATTTAAGCCTATTATCGTCGCCCAACGGTACTCCTTGGCACTACCGGGCGGCACTTTCGCCCATTATTGTCGCCCAACGGTGCTGGCCTGACATATTCACTCACTTCACAAATCCCTCCCTCACTCAAAAGCCTCGACTCTTCACCACCTCCCTTCAAGCCGCACTCCCCGGCAACATTTAAGCCCATTATCGTTGCCCAACGATGTTCATCGGCACTACCGGGCGACACTTTCGTCCATTATTGTCGCCCAACGGTGCTGGCCTGACATATTCACCCACTTCACAAATCCCTCCCTCACTCAAAAGCCTCGACTCTTCTCCACCTCCCTTCAAGCCGCACTCTCCGGCAACATTTAAGCCTATTATCGTTGCCCAACGGTGTTCATCGGCACTCCCGGGCGACACTTACGCCTATCATCGTCGCCCAACGGTACTCCTTGGCACTACCGGGCGACACTTACGCCCATTATCGTTGCCCAACGGTACTGGCCTGACATATTCACTCACTTCACAAATCCATCCCTCACTCAAAAGCCTCGACTCTTCTCCACCTCCCTTCAAGCTGCACTCCCCGGCAACATTTAAGCCCATTATTGTCGCCCAACGATGTTCATCGGCACTCCTGGGCGACATTTAAGCCTATTATCGTCGCCCAACGGTACTCCCAGGCACTCCCGGGCGACACTTTCGCCCATTATCGTTGCCCAAGGGTGCTGGCCTGACATATTCACTCACTTCACAAATCCCTCCCTCACTCAAAAGCCTCGACTCTTCACCACCTCCCTTCAAGCCCGCACTCTCCGGGCGACACTTAAGCCCATTATCGTTGCCCAACGGTACTCCTTGGCACTACCGGGCGACACTTTCGCCCATTATCGTCGTCCTCGGGCACAGACCTGATATAGTCATTTCTTCCTTCCTGTTATTTGCATCTTTTTCCTCTTTCCTCTCCTCAAACATCTGTTCCATAGAATTATCGATGAATTTCAACGCCAGAAAGAACGCCACATATTTGCAAAACTAATGAATTGTGAATATTTTTACAACTTGAATCCGCCAGTGAGGCAGCGGTTGCTTTTCTAAAGCGGAAGAGCGCAAAGGACGGATTCAATTTCTCACAGTACTGATTTGTTATGAGCTTCTTATCAAAAATTCTTTTTCTTTCCGTGGCCTTTGTGTCACCAGGCATCGCCGTCCTGGCTCAAGAAACCAACCATAAATGGGCCGTGGTCGAGTTCTCCGCCAACTTCATGCGCGAGGCTCCGGACTACGCCGCCGAACTTGGCGACCAAGCCTTGATGGGAACCGTTGTGGAGATTCTGGACAAGTCCGGGTACTGGGTAAAGATCAAGAGTCCAGAACCTTACACCGCCTGGGTCAACGAGATGGGGCTGGTGCCGATGGACGAGAAAGGTCTTATGGACTACCTTGAGGCACCGAAATACATCTGCACAGCCTCACTTACACACGTCTACGAGGAGCCTTCGACTGACTCACGGATTGTCAGCGACTTCGTGCTTGGTGACATAGTTCGGATTTTGTACAGCGCCAAAACACACACTTACGGGCGTTACAGCGGCTACGAGGAAGGTCGCGCGGTCTTGAAAAAACATTTCGTAGGGGTCGTGCTACCGTCCGGCAAGACCGGCTTCGTCCCGGCCAAGGACGTGGATGTGTTCTACAAATGGGCCAAGGATCGAAAAGACCGGGCCACGGCTCAAGACGAGTTTCGTAAAGACCTGCTGGCCACGAGCTTCCGATTCCTCGGCGTTCCATACATGTGGGGCGGCACCTCAATAAAGAACGTGGATTGCAGCGGCCTCGTCCGCAACGTCTACTTCGCCAACGGCGTGCTCCTGCCGCGAAATGCCTCACAGCAAGCAAGGATCGGGGAGGATTTAGGAATATTCAAGGACAACGGGGACGTAGACTGGAGCGATCTACTCCCGGGCGACCTTCTGTTCTGGGGCAAAGCCGCCACAGACAGCACCAAAGAAAGAGTAACCCATGTGGGCATGTACATCGGCGACGGCAAGTTCATCCACTCCTCCCAACTAGTTCGCATCAACTCCCTGGATCACAGAGCAAAAGACTTCTACAACAGAAAACCGATCAGAGCCCGCCGCATAGTCGGCCACATAGACGAGCCCTCCTCAGGAATCCTCTCCACCTTCAACAGCCCCGCCTACTTCCCGCAGGACTAACCACTAACTCTCCCAACATCCCGGAGCATCGCCCACCATTCCCGCGGAACAATGCTCCGTAGCCCTTCGTCCTCCGCCCCGTAGGACCGGCCTTCTTAATGCTGGGCGTTACACCAAACTACGCCACCTCGATGTTCTGCCTTCTTAACGCGCGGTACCGCAACTATCACCTCCGACCAAAAGCCAGATCCGCCTTACACAAGGCAATGCCACATCCTCTACTGCCTCATAACCCTTTTCTCTATGCGCAGAAAGTGACCTCTGACTTCACCAAACAGCAATCCGCTTTTATTTCCAAGGAAAGATACAACTTTCAGACTGTCTTTCCTTAATACTAGGCTCAACACGAAGAAGTTAGCCACAATAATGGCGATCCGGTGGACAAGCCGACTGACACCGGGCCTTTGTCCACGGAATGGCGGTTCCGGTGGACAAACTGACTGACACCGAACTCTTGTCCACGAAAAGGCCGATCCGGTGGACAAACTGACTGACACCGAACTCTTGTCTACGAAAAGGCTGCTCCGGTGGACAAGCCGACTGATGCCGGGCCTTTGTCCACGAAATGGCGGTTTCGGTGAACAAGTTAGCCCCGAGCCTAAACACAGGATTTGGACTTGAACACAGGCGGGAGGCCAAGAGCGGGATTCGGGCGGATTCGTGTCCGCAGAGGCGCAGCGGAAAACGGATGGGAGGATTAGGGCGTACTTAGGGCAGATTCACGCCCGCTGAGGCACATCCGATACATTATGGGCGGGAATCCACGCAAATGTCGCCCGCGGAGGCACAGGCGGGAGGCCAAGAGCGGGATTCGGGCGGATTCGTGTCCGCGGAGGCACGGGCGGAAAAAACGGAGGAGTTGGTATGGGCGGGATTCGGGCGGATTCGTGTCCGCAGAGGCGCAGCGGAAAACGGATGGGAGGA
>ENA-ORMN01001769-ORMN01001769.1-human-gut-metagenome-genome-assembly--contig:-NODE-1769-length-20429-cov-4.524148_pt1 | contig 20429 bp, 19 predicted proteins | sample MGYA00242102_ERZ508993 | MGnify/ENA primary metagenome ERZ508993 (study PRJEB26280, sample SAMEA2338770) | human gut metagenome | biome: human gut; feature: human-associated habitat; material: faeces...
CGCTTGGGATGCCCCGACGCGTCAAACACCTTCTGCATGATGAAGCTGTCCATGGGGTGAAAATGGTTGCAGGTGATCACCGCGCCCTTTACCCCGGCCAGATGCTCCAGCCCTTCGGTTTTGCGCAGAATGAGCTCTTTTTTCCGCCGCAGATTCCAGAAATACAGATACGCCGCCCCAAAGGCCGCCGTCCGCCTGCACTCGGCGGAAAAGCGCCTGTCCGCGTACGCAATCTCCTCTGGCAGCAGGACGCGGCTGGGGGGATCGTTTTCCACGTCCTCGTCAAAGCGCCCCTCCCGCTCATATTGGGCGATCTTTTCCAGGATAGCGAGCCTTTCCGGGGATTTGGGGATTTCCTTCATACGTTCACCACCCGCCTGATCTTCCAGCGAATCAGCATGTTCGCCGTCCGCTTTCTGGCCTGCCGTTTGCCCATGGCAATCAGATGCGTGGTCTCCTCGGCGGAGCGGGCGATGTGCCATTCGGTGTAGCCTTCCCGAACCTCGCGGATTTCCTCCAGGTAGCCGGAACGTTCCGCGTAGTCCCAGAAAACGTCGCCGTAGGTTACGTCGTCCCGGTGCCAGGGCTTGAAGTCCAGATTGTAGTGGATGAGCTTGGGGGCGCTGGTGTGGACGTCGCAGGGCATGGTGTTCCACTCGAAGCCCACGTACTCCACCCGGTTCTTGCAGATGACGTTCAGATAGTCCTGATCCTGGGCAATCTGGAAGGTGACGCTTTGCAGCAGGCGGAGGAACACGTTCAGAAAATCACATTTGCGCATGGCGTCCAGATTCATCAGCAGCACGCCGGCGTTGAAGTAGTGATCCGCCGCCACCCGCAGGCGCTTCTTGGTGTACAGCGCCAGCGCCGGGATGGAACCGACCACACTGTCTGGGATTGCCCCCACCAGATTGTCCTCCAAGTCCACGTCGTACAGCTCCGACACGTCCCCCAGCAGCACCACATCGCTGTCCAGGTACAGCGCCTTGTCAAGCCCGGGAAACAGATCGGGAATGAACAGGCGGTAGTAGGTGGATTTGGAATAATAGTCCCGGGTGTGGAGCTTGTCTGAAAACTGTTCCACGGACTGGGTGATGTCGATAAACTCCATGGTAAAGCCCTCGGAGGCAAAGCCTTCCGTCAGCCGCCGGATATTCTCCGGATCCAGGCCGGTGTGGAGGATTCGCAGGGCATAATCCCGCTTGGGATTGCAGTTCTCCTTCAAAGACGTAAGCGTCACCGCGAGGAAGGGGACGTAGGCGTTGTCACAGGCGAAAAATAAGTTGACGGGGTTCATTGTAGGTTCTCCTTTATGGACAGATATTCATTCAGGATGTCGTCGAAGCAGGTGTAGCCGAATTTCTTATGTACCTTCTCCACCTGCCACTGCTTGATGTTCTCCGTGTGGGGATAGGGGGTATAAAACAGCCGCTTGGAAAAATGCCGGATCACGGTGTGGCCGTGGAGGAATTTCTGGTCGTTGAACCGCTGGGGCAGAAGCCGCCGGGATGTGGTGGAGCGAATCAGCGCGGACTGATCGGCGAACATCAGCTTCTTCCTCCGGATAAGCGCCCGGGCTTTTTCAAAAATTCCGGTTTCCCGGCACAGCTTCATGTTGAACAGAAGCACACCGGCGTTGATGTAGCCCGGGTTAATCAGGTATTTTCCGTAGTGATCCCGGGCGGCGGCGTATTCCACGGCTTCCACGTCCAGATCGTAAAGCAGGCCGATGTCCTTGCAGACCATAATGTCCGCGTCCAGGTACAATAGCTTGTCCGGCAGGGGCAGAAGGTCTGCCAGCAGCCGCAGCAGGGTGTAGGGGGAGCAGTAGCAGCCCTCGTTGGCATTTTGCTTCAGGTGCTGCTCGTAAAGCGCGGTCACGTCGTAGAGCTTTACGTGGGTGTCGGGGTTGTGGCGGCGCAGCGCCGTCTCGATGATGTCCGCATGGCGCCGGGTCATGGGAAGGTAATCGGGGGAAACCCGGGTCAGCTCCATGGTGAAAATATGGATGGTCAGCGGCCTGGGCGCGTCCAGCCGGCGCACAATGGACAGGCTCGACGTCAGAACGCCGTCGAACACCTTGTCGTTGCCGCAATACAGGATATCGGTCACGTACTTGCCTCTTTCTTCACATAGCGGATGTATTCGCAGTTGCTTTCTTTGCTTCTTCCTGCTCCGCAGCCGGTTCGGTTTCCGGCAGATCGGTCTCTGCTCCGGTTTCTTTTTCCATCTCGCGTGTAGGTTCTTCCATGGTTTCCTCTTTCTTTCTATTTTCTTCGCTCACTGATCATTCCACCTTTCTACTCACCTGTGTCCGGCTTTTTGAAGACGGCGTCCAGTTGAACTTTTAATGTTTTCAGGTTATCTACCACATTTTCGTAATCCATCCGCTTTGGTCCCACGATACCGATTGTTCCGCGCATACCGTTTCCCATATCGTATGTGGTGGTGACCACGCTGCAGTCCCGTAAGGGTTCCATCGAAGATTCATTTCCGATGTATACCTGAATACCGGTATTTTCCTCTCCGTCCTGCTCCTCGGCAGCTCCTTTGATCATATCGACCAGTTTCTGCCGTTCCTCGAATGTGGAGATCAGCTGGCTGGCTTTGCTGCTGTCGGAAAGCTCAGGGTACTTGAAAATGTTGGTTGCGCCGCTGGTGTACACCGGCACATCTTCTTCACTGACTGCGATGGCTTCCGCTACGGTATCGACCACTTTGCTGATGATGCCGGAGTGGATGCCTGCCTGCTCTTTCATCTTCTTGATCATGCCAAGATTGATTTCTTCAATGGTCAGGCCATTGAGCTGTGTGTTCAGAAGCAGGTTCAGCTTTAATATCTGTTCATCGTTGATGGTCTCGTCGAGGTCGATCATCTGGTTTTTCACCAGGTTGCCTTCTACGACGATGACGGCCAGGAGCTGCTCTTCATTGACTTTTGAGAGCTGGATGAATTTCACTTTATTTCTGTGATATTCCGGTCCTGTAATCAACGTTGCATAGTTGGTAGATGAAGCGAGGACTTTGACAACCTGCTGCAGAACTTTTTCCATTCGGTCTGTTTTTTCAATGACCATGTTTTTGATGTCTGCAACTTCCTGTTCTTTTTCCCGCATCAGCTCATCTACATAGAGGCGGTAGCCTTTATCGGAAGGAATGCGTCCTGCGGAAGTGTGGGGCTGTAAGATGTAACCCATCTCTTCCAGATCGGACATTTCATTCCGGATTGTGGCGGAGCTTAAATTCAAATCCGTGTATTTGGAAATCGTTCTTGAGCCGACCGGCTCGCCCGTTTCCAGATACGTCTGGATGATCGCTTTTAATATTTTTCTTTTTCTTTCATCCAATTCTGTATCCACTAAGATAAGCTCCTTCCTGTTGTATAGTCCTGTTAGCACTCGTTTCAGTGGAGTGCTAACATCTATGCTCTTAAGATAGCACTCTGCCTTTTGTTTGTCAACACCTTTTCCCGGTTTTTCTATGAAGAAATTGTGAAAAAAGTATAAACCGTTTTCTTTCTGAAAAGGAATCTGACTTTTCTTTTTTATTGCATTCTACTGTTTCAAAGGCGCTATAGCCGTATGGTAGGATTCTGCCATTTTGATACGACCATTTAGTAGCATTTTTCTCAGAGGTGATGAATCATGAAATATCAGAGACTGGAGGATCTGCGCACGGACCACGATCTGACGATCCGCCAGGTTGCCGACTATCTCGGCTGCAACCGCGATGTGTATACCCGATATGAAAAAGGCGTCCGGCAGCTGCCGATCTCCATTGCCATCCGTCTGGCGGAGCTGTATCAGGTCAGTCTGGATTATCTGGTCGGCATCAGCGATGAGAAGCGGCCGTATGGATCCTGACTTTCCGGTGTCTCCGCCGCAGCAAAAGCAGGAGGACAGTTTTTCTTTTCCCTGTTTTGCTTTTTCGTTTACAGATTCTGCAGATATTCCATCATCCGCGTTTCGCTGAGTTTCCATCCGTCCGGCTCCCCGCAGAGATACAGCGTAAAATGCCCGCACGGGACTCCGTTTTCCAGGTGGATGCCGGTATACAGTTCTACAATGAGGAGTTCTTCTGCTTTTTCTTCATATATATTAGTGATCTGATAGATGCGCTCTCCCTTTTCGTCCACCGGCCATTCTTTCTTCAGCACATCCCTCAGACGGCTCTCCTGCCCCTGCGCTTCGCATTCTTCCTCCCGGCTGATCATTTTTTCAAACGCTTCCGGCGTCTCCATCCGTTCCACTATATTCTGGACAAAATCTTCTATTTCTATTCTTTCTACTTTTCCCATTCGTTCCCCCATTTCTGCCGTACATATTTTTCTGCTTTCTGCACAGGCTGTCTTCACCCGCCGTTTCTTTCTCCCGCCCCATTCTCCAATTTGCGACCATATGATCTGATTTAACTTTGTCCATCCAACCGTTTGGTAGTATGGGTTTGAATCTGAAAGGATGGTACAACGTATGAAATACCAGAGAATTGAAGATATGCGGATCGATCAGGATCTCACCATCAAAGAGATTTCTGCCCTGCTCGAATGCAACCGCGACGTCTATTCCCGCTACGAAAAAGGAATCCGCGACATCCCGATCGACTATGTGATCCGGCTTGCACGGTTCTATGACTGCTCGGTCGACTATCTGCTGAGTGTCTCCAGTAAAAAGAGAAAATTCGGCGATTAATTTTTTTATTGTTGTCTTTTTTATTTTTGTGTTTTTCGTTTTGATACGACCGTTTGGTCGTATTTTATATTATAATAGTATTCTTATTTTGCGTCAATTCTGAACAAGAAGGAAGCAAAATCGGACGCAAAAAAGCGTGCCGGAAAGTTTTCTGTCGCTTTTCCGGCACGCTTTTTTCATGCTCTTTTCTTCTTTTTTATTTCTGATTTTTTATTCTTCCATGTCATCCAGGCTCTTCTTCAGTGTGATCATTTTGTCACGCAGCTCGGCGGCCATTTCGAAGTTGAGTTCGGCGGCAGCGGCTTTCATCTGTTTCTGTACCTGGCCGATCAGTTTTTCCAGTTCTTCGCGGCTCATGGACTCCGGGTCTTTTTCCATCTTTTCTTCTGTCTTTGCCACTTCTTTCGAAATGCTGATGAGATCGCGGACGGCTTTTTTGATGGTGGTCGGAGTGATGCCGTGTTCTTTGTTGTAGGCTTCCTGCAGGGCACGGCGGCGCTTCGTCTCGTCGATCGCGAGGCGCATGGAATCGGTCATCACATCGGCGTACATGATAACATGGCCCTCGCTGTTTCGCGCGGCACGGCCGATGGTCTGGATCAGGGAGGTTTCGGAACGCAGGAAACCTTCTTTATCGGCATCCAGGATCGCCACGAGTGTGATTTCCGGGATGTCGAGACCCTCACGCAGAAGGTTGATGCCGACGAGCACATCGAAGACATCGAGACGCATATCACGGATGATCTCGGTCCGTTCCAGGGTGTCGATATCGGAGTGCAGGTAGCGCACGCGGATGCCGGCCTCTTTCATATAGTCGGTCAGATCCTCTGCCATACGCTTCGTCAGCGTCGTCACGAGAACTTTGTTGTGTTTTTCAGTTTCTTTCTTTACTTCCGAAATCAGATCATCGATCTGTCCCTCCACCGGGCGCACCTCGACATCCGGGTCGAGAAGGCCGGTCGGGCGGATGATCTGTTCGGCGCGCAGCAGCTCGTGGTCTGCCTCGTAGTCGCCCGGCGTGGCAGATACGAAGAGGATCTGATCGATCCGGTCCTCGAACTCGCCGAAGTTCAACGGGCGGTTGTCTTTTGCGGACGGCAGACGGAATCCATAGTCCACCAGCGTCGATTTCCGCGACTGGTCGCCGGCATACATGCTGCGGATCTGCGGAACAGTCTTATGCGACTCATCCACAATGATGAGGAAATCATCTCCGAAATAGTCCATCAGTGTGTAGGGCGGCTCGCCTGGCTTTAATCCGGAGAGGTAACGCGAATAGTTTTCGATGCCGGAACAGATGCCGGTTTCTTTGAGCATCTCAATATCGAAATTGGTCCGCTCCTCGATGCGCTGGGCCTCGATCAGTTTTCCCTCGTGCTTGAAGAACTTCACCTGCTCTTCCATATCCTTTTCAATCTCGCCTGTTGCTTTCAGGATCGTGTCCATCGGCACAACGTAGTGGGAGGCAGGAAAGATTGCGATGTGGTTCAGTTCACATAAGATTTCACCCGTCAGCGTATCGATCTGCACCAGACGGTCAATCTCATCCCCGAAGAACTCGACGCGCACCGCCTTGTCCGTCTCCTCCGCCGGAAAAATCTCCAATACATCACCGCGCACGCGGAACGTACCGCGGTGGAAATCCATATCATTCCGGTCATACTGAATATCAATCAACTGTCGGATCACATCGTCCCGGTCCTTTTCCATTCCCGGGCGGAGCGAAATAATCATCTCCATGTAGTCCTTCGGGCTTCCGATTCCATAGATACACGAAACACTGGAAACCACAATGACATCGTTCCGCTCACTCAGTGCAGAAGTCGCGGAAAGCCGCAGCTTATCAATCTCATCGTTCCGCGCAGAGTCCTTCGCAATATACGTATCCGAAGACGGCACGTAAGCCTCCGGCTGGTAGTAGTCGTAGTAGGAGACAAAATATTCCACTGCGTTCTCCGGAAAAAATTCTTTAAATTCTCCATACAGCTGCGCCGCCAACGTCTTATTATGCGCAATGATCAACGTCGGTTTATTCAGCTTCTGGATCACATTCGCCATCGTAAATGTTTTACCGGAACCCGTAACACCGAGCAGTGTCTCACACTGATTTCCTTCCTGAAATCCTTTCACCAGCTCCTCAATCGCCTGCGGCTGGTCACCGGTCGGCTGATATTCGGAATGTAATACAAAATGATCCATATATATCTCCTTCTGTATGCTCTGTCTGCAGATCCAATCTGTTCGTCTGTCCGCTTTCTGCGGTCTCTCTTATAGCTTCTCTGATTATACCAGACTTTATAACAAAAGTATAGCTATTTCGAATATTTGTTCTATTCATTTTTCATCTCCTGGACGCAAAAGTCCCCTGCATCAGACACATTTCTGACACAGGGGACTCTCCCAATTGGTTTTATTTCGTTTTCTTCTTCAAAAATCCAATCGACGTCTTGCAGATCAGTTTATCGAAGATCATAAACATCGCCGGCAGGATCAGGATAACAACGACCATACTGATGATCGCGCCTCGTGCAAGCAGGGTACAGATGGAACCGATCATCTCAACCTGAGAGTAGCAGGCTACACCGAAGGTTGCGGCAAAGAAACTCAGGCCACTGCTGATGATGGACGGCATACTGGTCTTATGCGCAATACTGATAGCTTCTTTTTTGTCTTTTCCATTCTGGCGCTCTTTCTGATAACGGGTTGTCATCAGGATCGCGTAGTCCACGGTTGCACCGAGCTGAATCGCTCCGATTACGATGCTGGCCACGAATGGAAGGCTGGTTCCCTGATAATACGGGATTGCCATGTTCAGCATGATCGCAAATTCGATCACGGCTACCAGGATAATCGGCAGGGAAATCGATTTGAAGATCAGCAGGATGATGATAAAGATTGCACCGATGGAAAGGACGTTTACGTTGACCAGATCGGCGTCGGTGACATCCTGCAGGTCTTTCATCAGCGGTGCTTCACCGATGACCATACCATTTTCATCGTAAGATTTTACAATCTTGTCAATCTCTTTGACCTGTTCGTTTACTTCATCCGTTGCAGACTCATATTCCGAGCTGACGAATGCAAGCTCGTACTCATCACTCTGCAGCATGCTTCGAAGATCCTCCGGGATCATGGATTCCGGAATGGTCGGGCCGAGCAGGGAGCTCATGCTGATAGTTGATTTGACACCTTTTACCTTGCCGATCTCATCCAGCATTTTCTTTTTCTGTTTGGAGTCCATATCGCGGTCCATCATGACAATGTGCATGTTGCTGACGTTGAACTGCGCTTTTACTTCATCGTTTGCCACGTTGCAGTCCAGGGTAGATGGAAGGGAACGTGCGATGTTGTAATAAATCTGGGTATGATTGTTTCCGTAGATCGACGGGAACAGCAGAACCAGGAAGATCACAACCCATACTTTATAATGTTTGGTGATAAAGGCGGACGGTTTATCTAGGCTTTTTACCAGCGGTTTGTGTCTCGTTTTCTCAATTGCCTTGTCAAATACCAGAACCATGGCCGGCAGGACGGTGACACAGCAGACAACGCCGATCAAAACACCTTTTGCCATAACGATACCAAGGTCGCGGCCAAGGGCAAAGGTCATAACACACAGTGCCAGGAAACCGGCTACGGTGGTAACGGAGCTTCCGGCTACGGATTTGAACGTGTTGGCGATTGCATGGCCCATCGCACGCTCTTTGTCATCCGGGAAACGCTTTTTATTCTCCTCGAAACTGTTCAGCAGGAAGATGGAGTAGTCCATCGTAACACCAAGCTGCAGCACGGCGGTCAGCGCTTTTGTGATGTAGGAAGTCTCACCAAGGAACACGTTGCTTCCCAGGTTGTAAAGGATTGCAAGTCCGATACTTAACAGGAACAGGATCGGAACAACAAAGGAAGTCGATGTCAGCTCGATGACAACGAGGCTCAAAACTGCGGCGATGACAACGTAAACCGGCAGCTCTTTTAATGCTACGTTTTTGATATCGGTAACAACACCGGTCATACCGCCGATGAAGCACTGCTCGTTCGCAATTTTACGAAGATCCTCGATTGCCTCCATGGAGTCATCGGAAGAAGTCGTATTGTCGAACAGAACGAGCATCATGGTTGCATCCCCATTGTAGAATGCTTTCCGGAGTTTTTCCGGGATCATCTCAACCGGCACGCTGATGTCTGCCACATCGTCATACCATAAAACTTCTTTTACGTGGTTTACCTGCTCGAATTTTTCTTCGAGTTTCTGTACGTCCTTCATTTCCATGTTTTCCACGACAACCATGGAGAACGCACCCATGCCGTATTCATCTACCAGAATGTCCTGTCCTTTTACAGTTTCCAGATGCTCCGGCAGATAGCTGAGCAGATCATAGTTTACTTTCGTTGCTGCCATTCCGATGACTGACGGAATAATCAGCAGAAATCCAATGATCAGCATCAGAATCCTGTGCTTGGCAATCCATTTGCCAACTTTAACCATTTTCATTCATCTCCTCTGATTCATTTTTAACTTGTTTTTCTAGTACCACATCTTACAACTTAAATGACTATTAGTCAATATTTGAAATGGTGAAAAATGAATTTTGGTCATTTTTTGTTTACTTTTACAAAAAATAACGGAAATCGGAAATGGGAATCGTTGATTTTTCTGCGCATCAAAAAAGAGTGCCTGGCTCCTTCGTCCTGACACTCTTTTTTATGCATTTTTTTATTTCACTTCAACCAGCTCAATCTCAAAATTCAGCTCTTTTCCAGCCATCTCATGGTTGGCATCAAACGTGATATTGGTCTCGTCTTTTGCGGTAACTTTTACCGGGAACGGCTGGCCGTACTGGTTCTGCAGATAAACCTGCTGTCCGACCTCTACTTCCTCTGCTCCCGGAAGCTGTGCGATCGCAACGGTGAAAATTGCGTTCGGATCCGGCATTCCGTAAGCCTCCTCCGGCATCAGATGGATGTTGACTTTTTCGCCGACTTCCATCTCTGCAACGGCTGCATCGAAGCCGCGGATCATCTGGCCCACACCGCAGATGAACTCGAGCGGTTCGCCGCGGTCGTAGGAAGAATCAAACTGGGTTCCATCGTTGAAGGTTCCTCTGTAGTGGGTACGGCAGGTTTTTCCGACATTCTTACCTTCCATAACCGGAGTCGGTGCACCGCATCCGCCGCCGCAGGTTCCGCAGGAACCGCCGCAGGAGCTCTCCTCTTCCTCATGGCTTCCGCAGTGGCCGCCGCAGGAATGGCCTTCCTCGTGATCGTGGTGATCGCAGGTTGCACCCGCAGATGTGAGCGTTCCGTTTAAGTAAGCTTCCACCGCTGCATCCACATCTCCCTCCGCTCCGGAGCAGAGCTCTACGCCTGCCTCAGCAAGAGCAGCCTGTGCACCGCCGCCGATGCCGCCGCAGATCAGAACATCCACTCCCTGCTCGGAAAGAAGGCCTGCCAGTGCGCCGTGGCCGGTTCCGTTGGATCCGATCACTTCGCTGGAAACCACCTGATTGTCTTCTACTTCGTAAACCTTAAAATTCTCTGTTTTTCCAAAATGCTGGAAAATATTCCCGTTATCGTATGTAACTGCAATTTTCATCTAACTAAATCCTCCGTAGTTTTTTTCTTACGCCTCTTTTTCCTGCATAAAGGCTTCAATCTGGTCTGGATCACGCATCAGATTCTCGGAAAGAACCTCGCATCCGTCCTCTGTAATCAGGATATCATCCTCGATCCGGATTCCGATCTCCCACTCGTCAATATAAAGACCCGGCTCATCGGTGATGATGGCGCCTGGACGCAGCTTGTCGTTCCATGCCGCGGTCACATCGTGTACATCGATGCCGAGGTGATGGGAAACGCCGTGCATGTAATAGATTCCAACATCCTCTTTCTTCTCGATCAGGCCAAGTTTCACACAGCCCTCGCCGAGAACATCCTTTGCGATATCGTCGAGCTCTTTTAATGTCATACCCGGTTTTGCTGCTTTTGCAACGGCGCGGTTTGCTGCCAGAACAACGTCGTAAACCTGTCTCTGACGGTCCGTATATTTTCCGTTGACTGGATACGTTCTGGTGATATCTGCGCAGTAGCCCTGGAATTTTGCTCCGAGGTCCATCAGAAGCAGGGTCTCATCCTCGCACACGTCACGGTTGGTGTCGTAGTGCAGCATCGTTCCGTTTGCACCGCTTCCTGCGATCGTCGGGAATGCGGTTCCGTCTGCTCCCTCGTGGAAAATCTTGTACTCGAAATCAGCCTGTGCCTGATACTCGGTGCAGCCCGGTTTCAGATTCTTCATCACGAATTTCAGCGCGTCGTCGGTGATCTTGATTGCCTGGCGGACGAGAGCGATCTCATCCTCGTCTTTCTGCATCCGCAGTGCTGCGATGACAGGAGCAATGTTTTTAATCGGTCTGCCTGGAAATTTCTTTGCGAACTCCTCTGCCTTTACCATGTTGTAATCCGGCAGATCCTCGACCTGATAGCGGTAGCAGTCGAAATACAGGGTTCCGATGTCCTCGCGTGCCATCAGACGGTTTACCATGCCCTCAAAGGAATCCAGGAAACGAACGTCATCGATTCCGGTGATCTCCTGTGCCTCGGATACGGTTACTTTTCTTCCAAACCATCTCTCCTGGTTCAGATCCGCTTTCTCGATAAACAGAATGGATTTCTCCTCTTTTGCGGTCTTTTTCATCATCAGGATCATGTGATCTCTGCGAAGGCCGGTCAGATAGAAAAAGTTGCGGTTTGCTTCAAACGGCAGATATTCGTCTGCGCTGACATGCAGCTCGATTCCGGAAAACAAAAGCAGTGCGGAATCCTGGTCCATTTTATCAAAAACCTGTTTTCTTCTTTCTGTAAAGTTCATCTGTCTTTCCTCACTTTCTTTTAGAGCCTGCCAAGATCTGTTTTCGGCTCCTCTACTAAGATAACACGTTCGTGCTTTTTTTCCTACCTTTTTCCTGCTTTTCTGTAAAAATTCTTATTTTATTCCGCACTTTCCAGTCCTTTGACAACTTCCAACGCTTTTTCGAGCTGCACATCGCTCGTCGCGTCATCCGGCAGCTCCACCTCGACATCCGGCGTAATGCCGACCTTGTGGATGTCGTTTCCGAGCGGCGTGTAATAATGGGCAATCGTCAGTTTCACCACGCTGCCGTCCGAGAGCTGGAATGTATTCTGGACAATGCCTTTTCCGAATGTCGTCGTTCCGACAATCGTTCCGATGCCGTAATCTTTGACTGCTCCCGTGAAAATTTCTGCCGCACTTGCCGTATTTTCATTGACCAGCACGACGAGTGGAATCGAGATCGGGGTATCGCCGTCGCAGGTATACTCTTCCCGTTTTCCATTTTTATCCTCGGTATACACGATGAGTCCCTCCGGCAGGATCTGGCGCAGGGTGTCACAGACTGCCGTCACGAGGCCGCCCGGATTGCCGCGCAGATCGATGATCAGGCGCTCCATGCCCTGATCCTGCAGTGACTGGTATGCTTTCTGGAACTGCTCGGAGGTAAGCCCTGTAAACTCGCTGATGGCCAGATAGCCGATCTTGTCGTCCAGCATTTTACCGTCTGCCACAATCGCCGCAAGCTTCTCTTTTGTGACTTCCGTTTCAATCAGATCCGCCTCGCCTTCCCGCTCGATGGAAAGCGTCACGGTATCGTTCTCGCTGTTTTTCAGAAGACCGACCGCATCGTTGAGGCTTAAGCCTTCGAGTGTCTGCCCGTCAATCTTCACAATGCGGTCATCCGCCTGAATACCGGCCTTCGCCGCCGGGGTATCGTCCTGTACGCCGGTGACCTGCAGCTTATCGCCGTCCAGCGTCACCGTAACACCGATGCCCTGATAGTAACCCTCCTGCGCTGTCTTGATCGCTTCGTATTCCTCTTTCGTGTAATACGTAGAATACTTGTCGCCGAGGCCGCTGATCATCCCTTTATACATCGCATCCGACAGCTCTGTGTCATCCACATCGCCAGCGTAAAGCTGGCTGATCATCGCTTTGATCGCCGCCGTCTTTCGCCACGACCAGAAGCCGCCGGGGTGGTCCGCACTGCTTCCCGGCCAAAGAAACGTTGTTCCGACAAGCACGATCATTACAAGCGCCAGCATGGAAATCATGCCCGCAAAGTAGCTCTTCCGCATCTCATTTTTTCGGTTTTTCTTTCTGTTTCTGCGCTTTTTCGGTTTTTCCTGCTCTGCCGCTTTTACGCCCTCTTTTTCTTCCTTCATCAGTTCTTCCAAAATATGCCTCCCAATCGAAAGATCCCGGAATCTTTTGACGGATTCCGGGACTTATTTTTACTTTATTATATTGTCTAATCCTATCAGACTTTCAAGTGTTTTCGAATCGTAAAGATACTGCCGACAAGTCCGATTCCCATACCGAGAATGAGTCCGACCGGAAGCAGAATCCGGAATACGGCCGATACCGGCATGAATGCCATAAAGTTCGACAGTACGCTGAACTCCGTCATAACGTAGCTGATGACTCTGTTGTATACAACGTACAGCAGCCCCAGCGGAATCGCTGCTCCGACGAGACCGATCAGGATACCCTCGATCAGGAACGGAGCCCTTACAAACAGGTTCGTCGCACCGATCAGCTTCATGATACCGATCTCCTCTTTCCGGACCGAAATACCGATCGTGACGGTATTGCTGATCAGGAAAACAGATACGGCAAGAAGAATCAGGATGATCGCGATGGAAACGTAGCCAATGACACGGTTCATCGTCGTCAACGTTGTTGTTGCACCCTCGGCCTGTTTAACCTCACGGACACCGTCCAGCGAGCGGATATACTCAGCCAGTGCATCCTGCGTCTCTACCTGGTATACGTAAACCTCGTAGTGAGCAGAAGTTGCGAGCGGGTTGTCGTTTGGCTTAAAGCCGTCCTTGTATTCCTCTTTTCCTTCGAAATACTGTTTTGCAAAGTTTTCCCACGTCTCATCCGCGGAAACATACTTACATTCCTTGACCACATCGGTCTTGGCCTTGATCTCCGTTCCGATCTCATCGATCGTCGCCTGATCCACATCTTCGTTGAAGAAGACGGTCATGGATACGTCTGTCTCGGCATTTTTTACGATGTAGTTAAAGTTGATGACAACCGCAAAGAAGATACCGAACAGAAAGATACAGGCTCCCATGGTTGCGATGGATGCCAGCGAGAACATCTTGTTTCTCCAGATGTTTTTGACACCCTGTTTGATGCTGTAGCCCAGTGTACTAAACCTCATGGTACTCGCCCTCCTTCTCATCGCTGACTACCACGCCTTTTCGCATGGTAATAACGCGTTTTTTCATGGAGTTGACGATCTCACGGTTGTGGGTTACCACAAGAACGGTCGTTCCTCTGTTGTTGATTTCCTCCAGGAGCTTCATAATCTCCATGGAGTTTCCCGGGTCCAGGTTTCCGGTCGGCTCGTCCGCCAGAAGAATGTCAGGCCGGTTGACAATGGCTCTTGCCACGGCAACTCGCTGCTGCTCTCCTCCGGAAAGCTCCTTCGGGAAGGATTTGTACTTCTCTGCCAGTCCGACCAGCGTCAGAACTTCCGGCACGCGCTTTTTGATGACGCGGTTCGGTTTCTCGATGACACGCTGTGCGAATGCTACGTTTTCATAGACATTCCGGTCTTTTAAAAGGCGGAAATCCTGGAATACGACGCCGACACCACGGCGGTATTTCGGCACTCTCCAGCGTTTCATTTTATTTAAGATCTGTCCGTTTACCTTAATGGTACCGGATGTGGGCTCGAGTTCTTTCAAAAGGAGCTTGATCAGCGTCGATTTTCCAGAACCGCTGTTTCCCACGATAAAGACGAATTCCCCCTTCTCGATGTGTAAGGATACGTTGTTGACGGCCGGCTGGCCTTTCGCGTAACTCTTACTTACACTATCCAATGTTATCATGCAATTCCTCCTTCAAGGGTTCTCGCTTAATAATCGAGCGTTTCCATGTATTTCATGTACTGCACAACCATAAGCGCAATCTTGAATGTGATCGCATCTTCAAAAACTCTAAGATCGAGTCCCGTGCTCTTCTGCAGCTTATCCAGCCGATAGACAAGGGTATTTCGGTGTATATAAAGCTGTCTCGAGGTTTCCGAGACATTCAGAGAATTTTCAAAGAATTTATTGATCGTTGTCAGTGTCTCTTCATCAAAGTCATCCGGCGATTTGTTGCCGAAAATCTCTTTGATGAACATTTTGCACAGTGGGATCGGAAGCTGGTAAATCAGACGGCCGATACCCAGTGAGCTGTATGCATAGATATCATTCTCAGCGGAGAAGATTTTTCCGACGTCCATCGCCATTCTGGCTTCTTTGTAGGAACGCGATACTTCTTTGATCTCCTTGACAATGGTACCGTAAGCAACGTGGGTTTTCCCCTCCTCATCTCTTCCTGCTGCTTCCAGAATGGTGGCTGCCACTTTGTTCATCTGGGCATAATCCTCACCTGGAGCAAGTTCCTTGACGATGATAATGTTTTTCTCATCGACGGCAGTTATAAAGTCACCGGATTTGGTACCGAGCAGACTCTTGACGCTTTCCAGCGCCCCGCTGTTTTTATCCGGATTTGTCTCAAGAATAAATACAAGGCGGCGTGCTTCCACTTCAATATGTAACTTCTTCGCCCTGTTGTAGATGTCGACCAGCAGCAGGTTGTCGAGCAGCAGATTCTTGATAAAGTTGTCTTTATCGAAGCGCTCCTTGTAGGCGGTAAGGAGGCCCTGAATCTGGAAGGTAACCATTTTCCCGATCAGGTGAATGTCATCGTTTCCGCCTTTTACAACCAGAACGTACTCCAGCTGGTGTTCATCGTATACTTTAAAAAACTGATAATTTTTCATGGTCTGGGAATCTGCCTGAGACTGCGCAAACGTTACAATATCATTCTGGCTGATCTCAACCTCCGGAAACGTCGTTACCAGAACTTTTCCTTCTACATCAGTCACGCAGAGTTCGACACGCGAAATATTTTTGATTCCCTCAATGGTACTCTGTAAAATCTGATTTGAAATCATATTTTCTTCCCTCTTTCATCCTATAGTTTGTCTCCGGCTGCACCCGCTTTCATTGCCAGGCATATCCACACCCCTATGGTTCTGCGCCTGATACAAAGTACCTCACAGATATAATTATTTTAATACAAAATAGACAAAAAAGGAAGAGAAAACACAACATTTATACCACAAAATACGTAAAAAGGTCAGGAGAAATCCGTCTGGAAGCCCTCTCCTAAGACCTCTCTTGCATCCGACACAACGACAAACGCGTCCGGATCGATCGTTCCTACGATCTGTTTGAGCTGCGGGATCTGTTTTTTGCCCACAACACAGAATACCATCATACGCTCTTCGCCCGTGTACATTCCCTTTATGTGGATGCCGGACGCGCCGCGGTCGAGTTCTTTCATGAGCTCATCGGCTACATGCTCCGGATGCGCGGTAATGATAAACGCAGATTTCGCATAATTCATACCTTCCATCAGGGCATCCGTCACTTTCGTCGTCACGTAGATTGCCACGATCGCATAGAGCGAAGCGTGGATACCGAAGACAAAAATACCGGCGATGACGATGATTCCATCAAGCACCTGCATAACCTGTGCAACGGAATAGTGGCGCAGCTTTCTCTGGATCAGAGCCGCCATCATATCCGTTCCGCCCGTCGTACCGTTTCCGATGAAGACGAGCCCGATGCCTGCTCCCATCAGAACGCCGCCGAACAGTGCGGAAAGCATCCTGTCATCCGGCACCAGCTGCAGCACCGGGAGAACGGCAATCCAGAACGTATTCATCAGGGTTCCGAAGATGGTTTTCACCAGAAAATCGCGGCTCATGCGGATTCCGAACAGAAAGAGCGGAATGTTCAGCACAAGGTTCGTCACCCAGAGCGGAACTCCTTTTCCGAACAACATCTGGCTCAGTTGTTTGATGACGATTGCAAGACCGGAAAATCCTCCGGTAACAAGCCCCGCCGGGTCGTAAATCGAGCTGGTCGCAACCGCCATGACCGCGGTTCCCAGCGTAATCAGCAGATAATCTCTCCACTGCTGTTTGTTCCGTATCCAGTTCATGAACTTCAACCGTCCTTTTCGCTGTTATATTTTGTTACCATCCGCTTGAACGTATTCTTCTTTAGCAGAGTTCCCCACCAGCTCGTTTTTATACCGGCCTCGTTCTGCAGCGTCGAATGCTCGCCAAGGCTCAGCCAGATTTTTGCGCTGATTTTGCTGCTGTTTTCCAGAACGAAACGATCCTGCCGCGTTCCTGCAAGGCCGCTCACAATCACGTCCGTCGTCTGGCTGTTGATCTCGTTGACCAGGCTGTCAAACGCGGATTCCTCCAGCGTCTCGACAACAGCACCGCCTCCGATCTCAATGCCGGGATACGTTTCTGTCAGATATTTCTGCAGTGTCTGCAGTTCTTCCTCAGTGTCGCCCAGTACGAAAATCCGGCTTTTCGTCTGAATCAGTCCCCAGAAAAAACGGGCGATGAACTCGTTCGTCTCCACTTCCTCATAGGACGGCGTCTCCGGGTCAATTCCTGCTGCCTCCAGCACCTCGGTTTCCCCGATGACCGTCAGATCCAGATCTTCGATATACTGTTTCCACGTCGGTTCCTTGCTCGCCTGCATCAGCATCTGCATCGTAACAATCCCGATGGTGTTCAGCTTATCGTTCGAGAGGTATTCCTCTGCAATCTCCATTGCCGCATCGACGCGGTAATGTTTCAGCTTCACACCTAAAATTTCCAGTTCTGCATTCATTGTTCTGTATACTTCTGTTTTCCTTCGAAATCCAGAAGCGTTTCCTCCATGTTTTCCTGCCGTTTCTTCCGGCAGCGCTGTCCACCCTTTTCTTCTGGCAACAGCTAATCTCCATTATACTAAAAAAAGAGGCTGTTGTCAAAAACAGCCTCTTTTTCTGCCCTGTTTTCACAGAATTTTTACAATTTATCGGACCGTCTGCGGATTAAACCTCAAACATCAGATCGCCGTAAGACGGCATCGGCCACATCTCTTTGTCTACGATCATCTCCAGTTTGTCAACCGGTGCACGGAGTGCCTCCATAGCCGGAGTAACTTTCTCGTAGTAGTATTTTGCTTTTGCTTCGCCGTCTTCCATCTCGCATCCTGCATTCTCGATTGCGATCAGCTCGTCGAGTGCTTTCTGAGTTTCCTCAAGCAGTGCACTTGTCTCGTTCAGCAGATTCTTCTGTACACCAACTGCCGTAACACCTGCTGCGGTGATGGTGTTGATGGATCCAGCCAGGGAAGTCGCATATTTGATGACTGCCGGAATGATCTGTTTGCTTGCCATGTCGATCATGGTCTTTGCTTCGATGTTGATGGTCTTTGCATAGTTCTCGAATTTAACTTCTGCACGGGATACCAGCTCTGCCTCGGTGAATACTTTGAAATCGCCGAACAGTTTGATTGCGGTATCAGTGGTCAGTGCCGGGATTGCGTACACCATGGATTTGATGTTCGGAAGTCCTCTTCTCTCTGCCTCAGCTAACCACTCATCTGCATATCCGTCGCCATTGAATATGATTCTCTGATGCTCACTTAAGTTCTTCTTGATCAGATCATGGACAGCGTCCTCGAAGTTTTCAGCGCCTTCCAGTACATCGCATGCATCGCGGAATGCTTCTGCAACGATGGTGTTCAGTACGATGTTCGGAGCTGCAACGGAGTCACGGGAACCAACCATACGGAACTCGAATTTGTTTCCGGTGAAGGCGAACGGTGAGGTTCTGTTACGGTCGGTAGCGTCTTTCTTGAGATCCGGAAGTGTCTTAACACCAGTCTCCAGAACGCCCTCTTTTTTACTCTTGGTTGCATTTCCGGTGCTGATCAGCTGCTCAACAACGTCCTCCAGCTGCTCGCCAAGGAATACGGAAATGATGGCCGGCGGTGCCTCGTTGGCTCCCAGTCTGTGATCGTTTCCTGGATCGGCTGCGGACTCACGGAGCAGATCTGCGTGAACATCAACAGCTTTCAGGACGCAGCTTAACACAAGCAGGAACTGAATGTTCTCGTGCGGTGTTTTGCCCGGCTCAAGAAGGTTGATGCCGTCATCTGTGGTGATGGACCAGTTGTTATGTTTTCCGGAACCGTTGACACCTGCGAACGGTTTCTCATGCAGCAGGCATTTCAGTCCGTGCTGGCATGCAATTCTCTTTAAGGTCTGCATTACGAGCTGGTTGTTGTCAACTGCTACATTTGCCTCGGAATAGATGGAAGCCAGCTCATGCTGTGCCGGTGCAACCTCATTGTGCTGTGTCTTTGCGGTAACGCCCATCTTCCACAGCTCAATGTTGACCTCCTTCATAAAGGAAGCAATTCTCTGACGGATGGTTCCGAAATAGTGATCGTCCATCTCCTGTCCTTTTGGAGGCATTGCGCCGAACAGGGTACGGCCGGTGTAGATCAGGTCTTTTCTCTGCAGGAATTTCTCTGCATCTACCAGGAAGTATTCCTGCTCCGGTCCTACAGAAGGAGTTACTTTCTTGGAAGTGGTGTTTCCGAACAGTTTTAACAGACGCAGGGACTGTACATTCAGAGCTTCCATGGAACGAAGAAGCGGTGTTTTCTGGTCAAGTGCCTCTCCTGTGTAGGAGCAGAATGCAGTAGGGATACATAAGATTCCGCCGGCTGCGTCATGACGTACAAAGGCCGGTGATGTACAATCCCATGTTGTATAGCCTCTGGCCTCGAATGTTGCGCGAAGTCCTCCGGACGGGAATGAAGATGCATCCGGCTCACCCTTGATCAGCTCCTTGCCGGAAAAGCTTAAGAGTACCTTGCCATCTTCTCTTGGTGCTGTGACAAATGCATCATGCTTCTCGGCAGTAACGCCTGTCAGCGGCTGAAACCAGTGACAATAATGAGTGGCACCCTTCTCGATGGCCCATTCCTTCATCTCATGTGCAACCACATCAGCGATCTCCATGGACAGCTCCTTGCCCTCTTCTATTGTCTTTTTCAGTTCGCGGTATACCTTCTTCGGCAGACGGTCCTGCATAACAGAATCGTTAAATACATCGCAGCCAAAGATTTCCTTTACGTTGATATAATCTCCCATTTCTTCCTCCTTTTCGTTCCTGTATATCCAGTCTTTCTTATGAGGAAAGACGTTTTCACCTCTGTATGATCACCTTGTCCTCGGATGCCCGGATCATTCTTCGCTGTTCTGGGTGATCTCCTTGAGCTCCTGCATTTTCTGGTTCAGCCGGCTTTTTTTCTGTTTCTTACTGCTGGTGAGATAAAGGTTCATGGCCTCATGAAGATTATCGATCTCCACACGGGTCTGGTCTCCTCCGAATTCTCCGTCCAGCGTCCACGGAACAGCCTCCTCCGACTCAATCACAACATGTGCGGATTTGAAAGAATAGATCAGATCTGTATTATCTTCTGCGGTGAGAAGTGCAGTCATGATCTCCTGAAGCTCCAGCGGATTCTTCGGGTTGGTGATCAGTCCGGCCAAGAATTTGGTGGCTTGGCTGTCGTACCAGAAGTTCACATGGTAGGTGACGCTGTAAGAGCACGTCGTGCGCTGGATGCTACAAAAGAAGCATACGATGTTGCATTAAAATTGTAAATCTTATAATAACATATATATTCATAGGGCAGTCCGTGATATACGGACTGTCATAAAAAAGAAAAGCAGGAGGATTAGGATCATGGAAAAAAGAATTTCCGGACACACAGGCTTAATGGGATTATTTG
>ENA-ORMN01001774-ORMN01001774.1-human-gut-metagenome-genome-assembly--contig:-NODE-1774-length-20407-cov-4.197720_pt1 | contig 20407 bp, 24 predicted proteins | sample MGYA00242102_ERZ508993 | MGnify/ENA primary metagenome ERZ508993 (study PRJEB26280, sample SAMEA2338770) | human gut metagenome | biome: human gut; feature: human-associated habitat; material: faeces...
CGAAGGGCACGAATTCCCGCTGGCGCTCTACGACATGCGCCGCGACCCCGGCGAACGCTACGACGTTCAGAACCAGCATCCCGAAGTGGTCGAGGAGCTGATGCGGATTGCCGATGCAGCGCGCGAGGACCTGGGCGACGACCTGCGGGGAATGCCCGGCAGGAACAGGCGTCCGGCAGGCAGGGCCGAATAAACGACGAAGGGCAGGTCCGCCCGGACCCGCCCCTTGCCTTTGCGGCGCGGGAAACGGACTATTTACGCTCCTTCCCGGTTTCGGCGAAAGCCGATTTCACTTCATGCTCTTTCTGCTGACGGGCTTTGGGCGTCGGAGCCTTGCCCTCTTTAACCAAACGATTGATGTTACGCTCGAAATTCTGCTCGCAAGGTTCGCAGGCGGTGTCTTTGTTCTCTTTCATGGCTTTGGAAATTTTATGGTATCGACTCCTGCTGCAAATAGCGCGCCGTTTGCCCGACCATTCATTCCGGCAAACAAAAAACGGACAACTCCGTAGAATTGTCCGCTTTGGTAGCGGGAGGAGGACTCGAATACCTGACATTCAATATTGTATATCAAATAATTACAAGCCAATCCATCTAGAAATATATTCCAACAAGGTTTATTTATTAATTTATAGCAATATCCTTATATCCATTATACACATATATTTTTTAACCTAATAACATTATCAACGACACGCTTCAAATCTTGCTCAAAACGATTAAAAGCCGCTAATTGCCGCAATGCACTAAAATCCTCTGTATTTTCTGCAACCCAATGTACAGCTTTATTTACATTAAAATTCTTAAGTCTTCGCCCCTTATTCCCAGTAGCTTCTACTAATAAATTATGTAGCAAATCCTTAGGACCAGATATTTGTTCAAGAGTGTTTATTGATGGTAAATTTAGATTCTCCCGATAATTACGGTTCCCAGCAGCAGCTTTAATAGCAACCTGATCCGTCAATAACCACGTTTCCATCATTCTTACTGGAATTATACAAACCACACAATTTTGGTAATGATCAGGCAAACATTTATAAATTTCACACGAACGCAAACTTAACGCTTTTTTCACGTCATTACTTTCTGCATCTCTATGATAAAAACAAATGTCAAAAGGGTAGTAATTTTCTGCATATTTTATTTGACCTAATACATCTCCCGCACGCGGTGGATTCCTAAGAGTTCTAAAATCTGCATATTGCTCCTTTGTTGGCAATTTAGGATATAAGTCATCTAAACACCTCTTGATTATACGCAAAAAAACCTTATCCGAACTCCCATCGGCAATCAAAGTATATGTTATTTCATTCATTACTCAGAAGAGTTTTGGCTCTATGATGCTTTCCTGATATAATATATTTTCACGCACGGTTCGACTTTTACGATCTCTTATTCTAGGAATATATATTGTATTATCAACTGAATCATTATCTAAATATAATTTCATTTCACCCAATAAGGTCGTCGGAATAGATTCGTATTTTTTCTTCTTATAAGTATTTGGCAATATCGAGAATGAGGTATATTGCACTTTTATATCTAATATTTCATCATATTTTTCTTTTGCACATGCAAGATATAAACTATCTTCTGGTACAATTCCAATCAACTTAGGAGAGTGAGTATTAATAACAACCTGCCTTATAGGATTATCATCATTAACCGGACACAATGGATCAAAAGATAATTGCAATAATAATTCAACAATCTCTTCAATCTTTTTGGGATTAATTCCGTTTTCTGGCTCTTCCATACAAATAAGCGAATCTCTGCTATCTTCCTGGATAATAGCAAGTCCGAGGAATCTAAGCGTTCCATCTGATAGTGATTGAGCTGGTAACTCAAGCCCATTCTTGAAAGTAATCACCAAAGTTAACAACTCTCGCTTTTCATCTTTATCAACATTAATTATTTTGATATCACTAACTAAATTTCTCAATTGATTAGTGATTATTTGGTATATATCCTCCTCGCTATTCTGAGCTAGCCGATACAACGTTGCCGGCAGATTTTTACCATTCTCATCTACTTTCGAATGCAAAATCTCATGGAATGAATTTGGTTGTCTTAATGCGCTGGGTTCGAACTGTAACATTTGCCAATTTCGCATCTCTTGACGAACCAAAAACGCAGTCGGAGATTCTGCAGTTACTGTCGATAATAGTGTTCTAGGCATTCTCTGAGCAATAAATTCCGCAGCTCGACCTCCGCTCTTTCCTTGAGTATCTTGATGTAACTTAATTTTACCATTCTTTGTAGAAATTATAGGGCTACTTTTTTGACCATAAAATATAGAATTACTCCACTCTTTATTATGGACAAAACCAATACTTTTTTGAGCATCTTGACGAGTCATAGGCATAAGGGCCTCTTCCAAAATTTCAATAGGTTGCCGATCTACATCATCAATATCTCCATTCAATTGCAATTTTAATTTATATTTCAAACAAGATACTGATGTATTTGCCACTTGACCTAAATCATCTTCTGCCGATTTCGGAACTAATAAATCTATTTCGAAATCCATTTGCTGATATTGCTTATCTCCACATTTAAAGAAAATATCTTTTATATTAGAATGTTTTTGCTCTTCACTTCGAATAGATTTTGCCGCCTCTAGAATAGTTTTATCAGCCAAATGAGCAAAAAACATTAATGCATCAAAGAAATTTGATTTACCAGCAGCATTAGCACCCGCAATACATGTAAATGGACCTAAATACAACTCTGTATCAAGCAGACTTTTAAAGCCATTTATTTTAATCCTTGTAATCACCTTTGATTTAATTATAGTTTGTTCAAAGATACTAATTTTCAATATAATTATTGCCCCTAAGATACATTTTAATAAAATAATATTCTCAATTATAAAACAGGACCTATTGGGGTAAACAAGCGGGGAGGACTAAAATGCCCTCACCCGCCTATGACCACAATATCCGAACCACGTACCCGAAAAATACCTTGTAAAATAGGCGTATCATATCCAAGCGGTTTTTACTCGACAAACCATCTGTACTCGGGTTCACCTATCAAAGCCTTTGCCACTCCTTCCGTGAATACCGACGCATTCCTGCTTCTTGCGAGGAACGAATCGATGTAGCTGGACTTGTTGGCTCCTGTAAAGAGGTTGAACACCCTCCACAGATCAATCTCCCGCTGTCTGTCGCATGCAAACGCCGTATCGTTGTAATAGGCCCTTGCAATTACGTTCAGCTGACAGTCCGTGAATTCGAATTCCGGGAGCTGCTTGCGCTGTGCAGGCGATAGGAACTGATACAACCGAGCCTTTCCCACCATCTGCGCGAACTGACTTTCCGACATGGAGGTATCGAGCAACGCCCGCATCCGCTCCAAATGCCGTTTGGCATTGTAGCTTGCGATCAGCTCCGTAATCTTTGCCGTCAGTTCCTGCGTGTTCGTCACCCGCATCTCCCCGGCCAGTCCGTCCGTTGCCACACACATGTTGCAACAAACCATGTTCTTGAATCCGATAAATACTTTGAATTTCTCGAAGCCCTTCTTACTGTACAGGTTCTCCTGGTTGTAGGCCCTTACACCTCCTACGGTCAGGTTGAGCCTGCATCCGTCGATAACCTCCGTCACGGCTGGTATCTCGATGCAGAACATCATCCGCTCGTAATAGATGGTCTTGTCCTCGTCAGTGAGGTCCTTTACGGCCTTGTGGATGGCTTCGGGCGTCCTTCCTTTGACGATATGGCTCACCCGTATTTCGGGCTCCTCTACCGTACAGCTTCGGAACATCCGCTGGGCACACTCCCACATGGTTTCGATGAACTGATTGTGCGATATGGTCACCTCGTTGTCCTTGGAGAATACCGGGGTGATGCAGTCGTTTTGTAGATGACCGAGTGTCACGGCCTTGGTATTTGCTTCGATGAAAGGCTTGCGTGGCTGTTCTTCGGGAGTTTCCCGGAACGGGGATTTCTCCTGCACTTCGAACGAGGGCGAGGGGATAATCAGCTGTGTTGCGTCCCGTGCATCTTCACGGAGCGTAAAGGGCAGTACGTTATTGTGCGACTCTGCCCGCAGGATAGCTTGTTCCATAATTTACGGATGGTTGGGTTCGACATTGGTTGCACCAGTCGAGAATCTGCATCCCGACTTGTTCTGTAAGCGGAAATTCCGCCTTTCCGGCGAAGAGTTCCGTGCGGTCCTTGGAAGCCAGCGCATAATGTTTCATGTTGACATCGAATACGATGGTGAACTCGTAGTCTACATTGTCCCGCTGTACGGCTTTCAGCCCCACTTTCTCGGGGATCATCTTTCCGTTGCGTTCGTTGAGCACGTACTCCTGCTTGCTCCGCATCGTACAGATCACATGGCACGAGGAGTTCAGAATCCGCTGGATAAAGGCATTCTGCCGGGGTGTGACTTTGGCCCAGTTGGCAAAGGAGTTGCCTTGCAGATTGGCGTGGAAATCCAGCAGGTAATCCCAGCAATGGGAGATACTGTCGATGATGATTACCTCCATGCCTGCGCTTTCGCAGATACCGATGGCGTCGATGTATTTCTCGGGATTGTAAGGCTCCGAGAGGGAGAGCACGTTGTAGGCTCCCAGATGGGCATAGAGGTCCGCACTCCCGTTCTCGGTGTCGATGACGGCTATCTTGGACCAGTCGGAGGTCATGCCGTGAGCGATAAGGAGCGACGAATAGGTCTTTCCCGACCCCGAGGCTCCTTGCAGGGCTAAGCGCATCTTGGCAGCCCGGCGTTGTGAATGACGTAATTGCATGATGAAATGAATATTGGTTGAACTCGTAATAGCATAATAAAAAGGCCGCTCCCCCGGAGTTGGAGGAACAGCCTTTCGATGGAAAGATAGACAAGGTTACAGCGTGGCAACCGTGGTGAACTGCGGATTATCCCCTGCATTGTGAAGCAGGAGAAACTGCTCGCCGCTCTCCTCGGAGATCACCTCCGAGACGACGGGATGATCGAGCGGTTCTGCGGGATACTTCGAGGTAACGGCGCCCGCCTTATCGCCATATCCGAAGAAATACTTGCCCGTCTGCTCGTTGCGGACGATACGGATTTGCAGGATACCTTTCCACTCCTTGAACTCGTCGAGGGTGAAAGTCCGCAGGAATTTGAGAGAGTTTGTCATAGCCATAAAAGTTTAGATTCGACAATACCGCGGGAATAATATAATTATCCCCGGAGGATAGCCGGGGTCGCACCCCAATCCCGCAAAGCGGGGGGGGGTATTCGGGGAATATCCTGCACTCGAACAATTTCGGGGAGTTGCAAAAAAAATTTGTGGTGAAAAATTTTAGCTTGACATATCCGTATTAGCCACTAACAACCCCTTATTGCTATTATCGTTATCTTCACCATATAAATCCGCATTTTTCTCCCATTATGATAGGAAAGTTGAATTCGGGGCAGAATTTATGAAGAAATCGCGCGACTTTTTCACCACAAAAAGGCAGGATATTGGCAGATGATATTACAGTTAAGGAGCAGATATAGTTACTCCATATTTAAGAAACAATTCTACGAGGAACCGAATTTAGGTGATAATATGACCGGAGAAAACAATCTTACCTACTCACTTACTTTATTAATTTATATACAAGTAAATGAGTACGATTAATCATTAAAGTATTTGTTTTATTCAGATTCAATATGATTTATATTCGAAATAACCTTCTATAGTATAATTAAGGGCTGTTCTGTGAATAGGCTCGGTTAATTGTTTCCCTAACTTCGTAAAATAAGTCGCCATGAATGCTTCCGCACTTGTTTTATTGGGTTGTCGGGTGTACTGGCATCATCCGTAACATAAACCGTCAATGTTTTCGGATCAAAAGTATAATTGATATTGTGATTGCAGTTGTCTGTACTGCAAACTGCGACATCATAGGCTGGAGCGTAATAATCACCTATTATATTTCCATCCTCATCAAAGGTGAAATATTTATATTCATGCGGAGTATATATCCCTTTGGGGTAAAATTGAGTATGATATGTAGGCACACCCTCTTTAAGAGTAACTATTTCCATTCCATAACCCCAGGAACAATTCATCCCTTGTTTGAATGTTTTAATAACATAATAATCTTTCCCTGCATATTTGAATTGCCACACATTACAAATTAGTGAGGAATAATCAGACCTCAAATTTGCCAGCCATTCTTTGTAACTAATATTTTCATCGGAATCTTTATATTGAATGTAGGTTGTATAGTAGCGCATTGTTCCGCTTTCACGACGATCATAACTGTAAAATTTATATTTGGCATCTGGTGTTATATGGATTTCCATTACAGAATCCAATAAGGACGATTGCTGTGTGAGTGTTTGTGGATTCAATAGATATGGTTCCATATAATCCCAAAATCCTGCTGCCTTAGGGGATGATTCATAATCAAAGTAAGTGCATAATTCTCTTTCTAATGAATCTAAAGAAAGGTTTTTAGGTATTGGATGATTTTTGATTATTTCCCGCTCCTCTGTCCACATTCCTATAAAGTCATTGGCATCTTTATAATAATTGCAACTGCTCTTTGGCAATTTCTCAAACACCTCTGCGGACTTTTGCATCATCTGAATAGCATTGTCTAAATCTCCTACACGTTCGTATAAATGCGCTTTTTCTTTGTAGGCCATTGCTGTCATTTGGCTGACCTTTCCATATTCCTGTTCTGCATATTTCAGCATATTATCGTATAGGTGCTGTGCATTGTCTACTTGTCCTGCATCTATATAGTCAGAAATAAGGTTGAGCATCATTTCTTCTTTCATTGCAGAATTGGAATATTTCCGAGCAACTGAATCGGCTTTTACTTTCGTTACAAAATTTTTCAGCACACTATCACCACCTATTATTCCCTTGTTGAAATTCTGTACGACATCATTCAGCATTTCATCATAGGTTTGTTCTGAATGGTGATTTCCACACCCAACAATCTGTAAACCAGACATCAGCCACACCGCAAATATGAGTAGGTAGTTTTTCATTATTTAAGAGTAGGCAAGATTAATTTCCACGATTTATATGCAAGTTTTGGTTCCCAGCGTACAGATGTAGTATCGACAATAGTATGAACTATTAGGGAGTCAGAGTCAAAGAAATATCCTATCTTTCCGAAACTCTCTGTCTGACAAACTACAACTCCTTGCCCCGGACATGTGTATTCATCAATGACATCATCGCCTTTATCATCCCATATTAAATATATTTCATTATATGGCTCAAATATGTCCGCAGGATAAAATTCTGTATGGAATGTAGGATTACCATTATTGTCGAAAGAGACTATTTCCATACTGTAATACCAGCAGGGCATATAACACCTGTGGTAATATTTTATTATATAATAATCTTTCCTGCAATAATTAAATTGCCATACACCACAAACTAAACCTGTAAGGTCCGCCCGCAAATTAGGTTTCCATTGCTTTTTTACAACATTTCCATACAAATCTTTGAACTCTATATATGTCGCATAGTTATAGCCTTGACTAACTGTATCGACATCTCCACTATAAAATCTGTATTTCCCATCCGGGGATATATGAATCTGATCTACAAAATCCGGCAAAGAGTCTACTTCGATGTGAGAATCACATTTTATGCGAATTTTGTCTATAATTTTGCCATATTTTAGTTTGGTCACAGAGTCTGGCCAAACCGGAGGTTTCTGGGGTATAACCGAATCTATCTGTGCAAGAACTGGTGAATTTATCAGGCTCCCACCTCTTGGTTGCTTAAGTGCTTGACCTCCACATCCAAACATCAGCAACACAATAAGTATAGATAGGTAATTTTTCATCTTCAAAGCTAATAGGGTAACATAATTATATACTCATTTACTTTATTATTCTATATGCAAGTAAGTGAGTAAATTGTACATGGGTATTATATCTCTTCATCTTCATTATTCAGCCAATTACCGTCGAGGATTAAAAAATATTCAGGGCATTCCCTATACCGTTCTTTAATCCTTAATACTATCCACTTATAAATCTGTCGTACATTCATAATTTCTGCATCACTCCTCCACATTTAGGACACACGGGATTATCTTCGCTCCACTCCTCGACATTCTTTGAACCGCACCACATGCAGAAAGGTTCATCGGGGACATATTCCCAAGTCGGTTTCCATGTAGTTGCTGACATATTAGGTACACCCTTTAGATATGAATTATCACACAGCCTTTTACAATCCTTGCAGGCAAAGGAGGTGAATTTGGCTAATGGTGTGCCATCTTCCCAACGATGGCCTACGCAGGAATCAGAGTAACCGCAGGTGAGGCAGTAGAATCGAGAATTTCCATTGCTCATTTTTTTCCAAATAGTTTTTGCCACCATTTGATTTGTTGCACCCGACTTAATTCTTGTCGTGTTTTTTCCAATTCATCTTTAAGTAGATTATTTTGTCCTTGCATTTTGCTATTTTGAATCGAAAGAGTAATAATGTCATTTTGTTTATTCTCTATCGATGCTTCATTCTTTAATATAATCTCCTTGTATTCATCTATTTTTGAAGCCAGGCCAGCCTTTTCTATTTCGTTTTTTGTAATAAGCTGCTCCAAAGTGCTTATCTTCTTATCCTGTGTAGCGATAATTTGTTGCTGACAGCTATTGTTTTTTTGTAGATTTATCGATTCATTTCGTACTTCATTGTATTGTTGAGAAATTTTTTGGTAAGTATCATCTAATAATTCAATATCCTTTTTGAGTTTCTCTATTTCATTCAAACGAGCCAACTTTTCGTTTAACAAACTATTCCTATGTTCTTTATAATCGTGTAATAATTGGGCAATGTGTGCTATGTATTTATTGAACGGGGCAGTATCATAATCATCTCGGTATTTACGGGCTTCATTATAGTATTTTAGAATCTCATTCGGACGATTATGCATTATAGCCTTACGGGCCAAAGCATAATATTTATCGGCGTCCATGTTTTTAAGCGTTGTTTTTATATCATAGTCCGGGTCTACTTTCTTTATTTCTTCAATAACTCGTGGATCGTCTTTAAAAATATTATCAGAAATGGGATTACTTAAAAATATTCCGTTGAGTTTTCTGCATCTACTGAGTGCTACATAAACCTGTCCTGGCGCAAAACAATCTCTTAAAGAGAGCATTACATGGTCAAATGTCAGTCCTTGGCTTTTGTGGATTGTTATGGCCCAAGCTGTTTTAATCGGGAATTGAGTAAATGAGCCCAATACCGTTTCCTCCATTAATTTTGTCTCTCGGTTCCAAGTGTATTCGATATTTTCCCACGTACACTTTTCAATAACATATCGGACATCTTCATTTGTCAATGGATTCTTACTCTTTATGTAAATGCATTCATCATCAAGACGTTCGATTTTTCCAATCGTTCCATTATAATAAGTTTTTAGCAGATCGCCATCATTATCAAAATGATTTCTGCAAATCATTACTTGGGTTCCGATTTTAAGTTTGATGAGATTCTGAACAGGCATTATTTTCTCCGGAAAATCGCCTTGTATTGAAGCATGGTATTCTTTTTCATCCCCTTCCAATGCATCGTACTGTTGTTGATTATAAGCATCGACGATACTATTTAGAGGAGCCAAATGAATAATATCTTCTTGAGCCAATTCCGTCGGTTTACAATGCCTTGTATTGAGCATTACGATATCATTTGGATCAAGTTTATTAATCCGCGCTTTATCCAATAACTGAATAAACACCTCTTCTTTTTGTCTATAGGGCTTTTTTAATTCCAAGCGGTATGGATTACTGTTGATATATGCATCCGAATCAAAAAAATGTACAGACTTATAGCCTTGCCGCATTAAGAGCGATTTTATTGGTACCCATGCGTCCAAATCTTTGTCATAAATTTTAGTAGATGCGATAGGCGGCAACTGAAATATATCTCCTATAAGTAATACTTTGACACCTCCAAAAGGCCGTTCATCTTTCCTATAAACTCTTAATATTTTATCAATTATGTCCAATACATCACATCTGACCATTGAAATCTCATCGATAATCATTAAGGAAAGATGTTTTATGAGTTCAATCTTGTCGTTGTTATAACTGAAACATTTTTTTATGTTTGATAATTTGTATTTCTCGTCTTGAGGAAGGAAAGCTCCTAATGGCAATTTAAAAAAGGAATGGATTGTTTGTCCATGAACATTCACAGCGGCTACCCCCGTTGGTGCTAACACAACATAAGGACGTTGAATCTCAGATTTTTCATTATCTTGGTTTAGTTTATTTATGATATATTTAAGAAAAGTACTCTTTCCTGTGCCAGCTTTTCCTGTTAGAAATATGACGCGTCGAGGAGGGTCCTCCAAAATCAATCGGGCATAATTGAAAAACTCTTCGTTTGTAAGGTCGAGCTTAATTCCGTCAATATTTGGCTGCTGATCCATAAGTATAACCGATTCCCGCCCAACTCCTCTACGGGGATTAATAAAAAGAAAGTGTGGAGTTGTTAGTTTATCGTACTGGAGGCTCTGGTAAGCCATTGGACAAATAAACAATACCCCACACTTGGGCAGTATATCGGGAATGATATAGCTACACAAGTGATGAATGTTTGTATTACTTATCCCTGTCCTTAAAATTTACCAGATTTCCAGTACAGGATGAAGCTAAACACTTTCATCAATCAATATGTCACTACCCATCGGATAGCACCACAAAGTTAGAAAATGTTTCTTAAAATACAACGCACTCGCGGGGTATTGCAGATGCAAATTTCAGCTAAAAGTTTTTGAAAATCAAGATTGACCTTATAGAATGTTTATCATAACTTTCGGAGAGATGTTGACTATGATATTTATTGAGTTTTACAAAAAAAGCCTGCCATTTCTGACAGGCCTTTTACTCGCATACTCATTTACTTTATAGTAGATATTACAAGTAAATGAGTATTAGTAGTCAAAGTATTTCCTTAAAGACATTCCCACATCTGACACTTCCGATAATGGTTCGAAATCTAATGCCGGTTTATGTGACTGAATCACATAATAAGAATTTTGAGGTCGTGTTGTAGTACAGAAATAATGGAGTTCCTGAACAGCCTGATAAGTTCCTCCCAATTTGGGAATATCTTCTCTTTCAAAAATAACATTGAGCCGTTCCAATATTTCCGTTTGAGTATATCTCTTATTAATCTCAAAACTGCCCTTGATAAGTTGTTTGAAAGCATGCTTTTCAGACAATGCAAGATATTTAGCACTCCGCATAAACCCTCTGTATGTCTTAGCATTCCCCTCTTGCAGTTTTGCCACCAAGATATCGAAAGGCACATACTTATAAAGTTCTGAGAATCGGTCAATAAACTTATAGTCCTCACGATGGCGATCCCGGCGTAAATGTGCGATTGATGCATCTGTTAATTTATTCTGCAACCGGAGTTCTTTCAATTTCTCTATAACCTCAGATATTGATGCAAGACGCTTTTTTTCGAATTGATCGTCTATGGCGTCCTCTATCTCCTTTTGTATATCTGTGAAAGCAGGGTCTCTCTCATCATAGAAAGTAATATTACATGACTTCAACAATTCATTATGAAGTATTTTAGGGTTGCTATATAAATGGCCTCTTAAAAATGCATATTCCGCAATAGCATCTACATTGAAATAGGCCGGAACAATCTCTTGATCTTTATTAACGCGAACGATCTCTATCGGACTGCTACCATAATAGCTTTGTTTGGTACGATCTACAATATCATCTTTCAGACGAAGAAAATTCTCAGATAATAATTCCGGATGCTTTTCATGCAATTTATTGACAACATTAGAAAGGCTACAAATATCTTGGCTCAAATCAAGAGCTCTTTGAACCAAAAATTCACCATAATCCTTTGCATCTTTATTTGCTGAATTATAGATAATGGCTTCACTCAATAAACCAGCCTCATGGCGACATCTGCCCGAAATCTGATATAATTTGTCTATCGACAGAATCGTGTATATTTGCCGTACATCTGAAACCGATATTAAGTGAAAGCGTTCCTTTATATCTACTCCTACAAAATAAGAGCATGTGATAAAAGTAATTGGTTTCGCAAGATTACGTTGAAGAACTGTGAAGAATTCGCCCGCTTTTTCTTTACTGTCAGGACTGCAAGCAATGTGGCATTCTTTCTGCAATTCTTTGGGTAATTGAGCAATAATTTTCTGAATAGACGTAATCGAATTATAGGCTACTACAATTTTATCTGTAAAAAGTTTTCTCGCAAATGCCTTATGGCATTGCAGACCTCTATATGAATATTGGTCGTATTAATCAATTCAACATCTCGCCTATCCTTTTCTTCATAATTTAATTCTAAGACAGGTTCTTCCTGTAATTGCGGATTGGAGAATGGGCGAATCGTCGCAGACACAAGACAGCGTTGCCTTTCAGGGAAAGTAAAGTAATAGTCAATCACATTCTCCATTGCTGGACGAAATACCCCATCGGACTGATATGAGTCGATTTCATCCACCATAAGATACCAACGGAGACTATGAGAATATAAATCCTCTGATGATATTTCCATAGGTGTATGAGTTTCTTCCCAATGTTTCTCTATAACTTTTGCAAGTCTTGACGGAGCATCTTCAATGTATTGAATCTGCTTCATTACCCGCCCCAGACTATCTGCAACAACTATAATCTTCTTATAAGTACCTGGGTCTACTTTTTGGGTAAGATACTCGTATATCTGTTCATCCGTCGGTTTGCGACATTCATTTATATCACTCCCGACATAGAGATACCTATTCTTAGTCTTGTTATTATTGTAGCCCGTTACATATTTTGCATACGCCAATGCTCTTGTCGGAACAACTATTATCGTATGACTAAGTTGTTGTAATGCAAGTGTAGTAGCTCCAATACCAGGAATATTCTTTTTAATCACTCCATAAGGTAAATGATTGAAAATATCTCCCAATTTCTTTCTTTCATGAAATATCAGCCGCACACAGTTTATGCGCTTATGCGTATCGTCGTCATCGATTTCATACCGGACTGGATTTTTCTCGTCGTTAAATGTATCGATGGAAGCTCCGTTGTACATGTAGCTCCGGTAATAGCCTATACCATCGCAGTAACCATTGATATTCGGATAGAAGATTTCATAGCGAGGGTCCTCTATCTTTACCGTATTGGCAGGGAGTTTTTCCCGTATAGAGAGTTTGGGTTTGGCCTTGTCGTCATTCATACATGGAACGCCTTTTGAAAAAGACCGCCTACGCTCTCACCATAGGCAGTCATGTAAAGATACGAGATGTTATTGAGATTATCAAGTCACTATTCGCTAATCGTTCGTTTCCTCCAAAACTTTTTCCAGCCGTTCGATATGATTGCTGATGTTCTTGTTCAGAACCTGCGCATAGGACTGCTGGGTAACTGAAATATTAGAGTGTCCGAACAGTTTGCTCACCACCTCGATAGGCACATCGTTGTAGAGCAGAATAGTCGTGGCGAAGGTTTTCCGGGCCGTGTGGTGCGTCAATTTCTTGTCGATACCTACTACATCCGCAATTTCCCGCAGATAGGAATTGACCTTTTGATTGGAGATACGCGGCTGGATATAATCGTCCGTACTACCGAATTCCCGGAACCAGGCTATCAGTTTCTCTGCCTGCGGGAGCAACGGAACGGAAACCTCCCGGTCCGTCTTTTGACGAACAAGCGTGATCCAATTCCTGCCGTCAAATCCTTTCGTGATATGCTTCGGTTGCAACGCCTGCGCTTCATGGTAGGCAAGCCCCGTATAGACCGAGAAGAGGTAGATGTTCTTCACCGTTTCCAGACGTTTCTGGGCAAAATGATGATGCTCCAGTTTGTGCAGTTCCTCCTGCGTGAGAAATACCAGCCGTTTACGCTCTTTTAAGGGCCTGTATTCGACGAACGGGTCCTGCTGGATATAGTTGCACTTGAAAGCGAAAGTGACCATCTGACGCACCCGCTGCATGATTTTATTGATGGTGATGGCTTTCAGACCTTGCACTATGAGTGCTTCTTCGAACTGCTTCACAAAGCGATAGTCCACGCTTCGGATGGGAATGTCCTGCATGTTATATGAGGTGCGGATATACCGCTCTACATGGGCGAAAACCTCCCGGAATTTCTGCAATGTCGCAGGTGAATACTCTTTGCCTACGAGTTGCTCCATCTTGTTCAGACGCTCCCGGAAAATCCCGCACAACGTATGTTCCTCCACCGTCTTGTGCTTGTAGATCGAGTAGATTTCAGCCAGCGAGACATTCCCGTCAGCTTCGTACAATTTACGCTCTATACCTTTGAGTTCGATGGTGATATCCTGCAAGCGACGGTTAATCAGCACGGCATCTTCCGAGGTTCCACGGACACATTGAGCGTCTTTGTCCCACAAGTCTGGTGTTACATAAAGTCCCATCGAAAATTGCTGGCGTTCTGCACCGTCAGTCGTTAACTTGCAGTAAATCGGGGCTGTACCCCGTCGGTTTTTCTTAAATTCGTAGAGATAATAAGTGATTCTCAGTATTTCAACCATAGTCAGCAGATCGTTTTCATAACCCGCTGGAATACCTTTTATTACAAGTCTGGAATACAACTTTTGCCCGAAAGCGAATTGTATTCCAACGAACCCCTAAAATACCCCGATTTTGAATGGTTATTAAAATATCTTAAAATATGGCAATTTTGTTTATTTGCTGATTATAAGATGCTTAACTATTTTACGGGGTATAAAAATAGGGGGCAGATTTTGCAATCTAACCCCTTCCGTAGCGGGTCCGAGACTTGAACTCGGGACCTCATGATTATGAATTAAAGACAAAAGATATAATATCAATGATTTATTGCTAATATTCATATACTTGCAAATAATTTGCAAGTATATGAAATATTGATTGCATTATTTCTTCCTCTTAATTGTATGTTTCAGCTTCAATACGGCAAAGTTCAATTCAATTTCTGTTTCCGTATCCGTCGTCTGCATATCCTCACCGAAAAGATCGGCCATGATTTCACCACTTTTTTGCATTAGGGTCTTTTGCTTGAACTCGTCGGGGTTAGCCGACATTTCACCGATGGTTCGGGATAGTTCCCGGAGTTTGGCGAACGCTTCGATGATTGCAATGGTCGTTTGCGTAGCCCTATCGCTCTTCATTATTGTCGCCAGCATATAGAGGCCTTTTTCGGTGAACGCCTTGGGTGTCACGGGCGACTTCTTCAATCCTTGCAAGTGGTCGAAATTTTCGACCACATACTGTTTTTCAGACTGTTGCAGTTCTAATATATACCCGTTTGGAAATTTTTCAGGGTTGTTTCGGACAGCCTCGTTCACCCGCTTGGTTTCTACTCCGTATAGTTCCGCGACATCGGCGTCCAACAGAACGTCCTGATCGCGTAGTCGCACGACCTTGTCGCGGACATCGCTTAATTTAATGAGTTCAGACATATATCGTATTGTTTCAAATTTTTCATGTCACCAGCCAGTGTTTTACACTTGACTCCCGACTCTGACGCCATTGCTACCTGGGACAATTTGTCCCCATCCTTTTGCGTTCCTCGAATAATTGTATGGCTTGCTTCTGTGTCATTTTTTACGTACTGCTTTTCCCTCTATCGTCTTTTAGAATTTATGCGACAAACTTAGCCCGCCTCCGCAGTCTTTAATCGTCCAATTATCAGACAATGCTATTCCATCAGTATATTCTTTGTGAAGCCCGGTTAGAATAACGATTGCGCCTGCCAAAGAGAGGCCTGCGCATGAATAATATATGATTCGCTGTGTGCCTGCATAGCTGTTATAATTATTATATGTATTCTCGGCCTTTTGGGACAAGATTGCATTTGATAATAATGCTATGGTTACTGAACCTCCGATCAAACAAGAGCCTACTACGGTGTTAGTGGTTTTCAATTTCCATTTATATGGACCATTAGTTTTTACGGGCAAGTTTGCTCCGGGGTGCGCATAATATGTAGATGGAGATATCCCATACTTGTTCTTAAACTCTTTTTTGCTGACATATTTCCCGGTTTTTATGTCCAAATATCGGGTTTCTGTTACTCCGGGAAAATCAGTTTGAAATTCTTTTTTGAATAGATGCTCATTCTGAGCCCAAGCAGATAGACTAATAAAGAACAATGCAATTAGTAAAACAATTTTTTTCATTTTAATAATACTTTATTATTTTGAATTTTCGATAACATTGTCAATATGGAAAGTAAATGTATAATCATTTTGAACATTTTCAATCATAATTGGCATCATTATTGTCATGGTTTTTCCTACATAGTTGCCAGCTTGCGCGCGTTTTGTGGATTCATCCTTGTATATGCAAGGAATTAGATACTTTTCTTCCCACCTGCCAGAAGTATATCGGGTGGGAGAAACATAGTACACATTATTCGTTGGAAGAAGCAGGTCTGACAGACTTGCCCCTTTTGGAATAGTAGACGAAGGCTGACTATTGTTGCGGTCTGTATACTTCACCCCTGCGTGCATCACTCGTCCTGTCATACCATTGCAGTCAACATAGCTAATATCATCCCAATTAATTTTAAGAGTATGCCCCGATTTGTTTGTCAATTCAAAGTTAAATTGCTTTGAATCAACAAACCATACGATATTGATATAATCATCTTCATATTGATACTTGTTGGTAGCACCATCTTGAATGTTTACAATTTTTGTTTCTCCGAACTGCTGTTTTGCATTAGCGGGGCTTTCCACTGATTTTAGCCCTACAGAATACGAGGCAATGTAGCTTTTTTGAACAAAGCAAGAAGACATGCCAATGGAGAATATTACGAAAAATGCAACCACTAACTTTTTCATATTGACTTATTTGATATTATTTTTGTCATTATGTCAAATTAACATTCCTTTTTATCTAATCGTAGTGCGAAAATATTTCCGTTTTCGCTAATTTTCAGCGTATTTGGTCTTGATTTTGTAGGGGGGGGGAAATTCGTGTTCCAACATCATCAATGCCGTGCAATCGCTCGATAATGCCTATTAGACGGGCATTTTGAGCGAGCGCTTCACGGGTTAGTCTTTGTTCTTCTGCCAATGCCTTCAAAAAATCGTTTGCATTCATATCCTCTGATTGTTGGTTAGTATTATCTGAATTTGTAGAAACCGATTGGTCTTTTAGCATATTACCTTCGCCGGTCAATAGCCAGTTTTTATCTAACAGAGGGAAGGCCTCTGATATTTTGATAAAAAGATTATCTGTTAAGTATTTCTCCATACCATTAAACGCGGATGACAAATTTGTTTTGTCTATTCCGATATGCGCTGCGAATTCTTTTTTTGAAGATACAAGTTTTTTGTATCGCAGCCACTCGTATGCCTCATTTAATATACTACTTCTATTCATTTGTAAAATAAAGTTTTATCAGTATTTGTTTAAAATCGCACAAAATAAATTTGTCAAAATACTTGTTTGGACAAATTATATTTGTATATTTGCATCAGCAAACAAGTGAATAAACAAAAGTACATAAAATAATCAGAAGTCATGCGATCAAGCCACATGCAGCTAAAGCTAAAGCCAAGACTGCGAATGCTACGAATGAGGGTATCACGGATATTTTCAGAGCCTTGTCAATTCGTCGCCCTCGAATCTCCAGAATCGCCCATTTACTGTAAATTGGTTGTTGTAGTCCCATCCGTATCGTGTCTACCCGATTCTTGCAAGTATACAAAAGAAGTCCTAATGCTGCTACGCAAGCGAGGATGTGAACTGTGTTTGCAATTAGCGCAACACGCCGAAAATTCCGGATGTATTGATTGCCAAATTCGGATAGAGGCTGGTCGAATGAAAGAGCAAGAACCGCCGCCGACGCCACCAGCAGTGTTGATACAACGCGATACCGCCAGTCGGCGAGAGAAGATTGCTCCTTTTCGAATTTCGTCCAATTACGATATTCAGGGTCATCAATCATATCATATAAAATAAATCAATAAACAAATATACGTAAAATAATTCAAATGAGCCCCTCCCCTACTGTGTGTTTTCATGGTTGGCATGTTTGGGTGATTGTTATTGGTGCGGGGAGGGGCTTTTTACGGAAATCAAATTTCAACTATATGGCAAAAACGAACAAGAACAGTCGCAGACAGCAATTAATCAATCTTGAAATTGATGAAAGCCTGTCGTTTCCGCCGTCGACCAGATCGGCGGTTAAATCCCAGTTGAGTGAACTGAAATTCTCCACGGGGCAGCGTTATAGCGTGACATCTTCGCAAGAGGAGGTTATCGTAACTCGGATTTCGTAACATTATTTTGCCAGAATAGGCTATGAAACGGAAAGTTAATCGGGATGTTCCGGTGTTGTTTCTCAAAGGAAGCGACGAACTGGGCCGGGCAACAGGCGTAACTGCCGAAAAGACGCATGCACAATGGCGTCGTGCGGGGCTTAAATACAGTGTGATGAACGACGGGACTTTCCTTTATGACCCCGATGACGTATCAAAGTTCATCAAGAGGCATTATGCTCCTCAAAATATCAAAGAAGAATTAAAGTCATAATGGAGGGCGGCTCTTTAATATGATCTCTATATGAATCGCAAAATAGTGGTGATTGACATCGACGGCACGCTGTGCGTTGTCGGTGACAGACGTAAATACATGGAACAAGACCAGCCGGACTGGGATGCGTTCTACCGGGATGATTTCGACGATCTGCCGATAGGTACAGTTTGCGATTTCGTGCGGAATCTGTCGAAGCATTACGAGATATTTTTTTGCACTTCTCGCCGGGAGACTGTGCGTCAAAAGACGCAGATTTGGTTGCAGCGAAATCTCTGCATGTCTCCCAAAGATTATACGCTCATCATGCGCTCGGATTCCGATCATCGCCCGGATGTGATTTCGAAGATCGACGCTTTCACTCAAGAGACCACCGAAGCCGATCGAGCCAATATTGCCTTCGTCATCGAGGATAGTTTAGATATGGCGTACAGATGGCGTCAGTTGGGCTATCTATGTTTTCATGTTTCGTAAACAGCTATGGAGTACAAAGAATTTTCCTTCGAGTTGCGGCCGAAGGGCATATATATCCAGGCCGGCTATCAGCGATTCATGGTTGGATTCTATGAACAATCATCGTTGAAATATGCCGTTGCTGTCCAGTGGGTCCGTGATCAGGCCGGTATATTGCCGACACTTGAACAGGCGCTTGTACTATGTGAGCACCGAACCGAAATCAATGACGCCTTGAGAGCTGCCGGACAGCGACCGATTGGGGACTATCATTTCTGGACCAGGCGCCAACATGCGGTATCGTCCGGGTCGGTGTACGAGGTCAACATGCACAACGGCAATATCGACCGCAGCAGCAAGGAGTATTATAACGCTGCACGCGCGGTATATCCGGGAAAATAATTCAGAATTACCGCTAATGATACTGTACAATGGGGCGAAACAATAAGATAGATCTGCGATATTTTCCGGTGGATGTAGATATTCTCCGTGATAAGAAAGTACGTCGTTTGACACGCAAATATGCCCGCGGCGCGGAGTTTTACCTGTATTTACTGTGTGCGATCTATTCAGACAAGGGATACTATATGCCAATTGACGACGAGACGGCTTTTGATATTGCGGACGATATGCGCGTTGCAGAAGCAGAAATAGACGAAATGCTGGATTTCTGTATGAGTGATAATGTGGGCTTGTTCAGCCGGGAAATGAAGGACAAGTACCATATCCTTACATCTCGCGGTATTCAGCGGCGATATGCTGAAACGATCCGGCAACTCAAACGGAAAGTGTCTATTAATCCGGAATATTCCCTAATTAATTCGGAAAACGCCGGAAATTCGTCTGAATTGTTCGGAATATGTCGGAGAAATCCGGAAGAAATAATAGAAAGTTCGGAAGAAAATATGGTTTATTCAGAAGAAATGACGGTAAATTCAGAGGAAACTGGCATAAATTCCGACAAGAGTAAAGTAAAAGAAAGTAAAGTAGAAGAAAGTAGAGAAGAAGGATACACACACACAGTAGTTTCAGAGAAGGGGGTTGTAGGGGGAAACAACGCCGCAGAGCTGGTGGCATGGATCAACGAGAATGTTCCGACCATTGCCTCGATGCCCGAGCCTATCACCGAGACGAACGCTGGCTGGATGCTGAACAAATACCCCTTGGAGGACATCCGGCGCCTGATCTTCACGATGCACAGCAAGCAAGCCTACCTGAACAACGTGAATGCTTACGCAACCTTCGTGAACTACGCTAAACTCGACAAATCCCTGAAGATACGCCCCGGAGTGAAATATTACACCTACGAGGAGATGTGCAGTGAAATTCCGATTCGCGCCAAAGGAGAAGATTTCGAACGCATTGTGATTAACGGACGTGCCATGTGGCGAAAGAAAATATACCCGGTATGAGCAAGGTTGAATTTTATGAATGGTTTCATACGGTAGACTGGA